>OBLF01002608.1_pt1 | contig 11922 bp, 10 predicted proteins | sample 1519231 | NCBI WGS metagenome assembly OBLF01 (sample SAMEA2602895, study PRJEB22501) | metagenome | reverse complement strand
CCACGGCGGCCGCGCCGGATGCGACGGCCAGGCCTGCGGTGCCGCCTTCGAGGGCGGCGATGCGATCCTCGAACACGCCCTGGGTGGAGTTGGTCAGGCGGCCGTAGATGTTGCCCGGGTCGGCCAGACCGAAGCGAGCCTCGGCATGGTCGAAGTTATGGAAGACGTAGCTGGTGGTCTGGTAGATCGGCACCGCGCGGGAATCGGTGGCCGGATCGGCCTGCTCCTGGCCGACGTGCAGCTGCAGCGTTTCGAAACGGTAGTTCTTGTTCTCTGCCATGGTGTGGCTCCTTTGGGGGAAGTGGTTCGTTGTCTGTCTTGAGTCACCCGCCGTGCCGTGTAGGGCGGGTGGCCAGGTGTTGGTAGAGACGATAATCCGACCGGCGAGCGCGATGCAAGCCGAACGTTATCGCACTTGCCTATACCTGCTTATCAACCGTTGGGATCATTGGCGTTTCCCGTTTCCACGTTCGCCGAAAACGATTGCCGCGGCCCGCTGCGACACGCCGAATCGTCATGCCTGATGCCATGATGCCGGAGCATCCGGCCCGCAAATGGCGTTCCGCTTGAAGACGATTGGTCAATGGGCACCGTTAAACCGCTGAGCAGTACCCGCAAGCAGAGGAAGGATTTGCTATGAGTGATGAGATTCTGTTCGACCGTGATCCGAAATACATTCCGCGTGTGGCCGCGGTGCACGATATGTGCGGCTATGGCAAGTGTTCACTGACGGCGGCGATTCCGATTCTGTCGGCGGCCGGCTGCGATGCGTGCCCGGTGCCGACGGCGCTGTTCTCGGCGCATACGCGCTATGCCGTGTACACGTTCCACGATACGACCGAGATTTTGAATGGCTATCTGGATGCCTGGCGCAAGGAGAATGTGGAGCTTAACGGCGTGTATTCCGGTTTTCTTGGGTCGGCCGAGCAGGTCGCGATCATCAAGCGACTGTACGACGAATACCCGCAGGCGCTTCGTCTGGTCGATCCGGTGATGGGCGACGGCGGCAAGACCTACCCCACGTACACCCCGGAACTGTGCGAGGCGATGGGCACGCTGGTGTCCGACGCGGATGTGCTCATGCCGAATCTGACCGAGGCGTCCATTCTGACCGGACGGGCATACCCCGGTCAGGATCTTGACGACGCACAGGTGAATGGCGTTCTCGATGCGTTGCTGGATTTGGGCGCGAAGCACGTGGTGCTCAAGGGTATCGACCGCGGCGACGGCATGATCCGCAACTATGTGGCGTCCGCCGCCACCGGCTCGACGGGGAAGAAGGAATTGGCACATGGCAAGCTGCCGTTCATGGTCCACGGCACGGGGGATGCGTTCGCCTCGGCGCTGTGCGGCGCCGTGATGGCCGGTAGGTCGTTGGCCGAGTCCGCCCGCATCGCCGGCGAATTCGTACGTCATGCCATGGAGAGCACGCAGTATCAGCCGCATCATGATGAGCGCGGCGTGAGTTTCGAACTGAATCTGAACGAGCTGACGGGCTTGGTGCACCGCTGATTCGCGGATTCGCGCATCCTGGGTAACGGCACGGCTGCATTACTGCAGTCGTGCCGTTTTGCATTCCATGGGCGTCAGGGCCGAATCCCACAGCCGATGTTCCACGATTGTGGATTACCCGGATTTGTCCACATGCTATCCACGACACGCCCGGCGCAGAAGGTCCCGTCCACAATGCCCATCCAGGTTGCCGGCGCTGTTCCCGCCCCGGCATTGTGGAGCCATGACCGATACATACACTATGCAGAAAACCTATTCGTCCGACGAAGCCCGTCTCGAGGCGATGGAGACCATCGAGACCCGACTTGCCGGCAATGCGGTGTCCAGCCGTCAGGTCGGAGCGCTCGGCGAAGCGTATGCCGCGGCCTGGCTTGAGGGGTTCGATTGGCTGGTGCTCGCCCGTAACTGGCATTGCCGCTATGGTGAGCTGGATATCATCGCATTGAACCCCGAACGCCGCATCATATTCGTCGAGGTGAAGACCAGGCGAGGTGTGAGATTCGGCACGCCGCAGGAGGCCGTCACACCGTCGAAGCAGACGAATCTTCGACGTGCGGCATTGCAGTGGCTGGAGCGTAACGGCCACTTGTTGAGGCATAACGGCATGCGTTTCGATGTAGTCACGGTAAGCGTGCATGACGGGCAGGTGGCCGTGCATCGTATTCCGGGAGCATTCTGATGGCGATCGGCGGCGCACTCTCCGTGGGGCTTATCGGCTTGAAGGCGTTCACTGTCACGATGCAGGCGTTCATCAGTCCGGGGCTTCCCTATTTCTCCATCATCGGCTTGCCGGATACCTCGCTGTCGGAGGCGCGCGAACGGGTGAAGTCGGCGTGCCAGGCGAGCGGCTTTACCTGGCCTCAGACCCGTGTGACGGTGAATCTCTCCCCCGCGTCGATGCCCAAACGCGGCTCGTCCTATGATCTGGCGATCGCCGCGGCGGTGCTGAGCGCGGCGGGAACGATACCCCCTGAAAGCCTGCTGTCCACGGTGGTGGTCGGCGAAGTGAACCTCGACGGCACAGTGCTGCCGGTGAATGGTCTGCTGCCGATTTTGCTCCATGCCCGCGAGCAGGGCGTGGAACGGGTGATCGTGCCCCAGGCGAACATGGATGAGGCCGGGCTGATCGACGGGCTGGATACGCGAGGCGTACGCCATGTGGGCGAGCTCATCGAGATGATGGGCGGCGAGGCGAGCTACCGTCTGCCCGATGAGATTCCCACAAGCAGAGTGGGCGAGGATGGCGCCAGCCGGCTTGTCACCCCGGTGATCGGCGATATGAGCGAGGTGGTCGGGCAGGAGTATGCGAAATGGGCGATGGAGGTCGCGGCGGCGGGCGGGCATCATGTGCCCATTGTCGGAATCCGAGCAGCTTGAAGTGGCTACGGTTCGTTCGCTGTGCGGCACGCTGCCGGCCTACGGCATCAGCGATGTACCGCCGTTCGAGGCGCCGCATCACACGTCTTCCACCGCAGCGCTTGTGGGTGGCGGCACTGGCGTGGCCATGCCCGGTGCGATCACGAAAGCGCATCGTGGCGTGCTGTTCATGGATGAGGCGCCGGAATTCTCCGCACGATCGTTGCAGACCTTGCGCGAACCGCTGGAATCCGGGTATGTGGCGGTATCCCGCTCCAAGGGGACCGCCTATTATCCGGCGGCGTTCCAGCTGGTGATGGCTGCGAACCCCTGCCCGTGCGGCATGTCGTATGGCACCGGCGAACGTTGCACCTGCACGCAACGCGAGCGGCAACGATATTTCGCCAGGCTTTCCGGTCCGATTCTCGATCGCATCGACATTCAGGTCGAGGTGCCGCCGGTGTCCGGCATGCTGCTCGGCCAGGAGACGTTCAAGCGGCGAACGGGCAGTGCCGAGATCCGCGCGCGCGTCGTCGCGGCCCGCGATACGGCCCGTGAACGTTTTGCCGATATGGGGTGGATATGTAATGCGCAGGCTTCGGGCACGTGGATGCGTGAGCATTTATCCCATAAGGCGCTCGAACCGGTCAGCCGGGCATTGGAATCACAGCGGCTGAGTCTGCGCGGTGCCGACCGTGCCATGCGCCTGGCTTGGACACTAGCCGATCTCAAAGGGCTGACAAGTCCCGGACACGATGAGATCTCCCAGGGCATTGCATTGCGCACGCATGTGTGATCCGTTACGGGAATCGTTTGGAAAGGATCCATGTTGAGTATTACGACCACCACAGCCGTTCCGAGGCAGCCGTCCTCATGTTTCCGCCCGTTGGAGGACACGCTGGCTCGCGCGGTGCTGACATTCTGCCTTGACGGCGCGGATGCGCTGATGTATGCAACGATCAAGGGCGCACAAGGTGCGGTCGAGGCTCTGCAGCTCATAATCGAATCCAAGCCGGGCGCTTCAGGGTGTGACGCCGCAACACGCAAACTTGAAGGCGTGTTTCTCACCGGGCTCTCCCGCTGGGGGCGAAAGCCCGGCAACCGGGCGTTGCAGGTGTTCCGACGTTCGTTGGAGGGCTGGCATGCGCGGCTGGATTGCCTGCCTTCGCTGGATTGGCGCGGGTTGGAGGACTGGTTCACCATGGATGGTTCGCAGTGGATCATCGGCCCGCAGGACGGCGCCTGGCCTGCACAGTTGGAAGATCTATCGACGCATAAGGATTGGGCCGCTCCCCTATGCCTGTGGGGTGTAGGCAGCATGGCGGCGTTGACGAGCTGCCCGTCGCCGGTGGCGGTGGTCGGTTCGCGTGGTGTGACCGATTATGGGCGCACGGTGGCGCGTGAAGTGGCGTTGCGTGCCGCGGCGGACGGGCATCTGATCGTGTCCGGCGGGGCGATGGGGGCGGATGCCGCGGCGCATTGGGGAGCGCTCGATGCACTGCGGCAGCGCGGGCTTGATGCGGCAGGCCGGACCGTGGCGGTGTTCGCGGGCGGATTGAACCATATTGGCCCTTCCTCGAATCTGCGTCTGTTCGAAGCCATCCGGGCGAACGGTGGCGCGCTGGTCAGCGAGATGTGCCCGAATACCATTCCCGAGGCGCGGCGGTTTCTGCTACGCAACCGCATCATCGCCGCATTGGCATCCACGGTGGTGGTGACCCAGGCGCGCCTGCGTTCAGGCGCATTGAACACGGCAGGTTGGGGCAACGATCTCAACCGTGTTGTTTTGGCCGTGCCGGGAGACATCACCGTACCGCATAATGCGGGCTGCAATCGGCTGATAGCGCAATCCGAATCCATCATCCTCACCCGCACGAGCGGCATCGGCGAATTCTGCCACGCACCGCATGAGCCGCAGGCCCTGTACGAAGCCACCAGCGAAACCACCAGCTTCTCAACCGGTTGCGCACGAACCGGCGGTATCTGCGCGGATTCCGATGCGAGCAAATCCACGGAGCACGTCATAACGCCGTCGCAGCAAGCTCTGATCGCCGCGATCCGCTCATGCAACCGCCAACACATACGTGCCACGCCTGATGCGTTGCTTGCCGCCGTCGGCAAGACGGCTCCCGAAACCAGCGGGCAGAAGCCGATGGCCGGCATCGGCCAGGTGATGGCGGATATCGGCACCCTGGAGGCAAGGGGTCTGCTTCGCTACGACGGGGCCGCCACACTGATACGCCACACTGATATGACAGGCGGCGCACATTAGGCATGCCACTGGCAGCGAGCCAAATCGACCCTCCATCCCCATCGCCGGCATTGCCGTTCGGCTTCGGCGGTATGAACGCCACACCCTCGGCCTCCAGCAACGCACGCTGCGCGTCAGGCCCACCGAATGCAAACCCCGGCGCCAACGAACCATCACGGAACACCACGCGGTGGCATGGGATCACACCCTGCTCCGGATTGCCATGCAGCGCATACCCCACCAGCCTCGCGCAGCGCGGCGCCCCGATCAGCGCCGCAACCTGCCCATACGTGGCGACCATGCCCCGCGGAATCACACGCACCACCGCATACACACGCTCGTTGAACGACTCGTCTTCAGCCATACTCCCATTATGCTCACGGCAGTCGGCAACCCAACGTTCCAAGTCACCCGCTAAGACACCTGCACAAGCAGCAAACCATCCTCGTCTCCCACCATGCGAGACAAGTCACCCCTTGTGTGACAATAACAAGTATGAGTCCGAAGCACTTGGAAGATATGTATGATGCGGTGATCGTCGGCGCCGGAGCGGCCGGCCTGTCCGCGGCACTGGGATTGCTCCGATCCGAAACCGTCAAGGAGATGAAGGCCAACGGCCAGGGACCGAAGATCCTCGTGATCTCCAAACTCCAGCCCCTGCGCTCACACACCGGCTCCGCCGAAGGCGGCATCGCCGCCGCACTGGGCAATGTGGAGCATGATGACTGGCACTGGCATTACTACGACACCGTGAAAGGCGGCGATTGGCTCGTCGACCAGGACGCGGCCAAGCTGCTCGCCGAATATGCTCCCGAAACCGTCATCAATCTAGAACGCCAGGGCGTAGCCTTCTCCCGAACCGCGGACGGCCATATCGCACAACGTCGCTTCGGCGGCCACACCAGCGAGTTCGGCGGCGAACCCGTTCGCCGCGCCGCCTACGCCGCCGACCGCATCGGCCATCAGATTCTGCACACCCTCTGGCAGCAGTGCGTCGCCAACGGCATTGAATTCGCCGAGGAATGGTACGTCACCGACCTGGTACTCAACGAGGAGCACACCCGGGTCGCCGGCGTCGTCGCCTTCGACACCCACACCGGCAAAACCCATGCCGTCAGCGCGCACAACGTGCTCTTCGGCACCGGCGGCGCCGGGCGGCTCTTCCACACCACCTCCAATTCCTGGGATCTCACCGGTGACGGCATGGCGCTGGCGCTGGCGGCCGGCCTGCAGCTCGAGGATTGCGAATTCGTGCAGTTCCATCCCACCGGCCTGGCTCATACCGGCATTCTGCTGTCCGAGGCGTCCCGCGCCGAAGGCGGTGTGCTGCGCAACGCCGACGGCGAGGCATTCATGGAAAAGTACGCTCCCGGCCACGCCGATCTGGCCGCCCGCGATGTGGTGAGTCGTTCCATCATGGCCGAAATCGACGCCGGCCGTGGCATCGCCGATCCAAAGGACCCGGAGGGCCCGAAGGACTGCGTGTGGCTCGATCTGACCGGCATCGACCCGGAGCACATGGAGCAGGCGCTCCCCCAGGTCGTCGAAACCATCCGCAAATACGCCAACATCGATCCCACGCGCGACTATGTGCCGGTCAAGCCGACCGCCCACTACACCATGGGCGGCATTCCCGTCACCACCAATGGCGAAGTGTACCGTTGGCAGAATGGCGAGCGCCGTGTCGTCGAGGGTCTGTATGCGGCGGGCGAATGCTCCTGCGTGTCCGTGCATGGCGCGAACCGTCTGGGAGGCAATTCCCTGCTTGACGCTTGCTTGTTCGGCACCCGTTCCGGCAGTTCCATCGCCGCACGTATTGCGCAGGCTGAGTCGAGTGGCGAGGCCGAGGCCGCCGACGCCGCATTGGAAGAAACCGTGGAGACTGCACGTGCCGCACGCCAGAGCGAGCTTGACATGCTGCTTGCCGGCAACGCCGATGATGCCGCCGATGACAATCCCTACCAGCTGATGGCCGAGCTGGGATCGACGATGGAACGTGCCGCTGCGGTGCGCTGCGACGCGCAGTCCCTTGCCACGGCGATCGAAACGATCGACAACGATCTTGCACCGCGCGCGCAGGCGCTTGCCGCGCACGATAAGGCGGCCACGTTCAATCAGGAAATCACCGCCATCTGGGAGGTGCGCCACCTCATCACGCTCGCCCAAACCGTGATTGCCGCCTCCGATGCGCGCCATGAATCGCGTGGCTCGCTCAAGCGCACCGATTTCCCGGATCGCGATGACGAGCATTTCCTGGCGCACTCCATGACCGATGCCACGCACGAGGTCTCCTGGCAGCCTGTGCACATCGTCGACATGCCTCCGAAGAAGCGCGAATACTGATGCCCCACATGCCGAACGCAACAATGACTATCACGCCCCGAACCGGGCGATGCCTTATGGCACAATATCTTGCTGGATTTTATGAACAGGAGGCACGCGCATGACGAACACCACGGTGACATTGCGAGTGAATCGTTTCGCTCCGCGTCCGGAACGGAACCGCGATCGAGGCGGCAGTCCGTTTGCCCGTAAAAGCTCCCCCTTCGGCGCTTCGTCCGAGGCTCCGGCACGCAGGCGTCCTCGCGGCAAGCAGTGGACGCAGGACTATGTGATCGAGGCACGCCCGGAGGACACCGTCCTCGATTGTCTGCTGACCATCAAGCGCACCGTCGATCCCACGTTGGCGTTCCGCTATTCCTGTGGGCATGGCATGTGCGGTTCGGATGCGGTGGCCATCAACGGCACGCCCACCCTGCTGTGCACCGCCACGGTGAAGGATTGGGCCAAGCCCGCCGGCACCGCCATCCAGACGGATGACGAGGGATTCCGCCGCACCGATGGAGTGGATACTACTGCCGACGCCGCCGATGCCGGCGAACCACAATCAGCGAGTACCGCAAGCGACGCCGCCAGTCTTGGTGTCATCGAGCTTGCCGCGCTTCCCGGCTTCCCGGTGCAACGCGATCTTATCGCCGACATCGATCCGATGCTCGACCAGTTGAAGAAGCTTAAGCCCGCGTTGGAGGCGGATGGCGTGCTGGCCACTACGAAGGATGGCAAGATCGACGTATTCGAATACCTTCAGAATCCCGAGCAGCTTGCGCAATACGAGCGGTTGACCAATTGCATCGCCTGCGGTGTATGCGAGGGCGCCTGCCCGGTGTTCGCCGGTGGCGATGCGTTCATCGGCCCTGCGGCACTGATCTGGTCGAGCCGTTTCATCAATGATTCCCGCGATGTCAAAGCCGCAGAACGTATGGATGCCATCGATACGGCGGATGGCGTTGCCGCCTGCCAGTCGGTGCGCGCATGCTCCCGTCAGTGCCCACGAGGCATCGACGTCGGCGAGGAGATGTGGCAGATCGTGGCCAAGGTGCGGGAACGCTGATCTACGCAGGAGTCGGAAGAGTCGAAGGAGATGATGATGGATCACACTACGTATGAGAATCTGGCGAAGGCGTGGGATTATGTGGAGGAGCATGCCACGGCCCGTCAGTCGAATGAGCTGAAAGAGCTGCGTATCGCAGCCCAGGAGGCCGGGATGCCGCAAAGCGCCGCCATGCAGGCCGCTTTGCTTGCGGTGCTGGTTCGTTTGACGAATGCCAGATCGGTTATCGCCGTGGGCACCGGTTCGCTGGTGGAAACGTTGGAATTGGTGCGCGGTCTGGATGGTGAAGGCCAGCTGACCGCCGTCGATTCCTCTGCCGAGGGCATTGCGTTGATCCGCAAGTCGTTTGACCGTATTCAGGATGAGACCGATACCACGTTGCGTGCGGTGAATGCCACTGCGGGCACATTCCTGCCTCGTTTGAACGCCAATGTGTACGATCTGATCGTTGTGGCCGGCGATGCCAGCAACTATGCGTCAAGCTTCGAGCAGGCATCCCGCCTGCTTCGTCCTCGTGGCGCAATCGTATTCACGGATATGCTTGCTTTGGAGCATGATGATGCCAACGGCGGCGTGGTCAATCCCGCCGACCGTTCCCCCAAGGCCACAGCCATGCGGGAACTGCTGGAGACCGTGGAATCGGACGAGGGCTTCGACACGGCTCTGACATCCACCGGCACTGGTCTGTTGGTGGCCGTCAAACGTTGACAGACCGCTTTCGTCCCGTTCCGGCATATCGATAATAAGTGGGATACGGGTGAAAACCTATGGGTTGGCCCTGTGCGAATGGCCATTCGCACGGGGCCAACCCATAATCGTCACGTCGATTCGACCATCACACGACGATGTCCCTGCGGCAAAAGACCACGGCACACATCATTTGCTGATGGCTCTGGTCGCCACACCAACCGCTTCCTCCGGATCGTCGGTGATGGTGACCAGCTGGGGGTCCACGCCGGAGATCATGCCGTTTTCTTTCACCGGCCCGTTCAACCAGTCGAAAAGCCCCTGCCAGTACGCACTGCCGAACAGCACCACCGGTTTCTTATCGACTTTATGGGTCTGCACCAGCGTCAGGATCTCGAAGGTCTCGTCAAGTGTGCCAAAGCCTCCGGGGCACACGATGATGCCTGACGAGTATTTGACGAACATGGTCTTGCGTACGAAGAAGTATCGGAAGGTCATGCCCAGGTTCACATAATCGTTGATCCCCTGCTCATGCGGCAGTTCGATGCCCAGCCCTACGGATGTGCCGCCCGCCAACGCGGCGCCACGATTGCCGGCTTCCATGATGCCCGGCCCGCCGCCGGTGATCACCGCGATCCCGCGTCTGGCGATCAACTCGCCCATCTGTTCGGCGTCACGGTAGAACGGGGAATCCTCTGCCACTCTGGCGGAACCGAAAATACTTACGGCCGGCCCCAAGTCGGCGAGCGCGTCGAATCCGTCCACGAATTCGGATTGGATGCGCAGCACTCGCCACGGATCCATGTGAAGCCAGTCGGATGACTGTTCCGCTTTCAGCAATGTCGCGGTGGAACTGTCTTTGGGGATGAGTTTGCCTCGCAGAATCTCCGAGCCTCGGCGATATGTGCGGTCAAATGGCTTGTTAGGCATGCAGGTCACTCGCCTTTCTTCGATTGACGTTCCTGCCTACGGGCCTTCATCGCAGCAAGCCATTCAGGGGTGAACGCCTTCATGCTGACGCTTTGCGTACCGTCCTCCAATAGGGCGCGCTCTTCGATTTCAGGTTCTTCCTCGGCATGGTCGCCGAAGGCTTTCCTGGCGGCCTCCAATGCGGCATAGCGCTTCGACTGGCGGCTGAGCAGCACGCCGGAGAGGGAGGCCGCGACCAGGGATGCGAGCAGTACGCCGAATCGCGCTTCGGCGGATAGTTCCGGATTCTTATAGGCCAGGGATGCGATCAGGAACGATACGGTGAAGCCGATGCCGCAGGCGCAGGCGGCCGGGAACAGGTCGCGCACGCGCAGTCCCTTCGGCATTTTCAGCCCGCCCACGTGTGTGCTCAGCCATGCCACGAGCATAATGCCCACCGGCTTGCCGACCACCAATGCCACGATGATGCCCACCACTACCGGCGAGACGACCAGTGCAAGGGTAAGCGATTCGAAGTGCACGCCGGTGGCGAACAGCGCGAAGATCGGCAGTGCCACGAGTGCGGACAATGGTTGGAGCTTATCATGGTAGCGTGCCGCGCGTGGTGTTTTCTCACCGTAGATTTCACGTGACGGCGTGAGCAGACCGACCAGCACGCCGGCCAAGGTGGGGTGTACGCCGGCTTCGAACATCATCACCCAGGCGAGTATGCCCACGATTCCGGCCACGATCCATGGAATACGCTTCAAACGCACCAGGAACGCCCAAGCTGCGGCGCATACGGCGATGCCAATGAACCAGTACCATGCGTTCAGTGAGGAGAAGAACAGGGCGATCAGCACGATGGCGAGCAGATCGTCCACGGTGGCGAGGGTCATGAGGAACGCACGGATCGAACCGGGCAATGCCTTGGCGAACAAGGCCAGTACTGCCAGGGAGAATGCGATGTCCGTGGCCGTTGGAACCGCCCACCCTTGGGCGATGGCCGAATACGAGTACACTTCGCCGGACGCGATGGTTTCCAGACCTGGCCCGGGGGGCGCGAAACGCGCGAACAGAGCCGTTACCGCAAGGAACAGCACCGGAGGAACCATCATGCCGCCCACGGCGCACAGCATAGGCACCGCGGCCGCCTTGGGATTGGCCAGGGAGCCGGTGGTAAGCTCCTGCTTCAAATCAAGCCCTACCATCAGGAAGAACACCGTCAGCAAGCCATCCTGAGCCCAATGTCCGATCGGAAGGTCGATGTTCGTGCGCGGAATGGCGATATGCGTTTCCGCGATCGTTTCGAACAGATGCGCGGTGGCTGGCAGATTCGCCAGGATCAGGCCTGCAAGTGCAAAGCCAAGCATGATCAGGCCGGAAAGTCGATCCGATGCGGCAACTCGCCTAACTCCCATCCAGAATCTATTCGGTGTGCGCACTTGTGTTTCGGCCATCGGCTCTCCTTACCACCATGCCGCGCTGTACCGGCATGGCTGTTGTATATGTTCACATACACACTATCGAACGATTATGAACGACTTATGCCCTGAGCATCACCCGTGAGACAGCCGTGTATCATGTGACGAACGCGCCGACGAATCGGCGGATATAAGAAAACCTCGCTGCAATACAGCGAGGACTCAAGTGCGCGAGACAGGATTCGAACCTGCGACCTGCTGATCCGTAGTCAGCTGCTCTAATCCGCTGGGCTACTCGCGCAACGTCATCTTCTTTCACCACGTGATGACCCGTGGTAGTGCGCGAGACAGGATTCGAACCTGCGACCTGCTGATCCGTAGTCAGCTGCTCT
>OBLF01002605.1_pt1 | contig 11927 bp, 14 predicted proteins | sample 1519231 | NCBI WGS metagenome assembly OBLF01 (sample SAMEA2602895, study PRJEB22501) | metagenome | reverse complement strand
TACGAGATTGGTCAGTGACTGGAGTTCAGACGTGTGCTCTTCCGATCTGGGGGCTGACGCGGTGCTCATCGCCCGTCCCTTCGTCACCATGGTCTACGGCGGCGGCCAGGAGGGCATCCAGGCCTATGTGTCCAAGCTCCAGGCGGAGCTGGCGGACACCATGGCCATGTGCGGCGCCCACACCCTGGCGGACATTAACCGCTCCATGCTCTTCGGCTTCTGAGCCATGGGACCGGAGCCTGCTTTGATGGAGCAGCCGGAGGCCCTGCTCCACTGCTTTCTGGACCTGGGAGAGGCCATGCTGGCGGCAGGGGCGGACGTAAACCGGGTGGAGGACACCCTCACCCGGCTGGGCCGGGCCTACGGCGCCGTGCGGATGGATGTATTCGTCATCACCTCCAGCATTGTGGTCACCATGTCCCTGCCGGATGGCCGGGACGTGACCCAGACCCGGCGCATCCTCACCCCCGGCGGCACAGACCTCACCATCCTGGAGGACCTCAACGCCCTGAGCCGCCGGTACTGCACCTGTCCCCTGACGGTAAAGCGGCTGCGGGCGGAGATCACCGCCCTGACCCAGTGCACCGCCAAGCCCCTCTGGGTCTTTGCCGGAAGCGCCCTGGGGGCCGGAAGCTGCACCGTGTTCTTCGGCGGCAGCATCTGGGACGGCCTCTCCGCCGCAGCTTTCGGCCTTGCCATCTGCTGGCTCCAGCGGCATTTTTCCGGTGCCTGTCCCAACCGGCTGGTGTTCAACCTGCTGGCGGCCATGGCGGTGGGCGTCAGCATCACCCTCTGGGCGGCGCTGCTGCCTATGCTGCACATGGACCAGATCATGATCGGCGACATTATGCTGCTGATCCCCGGCATGGCCATGACCAACGCCGTCCGGGACACCATGGTGGGCTCCCCCATCTCCGGCGTTATGCGACTGATCGAAACGCTGCTGTGGGCCGGGGCGCTGGCCATGGGCTTTATGACCGGCTTCTGGCTGATGGGGAGGTTTGGCTTATGATGATCCAGCTGCTGACCTCCTTCACCGGTTCCCTGGGCTTCTGCCTGGTGTTTCATCTCCGGCGGCGGTATCTGCTGCCCGCCTCCCTGGGCGGCGTTCTGACCTACGCCGTGTATATGGCCGCCAGCCGCGGGATGGACGGCATCCTGCTGCCCACCCTCATTGCCGCTGCCTTTGCGGCGCTGTACGCCGAGGTGCTGGCCTGGCTGCTCCACGCCCCCACCACGCTGTTTCTCACCATTGCCCTGGTGATCCCTCTGATCCCAGGCCGGACGCTGTATTACGCCACTTACTGCGCCGTCCGCCATGAGATGGCCCTGGCCCAGGACTACGCCGCCCAGACGGCCCAGTACGCCTTGGGCATCGCCCTGGGGGCCAGTCTGGTGTGGGCCTTCGCCAATATGGAGCGGAACCTGACCCACCGCCACCATTGACATCCGCAAACGTATAAAAAGGACTGCCTGCTCGTAAGCAGGCAGTCCTTTTTGATTCTGTGGGAAATTTATGCCGCAGCCTTGGTGGGACGAAGCTTTTCCGCAAGGACGCACAGCACCACTGTCAGCACCATGTCCGGCAGGGTGTAGCCCACCGGGGTGTCCACCCCCATGAGCCAGCGGTAGGCGATAAAGCCCACCAGCCAGATCACAAGGTTCCGGCTGTCCGCCGCCGCGGCAAAGCGGTCCCGCTTGAGAAGAAAGTGGTCTGCGATCTGCACGGCGATCATGGGCGCGAACACGGAGCCGATGAGATACAGGAAGCCGGTAATATCGTCCATGGGGAACAGCATAGCCCCCACGGCGCCGATGACCGTCACACCGATGGCGGTCTTTTTGCCGTTGATCTTCCAGGAGAGGGACTCGGCGGAGATACCGGCGGACCAGGCGTCCAGGAAGGTGGTGGTGACCGTGGAGAACACCAAAATCACCAGGGCGGCAATGCCCAGCCCCGCCTTCACCATAATGACGGCGATGTCATATTCCCCGGTGAAGATGGCCGCGCCCATACCGATGACATACATCCAGCAGGACACCAGGCCATACACCACCACGCTGACCCAGGTGGCCTGGACCGGCTTTTCTGCCTCCCGGGTGTAGTCGCTGATGAGGGGCAGCCAGCTCAAGGGCATGGCCACCGCCAGCTCCACCGCCGCGCCGAAGGTCATGGCCTCCCCGGAGGCGTCCATGGCGTTTCCGGAGAAGAAGATCACCTTGCACAGCACCAGGGTCAGCACAAACAACGCCGCCATGGTCAGCTTGTTGATCCAGCCTAGGTCCGTGATGCCCACGGCGATCCACAGAATGATGAGGGCCCCGATGACCAGGCACCAGACCCAATGGCTGACCGTGAGGATGCCGCCGATGGCCAGGGCCCCGTCATAGATCATGATGGCGGTCCAGCCCACCAGCTGAAGGACGTTCAGAAAGGCGAACAGCAAACCTCCTTTCTGGCCGAAGCTCATTTTCACAGTCTCCATGGCGCTGCGGCCGGTGCGGCCGCCGATGAGACCCGCCAGAAGCATCATGGCGCAGCCGATGATGTGGCCGATGAGAATGGCCGCCAGACCCTTGGCCATACCCAACGGGGCAAAGGAGGTGCCGGTGAGGATCTCCGCCAGGGAGACGCCCGCGCCGAACCAAATCAGGCCGTTTTGAAAGGTGGATGTCTTTTTCATGCCTGAGCACCGCCTTCCGTTCCGAAGCGGTCCGCCATATCCCAGAAGGATGCCTCATAGCGGGAACACGCCGTAAAGATCTCCTCCAGATAGCGGAGCTGCTCCTCGGTATAGTCCTTGGTCAGCCGCTCCAGCATATCCTTCAGGATCACGTTGTTGCCTGTGTAGCGGGGAGTGATGTAGCCCCGCACCCAACGCCCGTACATGGGGTGCTCGGGAGCGGAGGGGCACTCCTCCACGATCTTGCGGGCGATGACCTCATAGCTGTAAGCACAGGAGAAGATGGCCGTCAGAATTTCCGCCTCACCGCCCCGATAGGCAACGCTGAGCATATAGGAGGTGTAAGAGCGGTTATCCTGCTGGATAGGCGTGTGGTCCAGTTCCTCCTGGGTGATCCCAAAATCGGCCATATAGCCGTTGTGAACGTTGACCTCGCCGTCCAGGATCGCCTGGATGTACTTGGCAAAGAGTTTCATGACCTCCACGCTCTTGCTCTTGGCTACGCCGATGGCAAAAACCTTGGTATAGTCCATGAGATACCAGTAATCCTGAATGATATAGCTGCGGAATTTCTTCTGGTCCAGCGTGCCGTACTTCAATCCCTGCACAAAGGGCTTTTCGTGGTAGCTGGCCCAGATATCCTCGGTGGCTTTCAGAAGCCGATCAACAGTACCCATCATTTTGCCTCCCTTCTGGCAATGGCCCGCCGCATAAGCGTCAGCGGCAGCACCGATACGATCAAAATGCTCAAGATCCCCTCCGGAAGCCGGGAGGACAGGTTAAAGGCCAGACTGTAACCCCAGGCGCCCCAGCCGTCCCATGCGTTCTGGGAATAGAAGATCACACCGCTGATCACATGACCGAAGCAGCGGATCGCCACCGCCAGCGCCATGCCGCAGATGGCCTTCCATCGCTTGTCGCTGCCGAACACGCCGGCATAGCCCAAGCAGGAGAAGCAGACCAACTGCTGCACAAAGATCTGCGCCCAGTGGACCGCCTGCCAGCCGGGGATCAGGATCATTGCCAGAATACCGCACACCCAGCCGCTCAGCATGGACAGCCGATAATCATACAGCAGGGCCAGCAGCATCAGCGGGATCCAGGATCCGCAGGTGATGTTGGAGCCGGTGGGCAGGGGGATGCGGATCGTGGCCAGCACCAGCGTCATGGCACAGACGATCCCCCCCAGGCACAGGTCCCGGGCCGTCAGCCGGATGCCCCGGCACAGCCAGACCGTTGCCAGCAGGTAGCCCACAGCGAATAGGATCGCAACCGCAGAGGTGATCATTCTGTGAACGCTCCTTTCAGAGCGAACATGTGGTTCATGGGACCGGAGCCGTGGCCCAGATCCAGCATGGCCGCCAGGGCCCCGGAGATGTAGGCCTTGGCCCGCTCCACAGACTGGTCCAGATCATAGCCCTTGGCCAGGTTGGAGGCAATGGCGCTGGAAAGGGTGCAGCCGGTGCCGTGGGTGTTGGGATTGTTGATCCGCTTGCCGTGGAACCACTTGCCGGAACCGTTCCGCCACAGGAGGTCGTCGGCGTCGTTGACCTTGTGGCCGCCCTTGCACAGCACGGCGCAGCCGTACTTTTCGCTGATGAGCTTGGCGGCGGCCTCCATGCCGACGGCGTCGGTGATGGTCATGCCGGAGAGGATCTCCGCCTCCGGAATGTTGGGGGTCAGCACGGCGGCCAGGGGCAGCAGCTCCCGGCACAATGCCTCCACCGCGTCGTCCCGCAGAAGCTTGGCCCCGGAGGTAGCCACCATCACAGGGTCCACTACGATCTTTTTCGCCCCGTACTGCTTCAGCTTCTCCGCGATGACGGCAATGAGTTCCGCGGAAGAAACCATGCCGATCTTCACCGCGTCGGGGAAAATGTCGGTAAAAATGGCGTCCAGCTGCTCGCCCAGGAACAGGGGAGTGGACTCCAGAATGTCAGTGACGCCGGTGGTGTTCTGGGCAGTCAGAGCCGTAACGGCGCTCATGGCGTACACGCCGTTGGCCGTCATGGTCTTCATATCTGCCTGGATCCCGGCGCCTCCGCTGGAATCGCTTCCAGCAATGGTCAATGCTGTTTTCATGTAAACTACTTCCTTTCTTTTTTTACAGCACAGTTTTATAAAGCGATACAAGGTGGTGCCCCCAATGTACCGCCTGAACACAGGGCAAATGCCCTGTCGGTTCCGGATTCAGTTGTTCAGTGCATCCCAATGGCCGGGAAATTCCGGCAGGGCGGTCAGATAGACCTCCGCCGCAGCCTTCAGTCCCGCCTGGTCCTCTTCGCCGTGGGCATCAAAAACGCCCACGGTGCAGTATCCCGCCGCCCGGGCAGTTTTCAATGCGTAAAGGGAATCTTCAAATACCAGGGTCTCCTCCGGAGCGGTCCCCAGCCGCTCAGCGGCCAGGTGGTAGATGGCAGGCTCATGCTTGCTGACCCCCACCTCGCCGGTGGTGAAAACGGCTTGCAGGTAAGGCAGCAGGCCCAACCGTTCCAAAGCCCGTGTGACATGAGTCCGGGGACTGGAGGTGGCCGCCGCCATGGGGATGCCCCGCTCCGCCAGGAAATTCAGCAGCGCTGCCGCGCCGGGCTTGGCGGGAACTTCATAAAAGTAATAATCTTCCAGCATCCGGGCAATGCCCTCCCCGATCTCCGCCTCGCTCTGCGGGAGGGGGTAGTGTTCTTTCAGATAAGCCGCCCCCTGCTCCATGCTCATGGCGAAGAGGATCTCGTTGAGCCCCGGCTCCGGCTGGATGTGCAGGGACCGGAGATACCGGGCTCCCAGGTCCTTCCAGATGCCCATGGAATCCAGCAGGACCCCGTCCAGGTCAAAGATAGCTCCCCGGATCATGCTTTCAGCATTTCTTCCACGGCGGTTTTCAGGTCTGCGGCGGCAGCCCGGATGTCCTTTTGGGCATAGATGGCGCTGATGACCGCCACGCCGCAGATGCCGCTGCCTGCCAGCCTGGAAACATTTTCCCGGCCGATGCCGCCGATAGCCACCACCGGAATGGACACGGCCTCGCAGATGGCCTTCAACGTCTCATAGGGCATCACATCCACATCGCTCTTGGAGCTGGTGGGGAACACGGCCCCCACGCCCAGATAGTCCGCCCCCTGCTTTTCCGCCAGCAGGGCCTCCTCCACCGTGTGGGCGGAGACGCCGATGATCTTGTCCGGTCCCAGCTTGGCCCGGACGTCCATGGTCTCCATATCGTCCTGGCCCACATGGACGCCGTCGGCATCCATGGCCTTGGCGATGTCCACATTGTCGTTGACAATAAAGGGGATGTGCCGCTCCCGGCACAGGGTCTGAAGCTCCTTGGCCTCCTCCAGGAATTTTCCCTCCTCCAGGGTCTTTTCCCGAAGCTGGACCATGGTCACGCCGCCGTCCAGGCTCTCCTTTACCACGTCGATGAGCTTCCGTCCCTCCAGCCAGTGGCGGTCGGTAACGGCATACAGCAGCAGGTTCTTTTTATCGCACTTCATACTTGGCTCCTCCATTCAGTGTTTCGCCGTCCATGTTGTAGATGGCGTCGATGATGCGGTTTCTATAGGTGGCGTTGCCGTCGCCCTCGGCCATGCGGCTCCAGCCGATCTCTCCGGCCAGGCCCATAGCGCACACGGCGGCAGCGGCGGCTTCCAGCACATGGTCCGGATTTGCCGCCGCAAAGGCGGTCATCATGCCGGAAAGCTGGCAGCCGGTGCCGGTGATCTTCCCCATTTCAGGCCGTCCGTTGCGGATCACATAGCAGACCTTTCCGTCGCTCACCAGGTCGATGGCGCCGGTAACGGCCACAACGGCGCCGGTCCTGACGGCGAAGTCCTTCACAAAGGCCACGGCGCTGTCCAGATTTTCCTCCGACACGGCATCGGCCACATCGGCGTCCACCCCCTTGGTGGTGCCGCTGCCCAGGGCCAGGGTCCGGATCTCCGACATGTTGCCCCGGATCACCGTAAAGGGAATCTCCTTTATCAGCTCCACCGCCGTGCGGGTCCGCAGGGCGGAAGCTCCCGCCCCCACCGGGTCCAGCAGGATCGTGCGGCCCAGTGCCGCCGCCTTTTTCCCCGCCAGGCGCATACTTTCCACCGTCCGCTGGTTCAGGGTGCCGATATTGATGTTCAATCCGCTGCAAAGGGCCGTGATCTCCTCCACCTCGCCGGGATCGTCCGCCATAATGGGGCTGCCGCCGCAGGCCAGCAGGATGTTGGCTACGTCGTTCACCGTTACATAGTTGGTGATGTTATGGATCAGGGGCACGGTCCTGCGCACATGCTCCAAGCAATTTCCCAGCATGGGATACACTCCTTACAAAAATAAAATGCGGATATGCCTGCAAAGACATATCCGCATAACGATCTCAACGAGCGTGTCAGCGATGGTATCTCCCTACGTTGGCATTATCCAAATCAGGTTACGGGTCTGGGCATCACAGCCCACTCTCAGCCTGCTTTTGCAAGCTCCCCTGTTGATTGCTATCAATTTAACACATATTCCCAGGAATTGCAAGCGGCTTTTTCCCGGGCATCCGCTGCCCGCTATCCGGTAAATGATCGGCGTGCATCTGCTTCCGGCAGCAGCGCCCCCGGCAAACTTACAGACATGATTTGCTTTTTCCCCCTGTTCGCGGTATACTGAGAAAATCAATCTGACCATCATGGAGGACCCTATGAAACGGTGTTTCATTTTTATACTGGCGGCGGCCCTGTGTCTCACAGGCTGCGGCAAAAAGGCGGACGAAGCCACGGCCCAGATCTTCGCCATGGACACGGTGATGGACCTCACCGCCTACGGCAGCCAGGTGGACGCCGCGCTGACTTCCGCTGAGGATACCATCCGGGAGCTGGAAGCTCAACTCTCCCGGACCCAGGCGGACAGCCTGGTGTCCCGGCTGAACCGGGAGGGCGCTTTGCAGGGCGTGTCCGGCGACAGCCTGGCCCTCATGGCCAGGGCCCTGGAATACCGGGACGCCACCGGCGGCGCCTTCGACATCACCATTGCCCCGGTCATGGATGCCTGGGGCTTCACCGGAGACGCCTACCGCGTCCCCACCCAGGCTGAACTGGACACTCTCCTGAAACATGTGAACAGCGACGAAATTCAGATCCAGGACGGCACCGTGACCCTGGGCGAAGGCCAGTCCATCGACCTGGGAGGCATCGCCAAGGGCTATGCCTCCGACCGGGTGGAAAGCGTTTTCCGTGCCGGGGGTGTGGAAAGCGGGACCATCTCCCTGGGGGGCAACGTGTTTGTCCTAGGCAGCAAGCCGGACGGCTCCGCCTGGCGGGTGGGCATCAAGGACCCCCAAAACGAAAGCGGCCTGGCAGTGATTCTCCCTTTACAGGACGCCTACGCCATCACCTCCGGCGGCTACGAGCGGTATTTTGAGGAAAACGGGAAAACCTACCACCATATCATCGACCCCGCCACCGGCTATCCGGCGGACAGCGGCCTGCTGTCCGTGACGGTGGTGGCCAAGGCCAACGGCCCGGACTTCACCGGCCCCGGAAACGGCACCATGTGCGACGCCTTTTCCACCGCCCTTTTCGTCATGGGGGAGGAAAAGGCCCTGGATTTCTGGCGCACCGGCGGCTACGATTTCGACCTGGTGCTGGTGACGTCAGACGGCCGGGTGGTCATCACCGCCGGACTGGCGGATCAATTTGAGGAAGTAAAGGACAGCGGATACGCCTATGAAACGGTCTCCTGAACTGAAGCCCAATCTCTGGGACATCCTGGTGGTGCTGGCAGTCGTAGCCCTGGCAGCGGCATCAGCCCTGACGGTCTGGCCCGCCGGAGACAGCGGCAGCCTGACGGCTGTGGTCACCGCCGACGGTGAAGAACTGGACCACTTTGCCCCCGCCGATCTGGCGGCAGGTCCCCGGACCTACACCCATAACGGCTACACCCTGACGGTAACGGCGGAGGACGGCGGCCTGCGGGTGTCGGAAGCCGACTGCCCCACCCAGGACTGCGTCCACACCGGCGCCATTTCCCGCAGCGGCCAGAGCATCGTATGCCTTCCGGCCCGGATCATCATTCAGCTGACCGGCGGCCAGGCGGACCCCGGCGGCGTGGACGTTGTGATCGGTTAGGAGGACGGCCATGAAACTGACAACAAAGCAGCTGACCCTCTGCGCCGTGCTGACAGCCCTGGCCCTGGCCCTCAGCTATCTGGAAAACTTTTTCCCCCTGTCCCTGGCCATTCCCATCCCCGGCATCAAGCTGGGTCTTGCCAACATTGTGACGGTATTCGCCCTGTACGCCCTGGGACCCGCCCAGGCCCTGCTGATCCTGGCAGGGCGGTGCCTGCTGGGGGCGGTGTTCGCCGGAAATATGAACGCCCTGATCTTCTCCCTGCTGGGGGGCTTTTCCGCCATGCTGGTGATGATCAGCCTTTCCCGGTGCCGGAAGCTCTCTATTTACGGCGTTTCCATCGGCGGCGCGGCGGCCCACAACTGCGGCCAGATTGCGGCGGCCTGCCTGACCCTGGGCTCCGGAGCCCCGCTGTATTACCTGCCCATCCTGCTGGGGGCCTCTCTGGTCACCGGGGCGGTGACGGGCCTGGCGGCGGCCTGTTTGTTCCGGGCCCTGGCCCATACCCATATTTTCCAGTAACATTCCCGCCGGGCAGTCCATAGGATGGGGAAAGGATTGACTTTCCCCGGGAAGGATGCTACATTGATTGTATGAAGAAGCAGATGATCGTGAAAACCTGTTGTTGTAAGACGCAGGACGGCTGAACTGCCCTAGGCAGACGCAGGCGTCCGTTTCAGTATGCCTGTGTCTTGCATGAGAAACGCGCAGAAGCGGTGTGCAAGATGCACACCGCTTTTTATTTGGCTCAATAACATTTTATATGGAAGCAGGAGGGTACGCTATGAACTTCACACATTTGGTGGGGAACACCCCCATGATCCACATCCGCTACCGGCTGGACGGCCGGGAGGCCAGTATCTGGGCCAAGCTGGAGGCCTACAACCTCTCCGGCAGCATCAAGGACCGCATCGCCGCACATATCATCACCAAGTCCACCGCCAACGGCACGCTGAAGCCGGGGCAGCCCATCGTGGAGATGACCAGCGGCAACACCGGCATCGCCTTTGCCGCCCTGGGGGCCCTGACGGGCCATCCCGTCCACATCTTCATGCCGGACTGGGCCAGCGAGGAGCGGAAAAAGCTGATGGCCATGTACGGCGCCGTGCTGCACCTGGTCTCCCGGGAAGAGGGGGGCTTTGGCGCCGCTTTGCAGGGGGCAAAGGATATGGCGGAGGAGATCGGCGCTTTCCAGCCCCGACAGTTTGAAAACCAGGATAACCCGGAGGCCCACTACCTGACCACCGGCGCGGAGATCCTGCGGCAGCTGCCGGGGGTCACGGACTTCGTGGCAGGCGTAGGCTCCGGCGGCACCTTGATGGGCACCGCCCGGCGTTTGAAAGAGGATCATCCTGTCCGGGCCGTGGCCGTGGAGCCGGACGCAGTGCCTTTGCTCTCCGGCGGCAGCGTGCTGGGGTCCCACCGCATCGAGGGCATCGGGGACGATTTCATCCCCGCCGTGGTGGACCGGTCCCTCATCGACCAGGTGGCGGACATCAACGACCTGGACGCCATCGCCATGGCCGCCAAGCTGGGCCGTGTGCTGGGCCTGGGGGTGGGCATCTCCTCCGGAGCCAACTTCCTGGGGGCGGTGCTCCAGAACCGGGAGCCGGGGCGGCAGGTGGCCACCGTGTTCGCCGACGACAGCAAAAAGTACCTCACCACCCTGCTGGCCACCCCGCCGGCAGAGACGACAGACATGGTGACCGCCCGCATTGAACTGCTGGGCTACGAGCCGGTGGAGGTCTGATAAAGCTACGCCGCCGGAAAAGCGCAGACATCCGGGAGAAGCGGCTTCTCCCGGAACAAAAACGCTCCCGCTCTTCGCGGCGGATGCGCCCCGCCTTGCCGTTGTTCGAAGGAAAAACAATAGCAAATCATGTTTTCCTTGCAAAATGAAAGCACCTCTGCTATACTGTAAAAGTGTGTCGGCGGGATTTGGCCCGCGATTTTGGGAAATATAACCCTGGAGGTTTTTATAGATGTCAAAAAATCCGAACAAGAAGGCAGTCCAGAAGGACGAGCCTATGAACGGTGCTATGAAGTTTTTCCTGGCGGGCTGTGTGGCAGAGCTATATCTGCTGATCCTCCGCCGTTTTTATGTGAATGCCAACTCGGATGTGGCCCGCTTCGCCTGGTATGACCACTATCTCTGGCTCCTCTCCGGAATCGGTGCGGGGCTTTTGATCGTGGGGGTGATCGCCTCCATCGCCCTGCGGAAGAATGTCAAAACCCGAAAGAACGGGTGGATCGCGGCGGCGGCCGGAGCCTTTGTGGCTGCTGCCACGCTGCTGGTGCGCTGGAACATGGCCACGCTGTCCTTTATGACCACGGTGGTGCCGGTCATCATGCTGCTGGTCATTCTCTGGGCCCTGTATGACCGGGAGTGCGCCATGGCGCTGACGGTGCTGGGTGCGTCCCTGTTTGTCCTGTGGGGCTTCCGGCGGTACGGCGCCAGCATGTATGTAGGCACGGCGGTGAAGGTGTGCGTTGCGGTTTACCTGGTGGTGCTGGCGGCGCTTGCCTGGCTGACCAAGTCCGGCAAGCTGAGCCGGATTCTGTCCCCCAAGGCGGACAAGTTGCCGGTGTATGCGGCCTGCGGCCTCTCCGGCCTGGCCCTGCTGGCCGCCTTCCTGGGCACCGGTGTTTCCTACTATGCCATGTGGGCCCTGGCGGCGGTGGTGTTCGCCCTGGCAGTTTACTACACCGTCAAGCAGCTGTAACTGAATATGGAATTGTCCTTCCGGTTTTCCGGGAGGGCAATTTTTTATTTGCAGGAAATCTTCCTCCACTTGACAAATGGGCGGAACGGCACGTATAGTGAAGGCACAGCCTGATACAAGAAAGGACGTACGGCAATGAGATATAAAGAATTCGGCAAAACGGGCATGCAGGTATCCGAAATGACCCTGGGCACCTGGGGCATAGGCGGTGTCGGCTGGGGCGACAAACCCCAATCCGTCCGGCAGGAGGCCATCCCCGCAGCAGGGGGGGCCGGGGGGGAACTCTTTTGCACGGGCCCCGCCCATAAAGCCGGCGCGGCGGGGGGGGGGCCGGGGGGGGGTCTTGGGGGCCATGGCGTGCCCGGCAAGATGTATATATCTCCCAAGTGCGGCCACCGGGTTGGGGAACGGGTGTACCGAGAGG
>OBLF01002599.1_pt1 | contig 11950 bp, 10 predicted proteins | sample 1519231 | NCBI WGS metagenome assembly OBLF01 (sample SAMEA2602895, study PRJEB22501) | metagenome | reverse complement strand
AGCGACCTTGAGGCGCTGCGCGGGGGCAAGGGGTAATGCCGTATTTTTGATTTATGGCCCGCCGTTTTTCCACAAAGGAGCGCCCCGGATGTTGAAACTCTCAGCATCCGGGGCGCATCTTTATTCTTATTCTTTTTCCGGCAGGGGGATCACTGTGTTGTCCCGCTCGGTATAGTTGCCTCCGCCCATGCGGGCGCGCACGAAGGGCACGCCGTCACGCACATAGAAGATATTATGCTCTAAAAGGGCGTCCGGGTTCTGGGAAGGGCTGATCGTGCCGCCGAGGTCGTCGTAGCTGACGTTGCCGCGGAAGGTGTTGTGGACGGCCTCCTCCAAACAGAACATCACGCAGCCGCCCTCATTCATGCGGCTGTAGTTGTGCTCATACACCGTACCGTCGCCGGAGTCGGCATCGTAAGCCATGCCGTCCTGATTGAGGCGTGTGTCAACGGCTTCGTTATAGCAGAACAGCGCGTCCTTGCACTTCCACGGCCAGATGGCGGCCGCCACCTTGCCCAGACGGTTGCCCGGCTCGCTGTAGATGCGGTCGTTCATCTCGCAGGCGACGGAGTCCGCCGTGTTGTGCTCGACCAGCGGGCGCAGGGCGTACATGACCGTCAGGCCGTCGCCGCCCGCCGCTTTCACGTAGTTATCACGGAGAACGACATTCTCGTGACCGTACTGCAAAAAAGCTTTTTCTGCCAGCTCGGCACCCCGGAACTGCGCATGGGCGTAGGTATACCCCACCGCAATTCCCCAGCGGCTGACATGGGCCACATAGCAGCCCTCGACCAGCACATCGGCAAAGCGTGCCGCGCCGGTGGCAGTCTCATCTGCGGGCTGCAGCGCGGTCATGTAAATGCCGCCGTTGTTCATGTGTTTGTCGTAAACGTTGCCGTGTACATCGTGGATCAGCAGGTTTTGCAGTGTGATGCCGCAGCGCGTGCCCCTGTCCTTCGCAACCACAGCCACGCCGGTGCGCTCCAGCTTATCCGGCTGGGAATATTGCTCGCCGATGACAGCGTCGGCGCGGTTCGTCAGTTCCAGATCACGCACTGTGACATAGGCTGCATCATACAGCAGCACGGCGGAGGAAACATACCCGCGGTACACATGGGTGGGTGCATCCAGTGCGCAGCCATAGTCCTGATACCAAAGCCCCTGCCCGTCAGCATCAATGCGCGGGGCGCTGCCTTCACCATAGGCAGCGATGGTGATGGGACAATTTTTTTCGCCGCAGCAGCGCAGGTGCAGGAACTGCTTTTCAAACACGCTGCCGCATTTCAGCAGCACCGTGTCACCGGGGGCCAAGGCCAGCCGGTTGACGGCAAACAGTGTGGCCAGCGGTTTTTCCGGCGACAGGCCGTCGTTGGTGTCACGGCCTGTCTGCGGGTCCACGTAATAGGTCTTGCACAAGGTTGTCGTACACCTCCTCCCGCATCCGCTTTTCGATGATTTGCTTCACTTCCTCATAGGGAAAGCTGTCGCCGACGTACCGCGTGAACAGATCCGGATTCGCGTCATACCAGGCGCGGGTCTGTGCATCGGTAAAATCCGGGCAGATACCCAGCGCACGGATTTTTTCGCACGGCTCCGTGAAATCCAGCTTGAAGCGGGTCAGCTCATATTGCAGGTAGGCAGGGGCAGAGAAGCGCCGCGTGCCGTACACGGGCTTGCCGTCCTGCTCCGCGCTTTCCGCCTGCGCGTTTTTGGCCGCCCGGCGGCGTTCCAGCGCCTCGGGGCTGTCGTCGTCGATCAGCCCCCAGCGCTTTGCCAGCGTCAGGCAGGCTTTGGCGTGACGCCACTGCTCCGGCGTCAGGCAGTAGGTTCGTTCGTCCATCACTTGACTGCACCCGTGATGCCGTTGGCAAAGCTCTTCTGCAGGCAGAGGAAGATGATCGCGGTGGGCAGCGTGCAGATCAGAACGCCCAGCATCAGCATACCGTAGTCCACGCTGTAGCCGCTCTTAAGGTTTGCAACCAGCATCGGCATCGTGATGGATGCGTTGCTTTGGAATACGATCTTCGGCCAGAGGTAGCTGTTCCATGCGTTCATAAACGTGACAGTCATCGCCGCGCCGTAGGTAGAGCGCATGATGGGGACAAACATCCGGAAGAAGATGCCGATCTCGCTCAGACCGTCGAGACGCGCCGCTTCAATAATGTCATTGGGGAAGGAACGCGATGCCTGCCGGAACAGCATGATCATAAACGGTGTCGAGATGGACGGCAGCACGAACGCCGCCCAGCTGTTGACAAGCCCCCAGTGGGACATCATCTTGAACAGGGGGATCATAATGGCCACGAACGGCAGCATCATCGCCAGCAGCAGGACGCTCATCAGGGCGTCCTTCGCCTTATCGTGGTAAATTTCAAAGCCATAGCCCGCGATGGAGCAGACCAGCAGCGTGATGAGTGTCATCAGGATGGCGTTGCGGAAGGAGTTTGCCATGGCCAGCCCCAGATTCTGGTTGGCAACCAGCGACTTGAAGTTTTCTACCAGATAGGTGCCGGGGATCAGCTTGCCGCGCACAACATCAATGCTGGTGTTCGTCGCGCCGCACAGCATATAGTACAGCGGGAACACAGACAGGAAGCTGGCCAAAATCAGCACAGCGTGCGCCAGAATCTTTTTACCCTTAGTCACGCTTATCACCTACTTTCATCTGGATGGCAGACAGCACTGCCACGACCACAAGGATAAACACCGACAGCGCCGCCGCATAGTTGAACTTGGGCGTCTCGACAAACGAAATGTTGTAAATATAGTGGGTCAGTGTCATTGTCGCCTTGCCGGGACCGCCCGCCGTCAGGTTGACGGACTCGTCAAACAACTGCAGCGTGCCGGAGGTAGACATAATGGCGGTGAGCAGGATGGTGGGCTTCAGCAGGGGGATCGTCAGGGGAACAAACTGCTGGAGCGGGGAAGCGCCGTCGATGCGGGCCGCTTCGTAGATCGAGTAGTCGATGTTTTGCAAACCGGCAAGATAAAAGACCATGTTGTAGCCGGTCCAGCGCCAGACCAGCGCAATGACGATGACCCAGCGTGCCGCCCATGCGTTCTGGAACCAATCCACCGTGGGGATGCCCACCGTGGACAGCACCCGGTTGACCAAACCATCGTTGGCAAACAGAGATTTAAAAATCATCGAATAGGAGACAAGCGACGTAGCGCAGGGCAGGAAAATCATCGTGCGGTAGATGCCCTTGCCCTTGATGTCCGGGCTGTTGAGCAGCTGCGCGAGGATCAATGCCAGAATCAGCATAATGGGTACCTGAATCACGAAATAGAAAATCGTGTTAAACAGGCACTGCTGGAACGTGGCATCCTTTAAAATGCGCGCGTAGTTGGCAAAGCCCGCAGGCTGTACAGCGCTGCCCGTGCCCTTTTGGAACGAAAGGATCAGCGCCTGCACCATGGGGTAAAAGCAGAATACAAATATCAGGAGTGCTGCCGGCAGCAAGAACGCCCACCCCGTCAGGTTGCGCTTCTGCTCCATATTCAGTCCTTTTTTCTTCATCGTAGTATCTCCTATTTTGCCACAAAAGCAAGGGCGCGGCTTGCAGCGGACGTATCAGATGCAAACCGTGCCCTTGGCAAATTCTCAGTTGTAACCGGACACAGTGTGTGTCATGCTTTGCTTAGCCAGCGATATTGAACTCCACGGTATCCTGAGCGTTCTGCATCTCGCTGTCAATGTCGGCGTTGTTCTGGACGATGTTGGTGACGGCATCGGTCAGGGCGCTGCGCACGTCAGAGTAGTAAGCGCCGCAGTCGAATGCGGGAACCTTGCCTGCAAACTCAACGATGTCCTTGTAAACGGTCTGGCCGCCGTAGAACTCGGAGGGCTGGTTGTAGACGTCGCTCTCGGCAGCGGGCAGGTAGCTGGAGATCGCACCGGCGTTGGGCAGCAGATCGTCATACAACTCGACGCTGGAACCGAAGGTGCTCTTCAAGAAGTCGAAGGCCAGCTCGGTGTTCTTGCAGTTGGAGGAAACGGCCCAGCTTGCGCCGCCGCAGTTTGCGTAGTTGGTGGCACCGTCGATGCCGTCCAGCTTGGGCATATTCACGATAGCCCACTTGCCGGACTGATCCGCGGCAGCCTGCACGCTGGACATGATCCAGCAGCCGTTGATGACACCGGCAGCCTTGCCGTCGTTCATGGAAGCAATGTACTGGTCCCAGTCGGTGTACTCGGCCAGAATGCCCTTGTCGACCATGTCCTTGTAGACGGTCAGGGACTCTTTCAGCGCGGCATTGTCGGCGATCTTGACCTCGCCGTCCACCACGGGGGAGGCACCGGCAGACTGCATCATCTCGATGATCAGCTCGGAACCGCCGGAGGAGGTCAGCATCGGCACGCCGTTGGCGTCCACGACCTTCTGCGCCTTCTCCTCGAACTCGCTCCAGGTCAGATCCTTGAAGTCGTCGACGGTCAGACCGGCATTCTCGATCATATCGGAACGAACCGCCATGACGGAAGCGCCGTTGTCGAAGGGCAGACCGTAGTGGTGGCCATCGACGGTAGAATCAGCCAGCTTGCCGCCGGAGAACTTGTCCCAATCCAAGCCGGAGTCGGTCAGGTCGGTGTAGATGCCGGGGAAGTTGGCGACCATCTTGTGGTAGGAGTAGTCCTGCATCAGGAAAAGATCAGGCAGGGTGCTGTAATCCTCGCTGGTGGCAGCGGTGATGAGCTTGGTCTCGATGTCGCTGTAGACGTTTTCTTCAATGTTCAGCTTGAAGTTGGGGTGGTCCTTCTGGTAGATGGCCTCCGCCTGCTTCAGGGCGTAAATGTTGAAGTTGGGGTCCCATGCCCATACGGTCAGGGTCTCGTCGCCGTCAGCGGTGGTGTCGGCGGCAGTGGATTCTGCGGTGGATTCGGCAGGGGTGCTCTCGTCGGTAGAGGCAGCTGCGCTGCTGGAAGCGGCACCGCCGCCGCAGCCGACCAGCAGGGATGCTGCCATAGCTGCCGCCATAAGGGCTGCTGCATTCTTCTTTTTCATGGGGATTTCCTCCTTAAAAATGTTTCTCCATTCTTTGGCTGTATAACGTATGTCCCACGGCGGGGCATAAATTATCGGGTGTTATTCGGCATCGTCTACCCAGCGCATCTCGCGCGGGGCCAGCGTCAAGCTGTCGATCAGATGCCCCTTGATGTACAGGTCTGTCTTTTCCTCGGCATCTGCATTGTTAATGACCGCGATGCGCTTCGTTTCGGGGAAGACCGTGACCTCGGTGTCCACATTGGTCACATAGTAGTGCTTCATCTCCTCCGGCATACCGGCGGCGTAGTAGATGGCACGCAGCAAAATGCGGCAGTTCTGCGGGGAGTAGGGCAGCCCGGCAAAGTAGACGCTGTGGCCCTTGCCGTACTCGTTCACAACAAGCTGGCTGTACTCGCCGTCCTGCGCCAGAATCTGATAGTGCTTGCCCTGCGCGTAGATGCGGCTCGTGCCCTCGCCGAAATCAACGGCGGTGTCAATATCCTCCAGGATAAAGTGGTGCGGGTCGCAGGTGTTGTATTTGTCGGTGCTTAACGAGAAGCCCATCTCGCGGTCCACGCCCATCACATCGGACAGCTGGAAGTACCGCCCCTGATGCTGGCAGGCGGTGGGCTCGCCCACGCCGATGAAGCCGCCGCCCTCGTCCACAAATTTGCGGATGGCGGTCACGACCTTTTCGTCGATCCAGTTTTCGGCACCGCTGAAGGCTGTGTACGCATCGCCGACGTTGATGATGACGCCGATGTCCTTGGGGATGCCGCTGCGGATGTCATCGAAGTCGATGAACTCCACGTCAAACGGCATGCCGCTCAGGCACTCGAGCACACCCTCGGCGGAGTAAGTCTCGCGGTGGTAAATGGAATGATGTACCTGATTGCTCATCCACTTGCGCAGTCCGCCCCAGCAGTTGAGGATGGCCACCTTGAACGGGGCAACGTAGGACTTTGTGCCCTGCATATTTTCGTGGATCTGGCGGAACTCGCCGACCACGTTCTGAATTTCGTCGATAAAGCCGGGCCAGTTGCTGGCGAGTTTTAAGTAACCGCCGTAGCCGATGCGGTCCAGCGGGCTGCGCAAAATCGCGCGGCGGGCCTTCATCCAGTTGGTGCGGGCCTCACCGATCGGGTCGCCGCCCTCGGTGAACACATCGGGGAAGAAGTAGGGCAGCAGACGGCCTTCGGTGTACTTGACGCCCTTGATGTCGGAGATCATCCGCAGCGTAACGCCGCTGCCGACGGAGCCGACCACGGCGTCCAGCCCGATGGAGGCAAAATACTTGCCGTAGGGCTCGGTGCCGATCCAGTGATCGCCGAGGAACATCATCGCTTCCTTGCCGTAGGAGTGGACGATGTCGACCATCTCTTTGGCAAGAGCGCAGACCTCCTGCTGCTGGAACTCGATGAAGTCGCGGAACTCCTTGCTCGGCACGCGGAACATCGTGTTGTGGTAGCCCTGATCCACAATGAACTCGGGGCGGAACTTATAGCCTGCCCACTTCTCGAACTTTTCAAGGATGTAGGGACTGACGCTGGCGCTGTAGCCGAACCACTCGACGAATTTCTCGCGCTTCTGGTCGTCAAAGGTCAGCGTGAACTGGTGAAAGAAGGTCGTGAACCGCACCACATCAATGTGGGGGTTGGCCTCGCACCAGCGGCGCAGCTTTTCTTTTACATAGGCCTGCGTCTTGGGCTGGCGCACATCGTAGGTCAGCTGGTGCGGCGTGTCCTTCCAGTCGTTGGTCAGAAAGTTGTACATGTGTACGGGGTCCCAGATCAGGAACGCCAGAAAGCTGACGGTGTACTCGTGATAGGGGACGGTTTCGATCTCGACCTCGCCCGTCGGCTCGTCGAAGAACCATTTGTCGGTGGGGACGACCTCACCCGTCGTGCGGTCAATGACCTCCCACCAGCGCTTGGGGTCATCCAGCGTGTTGACCTTGAGCTGCTGGGTGTGGAAGCCGTCCATCAGATGAATGCGCAGCTTCGTGCCGCGCGCCGTGTGGCGGTCACTGATAAGATACTCCTGCTGGACCTCGTCGGGGTTTGCTTCCGCCCAGGCGTTGTCCTTGCGGGTCGTATAATAGGTAGCGTACTTTTTGGCGGGGTCCGTCAGCAGCTCCTTCGGCATTTCGGTGCCGTCGCAGTCGCGCAGGGCATCCGCGCCCAACAGATTCTTCAGCCGCAGGGTCTCCGCAACCACATCTGCGTCTGTGGGAAGTGTCAATCTTCCGGTCTGCTCCATCTTCATAATCCCTTCTCTGTCCGTTTTGTCTGCCACGGCAGGCATCGTTTCATTGACATCATCATACTTGTTTCTGCCCTCTTTGAACAGTAGGTATATTGTTGCGCATTTGTACTATCTTGCTTTATTTTCGAATGTCGGCGGCAACATCAGAAAATAAAGAAAAAGCTGCACAAAAAGTAAGACTTTTCTTTGTGCAGCTTGCCAGTTTTGGGCCTGTTTGCAGCGAAATGTGCCGATATTCTGTTTTGCATCGTGATTTTTTATGGAAAGCTCTTGCCATGCACCCCAAATGCGTATATAATAAGGACGGAACCGGAAACGGCCCATGACTTTTTATTTTTTCGTTCTTGCTTGATTATGTAACGATATTGCTCCAAATACTTTGGATTTTTGTAAATATTTTGTCATTCGGAGGCGCACCGCCTATGAACACACGGTATGAATTCAATATGGACGTTCCCCCGCGGGAGGCCATCCGCCTGCTGTACGTGAGCAAGAGCCGCTTCGGCGGGGACTGGAACTCGGTGCCGCATACCCACTCCTGCACCGAAGTGTTCTACTGCGTGGATGGACGCGGTCAGTTCAACGTCGAAGGCAAAATGCTGGACGTTGCCCCGGACGACATGGTCATTGTGAATCCCCGCACCCTGCACACCGAGTTGAGTTACCAGGCAAACCCACTGGAATACATTGTGCTGGGCATCGAAGGCATTGAAATTTTGTTTGAGCAGAAGGATCGCGGCTACACCATGCTGAAATGCAGCTCCGTACGGGAGGAGCTGCTGAGCCTGATGAAGATGCTGCTGCGGGAGATCGATGCCCGAGAGGACGGCTGCGAAATGGTCTGTCAGGACCTGACCGAGGTGCTGCTAGTCAAAATCGTGCGCATGGCATCGGTTTCGCTGCGCCTCACTGCGCCGCCCTCCGAGAGCAAGGAATGTGCCGCCGCAAAGCGCTATATCGATGAAAATTATAGTGAAAGCATTACCCTGGACAAGCTTGCGGAGATTGCCCACGTTAACAAATATTATCTGTCCCACTCGTTCAAGAACGAGTATAATGTCTCCCCCATCGACTACCTGATGAAGCGCCGCATCACCGAGGCAAAAGCCTTACTGACCAGCACCGATTTCAGCCTGACCCAAATTGCCGAGCAGATTGGCTTCGGCTCACTGCCCTATTTTTCCAAATGCTTCCGCAAGGTCGAAGGCACCAGCCCCAACGAGTACCGCAAAAGTGCCAAACAGAAACCCGCACAAGGCAGCCAGTGAATTTGTCTGACCGCTCCTATTTTTACCTACCAACTCCGCAAGATTTATCCACAAAAAGCGCCCGGACGGTTGAAAAATTCAGCCGTCCGGGCGCAGTCGTTTTGCCGTTTTGGGGTCATTTTGGGGTCAAAGTGACCGAAAAGTGACCACTTTTGCCCCAGACAAAGAAAAAGTACGTTGAAACTTATCGTTTCAACGTACTTTTGTTGTCTGAGTGTGACAAAAAAGATACCTTTATTCATAGTCGGAACAAAATGAGCTCTTTTGAATCACTAACCGGAAATCATACTAACTGGCAACGCCAAGGCTGTCAAATTATTTACCGCTTCCCTCCCAGTACTATTACCGAGTTGCTGTGATATATCTTTTTCTATAGCCTCTTGATCGATTTTTAGCTTCTTAAGTAAGAAACTGTGTCTTAGCTCGAAGCTCTTAAAAACATCTGCCCAAGTTAAAGCGTAGAGTTCGTAGTTCTCTACACTAAAAACCAAGCCTTTCTTCCCTTTTGTCTGATTTGTGGCATAGCGTGCTCTTACATCGTCATCAACATTATTGCAAACGGCGATAAACCTCCACCTGCATAATTGTGTATTAAATTGAGGCTGTTTCCTAACGAAATCCATATAGTCCTCTATTTGGCGCAGAACTTTTTTGGTCAAAACAACTTTTGGCGCTTTTAACTCTATAACCAAGTTTTCTTGAATTTCATCTCCAACAGAGTCCTCTGTTTTTCTTGCACCGCATAGAAAAATATCCATTCGCCGCATCTCCTCTTGATCAGGATTCAATGTGGCATCGGGAGCATCTGAACCATAAAGAATATTTAAATAATTGGCTAATGCCTTCTGCATTCGTTGATCAGCAGTCACAAGATTGTACTGCTCCCCAAACAGCCAATAATGTTGTTCGACAATTTTCTGAACGTGGTCACGTTCATTTGCATAATCAGTATAATCAAATACTACTTGCTTTAAAGCCTCAACGACCTTATAGCGGTCTTCAATAAACTGAATCGTATCTATAATATTTCCCAATTGGGTTCGTTTTAATATATCAGAGAAGCCCTTTCGCTGCTCAGGGGTCAAACTGACAATGCTTGCATTCGCTTCAAATCCATTCCATACATACTCACAGAGGGCTTCTTTATAATCCCTTGGAATTCCTGACGTTTCAACGCTTTTACTTTTCACACTCAGCGGGTATCTCATAAGTCAGACCTCCACTTATTACATTCTTATGTAAGAATGATATAGCATTTCCTACCTTAGTATGAGTATACCAAATGTCCTTGTGCTTTACAACTATCTAAATGCATCAAAATGTATACAAGAAAAATCGGTATGTGATTATGAGACAAGAGCATGCCATCGTTTTGACACATAAGCTCGATTCACAAAGAATTTTAGTTACTCTTACCTGTATACACAGATAAAAATTGCTCCCTATATTATTTAAAGATTGTTCCTTTTTCTATACTTGTTATATCTTTGATTTCTTATATTTTATGACTCGCATTTTGTCCCATTTATGATTTGCAAATCACTGATTCCTTATGCCTCTTACCCCTTCTTCCGCCATCAGGATTCCAAACTGCAATTGCAGTATTTTTAGTATATCATCATTCGTCATTTGCTCTAATGAACACCCTCTTATCGCAATCGGCACAGTCACTCCTAATGCCAGTTTGGGATAACGTATGCAATTTTTCTCTACTTGTCCAATCGCAGCATTTCTATCGAACGGAAATTTTAATACTTCTTTTTCCGTATCAATAATATCTTTTTGCCGCGGCGTAAGTACGTTTTCCTGTTTAAGTATCTCTGTGCCTGTGCTAATAAAATCCATGCTTTTCTCCTTTGTTCTGTATGTAGTCGTTCCCTTAAAATTAGCACATATTCACAGTATAGAACGTCGAAATATCGCCTATAAATTATACTTTTCTCGCCTCCTTTGCTATACTGGAATCCTCACACTATTTTAGCAAAGGAGTTTATCCAATGGGCAAAAAGCATTACCCACAATCTATCAAAGATGAAGCTGTTCTTTTCTACGAACTCGGTCACTCATTCGCGGAAACACAAGCCAAGTACGGCATGGCTGAAAGCACATTCTTTACATGGAAACAGAAATTTGATAAGGCACACCCCATGCATGAAGCCATTACCACCAACCGAACAACCTGCCACAAATCCAAGCGCCACCTTGAAAAACTTGCGCTGGAATTAGAGGTTCTCCGGCAGTGTCCGTGCGGCAGAAACGCCTCCATTGACGAAAAAGTGGCCGCTGTCAATGCTCTGCGCGGGCGTTATTCCATCCATGCCTTATGCGACGCACTAAGCCTACCGCGCGGAACTTACTACAACCGTAAGCGGCGCGAGGGGCAACGGACTTCTTATGAGATAAATGATGAAAAGCTGAAGCCTCTGATTCGTCAAATCTTCCACGACAGTAAGAACCGTTTTGGCAGAAAGCCAATTCATCACAAACTTGCAGAACTAGGCTACAAAGTCAGTGAAAAGCGCATCGTTCGTCTTATGAAGGAGATGGGATTATCCGTTGCAAAACCGTGCTACAAGGCAGCGCATCAAAAAAGTCTGCCGCGTGCTTATTTCAGAAATTTGTTAGCACGCCAATTTGACCAGCCTCAGCCCAATCTAATTTGGGTCAGCGACATCACCTATATCAAAGTGCTCGACCAATATTACTATATCTGCGTGGTGCTGGACCTGTTCTCACGGCGTATACTTTCGTACAGCATATCGGATTCCATCAACACAGCTCTTACGCTTGCTGCTTTTGATGACGCTTTCCAGTCTCGGGATCCCCCGCAAGATCTGATGTTCCACAGTGACCAAGGCGCACAGTATACATCCTACATTTTCCGCGCACATTTAAAAGAGCTTCATATAAAGCAATCCTTTTCCACACCCGGCACACCTTACGACAATTCCGTCTGCGAGTCGTTTTTCCACACGCTGAAAAAGGAGGCGCTTTATCACCATCTGTATGGCACACCGCAGGAACTGCAAGCCGTTCTGGACGAATATATCAATTTCTACAACAGCCAACGCCCGCATAGAAAACTAAACATGAAAACGCCGAACCAATATGAATCGGCGTTCTATTCTGGCTGCTTATAAAAAGAAAAGTTCCCACTTTCAAACCGGAGTTACCGGGTTCAAAAGTGGGAACCTATTCAAAAAGCCCTACGAATCCGTATATAAGTTTTACCCTCTAGCAAGAAGTTGTACACAAGCACTACTCCACGCCATCTCCTCACACCGCCCTTGTCGCCGCGAGAAACGCCTCTGTTTGGGTACGTTCGCAACGCATCGACACGGTGCCTGTCCAGCTAAATAGCGCCCTAAATTCCCCGCTTTCCGGGGATTTTTTATTTTACCGCAAAGGCATTTACCTGAACGGGATTTCCCT
>OBLF01002587.1_pt1 | contig 11982 bp, 8 predicted proteins | sample 1519231 | NCBI WGS metagenome assembly OBLF01 (sample SAMEA2602895, study PRJEB22501) | metagenome | reverse complement strand
GGCAGCAACCGCTGTGATCGCATACGAGCCCATCTGGGCGATCGGTACCGGCAAGGTAGCGACCACCGAGCAGGCTGAGGAAGTGTGCGGCGCGATCCGTGCGTGCATCAAGGAAGTGTACGATGAGGCGACCGCAGAGGCGATCCGCATCCAGTACGGCGGTTCCGTATCCGCAGCATCGGCTCCGGAGCTGTTTGCACAGCCGGATATCGATGGCGGTCTGGTAGGCGGCGCATCCTTAAAGGCAGATTTTGGAAAGATTGTAAATTATAAATAAGAGATGAGCAAAAGGGGGCTGTCGCACGTGTGAGGCGTGGCAGTCCCCTTTTTGCCAGTAAAAAAAGAAGGTGAAGGGTTTGACCTGAAACAATCAAAATTGTTGGTTCATCCGGTTGTTTCAGAAAAAACGGTTCATTTCATGGAAGGAAAGGAAGAAGAAAGAGATGAAAAAAAAGCCAACCGTATTAATGATTCTCGATGGATACGGCATGAGAGATACCTGTGAGCACAATGCCGTGTGTGAGGCAAAGACACCGATCATGGATCAGCTGATGAGCCAGTGCCCGTTTGTGCGCGGCAATGCCAGCGGTCTGGCGGTCGGTCTGCCGGACGGACAGATGGGTAATTCGGAGGTTGGACATTTAAATATGGGTGCCGGACGTATCGTATACCAGGAGCTGACCCGTATCACGAAATCAATCGAGGATGGCGATTTCTTTGAAAATCCGGAATTTCTGGCAGCCGCAGACACCTGCAAGAAAAATGATTCCGCCCTGCATCTGTTCGGACTGGTATCAGACGGCGGTGTTCACAGCCATCTGACTCATTTATTCGGACTTCTGGAGTTTGCAAAACGTCAGGGACTTAAAAAAGTGTATGTGCACTGCTTCCTGGACGGACGTGATACACCGCCGACCTCCGGCAAGGAGTTCGTAGCAGAATTAGAGAAGAAGATGCAGCAGCTTGGCATCGGCGAGGTGGCTTCCGTGATGGGACGCTACTATGCGATGGACCGTGATAAAAACTGGGATCGTGTCCAGAAAGCTTACGATGTGCTGACAAAGGCAGAGGGTGAGAAGGCAGAAAGTGCGTGTGCAGGCATTCAGGCATCCTATGATAAAGAGGTAAACGATGAGTTCGTCGTACCGTTCTATGTAGAGAAGGACGGAAAGCCGGTTGCCACGATTCAGGATGGCGATTCCGTCATTTTCTTTAACTTCCGTCCGGACCGTGCAAGAGAGATCACCCGCGCATTCTGCGATGAGGGATTTACCGGATTTGCGAGAGAGAAGAAGCTTGACCTGACGTTTGTATGCTTTACCGATTACGATGAGACGATCGGGAACAAGCTGATTGCGTTCAAGAAGGAAGAGATTAAGAACACATTTGGAGAGTTCCTGGCGGCGCACCATATGACGCAGGCACGTATCGCCGAGACCGAGAAATATGCACACGTAACATTTTTCTTCAACGGCGGCGTGGAAGAGCCGAACGAGGGCGAGGACCGCATTCTGGTTCCGTCTCCGAAGGAGGTTCCGACCTACGACCTGAAACCGGAGATGAGCGCACCGATCGTGTGCGATAAGCTGGTGGAGGCGATTGAGTCCGGCAAATATGATGTCATCATCATCAATTTTGCAAACCCGGATATGGTAGGTCACACGGGCGTGGAGTCGGCTGCGATCAAGGCGATTGAGACTGTCGATGCCTGCGTAGGACGTGCAGTTGAAGCCATCAAGGCAGCCGGAGGCGTTCTCTTTATCTGCGCCGATCACGGTAATGCAGAGGTGATGGTCGATGAGGCAACCGGCGAGCCGTGGACCGCTCATACGACCAATCAGGTGCCGTTTGTCCTGGTCGGCGCTGACCCGGCGTACAAGCTGCGCGAGGGCGGACGCCTCTGCGATATCGTGCCGACGCTGATTGAACTGATGGGACTTGAGAAGCCGAAGGAGATGACGGGAGAGTCGCTGTTGGTGAAATAGGGAGAATTTTCGAATATATTAGGAAAGTATAAATATAACCGTCAATAAGAATCGGGAAAACTGCCATAAAGCAAGAAAAGATCATGAACAGAGAAATGGTCGGGGCTTGTTTTGTGGCAGTTTTTTGTTCACAGGTAGGAATTTTCTGAACTGAAAATCCCGTTACTTCTCTCTTCCATTTCATAAGAAAATAGGATAAAATAAAATCATCTATGTGAACCGCTCGGAGGCTGTTCCAGGGCAGACATTTTTAGAAAAGAAAGTGTTATGCGGAAAGGAAAATAGGATGGCAGCAGATTCACAGGGAAAACAGGAGGAAACAAGCATGAAGGTAGCGGTTGTTACAGACAGCAACAGCGGAAATACACAGGCACAGGCGAAAGAGATGGGCGTATATGTCCTGCCGATGCCGTTTATGATTGATGGAACCGAGTATCTGGAAGATATAAATTTGACACAGAAGGAATTTTACGAGCATCTGAGCGGGGATCACGATGTGAGCACATCCCAGCCGTCCCCGGAGACGATCTTAAATCTCTGGGAAAAACTTTTGGAGGAATACGATGCAGTTGTGCACATTCCGATGTCTAGTGGGCTTTCGAGCTCCTGCCAGACGGCAAAGATGCTGGCAGATGATTTCGACGGAAAAGAACAGGTGGCGGATAATCACAGGATTTCCGTGACCCAGCGCCGTTCGGTGCAGGATGCGCTTGACATGGCGGCAGCCGGCATGGACGCGGAGGCGATCTGCAAAAAGCTGGAAGAGACAGGTTTGGATTCAACTATTTATATCACGGTTGACACATTAAAATACCTGAAAAAGGGCGGTAGAATCACACCAGCGGCAGCAGCGCTCGGAACACTTCTCCGTTTAAAACCGGTTCTGACGATACAGGGCGAGAAGCTGGACGCATTTGCGAAGGCGCGGACGATGAAACAGGCGCGTTCCATGATGATCACGGCGATCACCCGCGATCTGGAAACTCGGTTTGGTGATGTGACGGGAGAAAAAACGTATATTGATGTAGCGCATACCGACAATGATGAGATGGCGCAGGAGCTGGCAGCCGAGCTTCGGGAACTTTTCCCGGAGACGGAAGTCCATGTAGATCCACTGTCCTTAAGTGTAGCCTGCCATATCGGACCGGGAGCGCTGGCGATCGCGGCGTCGAAGAAACTTGAAATCGGATCGTTGTTGTGAGAAACGCAGTTGCGGAGCAGCATTTCGGTTCACGGTCAATGTCAGTAAGTTAAGCAACACAAGTAAGAGCGCGTGAACTGTAATTGTTCAGGACAGGAGCATGAGAAGAATAGCAGAACATAAAAGAAAAATATGGAAAGCGATGGAGCACACGATCGGGATGCGAATCCCGCTGATCCTCGCCTTTCTGATCCTGACGCTGGTTCCGCTTCTGGTACAGGTCCGTTTTACATCGGGGTATTTTTACCAGAGCCACGTGGAAGAACGGATGGCGGAAGCGCAGAACCGGAGTCTGATTTTAGCAAACAAGATACGCAGCAGTGATTATATCAATGTACTGCTGTCGGGAAATCCAAATCCGGCGCTGGATGCGGAACTTAGTACAACGGCGGATCTGATGAACGGAAGAATCGTGCTGGTGGACGATAGCTTTAAGATTTTGAAAGACACATTTGGTCTTTCCAGAGGGAAAACGCTGGTTGTATCGGATGTGTTAAAGGCATTTGACGGGGAAACTTCCAGCTATTTGAACCAGAAGAAAAAGTATTTCTATGTAGCGCAGCCGATTCAGGCAAAAAGCACGGATGCAGCGCCGATCGATTCGGATGTGGCAGCCGGAAAAGGGAAAAATACGGCAGGCGTGCAGGGAGTCCTTCTTCTGATGGCATCCACGGAAAATTCGGCACTTTTGCAGGAGAAAATTGTGCAGAAGACGGGATTTTTGCAGCTCGTTATGTTTTGTTTTATTCTGATCGCAGATTTATTGGCGGCGGCTTGCCTGCTGAAACCATTCCGCCGCCTGCAGCAGCAGCTCGATATGGTGGCAGAGGGAAATCTGGATCAGGATATTGATGTAAAAGCGTACCGGGAGACGCGGGACATTTCGGAGGCAGTCATGCAGACCATCCGGAAGCTGAAAAACCTGGATCAGTCGCGTCAGGAGTTTGTTTCCAACGTGTCGCATGAGCTGAAAACACCGCTGACTTCGATAAGGGTGCTGGCGGATTCTCTGATGGGGATGGAGAGCGCTCCGGCGGAGCTATATCAGGAGTTTATGCAGGATATTTCGGCGGAGATTGACCGCGAGGGCAAGATTATCGATGATCTGCTGACGTTAGTCAAAATGGATAAATCATCGCCGGATCTGAATATTGCACAGACTTCGATCAATGGCCTTCTGGAACAGATTTTAAAACGTCTGACCCCGATCGCGAAGCGGCGGAACATTGAGATCACATATGAGAGCAAGCGGGAAGTATCGGCGGATGTGGATGAGGTAAAATTGAGCCTGGCACTTTCGAACCTGGTGGAAAATGCGATCAAGTATAACCGCGAAGAGGGAAAAGTCTGGGTGACGCTGGATGCTGACCACAAGTTCTTTTATGTGAAGGTGGAGGATAATGGCGTGGGAATCCCGAAGGAATTTCAGGAGCGTGTATTTGAGCGTTTTTACCGTGTAGATAAGGCGCGCTCACGCGAGACAGGCGGTACCGGGCTGGGGCTTGCGATCACGAAGAATATTATTCTTCTTCATCAGGGCGCGATCCGCCTGAAGAGTGAAGAAGGCAAGGGAGCAACCTTTACGGTGCGGATTCCGTTGAATTATATTCCGTAGACAGCGTGGTTCTGGGCGATTTAGAGGTTCGAGATGGTTGCTGGTGCTGTAGTGTTCGAATATTTCGGTGTTTGAATGCTGTCGTGTTCGAATGTTTCAGTGTTTGAATGTTGCGGTATTTGAGTGTTGCAGTGTTCGAATGTGAGGTCAGGGAAATGTCTATTGTGAGATAGATTGCAAAATAACAACAGGAAATAATAAATGGAGAAAATAAGAAAAAAAAGCTCTGGAAAACGGGCAGGAAGCGTAAGTTTGTGGCTGATCCTTTGCCTGGCATGTCTGCTTCTTCTGAGCGGATGCCGAAAAAAAGAAGAGGTGCATCCGACGGCGGGTGAGGACGGCGTCTATCAGATTTATTATCTCAATTCGACGCGCACGGGGCTGGCGAGTGTTTCCTATCAGACGGAGACGACGGACGCTGAGATCCTGATCGGGGAGCTGGCGGGGCAGATCCTTGCGGCGCCGGAAAACCCGGAGTATCAGGCAGTTTTAAGTGATAAGGTTGAATTCCTGGATATTAACCGGGACAATAACGTGCTGACGCTGAATTTTAATCAGGAATATATGAATATGAAAGCGTCGCGGGAGATTCTGTGCCGGGCGGCGCTGGCAAAGACCTTTACACAGGTAGAGGGAGTCGATTATATCAGCATTAATTGCGAGGGACAGCCGCTTCTGGACACGCATGGCAACCCGGTGGGCGCGATCGCAGGAAGTGATTTTGTAGACAGTATTTCGGATGTCAATTCGTATGAAAAAGTAGAGCTGACCCTGTATTTTGCCAATGAAGAAAAAGATGGTCTGGTGGCAGAAAAACGGGAAGTATTTCACAGTATGAACACGTCGCTGGAACGCCTGGTAGTGGAGCAGCTGCTGGCAGGTTCCCAGAATGGCGGTCTTTCAGTGATGCCGAAAAATACAAAGGTATTAAACGTATCACTGACAGATAATACCTGCTATGTCAACCTGGATAGTGGTTTTATTTCCGGGGATACCGATGTGGCGGAGTATATTCCGATTTACGCGATCGTCGATTCTCTGACAGAGCTTCAGACGGTGAATAAAGTGCAGATCACGGTCAATGGCTCAGCAGATGTGACGTACCGGAATGTGATTTCGCTGGCGCAGCCTCTGGAGAGAGAGGAGAAGTATATTGTGAAGTAACTGTCAGACAGAATGTATATGCCATGTTTGGAAGAGAGCAGCAATGGGATTTTGTTGATGTTTTGTAGAATACAAGAAAAGAGGAATTGAATATCAAACGACCGGTAATGTGGATGATGGTGGCTTTTGTACTTGGAGAGGTCGCAGCGTACCAGATGGGCATGACGGTGTGGTTTATAATTGCAGCAGCGCTTTTTGTGTTTCATAGGAAATTGTGTCCTATGAAACACAAGGCACATTCTTTTTCACCTGCAGTCATAAAAACAGCAGAAGGACGGGGAGATTCGGACTTTCAGACAGACGCAGAACGCGTCTGGAATTGGAAAGATCCGATGATGTGCCGTGTCTTTCTGCTGTTTTTCTGTTTCCTGGCAGGATGGGGACGGATGACGGTGGAAATGCGCCCGGATGCGCTGGAACGGATGGTAACGCAGAAGGGCGGTTCGACAGAGGTGGCGGTATCTGGAACACTGGATTCTGTTTCGGAAAAAAATGGGTGGTGTACGATGATTTTGACGGGGGTGGAGGTAGAGGATGAAAGTGTAAGAAAGGTACTGATATCGTGTAAAAGCGATTTACTGGAGATGTGTGAAGAGAAAATTCTGCCACCCTGCGGAAGTCAGATTCATCTGACGGGAACTGCTGAGTTTCTGGAAGAAGCGCGCAATCCGGGGCAGTTTTCGTATCGGATGTATTATCGGGGACTAGGAATCAGAAACCGGGTGACGGCGGATCGGATTTTTATTTCAGAAGGAAAAAGTTCCCCTCTCCGAAGTCAGGCAGAATGCTTCCGGGCGTATGCGACGGCTGTTTTTCAGGAAATCTGTGTTCCAGAAGATGCAGGGATTTTCCAGGCAATTTTGCTGGGGGATAAATCCGGGTTATCGGAAGAGCTGCGCGAACGGTTTCAGGATAATGGGATTGCACATATTCTGGCAGTCAGCGGGCTTCATGTCTCTTTGATTGGCATGAGCGTTTACAGCGCACTGCGTTTTTGGGGCATATCGTATGGATGGGCGGGACTGGGGGCTTCAGCGCTCCTTACCTTTTATGGTTTTGTAACCGGATTTGGAGCATCGGTATTCCGGGCGGTATTTATGGTAGAGGTGTCCTGTCTGGCGGCATATCTGGGGCGGAGTTACGATCTGCTGAGTGCGCTGTCGCTGTCTTTGATTTTACAGGCGTGGCAGTCGCCGTATCTGCTCTTTTCGGCGGGATTGCAGCTTTCCTATGGCGCGGTTGCCGCGATTGGGCTGGAGACGGAGGAGCTGCGGAAAGTGGGAAAAAAGAGAAAAGAGCGGAAAGAGGAGGAACAAGAGAAAGAAAAAAAGAAAGGATATGAAACACTCATGCTCAGCTTGGCAATTCAGCTTTATACGATGCCGATTCAGCTGTATCACTATTTTACATTTCCGATGTTGGGAATTTTTCTGAACCTGATCGTGATTCCGCTTCTCACGTATGCAGCCGGAAGCGGTCTGCTGGCGCTTGGAATTTACAGTGTAGCGTTTGTGGGAGGAAAAATGGGGGGAATGGGCGGAGGCAGCAGCATTGCGGGAGTGCTTTCGGCTTTTTGGGGCGCAGCATCAGGAATATCAGAAATACCAGAAATATTCAGAATAGCGGCAAGTGCATGTACGGGTCCGGGGCATTATATTTTTCAGTTGTATGAATGGCTTTGCATCCAGGTGGAACGCGTGCCGTTTCATTCCATTGTGGCAGGACGCCCGGAAATGTGGAAAATAGGGGTGTTTTATGTGGCGCTGGGGATTCGATATGTGTGGAGTGTGGGAGAAGCAAGAGAGAATTTAGAGAGAAAAGGGATTTTTCTGTTTCCAAAAGAATGGAATGCACCGGGAAAAAATAGTGTATTTATTGCTGTGGCGGTAGTCTTTTTAGTGGTTCAGCCTGTTCATGGCTTTCAGAGCTGGTTTCTCGATGTAGGACAGGGCGACGGCGTCTTTCTGCGGACGCGGGATGAGGCAATTCTTTCGGACTGTGGCAGCAGCCAGGATAAAAAAATCGGGAAAAATGTGCTGGGACCATTTTTGAAAAGTCAGGGAATCCGCACGCTGGACTGGATTCTGGTCAGCCATGCGGATGCGGATCACACGAACGGGATCGAGTGGCTTTTGAAGGAGGAGGCAGATATCCGGGTGCGGAATCTGGCACTTCCGGCGGCAGGAAAAGGGCAGGAGGCATATAAAAAACTGGAAACTCTTGCCAGAAAACGGGGTGCGGAAGTCTATTATCTGCATCGGGGAGAAACGGTGCGGGCGAAAAGCCTGGCGCTTCGGTGCCTGTACCCGGAGGCGGGGGAAAAGCCAGTCGAGGAGCGAAATAGTCATTCACTGGTGTTTGATGTAACGTATGGAAAGTTTCGTATGCTTCTGACAGGAGATATTGGAGTGGAGGACGAAAGGAAGATTCTGGCGGTGGAAGAGGACAAAAAGAGGGAAAAAGTGACACTGTTAAAAGCCGCACACCATGGTTCGAACGGTTCCTCCTCAGAGGAGTTTTTGGAGTGCTTTTCCCCAGCTTTCACGGTGCTCTCTTATGGAGAGGGAAATACTTACGGGCATCCGGCACCGGAGGCGGTGGAACGTCTGGAACAGACGGGAACGGAGATCTGGAGAACGGCGGATTCAGGGGCAGTGAATGTGTGGACGGACGGGAAACGTATGTATATCAAGGGATATAAGAAACAAGATTATGGAAAGGGAAGAGATAAAAAACAGATAAAAAACTAATTGTTAACCATATAAAAATAATAGGTTGACAATAGAAAAAGGCTATGTTATGCTTGCAATCAGTTCTGCATCTGTTTCGACTACCCGGGATCTGGGACGGCCGCTGCTGTTTTAGATGGTTGGAACAGGGGTTGCGGAGAGAAATTTATGTACATGTGCGAGAATAGAATGGCTTCGGATGCCTGAAATCATTCAGATACCCAAGGAGGAAAAAGGTTTGAAACACATGAAGACAAAGGATTTAGTTTTGTGCGCGATGTTTGTCGCACTGATTGCAGTGGGAGCATTTATCAAGATACCGGTTCCGGTGGTTCCGTTTACATTGCAGTTTTTATTTACGATGCTGGCAGGTCTGCTTTTAGGTCCGGTCAACGGGGCGCTGGCGGTTGTGGTTTATATCGTATTAGGTTTAATTGGACTTCCGATTTTCACTCAGGGCGGCGGACCAGGATATATTTTCCAGCCGAGTTTTGGATATATCATCGGATTTGCGGTTGCGGCGTATGTGAATGGTAAGATTGCCAATGCCAAGACGCATCCGAGTTACCGGCGCCTGCTGGGAGCTAATTTTCTGGGACTTTTTATTGTCTATGCATTTGGAATGATTTATTACTACGTGATCAGCAATTTCTATCTGAATTCGCCGATCGGCGTAGGAGCGCTGTTTTTATATTGCTTTGTTCTGGCAGTTCCGGGCGATATCGTGCTCTGTATTGTGGCTGCCATCATAGGAAAACGGATGATTCCGCTGATTCAGGGAGGGAGACTTGGATAAAAGATGAGCAAGGGGATTTTTATAACAGGTACGGGAACGGATATTGGAAAAACGTATGTGACAGGCTTGATTGTGAAAAAACTGCGGGAGAGCGGCGCGGATGCGGCGTATTATAAAGCGGCAATGAGCGGCAATGAGCGGCGTGCGGATGGAAGCCTGATTCCAGGAGATGCCCTGCAGGTAAAAACAATGTCGGGAATCGGGCAGCCGCTTGAGGAAATGTGTCCGTATGTGTACGAGACGGCGGTATCGCCGCATCTGGCATCCCGCCTCGAGGGCACCCCGGTTCGGATGGATCGGGTTTTGGAAGATTTTCGCAAAGTCTGTGAAAAATATGAGTATGTGACGATGGAAGGAAGCGGCGGAATTCTCTGTCCACTCTGCATAGACGAGGCGGATATCCGTCTTCCAGAAGTAGTAAAAGCGTGCGGGCTTGGCTGCCTGCTGATTGCAGATGCGGGGCTTGGGACGATCAATGGCGTGGGGCTTACTGCCTATTATCTGAAACAACAGGGAATTGCCCTGAAAGGAATTATTTTCAATCATTATGAGACGGGGAATCTGCTTCATGAGGATAACCGGAAAATGTGTGAATATTACACTGGCATTCCGGTTGTTGCCTGTGTGGCGGATGGGGATACGGAGCTTTCCATGGATGCGGAGACGCTGAAAGGGCTGTATGCGTAAGACAGAAGATAAAGGAGAAGAAAAATGATCTGGTATCCATATGAACAGTTAAAAACAATGAAAGCACCTTATGAGATCGTGGATGCGAACGGGGTATATCTTTACACGAAGGATCAGAAGCTGATTGATTCGGTTTCATCCTGGTGGAGTGTGATTCATGGATATAAACATCCGGTGATCAATCAGGCAATTATTTCACAGGTAGAAAAATTTTCTCATGTGATGCTGGGCGGGCTGACGCATGAGCCGGCGCGCAGACTTTCAGAAAAACTGGCGTCCTGGCTGCCGGGCGATCTGGACTACTGCTTTTTTTCAGATTCCGGCAGCGTGGCGGTTGAGGTAGCGCTGAAAATGGCGCTGCAGTATTATATGAACCGCGGTGATGAGAAGCGAACGATGATTCTGGCGCTGGAACACGCGTACCACGGCGATACCTTTAAGACGATGGAGGCAGGCGATGATGAGGACTACCATTTTGTGCTGAAAGCGTATGGCGCAAGCCCGTATGTGGTTCACATTCCGACTGAGATCCCGGCGCTGGAGAAAGCATTTGAACAGTATCATGACAAGTTGAACTGCGTGCTGGTGGAACCGCTTTTACAGGGTGCTGGCGGAATGCGGATGTACGACATTTCATTTTTGGAGAAGGCAAGGGAACTCTGTGATAAGTACGGCGTGCTGCTGGTTTTTGATGAGGTGGCAACCGGATTTGGCAGAACCGGAAACCGCTTTGTGGCAGATCGGGTGCTTCCGGATATTCTGGTCCTCGGAAAGGCATTGACCGGCGGTTACATTGGTCACGCGGCGACTGTGGCAAATAAAAAGGTATTTGATGGATTTTTCGATGATAACCCGGAACATGCGCTGATGCACGGACCGACCTTTATGGGAAATGCCCTCGCGTGCAGCACGGCGCTTGCCTCGATTGAGCTGTTTGAGACGCAGAACTATATGGAAAAGATTCAGAAGATCGAAGCTATCACCCGTCGGGAGATGGAAGGATTTGCCGATCCGAGAATCAGGGAGGTCCGCATGATGGGCGGATGTGTCTGTGTCGAGGTATATGATCCGGCAGTCCTGAAAGGGTATCAGGAATATGCGTACAAACGCGGCGTGTTCAGCCGTCCGTTCTTAAATTATCTGTACGCGATGGTTCCGTATGTTATCAAGGAAGAAGAGCTGGTGCAGGTGCTTCAGTGCATGAAAGACTGGTTTGCGCGGGGATAGGTAACGAAGAATAACTGTTCACAGGTGGGAATTTTCTGAACTGAAAATCCCGTATGCGTGAACAGTCATAGACATATATCTTAGAATAAAAAATAATTTAAGTATTTCTTTCTGAATGAATTTCATTTATGATAGAAGATATGGAGTATTGTTTTAAGAAACGATACATGGATTGTGCTGCCTGCGATTGTGAATGGATAGGACAGAAGCAATCAAAATTCTAGTATAAAACTTACATTCGGGGAGAAACCAATATGAAAGAACAAATGAAGAAAATAGCGCTGCTATCGCTGTCATTGATACTGACATCGGCGTATTCTGTTTCGATCGTGCTGCCATCGCTGCTGCAGCATTTCAGTGAATATACAACCGCACAGGTGGAGATATTGATCTCTGCACCGTCGTTTGCGATCACTGTCATGATCGTGCTGAATGCATGGCTGTCGCGTTATATGAAAGACCGTCCAATGATTGTGGGCGGTCTGCTTCTTTTATCGGTCAGCGGCATGGTACCGGTGTTTGTACAGGAATATCCGGTGGTGCTCGCATCCAGAATTTTCCTGGGGATCGGGATTGGA
>OBLF01002583.1_pt1 | contig 11994 bp, 9 predicted proteins | sample 1519231 | NCBI WGS metagenome assembly OBLF01 (sample SAMEA2602895, study PRJEB22501) | metagenome | reverse complement strand
CGGTCTCTTCGGTGAACCGATGCCGGAAGTTATAGCTCACCGTGGAAAAATGCGGTGTTTCCTCCTGCAGCGTGTATCCCAGAAACCAGCGGTAACAGATATTTGCGCTGACTTCGTCCGCTGTCCGCCGCAGTGAGGGAAGACCGTACAGATGCTGGATCAGCACCATCTTGAACAACACCACCGGATCGATGCTGGGGCGCCCATTATCCTCACAATAGAGCGGCTCCACCATTTCATACAGACGTGTGAAGTCCACCGCTGCATCTATCTTTCGCAGCAAATGCTCCTTCGGCACCAGTTGGTCTATGACTACGAACTCTACCAGATCTCGATCCATTTTCCCGCGTTCCAGCATCTTGCATCACCCTTGCCCATTCTACCATATCTATCAGAAAAAGCCCAGCTCCAGCCGGACTTTTTCGACAGACTGAAGCGCGGCCGCATAGCGGCCGCGCTTCCTTTTTATTCCGGAAAGTCTTTGATGAGCAGCAGACTGCCCTCCTTCACGGATACCACGGCAGTCTGCCCCGGCAGCACCTCGTTGCTGGTGCCGTACTGGTAATCGCACCTGATCTCCCCGTTGTCCAGGGGAAACTTGCAGCCTGTCTCCATGATGCCCCGGGCGGTGCCGGTGATGTTCACCAGGGAATAGAAGGGGAACCTCTCCGGGATCTCCACTGGCTCCGCTCCGATCAGCTCCATTTCCGAGTAGTCGTCCAGCAGCAGGGCCCGCTTGCCCTGCTCCCGGAGCATCACCAGCAGGTAGACGTTCACCAGCGTGTGGTCCATCCGCCCGCCGGAGACGCCCACCAGCAAAAATTCGTCGAACCCCCGCCGCAGGGCTTCCTTTACGGCAAATACCGTGTCGGTGTCGTCTTTCCGCACCGGCAGGACGATGGTCTCCTTGTCCGTTTCCGGCTTTTCGTGGGAATCGAAGTCCCCCACGATAAGGTCCGGCTCCGCTCCCAGTCCCGCCTGGTGCCGCAGGCCGCAGTCACAGTAAATGAAAAAGTCGTCCGCCCGGAAATACCGCTTCACCCGGTCATAGGTCCGGATCTCCGCTCCGCCGACGATCACACAGCGCTTCATGCGTATCACATCCTTTGCCTGTATCATACCCCGATTTCTTTTCCGCCGCAATCTTTTTATGGATAAAACGCAAAAAACACGGGACCCTAATGTCGTAACTGGAAAAAGGAGTGATCGCATGGAAACAGGCATCCATAACACCTCGGAGATCGGCCAGCTGCGGAAGGTCCTGCTGCACCGGCCCGGTCAGGAGTTGGAAAACCTCATGCCGGAATATCTGGAACGGCTGCTGTTTGACGATATCCCCTATCTGAAAGAGGCCCAGGCGGAGCACGACGCCTTTGCCCAGTGTCTCCGGGACGCCGGGGTGGAGGTGGTGTACCTCATCGACCTGGTGGTCAATTCCCTGACCTCCCCGGAGGTGCGGCAGGCATTTCTCCATCAGTTTTTGGAAGAAGCCAATCTGCCGGACGAGGCTGCCCGGGAGGCAGTGGCGGAATACCTCTCCGGCCTGAATGACCGGGAGATGGTGTCCGCCATGATGGCGGGCGTCCGCCGCAGCGACCTGCGGAAGCGGGGCGGCAGGCTCAGCGAGCACCTCTCCGCCATGGACGAAGACTATCCCTTCGCGGTGGACCCTATGCCCAACCTCTATTTCACCCGGGACCCCTTCGCCACCATCGGCACCGGCGTGTCCATCCACCGGATGCACACCGTCACCCGGAACCGGGAGACCCTTTTCGGCCGGTTCATCTTTGAGCACAATCCCTGGTACAAAAACGCTCCCCGCTGGTACGACCGCAGTGCATCCTCCTCTCTGGAGGGCGGCGACATTCTGGTGCTGTCTCCCCAGGTGCTGGCGGTGGGTATTTCAGAGCGGACGGAGGGGGACTCCATCGACCAGCTGGCCCAGACCGTCCTCTCCCAGAGCAAAACCTTCCAAAAGGTCCTGGCCTTCAACATTCCCAAAAGCCGCTCCTTCATGCACCTGGACACCGTGTTCACCATGGTGGACCGGGACAAGTTCACTGTCCACCCCAATATTTTGAGCGACATCACCGTGTTCGTCATGGAGCTGGACGATGACCGGCAGATGCACATTCAGCAGGAAAACGGCCGGCTGGAGGACATTCTGAAGGAGCACCTGGGCCTCAGTCAGGTGACACTGATCCCCTGCGGCCAGGGCCACACCATCGACGCCGCCCGGGAACAGTGGAGCGACGGCAGCAACACCCTGGCCATCGCCCCCGGCGAGGTGGTGGTCTACACCCGGAACCATGTCACCAACCGCTCCCTGGAGGAGGCGGGCATCCGTATCCACGCCATCCCCAGCGCGGAACTGAGCCGGGGCCGGGGCGGCCCCCGGTGCATGAGCATGCCGCTGATCCGGGACGATCCGTAGACAGGCGACGGTTCGCCGCAGGAAGCGCGGCTTTGCCGCGCAGAATGCACCCCCCATTTTCTTTTGAGACATCAAACGCACCAGATTGGTACGGAGATGTGCGGCTATGCCGCACCGGATTGAATCCCCATTTTCTTTTCGTCTTGCCGAAAAGATTACCGGGGTTCCCGGCGGAACTGTACCGGTTCGGTACGGAGAAGCCAGGGGGATATTCTCTTTTGAAAAGAGAATGTCCCCCCAGCCCCCTAAAGAGAAACGCGGGGGGATTTCGATTTCCCCCCGCACCCCCTTGAAACGACACAAAGGAGCGGGCTGCGGCCCTCCCCTTTGGAAACCCCTCTGAGGATAAGGGGAGCGGCAGCGGAAAGAGAAGCAGAGGGTGTCCTATTTGCACCCCGGAATCTGCAATTTTATCAGCACGGCGCACAAGGCTGGATGAAATCCGCACTTTGCCCGTGATTTAGTACAAAGTTCTTCACCGGCATTGCAGTTCTCACAGAATCCGTTTCCTCAACCTTGCACGCAGGTGCAAGGTTGGATGCAGCGTCTTTTCTTTTGACCATGAATGGCCGTTTTCTTTTCGACAAGACGAAAAGAAAATGGGGATTCAATCTAGTGCGGCATAGCCGCACATCTCCGTACCAATCTGGTGCGTTTGATGTCTCAAAAAGAAAATGGGGTGCATTCCGGCTGGCAAAGCCAGCGTTCTTACGGCAAATCATAAATTTAAGTTTTCAAATAAAAGGAGAATTACCATGGCAGTTAATTTAAAAGGCCGGAGCTTTCTCACCCTGGCCGACTTCACCCCGGCGGAGATCCGGTATCTTCTGGACCTGGGCCACGACCTGAAGGCCAAGCGCCGCTCCGGCATCTGCGCCCCCACCATGCAGGGCAAGCACATTGTGCTGCTCTTTGAAAAGACCTCCACCCGCACCCGCTGTTCCTTTGAGGTGGCCGCCACCCAAGAGGGGGCACATGTCACCTATCTGGACGCCAATTCCTCCCAGATGGGCAAAAAGGAATCCCTGGAGGACAGCGCCAAGGTGCTGGGCCGGTTCTTTGACGGCATCGAGTACCGGGGCTATGACCAATCCGTGGTGGAGGACCTGGCCAAATGGTCCGGCGTGCCGGTGTGGAACGGCCTGACGGACGCCGACCACCCCACCCAGATCCTGGCGGATCTGATGACCATTGAGGAACACTGCAAAAAGCCCCTGAACAAGATCAAGGTGGTGTTTCCCGGCGATGTGCGGAACAACATGTGCTACGCCTGGATGATGGGCGCCGCCAAGCTGGGGATGCACTTTGTGGCCATGGGACCGGAGGAACTGGCCAAACAGATGGACCAGCAGGTGGTGAAATCCACTTTTGAGGAGGCCCGGAAAAACGGCGGCCTCATTGAGATCACCGACAACAAGACGGACCTGAAGGACGCCGATGTGATCTACGGCGACGTATGGGCCTCTATGGGCGAGGAAGCTCAGATCCCGGAGCGGGTAGGGCTGCTGTCCCCCTTCCGGGTGACGATGGACACCCTGAAGGCCACGGAGAATCCCGACGTGCTGTATCTCCACTGTCTCCCCTCCTTCCACGATTTTGAAACGAAAATGGCCAAGGAATGGCAGGACAAGGGCGTGGACATCCGGGAGGTCACCGACGAGGGCTTCCGCTCCCGCCACAGCGTGGTCTTTGACGAAGCGGAAAATCGGATGCACTCCATCAAGGCCGTTATGGTGGCTACCATCGGCGCTTAAATCTGCCTGCAAGGAGGGGGATCGATCCCATGGAACAGCGCAAATTCCGGATGCCCACAGCCTATACCATCCTCTTCTGCCTGATCCTGCTGGTGGCGGCATCCACCTGGTTCATCCCGGCAGGAAGCTATGACTACGCAGACGGCGTTCCCGTCTCCGGCAGCTACCACACCGTGGCCGCCGCGCCCCAGGGCATCGGCGCGGCCCTGAAAGCCGCTTTCAGAGGGTTTTACGATGCGGTGGACGTCTGCGTGTTCATCCTGACGGTAGGCGGCTTTCTGGGGGTGGTGATGAAGACCGGGGCCATCGACGCCGGGGTCAGCAATGTCATCGCCCGGCTCCAGGGCAAGGAAAGTTGGCTCATTGCCATTTTGATGCTGTTTTTCGGCCTGGGGGGCACCACCTACGGCATGTGGGAGGAGACCATGGCCTTCTTCCCCCTCCTGCTGCCGGTATTTCTGGCGGCAGGCTATGACGCGGTGGTGGGCGTGGCGGTGATCCTGCTGGGGGCCGGAGCCGGGGTCATCGCCTCCACCGTGAACCCCTTTGCCACCGGCATCGCCGCAGGCTTTGCCGGGGTCTCCCTGGGGGACGGCATCCTCTGGCGGATCATCCAGTTCGTGCTCTTTGAGGGCATCGCCATCTGGTACGTCTCCGCCTACGCCGCCCGGGTGAAACGGGACCCCAGCCGCTCCGTGGTGGGCATCGGCGCCGGAAAGCTCCACGCCGACGTGGGCCATGTCCAGCCCCTGACCCGGCGGCACGCCGCCATCCTCATGGTCTTTGCCCTCACCTTTCTGGTGATGATCTACGGTGTCATCCCCTTTGATGAAATGGGCCTGCCCCTGCCGGTGCTGGGCTGGTGGTTCCCGGAGCTGTCCGCCCTGTTTCTGGTGGGCGGCATCGTGGTGGGCCTCATGGACCGGCTGGGGGAGGTGGAGCTGGCGGAGACCTTTGTCTCCGGCTGCACGGACCTGCTGGGCGTGGCGTTCATCATCGGCATCAGCCGGGGCATCACCGTGCTGATGAACGACGGCCGCATCACCGACACCATCCTTCACTGGGGGGAATCCGCCCTGTCCGGCCTGGGGGCCGTGGCCTTTGTGGTGCTGGTGTACCTCATCTACCTGCCCCTGTCCGTGCTGATCCCGTCCTCCTCCGGTCTGGCCACCCTGTCGGTGCCGGTGGTGGCTCCGCTGGGGCAGTTTGCCGGGGTAGGGGGCGACGTGGTGGTAACCGCCTTTCAATCCGCCTGCGGCCTGGTAAATCTGGTGACGCCCACTGCCGCCGTGGTGATGGGCGCCTTGGCCCTGGGCCGCATCCCTTACGAAAAGTGGCTGAAATTCGTGTGGAAGCTGATCCTGCTTTTCCTGGCACTGACAATCCTGCTGCTGATCGCCGCCGCCCTGCTCTGACCGCCCCCCGCCGCGTCTGCGGCGGGGAATTTTTTGCCTTGTCCGCATATTCTCCGCCCCGGCGCATACAGATGAACCATGGACAAACACAGGAGGTGCGGGATGAAAAACACAATCGTGCCGGTTCTGGCGCTGTGCCTGCTCTTGTCCGGCTGCGGCAGGCATGACGCAGAGGCCAGTTCCTCTTTGGGCCGGGCCGCCGGACTGGAGGATGAAACGCCCCTGCTGACCGTGGACGGCCGGGAGATCCCCGCCTGGAAATACCTCTATTGGCTGGCGGCGGACTGCCGGCAGCTGGAGGAGCGCTGCGAGGCCTCCGGCACCACCTTAGACTGGTCTGCCGTGCTGCCGGAGGGCGGCACCATGGCGGACTTGGTAAAAGCAGACGCCCTGGCAGACACGGTTCTGTACGCCGTTGTGGACAGCTGGGCGGAGCTTTACGGCTGCACATTGACGGAGGAAGTGTTGGGCAATCTGCCAAAGCGTTCCTATCCGGGCCTTACAGAGGAACAAGGACAGGTCCTTACGGAAACGGGAAGGAAATACGCAAAACTGTACGCATTGTATGAAACGCCGGGCAGTCCCCTGGCCCCGGCAGAGGGAGAACTGGAACTGTTTCAGGTATCCTCCGGTCAACTGGCGGCAGAGCAGATCCTGGTGCCCGCCGGGGATGACCGGGAAGCCGCCCGGCAGCAGGCGGCGGCGCTGTTCGCCCGGCTCAACGCCGCTGAAGACCAGGCTTCCGCCTTTGACACCCTGCTGGCTGAGACCGGCGGCGGTCCCCTGGCGGAAGAGGACTGGACCGAGGCGTTCCGGGACGCGGTCGGCGCCCTGGCACCCGGCCAGATCTCCGGCATCATCGAGACCGACGCCGGTTTTTCCATCCTCCGGCGGCTCCCCATAGACGAGGGTACTCTGCGGGAAGCCTACTTCGACAGTCTTTTGCAGGATGCCGCCGCGGCCTGTGAGATACAGTGCACAAATGCTTACAATTCCTTGCAGCCAGAGGCCTTTTGGGCCGCTGTTCAGGGAAGGAAATCAATTGCCTGAAAGATACTTTGTTAAAATTTCGTCAATTTAGACGAAAGTCACAACAGTTTTGTGAAACATTTAACAAAAATTCGTGAAATGTCAGATTATCGTTGACGCGCCGGGAAAAAGCTCCTATAATTTTAATTGCAGCGATAGAAGTGAACCCGTTTGACAAAATTTTAACGAGTCCTTCCCGCTTCCCTAACAATCCCTGGCAGGCTTTGGCCTGTCTAAAAAATCACAAAACGGAGGATCATCATGAAAGAACTTTATGTCGTAAATTGCTGCCGTACCGCCATCGGCTCCTTTGGCGGCTCCCTGAAGAACACCCCCGCTGTTGACATGGGCGCCATCGTGGTCAAGGAAGCTCTGAAGCGCGCTAACGTCGCTCCCGAGAACGTCGATGAGCTGATGTTCGGTTGCATCCTCACTGCCGGTCAGGGCCAGAACCCCGCCCGTCAGGTCTCCGTGAAGGCTGGCATCCCCTACTCCGTTCCCGCTTACACCGTGGGCATGGTCTGCGGCTCCGGCATGAAGTCCGTCATCGAGGGCGCCCGCTCCATCCTGGCCGGCGACTCCGACATCGTGGTCTGCGGCGGCACCGAGAACATGAGCGCTGCTCCTTACACCCTGCCCGACGAGCGCTGGGGCGCCCGCATGAGCGACAAGAAGGTCGTTGATGAGATGATCAAGGACGGCCTGTGGGACGCTTTCAACAACTACCACATGGGCACCACCGCTGAGAACATCAACGATATCTGGGGCATCACCCGCCGCGAGCAGGACGAGTTCGCCGCCGCTTCCCAGCAGAAGGCCTGCGCCGCCCGCGATTCCGGCCGTTTTGACGACGAGATCGTTCCCGTCCCCGTGAAGGTCAAGAAGGAGATCGTGGAGTTCAAGCGCGACGAGTATCCCAAGGAGAACGTCACCGCTGACAGCATTGCCAAGCTCCGCGGCGCATTCCCCGTGGGCCCCGAGTCTCCCAATCCCGTGGTTGTCAACACCTTCGAGCCCACCGGCATCCAGGATGCTGAGGACAAGGGCACTCCCCGCGTGACCGCTGCCAACGCCTCCGGCATCAACGACGGCGCTGCCGCCATCGTGCTGGCTTCCGGCGAGGCTGTTGAGAAGTACGGCCTGAAGCCCATGGTCAAGCTGATCGGCTGGGGCCAGGGCGGCGTCGATCCCAAGATCATGGGTGTCGGCCCTGTGGTGGCTTCCCGCAACGCTATGGCCAAGGCCGGCGTGTCCATCGAGGACATCGACCTGGTGGAGGCCAACGAGGCTTTCGCCGCTCAGTCCATCGCTGTGGCCCGCGAGCTGCACTTTGACATGAGCAAGGTCAACGTCAACGGCGGCGCCATCGCTCTGGGCCACCCCGTCGGCGCTTCCGGTGCCCGTATCATCGTCACCCTGATCCACGAGATGCTGAAGCGTCCCGAGGCCAAGAAGGGCCTGGCTACCCTCTGCATCGGCGGCGGCATGGGTACCGCTGTCGTGGTGGAGAAGGTCTGATCCATCGTTCCATAAGTTCCCATGCAAGGGGCTGCGCAATGCGCAGCCCCTTGTTTTTTTGCCCGGTTCGTTTTATGATACCATCAAACAAGTTCTTCCCAGTCGGAACGGGTCCGGCCGGTCCGCCGCTCCCTGTGCGGCGGAAATTCCAACCTTCCAAACTCTCGGCCGGACAGGGCGGCGGAATGGATGATGGCTATGCAGCGCAGCAGCGGGATCCTGATGCCCGTTTTCTCCCTGCCGTCCCCTTACGGCATCGGCACCCTGGGTCAGGCGGCCCGGGACTTTATCGACTTTCTGAAGGCCGCGGGACAGTCCTGGTGGCAGATCCTGCCGGTGGGCCCCACCGGCTACGGCGACTCCCCCTACCAGAGCTTTTCCGCCTACGCCGGAAATCCCTATCTCATCGATCTGGACCTCCTGCGGCAGGACGGCCTGCTGACCCAGCCGGAGATCGACAGCGCCTTTTGGGGCGCTGATCCCAGCCGGGTGGACTACGGCGCCCTGTACCAAAACCGGCTGACGGTACTCTCTGCCGCCTGCCGCCGGGGCTGGCAGCGGGACGCCGGAGCCGTGGCCCGTTTCTCCGCTGAAAATCAGGGCTGGCTGCCGGATTACGCCCTGTTCATGGCCTTGAAGCGCCGCTTCGGCGGCAGGCCCTGGCAGTCCTGGCCGGAGGACATCCGCCTCCGCCGCCCGGAGGCCGTGGAGCGTTACCGGAGGCTGCTGGCGGCGGACGTGGAGCTGTTCACCTACCTGCAATTCCTGTTTTTCCGCCAGTGGGACGATCTGCGGGCCTACGCCGCCGGACAGGGCGTCCGGATCATCGGCGACCTGCCCATTTATGTGGCCATGGACTCCGCCGACGTGTGGGCGGCCCCCAACAGCTTCCAGCTGGACGAAAACCTGGTGCCCAAGGAGGTGGCCGGGGTGCCGCCGGACTACTTCTCCGCCGACGGCCAGCTGTGGGGCAATCCCCTGTACAACTGGGACGCCATGAAGGCCGACGGCTTCGGCTGGTGGATCCGCCGGGTGGACGGTGCCCGGCGGCTGTATGACCTGCTGCGGCTGGACCACTTCCGGGGCTTTGAGCGGTACTGGGCCATCCCCTATGGAGATACCACCGCCCGGGGCGGCCATTGGGCGGCCGGGCCGGGGATGGACCTGCTGCGGGTCCTTACCGGGTGGTTCCCGGACATCCGCTTCATCGCCGAGGACCTGGGCCAGCTGACGCCGGAGGTCCACGCCCTGCGGGACGCGGCAGGCCTGCCGGGCATGAAGGTGCTGGAATTTGCCTTTGACCCGGAGGGAGCAGGGGACTATCTGCCCCATAACCACATCCCTGGCTGCGCCTGCTACACCGGGACCCACGACAATGCCCCCCTGGCCGCCTGGCTGCAAGAAGCAGACCCGGCGGAGACCGCCATGGCCAGGGCCTACCTGGGCCTGAACGCCGAGGAGGGGCCTGTCTGGGGCATCCTCCGGGGCGGCATGAGTTCCGTTGCGGAGCTGTTCGTGGCCCAGCTTCAGGACTATCTGGAACTGGGGGCGGACAGCCGGGTGAACACCCCCGGCGTGGCGGAGGGCAACTGGCAATGGCGTCTGCTGCCCGGCCAGCTGACGGACACTCTGGCAGAAAAGATCTATGCCATGACGAAGCGCTGCGGACGGCTTCCAAAATAAGGAATCCCGACAAATCTTGCGTTTTGGCAGGTTTTTTGGTAGAATACCCTCAAAAGCGAGGTGACGGACATGAAGCAGCAGCGGAACACCCGCCAGCGGCAGCTGGTGCTGGATGCGGTGCGGAGCCGCTGGGACCATCCCACGGCGGATCAGATCTACCAGAGCGTACATGCGGTGGACGCCCACGTCAGCCGGGGCACTGTCTACCGGAATCTGAACCTGCTTTGCGACAAGCAGGAGATCTTCCGGGTGGTCATGTCCGACTGCGACCGTTTCGACCTCCGGACGGACCCCCACTACCACATGCGCTGCGTGGTCTGCGGCCATGTGGAGGACGTGGACATCCCCTATAACCAGGAGTACGCCCTGGCCCTGGCCCAAAAAACCGGCTATCAGATCCTCTGCCACCGGCTGGTGGTGGAGGGCATCTGCCCGGACTGCCAGAAAGCAACCTCATAAAAAATCAATCCCCCATCCATATGGATGGGGGATTGATTTTATTGTTTCTCAGGATTCCTTTCCCATCAGGGAAACCACAACGGAAAGGAAAAAGCATACACTGACAGCCCAAAAGATGCCAAACAGTCCAATACAAGCAGAATTGGAAATAGACGCAATAGCCGGAACAACGCCTAACCAGTTTGCAAAAATGCAGCGGACCAAGAAAAACAGTGCAAGCGCCATACTGATTGCATGCCCAATCAAACGATTGCGGGCGATCGTTTGATTTTTCAAAAGCAAACAGCCTATAATCAGTTCCAAGATACTGACAACGCCCGCACACACGAGAAACATAGGGATCACTTCTGCCTCAAACGACATATTTTATTCTCCCTTCATTTATCATTGGCTGCATTACTTGCCGTAGTTCCGCATTCTCCACACGATGGCGGAGACCTGGCCGCGGGTCAGGGTGTTGTTGGGCTTGTAGGTGCTGGTGCCGTTGGAGAAGTAGCCCTCGATGATGCCTGCGGCGTTCAGGGCCTGGACGTAAACATCGTTGGTATCGGTGAAGGGCTTCTTGTTGGAGAGGTTGGTGGTGGACAGCTTCAGAGCCTTGGACGCGATCTGGGCGATCTGCAAACGGGTGATGGAGCCGTTCAGCTTGGGATTGCCGGTGACCAGGCCGTCGGCCTTGGCCTTGGCCAGATAGCCGCTGAAGGTACTGCCCTTTACGGTGGGGGCCTGCTCGCCGTAGCCCGCCGCCAGCATGATGAGCTTCAGGGCCGCGCCGTAGGTGATAGTGTTCTTCTCCTGGAAGGAGCCGTTGCTGTAACCGGAGATAATGTTGGAACCGGACAGCTCCGTCACGTACTTATAGCACCAGGTGGAGGTGGTCACATCGCTGAACTTCTTCACGCTGCTCACCACGCCAATGGAGAAGGTACCGGCGGCAAAGGCCACACCATTGCTGTTCAGGGCCACATAGGGGATGCTGACAGAGCCGGTGAAATTGCTGTTGGGCACGAAGCGCAGCTGGCTCATGCTGCTGTAGGAATAGTTGGTGGTGGTGCCCGCCGCCGCGGAGCCTGCATAAACAACGCCGGAGGTTGTGCTGGGCAGGTCCAGCAGCTGGATGCCGCTGAGGTTGGTGCCGGTGACGGAAGCCACCGCCGCAGAGATGGAGGAGGCGGGGAAGGTGACGGAGGTGCCCTTTGTAGCCACGCTGTAAACCTCGGGAATGGCCTTGGCGTTGACGCTGATAAGGATGGTCCCGGCAGCGGACTGTCCGTTGGTGCCGTAGGCGTTGAAGCTGAGGGCCGTGCAGTAGTTGGTGCCGCTGGGGATATAGGTCAGCTCAGAGAGGGCGTACTCCGTCTTGGCGGAGGGGCTGTAGGAGAACACTTTGCCGGAGACGCTGGAGGCAGTCAGCTGGGTGCGGCTGGTGGCGCCGAACTGGCTGGTGCCGTAGTAGTTGTAGTACAGGCTGCCGGTGGAGGGCACGCCGCTGATGGTCACATAGGCCAGATTGCCGCTGGAATAGATCTTCTTAAAATAGCGGGCAAAGTCGTTGGCGTTGATCTGCAAAGCCGTGCCGGTGGTGGTGCTGTAGCGGATGTTGCCCGCGTAATAGGAGGTGCTGGAGGAGCTGCCGGTGGTAATGACCAGGGTGCCGGTGGTGCTCTGGTTCGTCCGGCTGCCGCTGCCGCCGTACAGGGTG
>OBLF01002578.1_pt1 | contig 12006 bp, 7 predicted proteins | sample 1519231 | NCBI WGS metagenome assembly OBLF01 (sample SAMEA2602895, study PRJEB22501) | metagenome | reverse complement strand
CCGGCGATCTGGACGGCGAGCCGACCCCGACCAAGCGTATGACGAACTTCTACGAGAAGGGCGACAAGCCGCTCGAAATCGTCACCTCCCGCCAGTGGTACCTGAAGAACGGCGGCACCGACGAGAAGCTGAACGCCGAGCTCATCGCACGCGGCAAGGAGCTGAACTTCCACCCGGACTTCATGCGCGTGCGCTACGAGAATTGGGTGCATGGCCTCAACGGCGACTGGCTGATCTCCCGCCAGCGCTTCTTCGGCGTTCCGTTCCCGCTGTGGTACCCGGTGAAGGAGGATGGCACCGCCGATTACGACCATCCGATCACCCCGAGCGAGGATCGTCTGCCGATCGACCCGACCGACGATGTGCCGGAAGGCTACACCGAGGACCAGCGTGACGTGCCGGGCGGCTTCACCGCCGAGCCGGACATCATGGACACCTGGGCGACTTCGTCGCTCACCCCGCAGATCGTGACCCGCTGGGAGGAGCCGGGCGAGGAGAACCAGGCGATCTTCAATGCCACCTTCCCGATGGACCTGCGTCCGCAGGGTCAGGACATCATTCGTACCTGGCTGTTCTCCACCATGGATCGCGCGCATCTCGAGAACAAGTGCCTGCCGTGGGCCAACACCACGCTGTCTGGCTGGATCCTCGATCCGGACCACAAGAAGATGTCGAAGTCCAAGGGCAACGTGGTCGTGCCGGACAAGCCGATCAAACAGTTCGGCGCCGACGCGGTGCGTTACTGGGCCGCCGCCGCACGTCTGGGCCTGGACGCCACGTACGACGAAGGCCAGATGAAGATCGGCCGTCGTCTTGCCATCAAGCTGCTCAACGCCACCAAGTTCGCGCTGGCCATCGGCCGTGAGGACGAGAACCATCACGTGGGCGCTCCGGCAGTCGCCGCATGGAACCCGGCCGACGTGACCGAGCCGATCGACCGTTCCGCGATGTCCAAGATGGCCGCCGTGGTCCGCGAAGCCACCGACGATCTCAACAACTACGAGCATTCCAAGGCTCTGGAAGTCATCGAGAACTACTTCTGGCAGTTCTGCGACGACTACATCGAGCTGGTCAAGAACCGCGCCTACGGCACCGCCGATTCCACCGGCAACGTGCCGAGCGAGGCCGCGGTGAGGTCCGCACGCACCACGCTGGGCCTGGGTCTTGATGCGTTCGCGCGCCTGCTGGCCCCGTACCTGCCGTATGCCACCGAAGAAGTGTGGAGCTGGATGCATGAGGGCGAGGGCTCCGTGCACCGCGCAGCATGGCCTGCGGCCGACGTGTACGCGGCCGCCGCCGGCGACGCATCCGCCGATCTGCTTGCTCATGCCGGTGAGGCTCTGGCCGCGCTGCGTGGCATCAAGTCGAAGGCCAAGGTTTCGATGAAGACCCCGATCCTGTCTGTGACGCTTGCCGTTGCCGACGATGTGCGCGAGTCCATCGAGGCCGCGCTGGGCGATATCGCCGAAGCTGGTCGCGTGACCGGACCGATCGCCTTCACCGCACCGGCTGCCGCCGAGGGTGAGGACGAGGCCGCCGATGTGACGGTCGCCGAAAGCGAGCTAGGCGAACCGCCGGCCAAGAAACCGAAGAAGTGAGTCTCTGAGGTGAGCCGCCAGCGGCTTTTGTAGCGCAGCCGCTCACTTCACCCACATACGAGGGGCCTTTCCTTTGCATGAAGGAGAGGCCCCTCGTATATCCCGTCACTGTCTGCAACTAACCGTGCCCCCTTTTGCTCATATTCAGTCAAAATCGCGGGAAAAATGCTTTCGTGAGCGAAAAGGGGTATAAATCGCAGGCAAAACGGTCGAAATCATATCCCCTTTTGCTCACGTCCGTGCAGAATCGCCCTAAATCGCAAGACGTGCGCGCATAGAACCGTCCTTATCCCGTTCTCGGCTGTTCTCAGCGTACATTCCTGCCCCTGCGCACAAACCCGTACGCGAAAAATGGTTTTTATGGGCGTAATCTCAACGAATGCACAAGCGGAGGCGGAAATCGCAATCAAAAACCCCGAAACGCACCACGTAAGCGACGGAGCACTATCGGATTTAGCGCATCGCACAAACCGCGTGCTCTACAGCACCGGAACGGACAGGAGGTACTGCGGGCCAGCGGACGAATTTCCGGAACCGTTCCCACCCAATCCGGCCTGCAGCGCATCGTCGAAAACTTCCGCAGCGGCGGCCAATTCGACCGTCTCGTCAATCAAATCGCCATTATCCGGCGTGAAACCGGTTTTCGCCAAGCCATAGCCGGTAATTGGTAGCGAGCTGGCGGACGAATCCGCAGAACCGTCGGACGAATCGCCACCGCTGTTCTTCGAAGAGCCGTCCACTCCCCCGACTTTCGCCACATTCTTCGACGTGGTGTCCGCTGCGGCGCCGAACGACGGGCGTAGTCCGCCCGCGTAGCTCATCACATCATCCATGCTGATGGCGTTCTTGTCATCGACCAAGCTGGTCGAATCGGCGGTGTTGTTCTTCGCCTGCGCGCGTTCGGCCTTGCGTTGCGCACGGGACCGCCGTTTCTCGGCTTTCGCGCACAACGATTGGCTGGCGGAGGCGGAACGCAACGTGTCCAGCACAGAAGCGTCATCGGCAGCGCCCGATTCGGACGTGTCGTCATCCGAATCCAGCTGGTCGGCGAATCGCAGCACGATCTGGTGGAATGCGCTGGCCTGTCCGGTGTGCTCGCTGGCGTCCGCCAACGCGGTCATCGCCGCGGACACCTTGTCGGACGCGGTTTTGAGCTTCTCATTGTCTTTGATGCCGGCACGCACGTCGGCGATCGCCTGGGTTTCGTAGCTGCCAGCCGTGCCTGCGGTGGCGCCCAGTTCCTTAAGCCGAGCCGTGTATGCGTCGGTGAAATCCATCGAATACGGGATCATGGCCGCGGACAGCTGCGATTGGCCGGCACTGTAGTCTTTGGAGCCGCGCTGTTGTTCCTCGCCGGCGCGCTTGGTGAGCTCGTTCACCAAGCCGGATGTGCCGCGCTGTTCGATGGTGCGAATCACCTCGTCGACGGCGTCGGCCGCGCCGATATGCCGGTATGCGGCGCTCACGTCGTTGACGGCGTTGGCCAGGTCTGCCACGGATTTAGCTACGGAGGTATCGCCGTTCAGTTCGGACGCGGTGCCGAGAATGGCGGGAAGCTGTGTGGCGTTGCCGATCGAACCGGACAGATGCGTGGTGTATGAGCCCACGTACGCGTCGATGTAGCCGTCGAACGCCTGATCGTGCGCTTTGGAACGTACGGCGATGGTCTGTTTGGCAAGCGCTTTCTCGTTGTCTCTGAGCTGTTCCAGTTGGGCGATGAGCTTGCGGTTGCGTTGCGAGCCGACGTTGGTCAGACCGTCCACCAAGGTGGTTGCGCGCTTGGTCAGGTCAGGCAGTGATTGCTGAACGTTGCCTTCCACCGCGGCGATGGACAGTGAGCTCATGGTGAAGTGCTTCGCCGTCACGTAGGCGTTGAAGGTCAGGTCCTCGCCCGGTTTGCCGACCGCAGCCACCAGGGTCGAGGTGTTGTCGGATGAGACGAGCACGCCGTCATCGGCGGTCACGTCACTGCCGACGCGTCCGGGAATGGTGAAGGCGACGATTGGCGTCAGATTGGCGGTCACGTCGGGTTTCGTGGCATGCAGGGCGATGCGTATGCCGATCATGCCGGAAGCGCCGGAAACGTCGGAAACGCTTACGTCGGGCCCGTTGAGGGTGAAGGAGGCGGATATTTTCCACGGCAATGCGACAACGCCTTTGGGAACGCGTTTCGACGTGGAGGATCCGCTGTTGGTCAGGAAAAGGCGGCCTGGTTTGTCGATGGAGGTGTAGGCGCTCATCACGTCATCATGCGATGCATCGGCCACGTACTGCCCATTCTGTTGCAAGGCCGATATCGCGTCGTTCACGCCGACTGCCGCGACGGGAGCGGCGGTGATGACGGCGACCGCGATCGCCGCGGCAAGCGGGCGTCGGGCACCGGATGGACGGTTCGCGGTGGCGTGGCGCATGCCGGACCTCTCAATCGCAATCGAAACAACTTTCCAAGGCATTTAATGTAGTGCCCGGCATGCCCGTCGGCAATGGACGTTCGCGCGGGGCGCGCGGAAAACGGACGGCTCAGGCGAAAACGTCGAGTACGCCCGGGTCTCCCCCGTTTTCGGCGATGCGCTTGTGGCGGCGCTTGGCCTCGGTCACCACGAATTCGCGGTACATTTCGGCGATTTCCGGATCCAGTCCGGCTTCGTCGGCAATGCGATGCAGACGCTCGATCTGGGCATGTTCACGCTGGTAATCGGCCGGCGCGAAGCCCGCACGCGCCTTGAGCACACCCACCTGCGACGTGTATTTGAACCGTTCCGCCAGCAGCGAGACGATGGCGGTGTCGACGTTGTCTATCGATTGGCGCAGCGAGGCGATTTTAGCCACCACATCGGCCACTTCGGGGTTGTTCTGCGCGGTGCGCGCGTCGATGATGGTTTCGGATTCGGTTTCTTCTTCTGGCCGAAGCCAGTCATGTTCGCTGTCGCTCATGGGTATAAGCCTACCGCGCACCCTACCGCGGCATCTGCCGAACAGCGGTCACTTCGCGAAGTAACGCTGCAGCACGATGGTGGTTTCGGTGCTGACCGACACCGTGCGATGGATGAGGTTCAACAGCTCTTCGAGCTTGCTGGGCGATTCGACGCGAACGGTGAGCATGAAGCTGGGCGAACCGGCGACGGAATCGCAGGACATGATGCCGTCGATGTTTTTGAGCTTGTCTGGAATCTCGGCTTCCTGGGAGTAATCGATGGGCGTGACCGCGATGTAGGCGTTCACCGCAAGGCCGCGGCGCTCGTCGTCGATAACCGCCTTGTAGCCGTGGATCACGCCGCGACGCTCAAGCTTCTGCACGCGCGACTGCACGGCGGACACGGACAGGCCTGTCGCCTCGGAAAGGTGGGACAGCGTGGCTCGGCCATCCTTTTCAAGCATGTCGAGGATTACGCCATCGGTCGCGTCGAGCTGGCTCGCAACCGTACGTGCGTCTACCGGACCATTGTCACTGTTGGTCATTCATACCCCTTTTCCAACAATCCACTGCACCGGCCGCAATCGACCGTCCCCACTGCAGTTCCATGTTCTTTTTCTTCCTTACCATACCCACTACCGCGCACATACCGTCGCGGAATCGCCGCAGTTTATCCGGACGGCGCAACGCTGTCATGAAATATCTTTGTTTTATTTAGCTCATACCCCCATATCGACCATATATATTTTCCCCATTTATCTTTTCTCGTCGTATTTTTACCTATTTTTTAATTGACAACGTTGTCCAAAAAATGGTCAATTTCACGAAATTCGTCGAAACGTACGCATAGGAAAGGGGCTACACGGCGATTGCCATGCAGCCCCTCAAACCTTCAGATTCGCTTGCAGCCGACGACTCAGTTGCCGTTGGTGGCGTTGCCGCTCTGCTGGATGAGCGACGCCATGAAATCGCGGTTGGTCGCTGTCTTCTTCAGGCGTGGCACAAGCGTCTGGTAGGCCTGTTCCGGCTCGAGGCCGCCCAGCAGGCGACGCAGACGGTAGATGATCGGCAGTTCCTGCGGATCGGTGATGAGCTCCTCGCGGCGGGTGCCGGAGGCGTTCACGTCGATGGCCGGGAACAGGCGCTTGTCGGCGAGCTCACGGCTCAGGCGCAGTTCCATGTTGCCGGTGCCCTTGAATTCCTCGAAGATCACCTCGTCCATCTTGGAACCGGTTTCCACCAGCGCGGAGGAGATGATGGTCAGGGAGCCGCCGTTTTCGATGTTGCGGGCCGCGCCGAAGAACTTCTTCGGCGGGTACAGCGCCTGCGCGTCCACACCGCCGGACAGGATGCGTCCGGAGGCCGGGGCTGCGATGTTGTAGGCGCGGGCCAAGCGGGTCATGGAGTCGAGCAGCACCACCACGTCCTGGCCGAGCTCCACGAGACGCTTGGCGCGTTCGATGGCCAGTTCGGCGACGGTGGTGTGGTCGGAGGCCGGACGGTCGAAGGTGGAGGAAATGACCTCGCCCTGCACCGTACGTTCCATATCGGTGACCTCTTCCGGACGTTCGTCCACGAGCACGACCATCAGGTGGACTTCCGGATTGTTGGTGGCGATCGCGTTGGCGATGTTCTGCAGGGTGATGGTCTTGCCGGCCTTCGGCGGAGACACGATCAGGCCACGCTGGCCCTTGCCGATCGGCGCCACGATGTCGATGAGGCGGCCGGTGAGCTTGTTCGGCGTGGTCTCCTGCTTCAGGCGTTCCTGCGGATACAGCGGGGTGAGCTTGCTGAACTGCGGACGATGCTGCGCTTCCTCGACGCTCATGCCGTTGATGGAGTCGATGGACTGCAGCGGCACGAACTTCTGACGCTGGTTGCGACGTTCGCCTTCACGCGGGGCGCGGATGGAGCCGTGCACGGCGTCGCCCTTGCGCAGGCCGTACTTCTTGACCTGGCCCATGGAGACATACACGTCGTTCGGTCCCGGCAGGTAGCCGGACGTACGCACGAACGCGTAGGAGTCGAGCACGTCGACGATGCCGGCGACCGGCACGAGGTCTTCCTTCGGCTCGTCGCGATGCTGGTCGCGGTCGGCGCGATCCATACGATCGTTGCGCTGGTCGCGGTCGGCGTTGCGGTCCATGCGGTCGGCGCGATCGTTACGGTCGTTGCGATCATTGCGATCGCCCCTGCCGCGACGCTCGTCACGCTCGTCGTAATCGCGGTCACGGCCACGCATACGGCGGCCACGGCGATCGTTGCGTCCACGGCTGTGACGGTATTCGTTGTCTTCGGTCTCGTCGCGACGCTTATCATCGTCGGCGTCTTCCTGCGACGGCAGCGTGGCGAGGATGTCATCAAGGTCGCGCACGACGTCTTCGCTCTTCGGCCCGTCCGCCACGCGACGGCGGCGACGCGGCTCGAAATCGTCCCTACGGTCGTCATCACGACGGCGACGGCGGTCATCCTGCTTCGGAGCGGCATCGTCAAGGCCCAGTTCGGCGAGCAGGTCGGCGCCGGCTTCGGCGTCACGATGGCGACGACGCTTCGGCGCTTCATCGTTCGGCTTCAACGCGTCCACCGCTGCCACGGCATCCGCGACTTCGGAGGATTCCGCGGACTTGGCCTGCTTGGCACGGACGGGGCGTTCCTCCTGCTTGGCTTCATCGGCCTTCTTGTCCTTTGCCGATTTGACCTCAGCGTCTGCGGCGGGAGCGGACTTTGGCGCGCGCACGGTGACGCCGGCCGGAGCCTGGCCGCCGGAACGGGCGGCTTGAAGTGTTGCGATCAGTTCGGTCTTGCGCATGGTGGAGACACCACGAAGTCCCATCTGCTTGGCGAGCTCCTTGAGCTCGGGCAGTTTCATATCATCGAGATTAGGGCTTGTTGCCACTGGTAGTTGCCTTTCCTTGGCTTCCACAGGCATGCGCCCGCGACAGCTGCAAAAAAGAATTGCGGAAAATTTCCGTCGAATGAAAAGTCCGCCGCGAAACATCGCGGTTTTCGAACTGTCCTAACCATACAACGCAACCCAGACCAACGCAAAGCGGGCACGCGCGGTCCGCCCGTGCGGTTCGCGCACCGCGCAATCGCAATAAAAATCGCAATGAAAAAGCCCATGCCAAAAAGCATGGGCTTGATCAAAGTTACGCTGCGAAAAATAAATAACGCGTGCGAAGACGCCCGTCTGAGGCCGAAGGCGTACAAAGGTACGTCGAGCGCCGGAGAAAGGGCGTATACGCACGCGTTATTTATTTTTCTACTTTTCTTCGTGGTAGGACTTGTCAGTGTTGACCGACCACACGTTGTCTTTCGACGTTTCGCCGCTCTTGATGTCCTTGACGGCTTCGATGGCGGTGGCCATGGAGTGGTCCATGTTGTTGTAACGGTGCTGTCCGTTACGGCCAACGCAGTACAGGTTGCCGAAGGAGTCGAGGTAGTCGACGAGTTCGGGCATGCGGTCGTAGGTGTCGAAGTAGGCCGGGTAAGCCTTCTTGACGCGTTCGCGGTGGGAGTCGAGCACGTCCTGCGGGCCGTTGATGACCTGCATGCGGGTGAGCTCCTGGATGGCGAACTTGGTGGCTTCCTCGTCGGTCATGTTCCAGAAGGAGTCGCCTTCCTCGCAGAAGTATTCGAGGCCGATCCACACGGTGTTGTCGACGTCCTTGACCAGGTACGGGCTCCAGTTGTTGAAGATCTGCAGACGGCCGACCTTGTAGCCCGGATCCTGCACGTAAATCCAGCAATCCGGCACGATCGGCGGGTTGCCGAGGGTCGGAATGTCGGTGGTGTTGGTCAGGCGCAGGTGCTTGACGAGCAGGCCGACGGTGACGAAATCGCGGTACGGCAGGCCGTTGGCGATTTCGGTCATATCCTTCGGAGCCGGCTGGTCGGAGGCGTCCACGGCGTTGACAAGGTCCTTGACCGGCATGGAAGAAATGAAGTCGTCCGCGGCCATTTCGGTGCGGTTGCCTTCGGAATCCTCGTACACGACGGATGCGATCTTGCCGTCCTTCTGGCGAATTTCCACCACATTGGCGTCGGTGATGACCTTCACGCCGGCGGCTTCGCAGTTGGATTCGACGGTTTCCCACAGCTGGCCCGGGCCAAGCTTCGGATACCAGAATTCCTCGATGAGGGAGGTTTCGACTTCGGAGTTGTCGCGCTTCTTCGGCAGGAGCTTCTGGAAGGCGTTCTTCAGCACGCCCATGATGCTCAGGCCCTTGACGCGCTGCGCACCCCAGTCGGCGGAGATTTCGGACGGGTGACGGCCCCACAGCTTCTCGGTGTAGCCCTCGAAGAACATGGAGTAGAGCTTACGGCCGAAACGGTTGATGTAGAAGTTCTCCAGGTTGGTTTCCGGCAGCTTGTGCACCATGGACTTCAGGTAGCTGAAGCCGGCGACCATGGTGAGCTTGAAGCCCATGGCCTTCAGGGTGTTGGCGCTCAGGGAAATCGGGTAGTCGAGGAAGTGGCGGTTCCAGTAGATGCGGGACACGCGGTGGCGCTTGAGCATCACCTTGTCTTCGATTTCCGGATCCGGGCCGCCCGGCTCCATATCATGCTCGCGGTGGAGCTTCTTGTCATCATAGCTGGGTGCGCCCTGCAGCGGCAGAACGTCCTTCCACCAGTCCATGATGCGGTCGTCCTTCGAGAAGAAGCGGTGGCCGCCGATATCCATACGATTGCCGTCATGCTTGACGGTGCGGGAGATGCCGCCGAATTCGCGGGTGGCTTCCAGCACGGTCACGTCGTACTGTTCGGAGCCACCGTCCTTGACGAGCTCCCAAGCGGCAGTCAGGCCGGCAGGGCCGCCACCGATGATGACCACGGATTGCTTTTGCGTCACTTTGAAGTCTCCTTACAAACAAAATCGAAGATATTCTACCCGAAGGTAGGGAAACGCACAGCGCACCTGTGCGCATGCACACAAAATCACCGCCAAGTCCGACAGCAATCGCCCTGATAGAAGGAAAACCAGCCGTACGGCTTCCGCCGAAGACTGGTTTTCCGTAGGTCCGCTACATGCTGTCGGGAATGTCGATGTCGGTTTTCTGCACTTCCTCGACGTTCACGTCCTTGAACGTGACGATGCGCACGTTCTTGACGAAACGGCTGGAACGGTAGACGTCCCACACCCACGCGTCGGTCAGCCGCACGTCGAAGTAGACGTCCTGGCCGGCGGAACGCACGTTGAAATCGACCTTGTTGGCCAGATAGAAGCGGCGCTCGGTCTCCACAACGTAGGTGAACAGTTTGATGACGTCGCGGTATTCCTTGTATAGGGACAGCTCGGCGTCGGTTTCGTAGTTGTCGAGGTCCTCGGCGCTCATCGTCTGCCTTCCGTGTCGCGCTTGCGGCCACGTCCAAGCGTGCGCCACCAAGCATCCTTCGAGGTTTTGCGCTCATCCGAGCTGTACGGCCAGTTGTTGTCGGCATCGCCGGCCTTCTGGTCCGTCTTCGCCGTTCCGGATGCTTCGTTCGGCTGCGATTCCTGCGATGGCGCGGCAGACGTCTCGTCGGCGGAGGTCTGCGCCGTGTCTCCACTCTGGCCTGCCGCTGCGGCATCGTCCGCATCGCCCTTATGTACGGAGTTGAGTTGGATGGCGATCGAGTGTTCGCGGGCGCTCAACGCCTCCTTGACGCCCGGATTGTCTTCGATCACGTGCATGCCGAACGCGTCGAGCGAGCGGATCGGGTCGAATTCGTCGACGAGCGTGTCCATGACGATGAGGTCCTGGTAACGGTTCTCCGACGCGTTCCACAGGGCATCGCGCGAACGGCCGGACGGCACGAAGCCGAGCGACTGGTAGACGGATACGGAACGCGTGTTCTGTTCCGGCACGGCCACCCAAATGCGGTGCATGCCGAGGCCCGCCGGTTCCGGCGCGAAGCCGTACGTCATCACGCGGGGCATGATGTCTCGCGAGTAGCCGCGGCCGCGGTAGTCCTTGCCGAGCACCACTTGGATGCGGGCGGAACGTGCCCAGCCGTCGATGTCGATGAGGAAGATCATGCCGATCACGTTGTCGGAAGAGGCCGCGTCAAGCTCGCCGTCGCCGTCATGGTCGGTTTCGGTGACGATGGACCATGCGATGGTACGACGAGATTCCGGATCCCCCACGCCGGATTCGTTCGATTTTTCGCCATTGGACCATGCCACGGAACGACGCACCCACGCGTTCACAGCGCCACGTTCGGCCACGCGGTCCTTGCCGGTGATGCCGGATGCGCCGACGTACGCCTCAATGACCTCCATGCGTGCGATGTCGTCGATGGTGGCGGGGCGCAAGTGCACCATCTCGCCCTTGATGGGCGGAATGACGATGCGTTCCGGCAGCTCCCTCGCCCGCTGGTCCGTCGTCTGTTCCTTCGCTGTGGTTTCAGCGTACTCTGACATGATTATCGTTCCCTATGTTTCTCGGCGCGGTCCCTCGCCACACCCATACCGACGGTATTGTACCCGACTGAACGCCAGCTGGGAGTTTTGTTAGGCAAAATCCCCGTGAAACCTCCCCCAGCCGACGCGTGAATCGTACGAAAAGGCATGTAAAAGCAGATAAAAAGCAACAAAATGCAGAAAGGCGTGCGTTTTTACGATTCCTCTCATCGCAAAAACGCACGCCTTTCGATGCCATCAATCAGGCAACGTTCGGCAATCGCCGGAACGTCACTTGATCTTGCCCATCACGATCTTGGTGACGGCCTTCGCGTCGGCCTGGCCGCGGGTGGCGCGCATGACGGCGCCGATGATCGCGCCCATCGGCTTCATGTTGCCGCTCTTGAGCTTCTCGACGATGTCCGGGTTGGCCGCGAGTGCCTCGTCGACGGCCTTTTCGAGCGCGCCGTCGTCGGAAACGACCTGGAAGCCGTGCTTCTTGACGACCTCGTCCGGAGTGCCTTCGCCGGCGAGCACGCCTGCGACGGTCTGCTTGGCGAGCTTGTCGTTGAGCTTGCCGTCGGCGATGAGCTTCTCGACCTCGGCCACGTCGGCCGGGGTGATCGGCAGCTCTTCAAGGCTCACGCCCTTGTTGTTGGCTTCGCGGGACAGCTCGCCCAGCCACCACTTCTTGGCGCCCGAGGCGGAAGCGCCGGCCTTGACGGTGTCCTCGAGCAGGTCCAGAGCGTCGGCGTTGAGCACGTCGCGCATCTCCAGATCGTTGAAGCCCCACTCGCCCTTCAGGCGGTTGCGGCGCTCACGAGGCATTTCCGGCATCTGGGCCTTCATCTCCTCGATGTGCTCCTTGGTGATGTGCAGCATCACCAGATCCGGATCCGGGAAGTAGCGGTAGTCGTCGGCGTCGGACTTGACGCGGCCGCCGGCGGTGGTCTGCGAGGCCTCGTCCCAGTGACGGGTCTCCTGCAGAATCTCGCCGCCTTCGGAAAGGATGGCGGCCTGGCGGCGGATCTCGTACTGGATGGTCTTCTCGATGCCACGGAACGAGTTCACGTTCTTGGTTTCGGAACGGGTGCCGAACGGATCGGACGGGC
>OBLF01002576.1_pt1 | contig 12030 bp, 10 predicted proteins | sample 1519231 | NCBI WGS metagenome assembly OBLF01 (sample SAMEA2602895, study PRJEB22501) | metagenome | reverse complement strand
TCATGCGCAGGGTGGTGGACTTACCGCAGCCAGAGGGGCCGACGAAGATGATGAATTCCTTGTCCTGGATCTCCAGGTTGAAATCGGTGACGGAAGGAGCCGTAGCACCGGGGTAGATCTTGTAGATATGCTGGCAGCTGATAGAAGCCATAAAGCTTTTTCCTCCATTGATGTTGTTGCACTCAAAGGCTCAGCTTGACGATGAGCCGTTTCATTGCTATTATAATAGCAGATTATTTTGTGTTATAAAATAGCATTTTATTGATTTGAGGTGTCAGATATTGATTTACTCTCCCAGCACGACTGCCGCCCTCGGCATCGTGGAGGATGCCCAGCCGGAAGAGCCCCTCACCCTGCGGGGCGAAGGGCTCTGGGTCTGCCTCGTTTCCAGCGGAAAATGTGTCGTCTCGCTGTCCGATCTCGAACTGATGCCGGCAGGTTCTGCCCTGTTGCTGCCGCCCCAGAATGCCGCAGCGGGCCATCTCGTGCTGAGCCGGGGGCCGCTGGCCCTCGCGCCGGAAAACGAGTGCCATCTGCTCTGCGTCCAGCTCACCGGGCAGGCAGCAGAACAGTTCCTTGCAGGGCTTTCCGAGATGCCCTTCCTTGCCCGGGGCGAGACCTGCCCGGCGGCGGCAGAGCTGATGGGGCGCCTTGCCGAAGAGCGGGACGCCTCGGAGCGGGTGCGCAGTCAGCTGGCCTTCGCGCTGCTGTGCGAGCTCTCAGACGCCGACAGCGCCGCCCCTGCCCTGCCCCCGCTGGTGGCCGCCGCCATCGAGGACATCCGCAGGAACTACGCCGGGCTCTACGGCGTGGAAGAGCTGAGCGAGCGGCTGGGCGTCTCCAAGAGCCACCTCGTCCGGGCCTTTACGGCAGCGCTGGGCGTCTCGCCGGGGCGGTACCTCACCAACGTCCGCATAGAAGCCGCCATGCGTCTGCTGCTCCACCGGGAGTACACGCTGGATGTCATCGCCAGCCTCTGCGGTTTCTCGGGGGCCAACTACCTCTGCCGCGTCTTCAAAAAAACGACCGGCCAATCTCCCACGCAGTGGCGGGCGATGGCCGGTCGGAGCGCACTGCCTGAGCTTTCGCCCGAGCAGCAGCGGTTGGAACAGGAATTGTTTATTTAATTTTTCCGCTTCAGCAGGAAGAGGGTCAGGCAGGCCGTGATGGCCTCAGAGGCCGGGAACGCGGCCCAGACGCCGTTCATCCCGAAGAGGGCGCTCAGCACCAGAGAGCAGGTCACGATGGCCACGATGCCGCGGGAAAGCGACGTCGCAGAAGCCTCTGCGGGGCGGTCCACCGCGCCCAGATAGCCGGCGGCCACGATATTGAAGCCCGCGAAGAAATAGCCGAGGAAGTAGATGCGCATCCCGCTGAAGGCATACTGCGCCATGAGGGCCGAGTTCTCACTGTTGAAGACCGCGACGATCGGCCCGGTGAACCCGAACAGAACTGCATACAGTGCCGCCGCCAGCGCAAGCGCTGTTCCGCTGCCCAGCAGCAGAAGCTTGCGGGTACCGGCGGCATCGTTTTTGCCGTAGCACTTGCTGACCAGCGGCTGTGCGCCCTGGGCCACGCCGTTGAAGATAGCCGTCGCCACCAGCGCGTAGTTCGCCACGACGCCGTAAGCCGCCACGGCCACATTGCCCGCCAGACGCAGGAGCAGCAGGTTGAAGACGGTGGTGGTCACGCCGGAGGACATCTCTCCCACGAAGCCCGAGACGCCCAGCTGGCAGCTCTGGGCCAGCAGCTTCGGCGAGGGCAGCTGCCGCACAAGGCGGACGGTGCTGCTCTTTTTAAAGAAGTGGCGGCTGCAGATTGCAATACTCAACACCGGCGAGACTGCCGTCGCCAACGCCGCACCGGGCAGGCCGAGGCCCATGGGGAACATGAAAATGTAGTCGAACACCACGTTGAAGAGGCTGCCGCAGAGGGTCGCCACCATGGCCAGTGAGGGATCGCCATCGTTCCGGACAAAAGCCGAGACGATGTAGTTGCACATGAAGAAGGGCGTGAACAGCAGGAAGATGCGGGCGTACCCCACGCCGAGTGCAACGATCTCCGCGTCGCCGCCCATGAACCGCAGCAGCACCTCGGGGCAGAAGATGCCCGCCAGCATGAAGGGCAGGGCGAACACCAGCGCCCAAAGCAGGGCGTTGGAGAAATAGCGCTCCGACCTCTCGTCGCCCTGCGCCCGGAGGATGGCGTAGCGGGTGGCCGCACCGAGGCCCAGCATGGAGCCGATGGCGAAGATGAAGTTGTAGATGGGCAGACAGAGGTTCAGCAGAGCCACACCGCTGGTGCCTGCCGCCTGCGAGATGAAATAGGTATCGGCCAGGATGTAGCAGGACGTACCCAGCAGGCCGAAGATGTTCTGGCTGACGTATTTGAAATACTGTTTGGTAAGGCTCATGTTCTCCTCGTCAAATGTCACATTTTTATCATTCAAATTTCAGATATACTGCCATATTGCGTCAGTTTATCACAATCCGACCGAAGCTGTCAAGCTCTCCATTTGCACAAACGCCCGGATGGGTGTATACTGTAGTTTGTTTTTGAAAACAGGCAGAAGGGAGGGTGCATCATGCCGGGCAAGACTTTATACTGTCTGGGCGAAGCGTGGCTGGAATTGAACAGCACCGCGCCGCTGGCGTCGGCAGAGACGTTTTCTCCCCGCATGGGCGGAAGCGCCGCCTCGCTGGCACTGGCTTATGCCGCACAGGGCGGCAGAGCTTCTCTTTTAACGCAGCTTGGCGAGGATGCTTTCGGACACCGCATCGCAGACGCTTTATCTACTGCCGGTGTGGACGTCAGCCGGGTCTGCTTCACCTCCCGCGCCCCCACGCCGCTGCTGTTCGACGGCGGCGGCGAACAGCTAGGCTGCCGCACCCGTTCTTCGGAGCTGCTCTATGCACCCGAACAGCTGGGCGCTGACTGGGCCGCAGATGCTGAAATGCTGGCCTTTTCCAGCGCCTGCCTCGTGGACAGCCCCTGCCGCTACACCCATCTTGCCGCGCTGGACACCGCCCGCACCGCCGGTGTGCCAGTCTGCTTTGTCCCCTCTCTCCGCCCGGCTCTCTGGCCCGGCGAAAAGACCCTGCGGGACACGGTGATGCAGTTTCTCCCCTTCGCGGACATCCTCGTCCTCACCGCCGACGAGATGGAGCTTCTGCTGGACATCCGGGAGTATCAGGTCGGGCTGTTTGCCCTGCTGCGGGGGCATACCCAGCTGGTGGTGCTTGAGACAGAAGAGGGCGTCCACGCCTTTACCCGGGCAGTACACGCATTCCGGCCCGAGCTTTCCGCCCCGCCCGAAGAGCTGGCCGCACGGCTGCTGTATCAAATCTCTCAGCAGGAGCTGACCCTGAAAAAGCTCATGAAATGCAGTGCTCCGGCACTTCAGACACTTCTATAACGCCGGAAAGCCCCCGCCTTTGCAGGCGGGGGCTTTCCGTTTATTTTGTCATCCGGAGGAGAATGAGCTTATCAGTGGATGAACACCGGGCCAAGCGGGTTGGTGATGGGGCTGACGTAGCCGCCCAGCAGCTTCGGGATAGCGAGGCTGATGTCAGGCACATAGGTCAGCAGCAGCAGAGCGATGAACATGCACAGATAGAACGGCAGGGTAGCCTTGACGACCTTCTCCATGGGGCGCTTCGCAACGGCAGAGCCGATGAACAGAACCGCGCCGACAGGGGGAGTCAGCAGGCCGATACCGCAGTTCAGGACCATGATGATACCGAACTGGATGGGGTCGATGCCGATGGAGGTGGCGATGGGCAGCAGGATGGGGGTAGCGATCAGGATGATGGGAGCCATATCCATGATGCAGCCCAGAACCAGGATGATGAGGTCGATGAGCAGTGCGATGATGTAGGGGTTGCTGGTGACGCTGGTGATGGCGTTTGCAGCCAGATCAGGCACGTGCAGCATGGTCAGGCAGTTGCCGAACACTGCAGAGGTGGCGATCAGGATCAGGACGATGGACAGGGTGTTGACGCACTCGTCCAGAGCGTACCAGACGCCCTTCCAGTCAAGGCCCTTGTAGACGAAGACGGAGACCAGCAGAGAGTAGATAACTGCGATAGCAGCGGACTCGGTAGCGGTGAACACACCGCCGACAACACCGAACACGACGATGACGACTGCGGCCAGAGCCCAGATGGAGGTACCCAGCTGCTTGATGAAGCCTTTGATGGTGAAGGGAGAGCCCTTGGGGTAATTCTCCTTGACGGAGATGATGTAGGAGCCGATCATCAGGACGATGGCCAGCAGAGCGCCGGGCAGGTAGCCGGCGAGGAAGAGGCTGCCCACGGAGATGCCGCCAGCGGTGGTGGCGTAGATGACCATGTTATGGCTCGGGGGGACCAGCAGGCCCTCGCAGGAGGAGGTGATGGTGACAGCGGTGGAGAAGTCGGCGTCGTAGCCCTGATCGACCATCATGGGGATCATGATGGAGCCGATGGAAGCGGTATCTGCAGAAGCAGAACCGGAGATGCCGCCGAAGAAGTAGGAAGCAACGATGTTGACCATTGCCATGCCGCCGCGCATCCAGCCGACGCAGGCGTCAGCCAGAGCGATCAGCTTTTCGGAGATGCCGCCGCTGCCCATGAGGACGCCCATGGTGATGAAGAACGGGACGGCCATCAGGCTGAAGGACGAGATGCCCTTGACCATCAGGCGGCAGACATCGGACAGTGCCTGACCCTGCACCATCAGGCAGAGCACGCTGGACAGACCAACGGCGTATGCGATGGGGAAACGCAGGAAGATCATGACGAAGAAGCTGACAAGAAGGACAACGATTGCCAGTGTCTGGACTGTCATATTAGTTCTCCTCCTTTACAAAAAAGCTCTTGATGTGGTTGTACAGTGCCTCGATCTCGAAGATGATCATGGCGACACCGGCCAGAGGCACGGGGAAGTACATCCAGAAACGGCTCAGCCAGGGCATCGAGACATAGAAGCCGCGGCCGCCCAGGGTGGTGGCGTAGTTCCAGCCCACAACCAGCATGATGAGGCCGAGGATGCAGACCGCCAGATCGGCGAGGATGTCCAGCACCTTGACGACGATCTTGGGCAGGTAGACGTCAAATGCGGTCATGCGGATGTGTGCGCCGCGGCGGATGGCCAGAGCGGCACTCAGCACGGCCATATAGCTCATGCAGGTCAGGACGACCTCTTCGGTCCATGCGGGGTCCGGGATGAATGGGACGTAACGACCGATGACCGACATGGTGGTGATGAGAATATCTGCGATCAGCAGCAGCTTGCAGATAAACAGAACCACTTTGTAGGTGATGTCGTACGCCGGCTTGATCTTATCCAGAGTGGTAAAGATTTTCGGCATAGGATCTCCTCCATACTCTTATAAAAAGCCCGGCGGGTCTGCGGGCGTATCCCGTAGTCCCCCGCCGGGCTATGTACTACTTCAGGATAAAGGCGCTTTTATCAGGCCTTCATATCCAGCAGCTGCTGATACAGCTCAGCCTGATCCGAGGTGTTCTCGCTGATGACCTTAGCGCAAGCCTCCTGCCAAGGAGCCTTATCGGGGACATCGACGACGTTGCAGCCAGAGGACTTCAGCTCGTCGAGGACCTTGTTCTCAGCACTCTCGGACAGGTCAGCGTTGAAGGCCTGCGTATCAGCACCGGCCTCCATGATGGCAGCCTGCTGGTTCTCGGTCAGCTTGGCCCAAGCGTTGTCGGTGATGACAGCCTGAATAGCGCCCAGAGTGTGGCCGTCGAGGATCAGGTTGTTTGCGACCTCGGGGAAGGCGTTGGACTTGTAGTTTGCGATGGGCTGCTCAGCGCCATCGACAACGCCGGTCTGCAGTGCGCTGTACAGCTCACCGAAGGAGACGACGGTGGGGTTAGCGCCCAGACCCTCGACCATGCCGTTCATGACGGGGTCGTTGGACACGCGCAGCTTCAGGCCCTTGAAATCAGCGATGCCGGAAACGGGCTTGACAGTGAAGAAGTGACGGAAGCCCTCCTCGCCGTAGAAGATACCACGAACGGGCAGACCCAGCTCCTGGGGCTCGTTCAGGAACTCAGGTGCCAGCTCGCTGTTGGCGAAGTTCCAGAAGTGTGCGCGGTTCTCGAAGGTGAAGGGGATGGACAGCAGCTTGGACTTGTTGCAGCCGTAGCTGGTCAGTGCGAAAGCGGAGATACGGCTGATGTCGATGGAGGTGGAGCCGCCGAGGATAGCGTCCAGAACGTCGTTCTCAGAGCCCAGAACGCCGGAAGCCTGCACATCGACGACGACGGAGCCGCCAGTCAGCTCCTCGACCTTCTCCTTGAAGTGAGAACCGGTCTGGCCGACGATGGTATCCAGCGGGTTGACCTCGGCGTAGACCAGAGTCACCTTCGGGTCGGAAGCAGCAGCTGCGGCATCACCGGCGGAAGCGGTGGAAGCTGCAGCAGAGGTAGCGGTAGAAGCAGCAGTGCTGTTGCTGGAGCCACCGCAGGCGGTCAGTGCCAGAGCAGCGGCGGAAACACCGGCTGCTGCCAGAAAGCTGCGACGAGAAATCTTCTTCATGATAAAATCCTCCTTAGATTTTCCTCATTCAGGGCGGTGCGCTCTGCACGGGTCGCACACCGTCCGTTCATTTACTGTACACACTTTAGCAAAAATTTTTAGTCAGAACAAGAGCTTATGAAAAATGTCCTGTTTTTCAAAAAAATGTGAGAAACACTTTTGTGCATTCCTTACAAACCACGGTGCAGTTTATTCAGCACACTGCCCAACGAGATGAATACAATGTAATATCTCTGGTACTTTTCAGGCTTCGCGAATGCGCTGGATGAGGCGGCTCTGCTCCTCAAAAGCCGCGTACATAGGCTCGACTGCCGCCCGGAAGCGGGCTTTCTCGACAGCGGAGAGGGTCGTCACCTCCACGCCCCATTCCCGCATATGCTTCTCGGCGCTGGCCTCCCGCTCCGCCCAGAGGCGGCGTTCGGCCAGAGCGCTCTCCTTTCCGCAGGTGCGGATGATGTCCGGGAAGCGCTCGTCCAGCTCTGCCAGCTTTTCCATCGCAGCCTCGCTGGCCAGCTGTAGCTCCGGCACGCGGGCATGCTCATCCTTTAAGAAATAGGGGGCCACCTCGTAGTGGCCCATGGCCTCATAGCTGGGCCAGTTGTTTTCCGCGCCGTCTATCTCGGCGTTGTGCAGGGCTGCATAGACCCGGCTGTAGACCACCTGCGCGGGCTTTGCGCCGAGGTCCAGTATCATCTCGCTCATCATGTCCGACTCCTGCACCCGGAGCGTCAGCCCCGCGAGGTCCGCCAGCGTCTCCACCTTTTCGCGGGTGTAGAAGCTGCGGACGCCGGCGTCGAACCACGACAGGCCCACGAGGTCCATCGCGCCGAGGCCGGAGAGGAATTCATCGCCGATCTCACCGTCCAGCACCCGCCACATCTGGGGCGCGTCGGTATAGAGAAAAGGCAGCTGCAATACGCTCAGGGCAGGCAGACACTCGGCCAGCTGGCTCAGAGAGACGCGGGCAAAGTCGATGCCGCCGTACTGCATCTGCTCGATGACGCTCTGTTCGGCCCCCAGCTCCCCGCCGCTGTAGACCACGACTTTGACCCTCCCCTCCGTCCGCTCGGCCACGAGGTCGGCGAAGGCCAGAGCGGCCTGAGTGGTGGGATAGTCCCCGGGCTGGTTCTCGGCGTAGCGCAGGATGAGCTCCGGGCCGGTGTACTCTTCCGTCTTGCTGCAGCCCACAGCGCCCAGCGCCGTACAGGCGGCCAGCGCCAGCACACTGCGGCGGGAGATCCTCCGCCCGCTCAAAGCTCGGCCTCCGGGTCGGACTTCGCTTTCTGCCCCGCCTGACGGCGGTACTGGGTGGGGGTCATGCCGGTGCGCTTCTTGAACGCCCGGGCGAAGTAGCTGGCGTCCTCGTAGCCCACCATCGACGCCACCTCTGCCGAGGAGCGGAAGGGGTCGGCCAGCAGTTCCTTCGCTGCGTTGATGCGCAGCTCGGTGAGGCAGTCGAGGAAGTTCATCTTCTGGTATTTCTTGAACTGCGCCGACAGATAGGCCGGGCTGATGTGCAGGATCTCGCCCACGCTGTCCAGCGACAGATCGAACATATAATTATCCTCGAGGTAGCGGCGGACATGGGCCATAACAAGGGCCGTCTGGCTGTTCTCGCCCTCCTCGGGAGCGTCTTCCGCCTCTTCTTCGGTCTCCGTCTGCTCCGGCTGGGGCTGGGCGGCGGCCAGCTCTTCCAGCTTCCGCTCCGTCTCGATCTGCCGTATAGCCCGACGCACCGAGGCTTCCAGCTCGTCGGGGTCCACCGGCTTGAGCAGATAGTCGCAGGCCCCCAGATGCACCGCCTCATGGGCATACTGGAACAGGCTGTAGGCCGTGACGAAGATGACCCGGCAGGAAGGCCGCTGGGCCAGCACGGCGCGGGCAGCGTCGAGACCGCTCATGCCCGGCATCTCAATATCCATCAGGATGAGGTCCGCGCCCCACAGCACCGCCGTGTCGGCAGCTTTGCGGCCATTTTCCGCCACCTCCAGGACCACTTCCCGCTCAAAACGGCGCTGGACCAGCTCTGCAAGCGCCTCCCGCTCCAGCTTTTCGTCATCCGCGATCAACAGGCGTATCATCGTCCAAATCCTCCTCCAAAAGTTCTACAAGGGGCAGGTACATACTGATGGCCGTCCCCCGGCCCGGGTGAGAGCGGATGACCAGCCGCCCCCGTTTATCCAGAAGCCGCAGCCGTGCGGCCACGTTATAGACGCCGATATGCTCCCAGCGCTCCCCGGGCTGGGCCAGCGCGGCTTTCAGCTGGGCCAGCTGTTCGGGCTGGATGCCCACGCCGTTGTCGCAGACGCTGATATAGAGCAGCCCCTTATCCCGCAGCGGGTTGATGCGGATGCGCACCACGCCGCCCTCTTCCTTGGGCGAGATGCCGTGCTTGAAGGCGTTCTCCACGATGGGCTGCAAGATAAAGGAGGGCACCATCGTCTCCGTCAGGTCGAGGGAGTCGGAGATGCGCCACACCATCTTCACCCGGTCGCCGAAGCGGACGTGATAAATGGAGTAATACTCGTCCACGATGCGCACTTCCCGGGCCAGCGGCACCTGCTCGTCGTTGCTCATCAGGCTGTAGCGCAGCAGGTGCGACAGAGCCGTGATGAGGGCCTGAGTGCGGTAGGCTTTTTCCTGTCCGGCGGTCTGTAAAATGACGTTCAGGGTGTTGAAAAGGAAATGGGGGTCGATCTGGCTGCGCAGCTGCTGCAAACGGCTGCGCTCCATCCGGTTCTGTAATTCCAGAGCTTCCGTCTTCTGGCGGTGGAGCTCCCGCTCCATCTCGTTTTTCTCCCGCAGGGTGGTCACCTGCTCCGCCATCGAATGCTTCATGTGGTTGAAGGCTTCGGTCAGCTGGGCCATTTCCGGCTGACGGGGCGAAGGCAGGTCGGGCGAGTCGAACTCGCCCCGGGTGACCTCCCGGGAGGCGCCGATCATCTGCTGCACCGGGGTCAGCAGCGTCAGCACCGAGAAGGCCATGACGCAGCCCAGCGCAAGGCAGAGCGCCACCACGACGGTCTGCGCCCATTTGACCCGGTCGCTGAGGGCCGACACGGTGGTGTAAGTCCCCTGAGCGTCGGTGATAGCCGTGTTCAGCAGCTGCTGGGTATACTGGCGCAGATAGCCGCCGCAGGGTACGATTTTATTATAGTAGAGCTGGGCGGCTTTCGTATCCTGACCGGCGGCCACCGCTTCTTCCAGCTGGTCCACCAGTGCGGTGTAGCTGTCGTAGGTAGTGGAAACGGCATTGTAGAGCAGATACTGCTCTTCACTCACAGTGCCAAGGTCGCTCTCGATGCGCCAGAGCCATGCGTTGGTGACGGAAAAGGCGCTGTGGAGCTCCTCTGTCAGCGCTTTGGCATCGCCGTACTCCCAGCGGTAATCTTCCATGGCCGAAAGGCTCCGCTCCACGCCGTTCTGGAAGCGGCTGATGGCGTTGAAGTTGCCCATCTGGTCGTCCAGTTCCCGCAGCACGGTGCCGGACTGGTAAAAGCTCAAGAATATCTGCCCCGCCAGCGCCAGAAAAAACGCTGCCAGGCAAAGACTGATCTGCCCTTTCAGGGTCATCCTGCGCCCCACGCACCCATCCTCCTTCTCTGTGATATTCTGCCGCGCATCTTCCGCCTTATCCGGCCTGTCCGCCGTCAGAGCGAAAGCTCCATAAACTTTCTTTTTCGTCCTATTTTAGCACATTTTAGGGCATCTGCGCAATATCATCCTTGATTGTTGGAAAATAATATGGTACTATGACCAAAAAGGAGGGTATTTTTATGTCTCAGCCGATCTCCGTTTCCGTCCAGATGGATGCTGCATCCTTCCACGATTTTGCCGCCTTCGACCTGCTGCGCCACCACAAGGCGTGGCACCGGCCTCTGGTGTTCACGGCCATTTTGCTGGTGTCTGCTGGCTTCTGCCTGTCGCAGGTGGGCCAGAAAGACGGCGCAGCTCTGCTCACGGTGGTGCTGGCCGTGGTGGCGCTGGGCGTGCCGGCCGTCTACTTCTGGACATTCTTCCACTCCCTGAGCCTCCAAATCAAAAAGATGGGCCTGCCCCGCCCCTTCTACCGGCTGCTGCTGGACGACGAAGGACTGTCGGTCTGGATGGCCGGCGAGCAGGACAAGCCTGAGGCGAGCCGCAAGTATGCGTGGCACGATATGCATCTGGCCTACCGCACCCCCAACGCCATTTACCTCTATGTCCAGCAGAATCAGGCCTATCTGCTGAACGACAGCCTCGACGCCGCATGGAGCCTGCTGCAAGCCTCCCTCCCGGCAGAGCGCCTGCATGATATGCGATAAGAATGTCAAAAGCTCATCGCGCAGCTGTGCGATGGGCTTTTTTTGCGTCAGCAATACAAAAACAGGCAGCGCCGTGGAAAGGAGGAGAAAGCGGCGCTGCCTGTGTATGAGAACTCCTAAACATTTGCGGCTGCTAGGAGGTTGTTGGTAGTCTGTCCGCCGCCGTGGCTATTGCCTCGCATAGGTGGGGGACAGTATTTTTTTAGGGACGCGGCACCCGCTGCGGGGCTGCGCATGAATCCTGCCTGCATGGCATTTATGGAAAGTCAAAAGCCGGAGATGGGGGATCTCGTTCTTGTCTTCCCGACTGCACCTTTATTGTACCGGATAAAAATGGAGTTTCTTTGAGTTAGTTTTGAACAATCTGCAAACAAGATGTGGAAAGTCTGAGGGCTTTCTTTTCCGTTCTGCTTGACATTCGGCACAGAACGATGTATTGTTAAGTTTATTGTGAAATACCTATGAAATTCCTGCATTTTTGAGGGAGGAGACACTATGGCCGCAACGGCACAGCCGCAGCAGGAAAAGACCCTGCTCATGACCGAGGGCAGCATCTGGAAAAGCATCCTGCTCTTCTCGGTGCCGCTCATCCTGGGCAACCTGCTCCAGCAGCTTTACAACACCGCCGACTCCATCATCGTCGGCAACTTTCTGGGCAGCAACGCGCTGGCCGCTGTGGGTTCCAGCGGCTCACCCATCTACCTGCTCATCGGTTTCAGTCAGGGCGTGGCCGTCGGCGCCGGCGTCGTCGTGAGCCAGTACCTCGGCGCAAAAGATAAAAAGGAAACGCACATCGCCGTCCACACCTCGCTGGCCATCGCGGTCATCCTCGGCCTCATCCTGACGGTGGGCGGCATCGCCGTCAGCCGCAGCCTGCTGGTCTGGATGAACACCCCCGAAGAAGTCCTCGGCGACGCCGTGACTTACATGAAGCTCTACTTCGGCGGTGTGCTGTTCAGCGTCGTCTACAACATGGCAGCCGGCATCCTCAACGCGGCGGGCAACTCCCGGCGCTCGGTCCTCTACCTTGCCTGCGCCTCCATCACCAACATCATCCTCGACCTCGTGTTCATCGCCGGGCTGAAGATGGGCGTGGCGGGCGCAGCCATCGCCACCGACATCAGCCAGCTGGTCTCCTGTGTGCTGAGCCTCCGCTTTCTGATGAAGGTGGACGCCGACTACAAGG
>OBLF01002568.1_pt1 | contig 12081 bp, 7 predicted proteins | sample 1519231 | NCBI WGS metagenome assembly OBLF01 (sample SAMEA2602895, study PRJEB22501) | metagenome | reverse complement strand
CCAAGAACTTGCAGCTCGTCGGCCTAGCCGGCGAGCTTTTTTGTTATCCCGGGACCGTGTTTTCGGTCCAATTCTCGGCCTCTCAAACAAAATCTCGATCTGTAATACGTAGGCCCGATTTGGACGGCTAGATGTTACAGATCGAGATATACCGACGGGCCGCCCCACCCATCCCCATCCACCTACCGCCACCCGCTATCCGCCGATTTCCGTTGTGCCGCTGTGCCCCCATGCCATATCCTCTAGACAACTACGCGGCATCATCGCCGCCGTGCCTACAAGAGAGGAATGTCCATGACCGCACCTGCATCCAAGCTGCTCCAGCCCATTACGGTTGGCCCCCTTGAGCTCAAGAACCGCATTATGTTCCCGCCGCTGACCACCGGCTACGAGGAGCGTGACGGCTCCATTGGCGAGCGCAGCCTGGCTTTTTACGAGCGCTTGGCCCGTGGCGGCGTGAGCTACATCGTCATCGGTGACGTCGCTCCCGTCATGACCGCAAGCCCCACGCCCAAGCTGGCGACCGACGCTCAGATCCCCACGTTTAAGGCGCTGGCCGACGCCGTCCACAAACACGGCGCCAAGGTCGCGCTGCAGCTGTTCCACCCCGAGTACGATGTGCCCGGTGTCGGCCGCATGGTCATGGGCTCCATGGCTGCTGCCAAGGCCGCGCAGGAGGCCAAGGCCGCTGGTGACGAGGAGACCTTTGCCGCCAAGATGGCCGAGTCCAACGAGATCCGCAATCAGGCATACGCCAAGCTGCACCACGACATGCAGCACTTTGTGAACGAGGCGAGCGTAGAGCAGCTCACCCAGATCAAGGAGGCCATCGCTGCCTCGGCCGCCCGCGCGCAGCAGGCCGGGATCGACGCCATCGAGGTCCACGGCGACCGCCTGGTGGGTTCGCTGTGCTCGGCCATCCTCAACCAGCGCACCGACGAGTACGGCGGCTCGTTCGAGAACCGCGTTCGCTACGCGCTCGAGGTCGTCGCTGCCATTAAGGAAGCCGCGCCGCAGCTGATGGTGGAGTACAAGCTCCCCGTGATCATGGAGAACCCCGACGGCACGCCGCGCGGCAAGGGTGGCCTGCAGCCCGACGAGGCCTGCGAGTTTGCCAAGCTGCTCGAGGGCGCGGGCATCGACATGATCCAGGTTGCACAGGCCAACCACACCGGCAACATGGGCGACACCATTCCGCCCATGGGCGCCATGCCCTACAACTGGACGCTGCCCGTGGCCGAGCGCGTCAAGGCCCTGGTTTCCGTGCCGGTGGCAACCGTCGGCCGCGTTGTCTCGGTCGAGGCCGGCGAGAAGATTCTGGAAGACGGCGCCGCCGACATCATCGCCTACGGCCGCTCGCTCATGTGCGACCCCGACATTGCGCTGAAGGCCGCCACGGGTGAGCCCATCCGCGAGTGCCTCAACTGCAACAAGGGCTGCGTCGATGCGATTCAAAACCGCAAGTACATCTCGTGCGTGCTCAATGCCGAGAACGGCGACGAGGCGACCATCGTCATTAAGCCGGGCGAGGGCGACAAGAAGATCGCCGTGGTGGGCGGCGGTATTGCTGGCCTGGAGGCCGCACGCGTGGCGGCCAAGCGCGGCTACGATGTGACTGTCTACGAGGCGAGCGACCATCTGGGCGGCCAGATTGTGCTGGCGGCCGCGCCCCCGCGCAAGGACGAGATCATGCGCTCGGTCGAGTACTACGAGAAGATTCTGCCCGGCCTGGGCGTGAAGGTTGAGCTCAACCATGCCGCTACCGCTGAGGACCTCAACGCCGCCGACGCCGCGATTGTGGCCGTGGGCGCGCACGACGTGGTCATCCCCGTTCCGGGTGCCGATTCGGACAAGGTCGTCTCGAGCTGGGACGTGCTGGCCGGCAAGGTGGAGCCCAGCGGCCGCGTCGCCGTCATTGGCGGTGGCCTGGTGGGCACCGAGACTGCCGAGTACCTGCTGCAGCACGGCTGCGAGGTGGCGATCGTGGAGATGCTCGACAAGATTGCCGCGGGCGAGTCCGAGACCATTCTGCCGCTGATCATGAGCGACTTTGCCGAGCACAACGTGGAACAGCATGTTAAGACCCGTCTGACCGCCATCACCGACGAGGGCGTGGAGGCCATTCGCACCACCGAGGACGGCGCCGAGGAGCCGGTAAAGATCGCCTGCGATTACGTGGTGATGGCCGTGGGCTCCAAGGCCAACGCGTTTGATCTGGATGGCGTGACGGTGCCCGTGACCTGCGTGGGCGACTGCTCGGGCGAGCGCACCGCCGACATTGCGAGCGCCATTCGCACGGCATATCACGCGGCCAACGAGCTGTAGTTGAGCATCGCGGCCAGGCGGGGCGGTAGCACGGATTCGTCTCGCCCGGCTGTGTCCCGTCGGGTGTCAACCGGTGCGGGGCCTGCAAGCGCAGCAGGTCCCGCCCTTTTTGTTTTGCTCCGGTGGATGGCAATGCGCGGTAATCATGAGGAGTGAGGACGTCTACTGCCTCGCAGATCACTCAAAATTATTGGGGGAGGGGTTAATAACTATATCCTCTATACCAAAGGATATAAAGAGATGCCAATTTTGTTGACAAGCGAATGACGATTAGCTGCGAGTCAGCTACCAGCGTAAATAATCGATAAAGAAATGTCGTAATTTGGTGCCAAATGCCCAGATAACGCCGCGTCTATTTTAATTAACTGCTTTGAGCAAACAGTAAAATGCTACTATCTAACTTGCACGTAAGAAAGCAGATTAACGGTTAAGGCTAAGAAGTGGCAGGTATGTCGGAAGCAACTAGGACTCGCACGCATGCGCCCGAGGTCAGGCAGCGCGCCGTCGAGGTCCTCCAAGAGGGGGTCGGTCATCGCGCCCTCGCTGCGGAGCTTGGCATTCCCCAGGCCACGGCTCGTCAGTGGGCCCGCGCGTATGCCGTGGGCGGTGCCGACGCCGTTCTCAACGCCGGTTCGCATCATCACACCTATTCATACGAAGTTAAGCTCGCCGTGGTCAAGGACCGCTTGGAAAACGGCTTGACGGTTCGCGAGGCCATGATCAAGCACAAGATTCCCAGCGAGTCTTCGGTCAAGGCTTGGTGCCGTCAGTACCGCGAGAGCGGTGAGTCCGCACTGGTCGATAAGCCGCGCGGTCGCAAGCCGCGCGTTAAAAAGGCGGAATAGCAAACGGGATGGTGCGCCCACGGGGGCGCATTTTTCTTGCCGCGCCTCTGCTCCAATGCGGACAGACTCCTTGCCCCGTACGTACAAAACTCCCCAGTTGACCGAAAACCTGCCACCGCAACCCCGTAATTGAGCTATAACGTTAAACAATTGCAGCGTTTTTGCATGGTGGAGTGATGGTATGACGCTACTGTATTTCCTTACCCTGTTTCCGCTGGTACCGGCGCTGGGCATGCTGCTCGCGCGCGGTGACCGCGCCCGCGATGCGGTGGGGCTCATAGGTTCCGGCATTATTATGGCGGTGACAGTTGTAGTCGCCGTCATGTTTTTTGGCACGGGTCCGCAGAGCTTTGAGGTTGCCCCCGGCACCTCACATGTGCTCTCGATCATCAGTTCCGTTATCGACGTCATCCTGTGCGCCGTCATCCTGTACAACGCGTACGAATATAGGAACGCGCTCACCACGGTGCTCGGCATAGTCCAGCTGGTGGGCTCGCTCGCCTTTGCAGCCATGACGCTGCCCGCGGCCGAAGCCGTCACGGCGACGCCGCTCTACTTGGATTACATGAGTGTGATCATGGTCCTCGCCGTCGGTATCGTCGGCAGCCTTATCTGCGTGTATGCCTTGGGCTACATGAAGGACTTCCAGGCCCACGACGAGCACGAGGCCGCACTGCGCGGGCAGACCGCACCCGACCGTCGCCCGCAGTTCCTGGCGCTCATGTTCCTGTTCCTCTCGGCCATGTTCGTCATCGTGACGAGCGACAACCTTGAGTGGCTGTTCTGCGGCTGGGAAATCACCACCGTGTGCTCGTTCCTTATGATTGGCTACACGCGCACGCCCGAGGCCATCAAGAACGCCTTCACCCAGATCATCCTCAACATGCTGGGCGGTATCGCGTTTTTGGCCGGACTCATGTACTTGCACGTTAACGGCATGCCGCTGACCATCTCGGGCATGATCAAGCTTTCCGGCACCGGAACCGTGCAATCCGCGCTGCTGGTGATGCCGGTCATCCTGCTGTCGCTCGCCGCCCTTACCAAGGCCGCACAGATGCCGTTCCACACTTGGCTGTTGGGTGCCATGGTTGCCCCCACGCCCACGAGCGCCCTGCTGCACTCGTCAACCATGGTCAAGGCCGGCGTGTTCCTGATGGTCAAGCTCAGCCCGCTCTATGCCATCTATCCCGTGACCGGCTTTATGGTCACGAGTGTGGGTGCCATCACGTTTTTGCTCGCTGCCCTCATGGCCATCTCGCAGAGCAACGCCAAACGCGTGCTCGCGTACTCCACCATTTCCAACCTGGGCCTCATCAGTGCCTGCTTGGGTGTCGGCGCGCCCGAGGCCGTATGGGCGGCCATCTTCCTGATTCTGTTCCACACGGTGGCCAAGTCGCTGCTGTTCCTGTGCGTGGGCACGGCCGAGCATCATATCGGCAGCCGCGATATCGAGGACATGGACGGTATGTTCAGCCGCATGCCGCACCTGACGCGCCTGATGATGCTGGGCATCATGGGCATGTTTGTGGCGCCGTTTGGCATGCTCGTGTCCAAGTGGGGCGCCCTGGTGGCGTTTGCGCAGACCGGCAACGTGCTCATGATCATGGTGCTTGCCTTTGGCTCTGCCGCGACGTTCTTCTTCTGGGGCAAGTGGCTTGCCAAGCTTTCGGGCGTCGACCCCACGGCTCAAAACGTTGAGGTCAATGTCCATAAGACCGAATGGATGGCGCTCAACACCATCGCTGCGCTGCTGATTCTGTGCTGCGTGGCGTTCCCGGTTATCTCGAGCGGTCTGGTGTCGCCTTACTTGGCCATGGTGTTTGGCCGCGTGCCGTACGTTATTGGCAAGGACGCCATGTATCTGATGGTAGTTATCGTGGCTTTTATCGCCGTGGTGCTGCTGACGTCGTTCCGCGTGAGCAATAAGCCGCACGTCAACGTGTACCTTTCGGGCGTGGGAACCGACAATTACCGCCATTTCCGCGGTTCGATGGGACACGAGTTGAAGGCCGAAAAGCGCAATTGGTACTCGGAGGACGCCCTTGGCGAGAAGCGTATTGGCCCCGCGGGTAGCGTCGTGTGCTGCAGCATTATCTTGTTTGCGCTGCTGTGTTGCGCATGGATTGGGCCCGAGAGACTTGCCATGAGCGCGCCCTCGGTGCTGCGCGGCAAGTATTTCGAAGGTTCGGGCGTCGTGGGCATCTTTATAGGCACCGTGGCGTTTGCCTTGCTGGCGCCGCTTGTGGGCGGTTTGATTGACGGCCTTGACCGTAAGCTTTCGGCCCGCATGCAGGGCCGTGTGGGTCCGCGTCTGCTGCAGCCCTTCTACGACGTTGCCAAGCTGCTGCGCAAGGCCCCTGCCAGCGTAAACACCATGGACGATACCTACATGGCGTGCGCGCTCACCTTTACCGTCGTGGGCGGCGGCATCTTTGTGTCGGGTTCCAACACACTGCTGTGCGCCTTTATGGTGACGCTCGCCGCGATCTTTGTGGTGCTGGCGTCCGCCTCGACGCAAAGCCCATTTGCGCAGGTCGGCGCCGACCGTGAGTTGCTGCAGGTTATGAGTTACGAGCCCGCCGTTCTGCTGATGAGCGTGGGCCTGTACCTTGCCACCGACAGCTTCGATTCCATCGCCGTGACGGGGCAGTCGGCCCCCATCATCGTGTACAGCGCACCCATTTTCCTCGCGCTGCTCGCGGTGCTTACCATCAAGCTGCGCAAGTCGCCGTTCGATCTTTCGTATTCGCATCACGCGCATCAGGAGATTGTCCAGGGCGTCGCCACCGAGATGAGCGGCAGCACGCTGGCCAAGATGACCCTTATGCACTGGTGCGAGACCGTGCTCTTCTTGATGTGGGTGGGCATGTTCTTTGTTTGGGACAACCCGGTGAGCTGGGTGGTCGCCCTGGTCGTGATGGCCGCGACGTATTTTGTCGAGGTGCTTATCGACAACACCTTCGCACGCAGTACCTGGCGCAGCTGCTTTAAGCTCGGATGGGGCGTGGCGCTGGTGTTTGGCCTGCTCAACCTTATGCCCATCCTCGTCGACGTATTTATTTAGGAGGCGGCATCCATGGATCATAAAATGTCGCGCTCGCCGTGGGTTATTCATTACGACGGCTCGAGCTGCAACGGATGCGATATCGAGGTGCTGGCCTCGCTCACGCCGCTGTTCGATGCGGAGCGCTTTGGCGTGGTCAATACCGGCAACCCCAAGCATGCGGATATCTTTTTGGTGACGGGTTCGGTCAATGCTCAGAACCTGCCCGTCGTGCGCCAGATTTACAACCAGATGCTCGAGCCCAAATGCGTGGTGGCCTGCGGCATTTGCGCGTGCTCGGGCGGCGTGTTCCGCGATGCCTACAACGTGATTGGCGGCGTGGACCGCGCGATTCCCGTGGACGTGTACGCGCCCGGGTGCGCCATTCGCCCCGAGACGGTGATCGATGCCATCGTGGAGGCGTGCGGCATCCTGGATCAGAAGGAGGCCGTGATGCGTGCCGGCGGCGACCCGCTCACCGTGGGCGGCGCCGCTGCATGGGACGGTGGCGTTGAGCTGGGCGAGGACGGGCTTGTGGCTGCTGGGGCCGGGGCTGACGGTGCCGGCGACGGCGTCGAGGCCGATTTGTCCGCCGGGACGCCCGTCGCTGGCGACGCACCTGCTGGGACGCCCGTCGCGCCCGCCGCTGCAAAGGAGGCCGAGTAATGCAAAAGGCTATCTATACCACTGTCGGGATCGACGAGCTCCTGCCGCATGTCCAGGCGCTCAAGGGCGTCGGCGCGCGCTTTGTGCAAATGCATGCCGAGCGTAACGTCGCCGACGTCTCGTATCGCCTGGTCTATACGTTTATCAACGTCCGCGCTGCGCAAGAGCAGATCGCGCGGGACGGAAACTATGCGATTGAGAACCTGGTGGTTGAGGGAATTGATCAGTACCAGGAGATTCCGTCCATCAGCTTGTACTATCCGGCGGTATTCCCGTTTGAAAACGAAGCGCACGACCTGTTTGGTCTTGCCATCACTGACATGCAGATTGACTTTAAGGGCTTTTTCTACCAGGTCTCGACTGCCGAACCCATGAGCGTTATCACGCCCGAGGTGAAGGCTGCGCGCGAGAAGGCCATGAAGGTCCGCGCGGCTGCCGAGGCCAAGGCGCGCAAGGCCGCGGCCGAAAAGGCCGCTGCCGCTGCTGCTGCCGGCGATGCTGCGGGCGCTGCCGCTCAGCCCGCTGCGGCTGCCGGCTCCGATGCTCAGCACGATGAAGCTGCTGCGAAGGCCGCGCTCAAGGCTGCCGAGATGGAGGCAAAGCTCGCTGCCATGGATCCCGAAAAAGCGGCCAAGGTCCGCGCAGCGCTTGCCGCCAAGGCTGCCCGCGACAAGCAGAAAAAGGAGGCGTAAGGTCCATGGCACATCGCTCCGTTATTCCGTTTGGCCCGCAGCACCCGGTGCTGCCCGAGCCGCTTCATCTGGACCTGGTGATCGATGACGACCGCGTCATCGAGGCGATTCCGCAGATCGGCTTTGTGCACCGCGGACTCGAGAAGCTCACCGAAAAGCGTGACATGCACCAGTTTGGCTACATCGCCGAGCGCATCTGCGGCATCTGCGCCGTGGGCCACAGCTGCGGCTATGCCAGCGCCTGCGAGCGCATGCTCGACATCGAGGTGCCCGGCCGCGTGCAGTATATCCGCACCATTTTGCACGAGCTTTCGCGCATTCACTCGCACCTGCTGTGGCTGGGCCTGCTTGCCGACGCCTTTGGTTTCGAGGCGTTGTTCTATCGTTCGTGGACCCTGCGCGAGCAGATTCTCAAGATCTTTGAGAGCACTTGCGGCGGGCGCGTGATTCTGTCGATTAACGAGATCAGCGGCCTTAAACACGACATTGAGGACTCCGAGCTGGCGGGCATTGTCCAGACGCTTGACGCCATGCGTCCCGACTACGAGGCTCTGGTGCATACGTTTTTGGACGACAATAGCTGCGGCGAGCGCTTTCACGGCGTGGGCGTGATCAGCAAGAAGGATGCGCTGGAGCTTTCGATGGTCGGCCCGTTCGGTCGCGCCTCGGGCGTGGATTACGACGTGCGCATGTTCGGTGACGGCGCCTATGCGGATCTGGCCGCGTTTGAGCCCATCGTTGCTACCGATGGCGATTGCTATGCCCGCTGCCAGGTGCGTTGTGCCGAGGTCATGCAGGCCATGGACATCATCAAGGAGCTTGTCGGCAAGATTCCGCACGACGGCATTGGCGGGCGCACCAAGCTTACTCCGGCCGACGGCGCGCGCGGCGAGGTTGTGATTGAACAGCCGCGTGGCGAGGCGTATTACTATGTGCGCGGCAACGGCACCAAGAATCTGGACCGTTTTCGCGTGCGCACGCCGACATCGCAAAACCTGGCGGGTCTGACGCATGCGCTGCAGGGCGTGCTCCTTGCCAACGTGCCCATGATTATCCTGACCATCGACCCCTGCATTAGCTGCACGGAAAGGTAGGCGCGGCATGAGTTTGCTGACATTTGCCAAGACGGCCTTGGGTTCTATGGTCAAGCAGCCGGTAACGGTGTGCTATCCGCAGGAGAAGCTCGCGGCGCCCGAGCGCCTGCGCGGGCATATCGTCAACGACATGGACGTGTGCATTTGCTGCGGCATGTGCGCGCGTCGCTGCCCGGCGGGCGCGCTCGCGGTCGATCGCAAGGGCGGAACGTGGTCGATCGACCCGTATGCTTGTGTGGTGTGCGGCGAGTGCATCGAAAGCTGTCCTAAACACTGTCTGATTATGGACACCGCCCGCACCCCAGTCGCGGCGGATAAGACTCCCACGGTAGAAACCAAGCCGGAGTAACGCTGGAATAGAGCTGGAATAGGGCCGGTGGGGCAAAAATGCCCCACCGGCCCCGCGCTTAAACGCGCGGTTGGGCCGCCACGAACAAAACTATGCCGGATTACGGAGCTGGATAGCGAATCCCCAACCATATCGAAAACCACGATAATAAAACCGCAGGTAGAACGCTTGCTGTTTTTCAAAAATAGGGGGTATGGATGAGGGCTCCGACTTTAGCCCCGTAATCCGGCATAGTTTTGAAATGACACCATATCCGTAACAGCCCTTGATCTCCCGTGGACAGAGGGAAACGGATCGTTTTTGCCTTGCGAGGACTGCCACGTGACCCGTCTGCCACGAAATAGGCCCATCTACTACGTTTAGGTGGCAACCCTCGACCACGGCAAGTAACGCGAAATGAAAATCGCAGGTAGAACGCCTGCGATTTTTCATGAAACGCGGGCATGGTCTGGGGCATCGGGTTAAACGTAGTAGATGGGCCCATTTCGTGGCAAGCGCCATCGGTCGCTCCCTTGGGGGTGGAAGAAAATGGACGATTTTGGCCGTCGATCTTGAGTCGCACCTGTTTTCCTGCGAAAGCTCTCGTGTCTCAACTTCGGTGAGACATTTGTCTCACGTCCAAAATCAAATCTGGAACGTGTGTCACCTACCCTAATTGTGTCTCATTCCGTAACTTTAGGCTGATGCAAGGTCTGAGCCTGCGAGAAGGGAGACGCGATGGGTAAGTACACGAGGGGTCTCTTGGCGGTGATACTGGCCGTAGTGCTGGTATTGCCGGCTGCAGCATTTGCCATGCTGCCCGAGGCCAATGCCAGGTCCAGCACCGGAATGGACGGACCGACAATGACCGGAAAGGTCGTCGACCCCGATACTAGCGGTCGCTGGGAAATCTGGGCGGCAGGCCACGGTGGCAATAAGGTAACGACCCAAAACGTCGGTCGAATCTGGACCGACAAGACGGTCAAGGCAACCGGGGAAAACGAAGAGTCGGACTTTTTGACCACGCTTTCGGCGATGTCCTCGACGTCTAATTCAACCGTGACAGTCACCACGCCGCTCGACATCGTGATGGTGCTGGATGCCTCCGGCTCGATGGATGATCCTATGGGTGGCGGAGATTCCACCAAGCGTATCGATGCACTGAAGAGCGCTGCGAACAGCTTTATCGATACCATCGCCAAACAAAACGAGGCTATCGAGGGCGTTGATAGGCAGCATAGGGTTGCCATTGTTAAGTTTGCGGGTGATAAGACTGATAAGGTCGGCAATGACACGTACAGGCAGGGGCAATTTTGGTACAACAACTCGCAGGTAATGAAGGGCCTGACCGATTGCTCCGGCGGCAACGTGAAAACTCTTAAGGATAGGATTGCCCAGATTACACCCGCTGGTGCAACGCGCGCCGACTATGGTCTGGAACTGGCTAGGGATATTCCTTCCGGTCGTGCAGGCGCCAAGAAGGTCGTTGTGTTCTTTACCGACGGCAAGCCAACGAGCTACAGCGAGTTTGATTCTGGCGTCGCCGATGCTGCCGTGACGGCTGCCAAGAACATGAAGGACAGCAAGGCCACCGTTTATGCCATCGGCATCTTTAGTGGAGCGGACCCCGCTGCCGATCCCTCGAAAAAGGGGACAAGCGACGTCAACAAGTTTATGCACGCCGTGTCGAGTAATTATCCCGATGCCACGTCGTATGCGAGCGACGAGCTTGGCGCACGCGCGGAAAACTCCGACTACTACAAGTCGGCGACCAATGCAGAAGAACTTAAGAAGGTTTTCGACGACATCTCGCAGGCCATCACATCGGAGCCGCCCTATCCGACCGAAATCCATAAGGGTTACGACGAGACCAAGTCCGGCTACATCACGTTTACCGATGAGCTAGGCGACTTCATGCAGGTTGATGGATTTACCGAAGTCGTCATCAACGGCACGTCGTTCACCAAGCCGAGCAAGACGTTCAACAAAGAAACCAATACCGACACCTACGAGTTCGCCGGCAAGGCAAAAGACCTGCTCATTACCGTGCAGCGTGCTGGTGATGACAATCCCCAGAAGGGCGATATCGTAACGGTTAACATTCCTGCGTCGTTGATTCCGCTGAGCCACTTTAAGACCGTAGACGGCAAGCTTTCGGTCGACAGCGCTCAGCCTATCCGCGTGAAGTACACCTCGAGCGTGAAGAGCACTGCGCTCGACAACCTGTTTACGCCCGAGAAGGTAACGGGGCTCAAGGATTACATCGAGAACAATACGATCGTTGCCAACGGCGCCAAGACCGTGAGTTTCTACGCGAACAAGTGGAGCGGCGGTGCGTTGGGTAATACGGTTGCGACCTTTGAGCCTGCCGACACCAACCGCTACTACTACTTCCAGAAGCAGATTCCTATTTACACGGATGAGGATTGCACGCAGCCCGCAAAGAATTCGCTGGCAGATACCGGCACCTATTACTACAAGGATGAGTTTGAGGAGCAGGGCGAAAACGGCGAGGCCAAGCCCGCCACTGCCGTCATCGAGTTTATCGGCGGCGACGCTGCGAAGTTTGACGGCGCGATTGTTCCCGATGAGAACGGTAACTTGGTGTTTACTGTGGGAACCGCACGCCTGGCCTTTATCGACGAGCTCCACACCACCAAGGATAACGTGGGCGGCAACAACACCGAGACCGCGAAAGACGTTCTCAACCCCAAGTGGAACAACACGTCCGCCAAGGCGACCGCGACGCATGTCAATTCCTACCTGGGCAACAACGGCAAGATTAGCTTTGCGTACAACATGACGCCGGCGACGGTGGAGACCAAGGCTAGCTTTGGCCTGACCAAGGTGCTCGAAGGCCGCGCCTGGACGAAAGGGGACACGTTTGAGTTTGGGCTGACGTCCGAGAATAACGCCCCGATGCCCGAGTCCGCGACTGCGCCCGTGGCCGTGTCCGTGACCAAGGACGATCAACACGATGGCAAGGCTGCCATTGACTTCGGCACGATCGAATACACCAGTCCTGGCACGTATGTCTACAAGGTCAGCGAAAAGAACGCCGGGACCACGGTTGACGGCATTGCCTACA
>OBLF01002566.1_pt1 | contig 12084 bp, 8 predicted proteins | sample 1519231 | NCBI WGS metagenome assembly OBLF01 (sample SAMEA2602895, study PRJEB22501) | metagenome | reverse complement strand
ATGTGCGTCACGTGTTCGCCGACAGGGGTCATGCGCCAACGGGACGCGGAACGCGGCAGGCAGCTCGACGCGTTCCCCGGCTGGCCGCTCGGCCGCGCCTCCCGGTCCGCGTGCGACGCGAACGGCGATTCGAGGGCCCCGCGCAAGCGCAACGCGTGGTGCCGGAACATCCGGCCCGCCATCCCGCCGTGCAGGGTGAGACACCACACGGTGATGGCGGACGGCACGTACATGGACCACGGCCGGTGCCTGGTCATGTCCATCGACGGCGAAAGCGGCGAGACGCCGGGCATGCAATGGCACCCGAACGAGTCGAAGGCCGCGTACATGACGCTGTTCTCGCGCATCCCCGCGCCCGACGTGCCGATCACGGACGGGCTTCGCGGCGGCGGAGAGCGCATGCCGCGAGATATGGCCGTCCACTCGGATCCAGCGCTGCCTGATGCACGTGCAGCGCAACACGAGGACCGACCTGACCTCCAGCCCCCCTCCCGACGTTCCCACTACTCGACCTTTTAAGCTTTTGTTCACAGCGATACCCTTCCCGCCAGCGTCAACGCCTACCGCGGATTACACGCGCGACGGCTTTCAATACGTCGCGACGTCTGGAACCAATAGGCATCAATGGATCAACAAACTTACGAATCGGATTGTCTTCACCAACTGCACGCTCATGCTTCGGCAAGAAAACGTCTTCTGGAATCTGTGGCTCGTTTGCCAGTATCACACGCTTAATTAAACGTTCGTAGAATGGTGTCTCACGGGCATAGTCCCAATACATCGAAGCGTAATCGCAATCCGGATCCACCCAAGGTTTCTGATAACCGGCGTAATGGATGATCTGCGGATTGCTGCGCGATTTTACGTAGGCGTCATAAACATCATTGGGTGCCTGCGTAAACAGGTTGCCAACGCGTCCACCACAATCGTGCACCACATTCCACTCCCACGGAAGGTATAGCACTTTGCCCTCGCAATATGCGTTCAACACATCCTGATCATTGTAAATGTAATTTGGGTTCGATGCGTAAGTGAGCCATTGCCCGATAGAGTAGCGATTGCGCATCCCCTTCGTGTTGAGGACCAGCACTCCAGCTTGGAAGTAGTCGTATGGATTCTTCATCTTCAGCACATCCCTCGCATATGACATACGCTTGCCGTGCTTCACGTTTAGGTTGCCAAGGAAGTCGATGTCGCGGACAGCCCCCAACAGGTTGTCCTGAAGATCGATGTCATACAACTTCGCAATATCACCAACAATAATGATGTCGGAATCGAGATAGAGCACCTTGTCGTAATTCGGCAGGAGTTGCTGAATGAGGAAACGGTAGTACGTTTCGATACTGATATGCGCATTGTTTGTGGACAAATCGTAGCCAGACAGCTCACGTTTCACATTCAGGAACCGCAGACTCATGTTCGGAAACTGCTCGAAGAAGCGCCACATACGCTCTTGCTTGTCCCCTGCGATATCCTGCTGCAAAACAATTACATCGTAGAAACGGTCTGAATTCGCGTTCTTGATGGCGGAATAGATAGTAGTAGTCAATTGTGGCACATAGTTGTTATCGGCAGCGAACACCACCGGTATAACCGGTTTCCCATGCGAATTCGGAAGTTCAAGCTGCGGAGCCGGCTCCGGGTTCGTGAAATGAACGCATTGTAGTTCCTTGAATTTCCAGTTGGAACCGATGCGCCTATGATGCATCAGATAAATATTCAGCAAACGTTCAGAAAGATGCCCTGGCGTGCGCAATGCTTCCTTACTGCACGTGCTGTAGTCGGTGCTCTTGTCGAACTCCTCAAGAATCGGGAACAACCATTCGCAGTAGTCGAAGAAGATTGCCTTCTTCATAATGAACATGTTGCAGAAGCAAGCCTGATGACCGTCCAAGAACGCATCGGCATCCTCCTGATAATCCGGATGCATCTTACACAAGATCCGGTAGCAACGTTCCAAATCATCGTCGTGCAGTAATGGAGCCGCCTCCCATAACGCCTGCGGAGTGCCATGTTTATTGATGATTTTCTTAAGATCACTGAAAGGCGTAGTAATGACATCAAACTGTTTTACAGTATTGATGATGCTCTCATCAATTAAATCATATTCTTTTGCGGATTCCTCATCGATATAATTGTCGATAACCTCACCGAACATGTTCTCCTCATGCTCGACGTTCGAGAAGTCAAAATAACGACGATAATGACAGAAGCCGTAGTATTCAGCGTCAATATTCTTCCAAGCCCAATACTGTGCAGTCAATTCACAATAGCGAGCATTTTTTTCAGATATGTTTTCACCGTCATCGTCGCGCCAGAAATACGGAAAACGAATCGAACTATTTTTTGCTCCGACATGAATCGGCTGCAATACAGTACTGTGGAATACATTTGTATTCTTATGCGCAGAAACCAAGATTTTAACGTCTTGTTGCTCTTGATTAGCATGGATACGTTGAGACTCAGTGAATTCACGAATATGATTCAATGCAGCATTTTTCATCTGAGTATAAGATGCTGATGGAGTCTGGATATCTTGCATTAATTCTTCCGCCAAATTGGCCCAGTCCAAGAAAGAAGGAGACGATGGCACAAAGCGGCCGAGCATAGCGTAGGCGTCATCGCGAGCAAACCTCATGAGCTCGGTAGCAGTTTCATCGATTCCAATGATCGATGAAACTGATTCTGCTGTTTCCAACTTATAATCGTCATCTACACGGTCTTTCCACTCATTCATTAGTGAAAAGATGAGTTTTGTCTTCAAACAAGATGCTGATTCGCGTACTGGCAACGTTCCCATAGAATCGGCAAAATGTTGTGCTTCAATCCAACAGGCCTTCATCTGATCTACATCGGAAAGAAAACGTTCGGGAGAGATTGTTCTGTTGGAAGTAACGCCTCTTCCAATGTTATAGATATAACCCCGAATGCGCGTATTGGAAGATTCATGTTCAGACATACTAGCGAGTACTAAGAATTCATAACTATCTTCAGCACGTTCGAGACGTGATGTCGTCATACTCGAAAAAGCTTTGCGGCATATATCACCTCGAAAAGCTTTATGCGTTACATGCCAATCTCTTCCGTATTCACTCTTTGAAGTGAACGTACTGGTCAGAAGTTCTTCTTGGCTAGATTCAGGTGAATCTGCATTCGCCCATGTTTCAAATTCACGAGCGGCATGATCGTCCATACCGTTTTGTTCTTTACATATCAGCCCAAATCGTAGAATATCTGGATTCGATTGCTCAACCTCAGAATAGATTTTATGCAAAGTTGTTTTTTCAAAAGCATCATCTGAATCAAGAAAAAGGATGTATTCCCCACGACTGAGAGCCGTTCCGCTTTTCCTGGCAAGGTGCAATCCCTCATTCATGGTCTTATCCAGAACTCGAATTCTTCCATCCTGAGCGGAAAAACGAGAAGCCACGGCAAGAGAGCCGTCGGTACTTGCATCATTGATGACGATGGCCTCCCACTGATCAAAATCCTGGGCGATGATGCTCTCTAAGCATTCCGATAAATACTCTTCACTGTTGTAGCAGGGGATTACGATACTAAAAAATGGCATGTTATCAATCATCGTCATTTGTTCTTTCTTTTGATTGACCTGAAAAGAGGCATGAAAGGGTGGAAGATGGACAAAAGATTCCGGGAGGAGGGTCGTATAGTTCGGTTCGCCATAGAATTTCGTGTTTGCAAATCCAAGAAATGTCTAAGTACCTGGCTACGGTACAACTCATACTGTTTGTTAGAACTCGCCCCCATCAGTTCTTCAGCGATCTGCTTCCATTGAACATAACGCGCATTGACGTCAAAAACATCGCCGGCATCCCAATGGGAATATGCATCATCTCGCGTGAGACGCATTAGTTCCGTTGCAATATCTTCTCTTGTGAAAGAGTCTCGCAAGTCGGTAAGCGTTGTCAATTTATCTTTATCGGACAAACGTACATACCAATCACCGAACAGCATTTCAAGAAGTCTACGATGTAATTCACGAACGCATGGCATAAGGTCGAATGTCGAAAACTTACTTGCATAATCAAAAGCAACACGTATTAAATTTGCATAATTCGTGGACAATACAGCAAACTGTTGCTTTGACATTGGTTTGAAAGTAGTAATGCCTCTTCCTAAATAATATCGATAGCCAATCATCTCATTATGGAAAATCTCGGTATTGGCAAGACTGGCAATAACCAGCCATTCATAACTATCTTGCCCCCTTCCAAGACGGGAGCCTGTCATGAGACTAAAAGCTCTTTTAAGTAAATCAGTCCGGTACAAACGTTGTAGAATACGCCAATCCTGACGATGATTCTCGCGGGACGTGAAAGAAGAAAAAGCAATCTCGGATTTATGCAACGTGGGCAGATCACGGTTACTTAATTGAAGAATATCAGAGCAAGTTGAAGCGGGCATCTCTTCGCCAAAGAGCTCGGTTCCAAAGTGAAGAATATCAAAGGAATACAACGAAGCAAGATCGGCTAGCGAAGAGAGTGCATTATCCGTAAGTTCATCATCAGCATCCAAGAATAGAGTGTATTGCCCACGAGCGTGCGCTACTCCACTTTTTCTTGCAAGATGCGTCCCTTCATTCTTTTCCTTATTGATAACCTTAATTCTCTTATCCACTTCAGAAAGCTCACTGGCAACATAAAAGGCGTTATCGGGACTAGCATCGATAACAATGACCGCTTCCCATTCCGAAAAGGTTTGTTTCTGCAAGGAGAGAATACATTTCCGAAGGTAACCTGCATTATTATATGAAGGAATGACGATAGAGAAAAAAGGGGGTGCTTGTGATTCTGTCAACTGTTCACTCGTCATTTCTTTCTCCGGTCTTCATCAGGGCAGCAATAAATAAGATATCTATAAATGGCTTTATTGGCGTCATTCCAGTCTTTACAACATCCAGAACAACGCAAAAAAACTATTTAACTATGCCTTCGCATTTGATTGATAGAATATCATTATTAAGCAAGGCGTAATCACCATTTCTTGTATCACGTATTGCGAAAGTGCAAGAGTCTTCTCCATTGGCGAATGCAATGGCTTTGGGCTTCTTCGAATCAGCGGGGTCATCAATGCGAAGTGAAGCCACAATTTGAAAATCACCATTATTGAAAATGTTAACAGGCAATGCGAAACGGACTTTATGATGGCCTGGATTATGGAAGCGATACAGCTTGGGTCCTGGATCGAAGGTAAGACCGCCTCTCTTCGTGTCCAGCAAAGTCATTGTAAAGTAGAAATCAACATCATCATTGAAAGAATATTCAATATCGAATTCGAAGATGTCATCTTTCCCGCATACCGGTTCCGATACGGGAAGAACTTTAATCCATGGTTCGTTGTTCTTTTTGGCATTTTGCTTTTCGGTTTTTGGTTCTTGACTCCCCGCTTTTAGATTCTCCAAAGTGTACCGACCCGCGACATTATTCTTGTCTCCACTCGCCACAATTTCTCCGTCCTTGATGAGGATGGCCTTATTGCAGTACTTCTTCACCGCATCCATGGAGTGAGTAACGAGAATAACAGTCTTGGTAGGATCTTTCTTGATCTCCGCAAAGAAGTTATCACACTTGCGTTGGAACGCCTCGTCGCCGACAGCAAGCACCTCGTCAAGCACCAGAATATCGCCCTGCGCCTTGATGGCCACAGAGAAGGCGAGACGCACTTGCATGCCGGAAGAATAGTTCTTGAGCTTCTGATCCATAAAATCTTCGAGCTCGGCGAACTCCACGATGTCATCGTACATGGCATCGATTTCCGTGCGGGTGAAGCCGAGCAACGCGCCATTCAGGTACACATTTTCACGGCCGGTCAGCTCAGGGTTGAATCCCACGCCAAGTTCAATGAACGGGACCAGCTTGCCCTTGACGGTGACGGAACCCTGCTCCGGAGTGTAAATCTGAGAAATAATCTTCAGCAGTGTGGACTTTCCGGATCCGTTACGCCCAACAATGCCGAAAAAGTCGCCCTGCTGCACCTCGAAATTGATATCGCGCAGCACATGTTGTTCGGCATAGCCTTTGATGCCCTTCGTCCAATTCAGGAATGCCATCTTCAGGCCGGTCGCCTGCTCGGTGGGTAAACGGAACATCTTGGCCACATGGTCGACCTTGAGCACCACCGGACGTTCGTCCACGGTTTTCTCCTGCGTCTTCTCAGTCATTGCAACTTCAGCCATAATCAGAGCACCTCCGCGAACTTGGAGCTGTACTTGCGGAACACATGAATACCTAGGCACAAAATAAAAACAGACAAAACATATGGCAGCAGGCACAGCAGCCTGTTATCAACCATGGTCCACACTGTTGGCACGTATTCCGGGGAAAGCAGATTGTGACGAATATCCATGATTACCTGTGTGGAAGGATTCAGCATGAGCAATTTACCAGCCCAAGAGAACTCCGGATTATTGGCCACCATCGAAATCGGGTAAATTATAGGCGTGGCATAGAACATGGCCTGCAACACGACCTCCCATATATGCGCCACATCACGGAAGTACACGAACAACGAGGCGAGCAGCAATGCCACACCCAATCCTAAGCAATACAGCTGAATGATGTTGAACGGCACGAGCAACACGCGCCAGGTGTAGTGCGCATGGGCGAAGAAGCCGAACAGGAGCACCACGCACAGGTTGATGCCCAACGAAATCATAGAACCCATCGTGGTGGACGCCACGATGATGTAATTCGGGAAGTGTACTTTGCGTAACAAATCACCACGTCCAACGATGGATTGCATACCCATGCTGGTTGATTCGGAGAAGAAGCTCCACAAACAGGTACCGCATAGCAATGAAATCGGGAAGGTTGGGGTGCCATCCGAGAACTTCAGGAACTTCACGAACACCACATACATCACGGCGAACAACATCAACGGCTTCAGCCCGGACCATACCATGCCCAAGAATGATCCCTGATAGCGCAGATGGAAGTCAGTCTTCACCAGTTCCTTGAAAACCACCATCGCATAGTGGTACCTCTTCTTGAGGCTCTTAAAAAAATCTTTCACAAACATTCCATCCTACTAGTGCGAAGCGTTTGGACGCAAAATCATGTGGCAGTGCGATTGATGCGCTCTCCTTCGACAGTACTCTCATATATTCTAGTGAGGAAAGGACGTTTGTCTTAGTAAGACGGAATATCTCACATGGTTCTCACAGCGGAACAGCACCATTCGAACATCCGAATCTTCGTGTCGGCACATAAGCAGGCCACGTTTCCCAAGGGGAAGAGCATTCTTCCGGTGCAGGTAGGCGCCGCTCACGCCACGACCCGTTTCCCGAACACCTTACATGACGATGAAGGCGAAAACATCTCTGCCGAAAACCCGCGGTATTGCGAGCTGACCGCGCAATACTGGGCTTGGAAGAACGAAGATGCCGATTATTACGGTTTCTGCCACTATCGTAGGTATTTCGATTTCACGGATACCGCACATAAGGAAAACGATTACGGCGAAATCACTGACTCATATATTGATAGTCGCACGATTGCCGAATATGGCATCAACGACAAGGCGATCGCACATGCAGTGGACGGATGGGACATCATCACCACACCTTTGAACGATGTTCGTCGTATCGGCGGATTTTCAAACCTTAAGCAGCATTGGGACGCCGACGAACATCTGCGACTGAATGACTTACGCCATATGTACGACATTCTGTGCGAGCGGCATCCCGATTACAAGACGGATGCCGATGCCGTACTCAACGGCCGCACCGCAGCATTCTGCAATATGTTCATCATGAGGAAAGAAATCTTCTCCGAATACAACGAGTGGCTATTCCCGTTGCTTGACGAGTTCGCAATGACCGTGGGTTACACCCCCTCACATTGTAGTATGGACTTAGTCAGCACCTCTCGTCGTAGGCGAATTTGTTGGTGTCGCTGACGAAAGTTTTGCGGTCGTTCTTGTCCATGACAGCGAGGATGATGCCAGCGATAATGAGCAGAAGACCCGTGATGACCGGCGTTGCCGCGCCGATGAATGTGGGGAAGCGGTGACCACGCCGGTCTTGGCGCCTGCGTCTGTACGGTGAAGTCGTCGACATACATGTAGATGACCGTATTAGGCCGCGTCGCATGGAAGTCATGTATCACCTGATTGATAGTCACCCCTCATTATGGCGAGAAAGAAGCGTGGCAACGGTGGAACTGGTAGGCTTTTTGCACAACGTCAACTATGAGGCAAGGAATATGAACGAGGTATGTATGCTCAGTCGGAGCGAGCGGAACGGTGTCGCGACTAGGTCTGTATGGCCGGTGCAGTGGCTTGACTGGACGAAGAGACGGCTGGGGTTGATGGCACTGAGTTTGGTGCTGGGCATATTGGCGGCATGCGGCGAGATGCTGCGGTCTCAGGGAGATTTGGTGTGGAGTCTTGTCGGTCTCGTACACGGGCTGTGCTATGCGGCTATAGCGTTCATGTTCGTGCTGTTGCTAGAACTTGGGATGCGTTGGCTGAGTCGGGAGGACGATGCGCAGGCGACATATAGGATATCGTTTCGGCACAATTTTCGCGGATGGGGTGTGCTGTTCCTGATCATCGTGCTGTGCTGGATGCCGTATGCGATTGCGTTGTATCCGGGGGTGATGTGGTACGACACCAGTAACCAGCTGTTGCAATGGAACCATCTGCCCAATCTGTTTACGGATGGACAGCTCACTGACCACCATCCGATTGCTGACACGGCGATTTTTGGCCTGTTCGTCCAGTTCGGGAATCTTATCGGCTCCGGTGATCTGGGCATTTTTCTGTATACGATGATCCAGACCGTGGTGACCGCGTCGGCAATGGCGTATTGTTTGCTGTACATGCGTAGAATCGGGGCCTCCCACCGCCTGTGCATGGCTGCTTTGGCGTTCGTGAGCCTGTTCCCGATCTTTCCGATGTACTCCAGCCCGATGGTCAAGGATTCGTTGTTCCTGCCGATTATGGTGCTGTTCGGCGTGCAATGTGTGGAAATCGTTCGCAGCCGTGGTGAGGGTCTGCGGCGGACATCGTTCTGGGGCACGTTGATCGGGCTGGCGTTGGCGCTTTCCCTGACCAAGAAGACCGGTATGTATATCGCGATACTGGTCTGCCTGCTACTGGTCGCCGTGACACGACGGGGACTCCGTCGTCGTCTGATCGTCGTGGTTGCTGCGGTCGCGGCGGTCATGATGATCATGCTACCGAAAGTGGTGTTTCCGTTGGCTGATGTCGCACCGGGTGGCAAGCAGGAGATGCTGTCCATCCCCTTCCAGCAGTCGGCGCGTCTGCTGCGCTACTATGGTGATGTCATTCCCAAAGAGCAACGCGATGCGATTGAGCGGGTGCTCGGTGAGGATGTCGCGCGGCGTTATGCGGTTACCAGTGCCGATGCGGTGAAAGGATACGTTTGGGACAGCGAGAAAGACCGGTATCTGCTCCCGTATGCGAAGGCTTGGTTGCAAGGATTGGCGGAACATCCGCTGACGTATGTTGAGGCGTTCCTGGGCGTGGAAAGCGCTTGGTTGGCATTGCCGAACGCCGGCGACGAGCATGTCGGCGATCTGCTGATGCCGGTGTACGCGCAGGGTACCAATCATTCGTTTTTTGAGGGGCACGAGCAGCTTGGACTGACTGCATCCGATACAACGATGGCTTCTCGAATCGAACACCTCATCGATTGGGCCGAGCGGACGCCGGTCGGCATGATGCTGTTCTCCCGTGCGATCTGGACCACTTGGATGACGGCCTTTGTGGTGTATGAGTGCCTGCGACGGCGTCGTCATGATGGATGGTTGCGATTGCTGGGCGTCACACCATTGGTGGTCTCATATTGTTTCCTGTGGATTTCCCCGGTTTCCGGGTCAATTGAGTCGATGCGCTATATGGTGCCGCAGGTGTATATTATGCCGCTGGCATTTGCGGTGCTTGCTGTGCGTAGTATGGGAACGGCAACAACGCAACCTGCCGGAATACAGGCCGTCGACACCAAGGAGGTCGTGGCTTCATGACAGAAACCAATGCACCGGTTCATAATCAGCCGCAGCCCGCACCGGTGAAACGGAATGGAGTATTGCGGTTCGTGTACGTGCTGAACATCGTCTCCTGCTTCGCCGTTGTGCTGCTGCACACCACATTGCCGGTGTACAGCCCCCAGCCGACTTGGCATTGGCTGGAGATGCTCAGTCTCCAGTCGCTGGCGATCTTTGCGGTACCGGTGTTCTTCATGGTCAGCGGCATGAATCTTCTCGGATACCGCAATCGATATCCGACTTCCGTGTTCTTCCGTAAACGGTTCTGGCGGGTGGGCAAGGCGATGCTGCTGGGCAGTCTGGCCTGCTACGTGCTGTTCTGCGTCTTCCCGTATTCGTTTTACGGGGCGGAACAGTTCGCGGGCGTCTTCGGCGTCGTGGATTTCATCAAGCGGTTCCTGACGAATCAGATCAACGACACATACTGGTTCTTCTATTCGATTATCTACCTGTATGTGCTGACGCCGATTCTGTCGTTGGTCGTGCACAATAGACGCTGTGTGGAATATCTGCTGGTGCTGACGGCGGCAATCAGCGTTGGTCTGCCGTTGACGGAACGGTTCGGTCTGAATCCGATATATGTGAACTCGCTGCTTTCCTGGTCGCTGTTTTCATCGGTCGCGTTGCTGTATTTTCTGGCGGGATATTACGTTCATACATATTGGAAGCCAATCCGTCATCAGACGGCGATTATGGCGGTGCTGTTCGTGGCGTCTTCCGCTGGTATGGCGCTGCTTGGCGCCTGGTCGAACGGATACGCGAAACCGTCGGGATTGAACACGCAATACGATTCGTATTATGTGGGCATCACATCGCCGCTATGCGTCATGCAGGCAATCGCGTTGTTCCTGCTGGCGCAGTCGGCGGAGCGTTGGCTGCGTTCGATTCCCGAGCGTGCGCTGCGTGTGGTGAAATTGCTTTCCAGTGCGGCGCTGGGCGTGTATCTGTTCCATACGGTGCTGATTAATTGGATGGGTGTGAGTCTGCCATCGGCGATTGCGAATACGCTCGGTATGTTGCCGCTGACGAAGGCCGTGGTGGTGTATGTCGTGACAGTGGCGCTGGTAATTGCTGGCACCTGGCTCATCGCGCGGTGCAAGAGTCTCCTGCCGCATTGGATGTGACCTGAGCCTCCGGCAAGGTGGTACGGGGGCGGTCATCCCATAATGCCAGAATGGCTCGCCCCATTACCATGTTCGGTAGGTTCCGATGGTCGGGGCCGGGTCGCCGGTTCCGGTATGACTTTCCTGCCCTGTCGTCGATGATCCGGGGGGTGTTGTCGCCGGGAACGGGGACGCCCGATGACCGCTGATAGGAACCAGGCCGGCTACACGGACGCTTCAGGGGCGCATGGCGTACAAGGGGCGGAACATGGTCGAACGCGTCTTCAACCGCAGGAAGCACTACCGCAGGGCCGCCACCCGCCACGACAGGCTCGACGAGACCTTCCTCCCCAACCTCCAGCTCATCCTCATCGCCATCTACCTGAAAAAACACAGCCAAAAACCCAACTAGTGTAAACACACCCTAGTTAACATAAATCTTCCCTCATCCTTGAAAGCCTCAATCTCCGTTGGTCACGATTATAGGCATATCTTGCAGACCAGCCCAGAAGCTAGAGTTGTACTCATGTCTGAACAGATTGAGAATCCTTCCGTTGCCGTTCTCCTCCCCTGTTACAACGAGGAGGTCACCATCGGCAAGGTTGTTCGCGACTTCAAGGATTCCTTGCCGGATGCGACCATCTACGTGTACGACAACAACTCCACGGACCGCACCGCCGAGATCGCCGAGGCCGAAGGCGCGATCGTCCGCAGGGAGCCACGCCAAGGCAAGGGCAACGTAATCCGCGCCATGTTCGAGGACATCGATGCCGACGTGTACGTCATGGCCGACGGTGATGATACGTATCCCGCCGACGCCGCGCCCGCCATGGTGGCCAAGGTGCTCGAAGGCTACGACATGGTGATCGGCGACCGCCTCTCCTCCACATACTTCCAGGAGAACAAGCGCCCGTTCCACAACTTCGGCAACCGACTCGTGCGCGGCTCCATCA
>OBLF01002555.1_pt1 | contig 12132 bp, 9 predicted proteins | sample 1519231 | NCBI WGS metagenome assembly OBLF01 (sample SAMEA2602895, study PRJEB22501) | metagenome | reverse complement strand
ATTACCGCTGGGGAAAATATCCGAAAAGTAATAATGAACTTCGAAACGAAAGACTATCCACTGAAATCCAAAGGATTCATCACCAGCATCCAGATATGGGATTTCTGCTTCTAGCATTCCTTGCAGGGTATCTCCCAAAAGATCCTTCAACATTTCTTGAACATCTTGAGCATCGGTTGGTTGATAGTGTTCCAATAAGCCGTTAATAAACTCTCTTCTTTCTGGTGTCATTTTTCTTCTTCTTGCCATAAAAATATCCTCCTGAATTAATATTTATTTTAACATCAATCCAAGAGGATACATATCACGTATTTAGTTTACACAGAATTATTTACACACTCGCGTTTTAATGACAGAAGCTCTTTGATTACTGCGATAGCTAATTACATAGATTACTACAACAACCAACGACTTCAAAGGAAACTGCATGTAATGACACCAATGAAATATCATGAGCAATATACAAAAGCAGCATAAAATATCGCCAGCCATAGCATGGCTGACGATACAAAAATTTATTATTTTTTATTGTCCTCTTGACGGGGAGCATACCAAAAGACTCCGGGAGTTTTTTATCATTATATGATATATGATATGTTCGAAAAAAGATCACTTTGCCGCGATCACCATCGTCCTGTGAATCTTCTTCCTTACAAACCAGAAGCAGATCACCTGCATGATGATCGTTGCAATCCAGGATACCGGATAAGACAGAAACAAGAAAGTCAGTGATCTGTGTGAAGGGAACAGTCCATAGATCCAGATAATCCGGACTCCGACCGTACCGATGATAGAAAGGATCATCGGTACCGTGGAATATCCCATTCCTCTCAGTGCTCCCGGGAACAGATCCATCAGACCGCACAGGAAATAGGTAACGGTTGTATAAGAAAAGATTTCCATACCGTATTTGATAACATCTGCCTGATTACTGTAAATATGCAGAAGTTCCGGTCCGAATATGTACACACTGCTTCCGAGGATCAAAGTTACCACAACTGAAAGGATCATACAGTCGATCAGAACCCTGTCCATACGTTTTAATTTCTTCACTCCGTAGTTCTGGCTTGTGAAGCTCATACAGGCCTGTGTGAAGGAGTTCACCGACACATATAAGAATCCGAAAATATTATTCGATGCCGTATATCCTGCCATTGCGATCGATCCAAAAGAATTGACCGATGACTGCAGCATCGCATTTGAAATATTGATTACCGTGCTCTGGATTCCCGCCGGAACCCCGACTTCAAAAATCTGCTTCAGATACACGGATCTGATCCGAAGCTTTGCAAGGTGAAGCTGATAGCTGCTCTCTGTGTGATGCAGGCACCGGAGTACCAGGATACAGGATACCAACTGGGATATAACGGTCGCAATCCCGACGCCTGCTACATCCAGATGGAATACAATGACCAGGAACAGATTCAATACTGCATTGATCACTCCGGATACGATCAGGAAGATCAACGGACGTTTGGTATCCCCCACTGCCCTTAATATGGCTGCTCCATAGTTATACATCATAAAAAATGGCATACCGCAGAAATAAATCCGCATATAAAGTGTGGATTTGGCAATTACATCATCCGGTGTCCCCATAATTTCCAGCGCGCCTCTGGCAAAGACCACTCCGATCACCGCCATCGCCACTCCGCTTACCAGAGCAAGTGCAATAGCCGTATGTACCGTCTCCGACATTTCTTTTGTTTTTCCGGCCGCATAATATCTCGCTGCAAGTACATTTGCTCCCAATGAGATTCCGATGAAAAGATTGGTAAACACATTGATCAGTGCCGTTGTCGAACCCACCGCTGCGAGCGCCTGACTTCCGCTGAAACGTCCCACTACCACGATATCCACCGCATTGAACATCAGCTGTAAGATTCCTGACAGCATCAGTGGTATGGAAAATGAAATCAATTTGTCCATGATGGTTCCATTGCACATATCAATCTCATATTTATTTTTCTTCAAAACAACTCTCTCCTTTTATAGTAATATCTTCAATCAAAGCATAAAGCCGTAATTTTTATTGTAGCATAGATTTATCGTTTGTGAACATTTAATTATTAATTCGTTTTATATGTGTAAAGACATTTTCCTTGACAGAACATCAAAAACAACCTATAATCACTTAGCTTATATGTTTTCATTTACATTCATTGTAAACATCCATATCAGTAAATATAAAAAAGGAGAATACGTATGAATATTCAGCTCTCAGAGCATTTTACCTATAAAAAATTACTTCGTTTTATCCTGCCCTCCATTATTATGATGGTATTCACTTCCATCTACAGTGTGGTGGACGGCATCTTTGTATCGAACTTTGTGGGAAAATCAGCATTTGCTTCCGTGAATCTCATTATGCCTTACCTGATGGGAATCAGTGCACTTGGATTTATGATCGGTACCGGAGGAAGTGCTTTTGTATCAAAAACCCTTGGTGAAGGAAAGAAAGAACTGGCAAATCAGTATTTTTCGATGCTGGTTACGATTGCTGCTATCGGAGGATTTGTGTTATCTGTTCTCAGTTTTATATTTATGAGGCGGATTGTCATGGCATTTGGTGCCGCCGGTGATCTGATTGATTATTGTACCCTTTACGGACGGATCTCCTGCATATCCCTGACCGCCTTCATGCTGCAGAATGTCTTCCAGAGTTTCTTTGTGGCTGCCGGAAAACCCCAGCTTGGACTGAAAGTCATTGTGGCTGCCGGTTGTACAAACATTGTTCTCGATGCCCTGTTCATCGGTGTATTACACTTTGGAATTGCAGGCGCCGCGTTCGCAACCATGACCAGTGAATTTATCGGCGGTCTGCTCCCGGTGGTATATTTCTTCCGTAAGAACGACAGCCTCCTTCACTTTGTAAAACCGGTATTCGACAGACGTGTATTTCTTAAGACCTGCACCAATGGTTCCTCGGAACTCATGACTAACCTGTCCATGTCCTTAGTCAATGCATTATACAATCTCCAGCTCATGAAGATTGCCGGAGAAAATGGTGTTGCTGCTTATGGTGCAGTTATGTACGTCAATTTTATCTTTGTTGCCACCTTTTTAGGCTATGCAATTGGCTGTGCCCCGGTTATCAGCTACCATTATGGTGCTGGAAATCACGCAGAGCTTAAAAATCTGTATAAAAAAAGTATGTCTATCATACTGGTCTGGGGCGTGATCCTGTTCGGTGCCGCACAGTTACTGGCACCTGTTCTGTCTAAGATATTTGTCGGTTACAATACCGGCCTGTACGCTATGACACTGCACGGCTTCCGTGTATATGCCATTGCATTCCTGATCATCGGTATCAATATCTTCGGATCCTCGTTCTTTACTGCACTGAATAACGGCCTGATATCGGCTGTCATCTCATTTCTGAGAACGTTAGTGTTCCAGGTCATCATGGTCCTGACACTTCCACTCTGGTTCGGGATCAACGGTATCTGGAGTGCGATCAGCATTGCGGAGGCGCTGACACTTATCATGACCACTACATTTTTCGTCCGTCAGAAAGACAAGTATCATTACCTGTAAGACAATCTCTTTCAAATGTATAACAATATAAAAAACGTATCTCTGCAATGTTTCCCCACTGTCTGAAAAGGAAGCATCTCAGAGATACGTTTTTTATTTATTAGAACATCTTTTAAAAATTAATATCTTCGATCCTAATTCTCTTCCGCATAGAACACATTCTTATCCAGTGCCTTGTTCTGGTGTGCAACGATTGTTGTACATACAGCATCACCTGTGATATTAACGGCAGTTCTTGTCATATCCAGGATACGGTCGATACCCATGATCAGACCAATTGCCTCAACCGGAAGTCCGACAGAATTGAATACCATTGTCAGTGTTACCAGACCTACACTTGGCACACCGGCCGTACCGATGGATGCAAGTGTTGCAGTTCCGATTACAGTAATATAATCTGTCATACTTAAGTGGATTCCGAATGCCTGTGCGGCAAATACAACGGCTACCCCCTGCATGATCGAAGTACCATCCATATTGATGGTCGCTCCAAGAGGAATGGTGAAAGATGATATCTTCTTAGATACACCCACCTTCTTGGTCAGGGTATCGATTGACAGCGGAATCGTTGCATTTGATGTTGCTGTTGAGAATGCGAAGGCCATAACCGGGAAGAACTTCTTGATAAATTTCAGAGGATTCAGTCCGGTAAATATCTTCAGTAAGATCTGGTATACACCGAAACACTGGATTGCCAGTGCGATCAATACACCGATCATATATTTTGCCAGCGGTACAAATGCACTGAATCCGATGTTTGCAAATGTGCGGCTGATCAGGCAGAAGACACCAATTGGGGCAAGTGCCATGATCATCATCGTCATTTCCATCATGATATCATTAAACTGGCTGAAGAAGTTCGCAACTGTCTCTGCACGTTCTCCTAATTTTGCAAGGATCACACCGATGATCAATGCAAATACGATGATCTGCAGCATCTCTCCGCTTGCAAGAGAATTAATCGGGTTATCCGGGATAATATTTAGCAACGTGTCTGTCAATGAAGTAGCCTTCATAGTTTCTACAGATGCTGCATTGGTCTTGATCGTGCTCATGTCCAGTCCCACACCCGGATTGATCAGGTTTCCGACAGACAATGCTACGGTAACCGCAAGTGCTGTTGTTGCCAGATAAAAGATCAGTGTTCTTGCACCGACTGTACCAAGCTTCTTCGTATCCCCGATCGACATACTTCCGCACACAAGCGAACAGAATACCAGTGGTACAACCAACATCTTCATCAGTTTGATAAAGCCTTGTCCGACCACGTACAGTACACCTTCTACGATAATGTCGTCTTTGATATGTCCACTTGGAACCGCATAACATAAAATAATTCCAAATATCGCTCCTGCAAGCAATGCAATAAAAATCTTCGTTGTAAGTCCTATTTTCTTCTTTTCCTTCTTCTGTGTCTCTCCCATATTAGTCCTCCATTCTCTCATCCATATATTCTTTCAGTGAAGCTCTCCAGTCCGGCATCTCGTATACATTGATGATACGAAGGATAAAATTATCCAGGACCGCATATGCTGGTCTTGCAGAAGAAAGATCCGATTCGCTGGTCACTACCGGGCGCAGAGTGATCCTCTTTCCTGCAAGTTTCAAAACTTCCTGCGCAAATTCATAACGATTACATACACCCTGACAGGTTGCATGGTACGTTCCGTATTCATTCGTTTTGATCAGATAAAGAATAATACGTGCCAGGTCTTTTGCACTGGTCGGAGAACCAAACTGATCTGATGCAATCAGAAGTTCATCCTTTGTATCTGCTGCATGAAGTACGCGGTTTACAAAATTATTGCCATTTCCATACACCCAGTTACTGCGCAGGATGAAATGCTTGTGTGTAAATTCCTTTACATAATTCTCCCCTGCTCTCTTGGAACGTCCGTAAACGGTCTTCGGATTTGTGTCATCGAACTCCGTATATGGGGTATGCCGGATTCCGTCAAATACATCATCCGTGGATATCTGTACCATCTTGGCCCCTGTCTTTCTTGCCACAATACTTAAATTTCTTGCTCCCAGCGCATTCACACGGTATGCAAGCTCCGGTTCTTTTTCACAGAGATCTGTATCTGTGACTGCTGCACAGTTGATGATCACATCCGGACGGTTGATCACTCCGAAATTCAGCACCTCATCGGTGTCCGTAATGTCTAATTCTTCCTTATCTGTGTTAAACACTTCCATTTCCAATGGATCCAACACTTCATTGATGGCCGATCCGATCTGTCCGGATGCACCAACAATCCATAATTTTAACATATCTGCTTCCTCCTCATCTGTCGGGACTGGCTGACGCCAGTCTCTCTGCTTTCCTTTTAATATAGCTAGTATACACAAAAAAACCGTCAGTTTCAATTCTTAACCAACGGTCTCAAATCTACTCCTCTATGGTATTTTTTTCCACACATCGGTAATGTCAGCGTTTTTACTGACCTCCTGCACCACTTTTGTGCTGCTTATATGTAGAATATCTTTCCCTTCATTCTGCATAAATACAAACACCGCAAACAGAATCATACAAATAAATGTACGGATTCCCAGGCTTCCCTGTTCTGCCTCTTCCTCACCATACAGTTCACTATAAGATGCCCTGTATCTGGGATGTATTGCCGGTATCCCGGATTCCTGATAGCTGTAACGTGTCTGTTCCAGAAGTTCTCTTCTTCGCTTTTCCGCTTCATTCACATGCGCTCACCTCTGAAACAATATATGAGATATCTGTTTCACTCATGTGCAAAACTTACTGCATACAGGCTCTTTTTCATGTTTTCTAAGAGTTTCTGCTTAACGATCTGCCAATTCTTTTACGATGTCTTCCCATGTCAGACCTTTTTCTACCATCAGAACCATTGCATGATACAGGAAATCCGCGATCTCATATTTGACTTCTTCCGGATTCGGATTCTTTGCTGCGATCACAACTTCCGTTGCTTCTTCTCCAATTTTTTTCAGGATCTTATCAATTCCCTTATCAAACAGATAATTCGTGTAAGACCCCTCCTTTGGATTCTCTTTACGGTCTGCGATCGTGTCATATACCGATTCAAAGATCCGAAGCGGATTCGTCTCATCATAGTCAATTCCTACAAGCGGCTGGAAGAAGCAGGTCGGATTACCGGTATGGCATGCTGCTCCGATCTGATCTACTTTTGCAAGCAATGTATCCAGATCACAGTCAATCGTCAGGGATTTTACATACTGGAAATGACCGCTCGTCTCCCCCTTTACCCAGAGTTTCTGCCGGCTTCTGCTAAAATACGTCATCTTTCCTGTCTTGATCGTCTCATAGAAAGATTCCTCATTCATATATGCCAGCATCAGGATCTCCTGTGTCTTATAATGCTGGACGATGACAGGGATCAGGCCCTGATCATTGGTCTTAAACTGTGAGAACTCCATCATACTCTCAAAAGATGTCATCTTAATTCCTTCTTCCGTACACTTATCTTTGAATGCCACACAATCAATATCTGTACGGCTTACATATCTTCCCGAAAGTCCCCGGACACCCGGGCATTTCAAAATTTTAAATAACTCTGACTCTTCTTCCGTATCCGTAATGATCACACACGGTACATCTGTTACATTCATAATGGAATTCAGATCCAGTCTGTGCATAAAGACAATTTCACTGCTGTAATCCTGGATCAGATGCTGATGTTTGAACAATGCATCAAAATCATTTAATGATACCGCAAGCTTCTCTTTTCCGAATCTTTTTGCCGCATCCTCAATCAGTTTGACACTATCCGGCTTAGAGAAATTCAGCATTGCCCGTTTTGCACCTGTATACAGAATCTTCTTAATATCTTCCTGACGTCTGATATTGCCGCCTGCGATCATCGGGATCCTGATCACACGATTGATCCGTTTCATCAATGTGATCGTTTCATCATGTTCTTCATCCGAATCTGAGAGATCCAGCACGATCAGTTCATCTGCACCGTGATCACTGTAATATTTTGCAAGTTCAATTACGTCTTTGGATACAACAGTCGGATCATCAATCCATCTGACCGCTTTCCCGTCTTTTATGAAAATGCAAGGTATTAATCTTTTATAACTCATGTCTGTCCGTCTCCTTTTAGAGGCTTCCCTTTGTGGTCCATGCCTCTTTTATCCTTGGCTCTTCCATTGTCGCCATATCAAGTGCTTTTCCGAACGCTTTAAACAGCGCCTCCGCCTTGTGATGATCGTTGATACCATCCAGAATCTTCAGGTGGATATTCATCATTGCGCTGTAAGAAACTGCGTAAAAGAATTCCCTTACCATCTCAGTGTCCATCTCACCCATCTTATCTGACACAAACTCTGCATTATAATTCAGATATGGTCTTCCGGAGAGATCCACCGCACAAAGTGCGAGTGTCTCATCCATTGGAAGCATAAAGTGGCCATAACGTTTGATTCCGGCTTTATCTCCTATTGCTTCCAGAATAGCCTGTCCAAGTACGATTCCCGTATCTTCGATGGTATGATGACTGTCCACTTCCAGATCCCCTTTCGCATGTACCGTCAGATCGAACAATCCGTGTCTTGCAAATCCATTCAACATATGATCAAAAAAACCGATTCCTGTATCAATCTCCGTCTTTCCGGTTCCATCCAGGTTCAGAGTTACCGTAATATCCGTCTCCTTTGTCGTTCTTGTCCTGGTGACTGTTCTGTTCATAGCTCCTCGCCTCCTTATTTTTCTGCTGTCTTCTACTCTTCGCCCTCAAAACGGACTTTGATAGAATTGGCATGTGCCGTCAGCTGCTCTGCCTCGGCAAATGCTTCAATATCTTTATGTATATCGCGTAATGCTTCTTCCGAATATCCGATGATACTTGATTTTTTAATGAAATCATCCACAGAAAGCGGTGAGAAAAATTTTGCTGTACCATTGGTTGGAAGAACATGGTTCGGTCCTGCAAAATAATCTCCCAGTGGTTCACTTGCGTATTCCCCGATAAAGATGGCACCGGCATTCCTTACTTTTGTCATCACATCATATGGATTCTTTGTCTGGATCTCCAGATGTTCGGATGCGATCTCATTTGCAATATCAATCACATCATCCATCGTATCTGCGACCAGGATATAACCGTAGTTGTCCAGTGATTTCCGGATGATCTCACTTCTGGAAAGTTCTTTTAAGAAACCATCCACTTCATCCGATACTTTCCGGGCAAGTTCTTCAGATGTTGTGACCAGAATTGCAGATGCAAGTTCATCATGCTCTGCCTGTGAAAGAAGATCTGCTGCCACAAATCTTGGATTTGCCGTCTCATCTGCAATAACAAGAATCTCGCTTGGTCCGGCAATTGCATCAATGCTTACATAGCCATAAACTGCCTTTTTCGCCAGAGCAACATATATATTTCCAGGTCCTACGATCTTGTCGACTTTTGGAATGCTCTCTGTTCCGTATGCCAGAGCAGCAATAGCCTGCGCCCCGCCGACTTTATAGATGACATCCGCACCGGCTTCATGTGCTGCAACCAGTGTGTTTGGTGTCACTTTTCCATCTTTTCCGGGCGGTGTGACCATCACGATCTCATCGACTCCTGCTACCTTTGCAGGTACAATGTTCATCAATACAGAAGATGGATATACCGCTTTCCCGCCCGGCACATATACACCGACTCTGTGAAGTGGTGTGACTTTCTGTCCCAGGATTGTTCCGTCCGGTTTGCTGTCGAACCAGCTGTACTGTCTCTGTTTTTCATGATATGTACGGATGTTCAGAAGAGCTTTGCGGATGATCTCCACCAGTTTTGGATCTACTTCTTTATATGCCTCTTCGATCTCCTCTTCTGTAACCTTAATATTGTCTGCAGTAATATCTGCATGATCAAATTTCTTCGTATATGCAAATACTGCCTGATCCTTTTCTTCTTTTACATGAGCGAGGATTTCCTGAACTCCCTGTTCATACTGACCGTAATTATTCGGGCTTCTCTTCAGAAGATCCTCCAGTAAGTTCTCTTTTGCATCTTTTGTCAAACGCTGTATTCTCATAGCCTTAACCGCCATCCTCTCATTTTATTTTCTTTCTGTCTGTACAGTATTATACCTGCTCCCGCAGTCTTGTCAGCAGGTCTTTGATCCTTGCGCTTTCCATACGCATACTGACCGGGTTCACGATCATCCTAGCAGACAACGGACATACTTCCTCCAACACTTCCAGACCATTTTCACGGAGGGTTGACCCTGTCTCTACAATATCCACGATCACTTCGGACAGTCCGACGATCGGTGCAAGTTCAATGGAACCATTTAACTTAATGATCTCTACAGTCTGATGCTTCGTGTTATAGAAATAATCTTTTGCAATATTCGGATATTTTGTTGCTACCCGGATCAGTTCATGATGCTGCAGAAGTGGTGCGGCATCTTTGTATCCGCATACACACATCTTACATTTTCCATATCCAAGATCCAGTACTTCATGTACCTTACGTCCTTCTTCCAGGATTGTATCTTTTCCAACGACTCCGATATCCGCTGCGCCATATTCTACATATGTCGGAACATCCGGTCCTTTTGCAAGAAAGAAACGGAGTTTCAATTCTTCATTGGTGAAAATCAGCTTCCTGGAATCTTTATCTTTCATCTCTTCACAGGTAATCCCGATTTTCTCAAATAATTCTAATGTCTGTTTTGCCAGACGTCCTTTTCCCAGGGCAAATGTCAGGTATCTCATAATGTCTAACTCCTATCTGTACTATTCACGATCTTCTGCTCTCCGGTAACGAGATTGACCATCGTTACTTCTCCGGTCTCCTCGATATATACCAGACTTCCGGCATAATAATCATTTCCGTAACGGATATAATCTTCCAATCCACTGTTTTCATCCTTCTTCAGAAGTTCTGCATTCTTGGCTTTTCTACGGAAATCCTTCGCAAGGCGGATTGCTTCAAGCTGTCTTCCTTCCGCATATATGATGATCGTATTCTTTCTTGGATATACGATGCGGATCTTCTGACGGGTCAGTGCACTCACCAGTTCATCAATTACAATCGCAAAACCGATAGATGGTGATTTCTTACCGAACTTTTCAATCAGATGGTCATAACGTCCACCCTTTACAACTGCATCCCCGGTTCCGTAAGTATAACCACGGAACACGATTCCTGTATAGTATCCATAGGTTCCTGTCATGCTCAGGTCAAAAGTGACAAATTTTTCCACTCCGTAATAGCGCAGGATGTGGTATATCTTCTCCAGGCGTCTGATTGCCATCACACCTTTGGAATTCGGCGCAAGGTTTTCCGCTTTTTCCAGGATATCAATTCCTCCGATCAGTTCATTCAATGCTGAAAATGCTTCTTTGGAGCTTCTCTTTGCCTGAATACTGTCCAGAAATTCTTCTACACCGAAGTAATTGCGGTTACCGATCAGTTCTCTTACTCTTTCTTCCGCCTCTTCATCCAGACTTGCATCTTCGATCAGGCTCTGGAAGAAATCAACATTGCCGACGCAGAGCTGGAATTCTTTCAGGCCGATCGTCAACATAGATTCAATCACCAGGGCAAGCATCTCTGCATCTGCCTCTACCGAATCATCCCCGACAAATTCTGCTCCCATCTGCGTCGTCTCTCTTAAGCGTCCCTGATAACTGGAATGGTTCACAAATGTATTGCCTGTATAACACAGACGGATCGGAAGATTTTCATCTTTAAATAAAGTTGCCGATGCTCTTGCAATAGACGGGGTAATATCGGGTCTTAAGACAAGTGTATTGCCATCTTTGTCAAAAAATTTATACAGATCGTTGGCCGGTGTCGTTCCAATCTCCTCGCGGAACACATCAAAATATTCGATCGTCGGAGTCTGGATATCATGATATCCATATAAATGAAATACTTTTTTCAATCTGCTTTCCAACGCAAGTTTCTTACCACATTCTACGTTATATATATCCCGTACTCCCTCCGGAGTGTGTAATTTCTTCTTCATATGTCCTCCAAGTAGTAATGTTCTTTTTGGTACTTTAGTGTGCTACCATGTTAAAAAATCACTTTGCATTATACGCAGTTTCATCCGTTTTGTCAAGTTCATCACGAAGTTCCAGATCGAGATTCAAGGCATCCAGGTATGGAACATAACATCCATGGAAGAATTTCATAAAAAACCGTTCGTCCAGTTCCTCAAAACGGAAGCTTTTTCTTCCTCCGTTCTGTGCACGCATCCAGAACCTGTACAGTTCCTCAAAACGCATATAATATAAGATATTTCTGGATGAATAATAAATCAGGACAAATGCAACCCCCTGCTGCTTTTCAAAATTCTTCATAAATTCCACCTGATGTTCATGAATATTCTGAAGCGGAAATGTCTCTGCCACACATTCCTTCGCATCAAAACACACCGGAATCCCCTGCACTGCACCGATATAATCGATCGTACTGCGCTGATCAAAATAAGCCAGCGTGATCTGTCTGTGTTCTTTATCCATACGTACCGGCGTGATCGGGGTCGGGATCTTCTGCATAAGTGCCAGATTCTTTTCCAGATACCACTCATTGGTACGATTCACCATATCTTCTAATGTAGAACCTCTAAGGCCTCTTGAGTTCCATGTTCCCATGC
>OBLF01002554.1_pt1 | contig 12133 bp, 8 predicted proteins | sample 1519231 | NCBI WGS metagenome assembly OBLF01 (sample SAMEA2602895, study PRJEB22501) | metagenome | reverse complement strand
ATCTGCCGCACCTCGCTCGCCGTATCGGCACTTAGAATTATGCGGTATTGCCTTAAAAATGTGTGATGGGCCATGCCGGATATCACTCTCCGAAATCCGCCAATCCCCCTGCCCTTCCCCAAAAAACAAAAAGCCCCATTTCCAATAGGAAACGAGGCTTTGATGCAAAATGAGCAATTTTTTGCGAATTCTGCAAAAATATTTTTTACCGCTCCTCGCGGAAGTAGGAAAGGCCCAGATGCTCCGGGGGCTGGTTTTCCTTCTTTTTGCGCAGGCTGACCACGATTAGCACCACAATGGTAACCACATAGGGCAGCATTTGGATCAGATCGGTCATGTAGCTGGCAACGGTAATGCCAAGCAGGCTGGGCAGGAACTGATACAGCCAGTACAGCACGCCAAACAGGTAAGCGCCCCAAATGGCGTTCAGCGGCTTCCAGGTGGTAAAGATGACCAGCGCTACAGCCAGCCAGCCCAAGGCTTCGATCTGGCCGGTGGTTGCCCAGATGCCCTGGTTATAATCCAGAACATAATACAAACCACCCACACCACAGATGGCAGCACCCGTGCAGGTAGCCACATATTTATACAGCGTAACGTTAATGCCGGCGGCATCGGCAGTGGCGGGGTTTTCGCCAACCGCGCGCAGGTTCAGGCCCGCGCGGGTGCGGGTAAAGAACCAGTGCAGCACAACTGCCAGCACAATGGCCGCATAAGCCAAAAAGCCGTAAGAGAAAAGCACCTCGCCCACAACGCCAAGGCCGGAAAGCACCGGAATCATGGCACTGAATGCTTTATAAGCCAGCGGTGCCGCGGTGTAGCTGGCACCGTTCAGGATAAACACACCAAAAAAGTTTGCCACACCCATGCCAAAGGTGGTCAGCGCAAGGCCGGTCACGTTCTGGTTTGCACGCAGGGTGATGGTCAGGAAGGCGTAAATCAGACCGCCCAGGGCGGATGCGATCAGGGCGCACAGCAGGGCCAGAATTACGCAGACAAAGGCGCTGGGGTTGGCGCTGAGTTTTTCGTAATAATAAGCGCTGGCAAAACCGGCAAAGCCGCCCAGGTACATGATACCGGGAACACCCAGGTTCAGGTTGCCAGATTTTTCCGTCAGGGTCTCGCCCAAAGCGCCGTACATAATGATGGTGCCAAACGGGATGGCACGCAGGATCCATGCAATCAGACTGCTCATACTTACTTGCCCTCCTTACCATCATGATGGCCGCGCCAGACCAGGCGGTAGTTGATGAAAAATTCGCTGCCCAGGATAAAGAACAGGATAATGCCGGTGATGATATCCGCTGCATATTCGTTCAGGGAATAAGCAGAAGCAATTTCCGAAGCGCCGCGGTCCAGGAAAATCAACAGGAAAGAAATCAGCATCATATAGAAGGTGTTGAACTTTGCCAGCCAGGCCACAATAATGGCGGTGAAGCCGTTGCCGCCTGCCGAGGTAGTGGAGATCGTTTGGTCCTTACCGGCCACAACCAAAAAGCCGCACAGGCCGCAGATGGCACCGGACAGCAGCATAGTACGGATCATCACGCGGCTGACATTGATGCCGGCATAGCGGGCGGTGTTTTCACTCTCGCCCACAACGCTGATCTCGTACCCCTGCTTGGAGTATTTGAGGTAAGCGTACATCGCAAAGGTCAGCACCAGCACCACAATAATATTGATGGTATAGCGCTGGCCGTTGATCACGGGCAGCCAGCCAGCCTTGGTGGCTTTGTTCAGGGTGCCCAAGCTGGATGCCTGGCCGCGCATGATATTCGTCATGCAGGCCACAATGCTGGTGGCAACGTAGTTCATCATCAGGGTGAACAGCGTTTCGTTGGTGTTCCAGCGGGATTTGAACCAGGCCGGAACAAAGGCCCAGATGGCACCGGCCAGCACACTGCCGATGACCATGGCGGCAAACAGCAGCGGTGCGGGCAGGCTGCTGCCAAAATACACCATGATGAGCGCCGCGACCAGGCCGCCGATCAGCACCTGGCCTTCGCCGCCGATGTTCCAAAAGCGCATCTTAAAGGCAGGAGCCAGTGCAATGGCAATGCACAGCAGGCTGGAAAGATCACGCAGCGCCCAAGAGAAACGGGTGGTGTTCATAAACGTACCGTTCCACATAACGCCGTACACGCTGATGGGGTTCAGGCCGGTAACAAAAAAGATGAAGAACGCATCCACAACAAGTGCCAGCAGGATAGCAATGGCACGCACCAGCACTTTTTGCACAAAGGTGGTACCCTCCCGCTTGGAGATACGCACAAGCGGTTCAGCTGCAGTTTTGCTCATCATTTGCCCTCCTTTTGTACAAGGTTGGTCATGCGCAGGCCAACTTCTTCCTTGGTGGTGGTGCGGGCATCCAGCATGCCGTTGGCTTTGCCGCCGCACAGCACCAGAATGCGGTCACACAGCTCCAGCAGAACGTCCAGGTCCTCGCCAACATAAATCACGGCAACACCTTTTTCTTTCTGCTCATTCAGCAGGTTGTAAATGGTGTAGGATGTATTGATGTCCAGGCCGCGCACGGCGTAAGCCGTCATCAGCACAATGGGCGAAGCCGCCAGCTCGCGGCCAACCAGCACCTTTTGCACGTTGCCGCCGGACAGGCGGGAAAAGGGGGGGTTCAGGCCGGGGGTAACCACGCCAAGCTCCTTGCGGATCTTTTCGGCCAGTTCACGCGGGGCACGGTGGTCCACCAGCGGGGAGCGGCCTTCGCCATAGCTTTTCAGCATCATGTTGTCCGTCATGCCCATGGTGCCAACCAGGCCCATGCCCAGGCGGTCCTCCGGCACAAAGCTCAGATGCACACCGGCATCGCGGATATCCTTGGGACTCTTGCCCAGCAGCTCCATCGGCTTGTCCTCTTCGCCGGGGGCAAAGAACTTAACGTCGGAGCCGGATTCGGTATGCTGCAAACCGGCAATGGCTTCCAGCAGTTCTTTCTGGCCGTTGCCGGAAATACCGGCAATGCCCAAAATCTCGCCGCCATACACATCAAAGCTCACATCGTCCAACACGTTGGTACCTTCGGGGCTACGCACCGAAAGGTGGCTGATAGCCAAACGCCGGGTGGGGTCCTGCGGCGTGGTGCGGTTGATGTTCAGCTCCACCTTCTGGCCCACCATCATCTCAGTCAGGCTGGATTCCGTTGCGGTGGCGGTTTCCACCGTGCCAACGTATTCGCCCTTGCGCAAAATTGCCACGCGGTCCGAAACCGAAAGCACCTCATGCAGCTTGTGGGTAATGATGACCACGGCCTTGCCGTCCGCCTTCATGTTGCGCATCACGGCAAACAGCTTTTCGGTTTCCTGCGGGGTCAGCACGGCGGTGGGTTCGTCCAGGATCAGGATATCTGCACCACGGAACAGCACCTTTACGATTTCCAGCGTCTGCTTCTGGCTCACGCTCATCTCGTACACTTTCTGGTCCAGATCCAGCGCAAACTGGTATTTTTCGCAAATAGCACGGGCTTTGTCCCGCACGCGGCGCAGGTCAAATTTTTCGCCTTTGTCCATGCTCAGGGCAATGTTTTCCACGGCGGTAAACACATCCACCAGTTTGAAGTGCTGGTGAATCATGCCAATACCAAGGGCAAGGGCATCGCGCGGGGAACGGATATCTGCCGGCTGGCCATTGACGATGATCTGCCCGCCGTCCGGGTAATAGATACCGGCGATCATATTCATCAGGGTTGTTTTGCCGGAGCCGTTCTCGCCCAGCAGGGACAAAATCTCCCCGCGGCGGATATTCATGGTAACATCATGGTTTGCAATGACCGGGCCAAAAGTTTTGGTTACATGTTCCAGCTGGATGGCGTACTCAGTCTGCGGCATGGGAATGCTCCTCTCTGTAAAAATCCATCATGCGGTGCCGTAAACACCAATAGAGGGAAGCTCTGTTCAGTAACAGGCAGAGCTTCCCTCCATGTCAGTTCAGTTTGTGGGATCAGGCAACCGGGTCTGCATCCTCGGTAATGCCGTCAATGCGCAGGGAGAAATACGGAGCGCTGCGCAGGGTGGATTCAGAGAAGTAACCATCGGTGATGGCTTCCTCGGTATCGCCCTGGTACACAGCAACCGGGGTGCCGGTGGAGTAATCATAGAAAGTCAGGTCGATGGGAGCGGTGGTAACAGTCTCACCGTTGACGGTGAACTTGCTGGTATCAAACACATGCAGGCTGCCATCTTTCAGGGCTGCTTCCACTTCGGCAACCTTCTCGGCAGTGCCTTCGGCAACTTCGGGGCCAAGGTCAGTGATGGCAACAGCGCCTTCGTTGTAACCCTCGGACCAGTTGGTAGCCGGGTTTTCGCCGTCCATCATGCTCTTGAACAGGTATTCATAGTAAACTTCCCAAACGTTGGTGGCGGAGGTCAGGGCAGCGGTGGGAGCGGTCTCCAGCATGTCGATGTTGTAACCGACAGAGTAGCAGATCTTGCCAGCATCCTTCTGCTTCTGGGTGGCAGCGGGAGCGCCGGTGGAGTCAGCATGCTGACCAATGATCACGCTGCCGTTTGCAATCAGAGCTTCGGCAGCAGCGCCTTCCTTGTCGATATCGAACCAGGAGTTGGTGTACATAACTTCCATGGCAACATTGGGGTAAACGCTCTGCACGCCCAGGAAGAATGCAGTGTAGCCGGAAACAACCTCAGCATAGTTGTAAGCGCCGACATAGCCGATCTTGACCTTGCCGTCAGCAGTAAAGCTGTTGGGCTGGGTCTCCGGGGTCAGGGTGCCGGACTCAACCAGTTCCTGCAGCTTCATACCGGCAACAACACCGGCAACATAGCGGCTCTCATAAACATTGGTGAAAGCGTTCTTGAAGTTATCCAGGCCAGTCAGAGCAGCAAAATCACCGGTCATGGAAACAAAAGTGACATCGGGATACTTTTCAGCTTCTTCTACGATATAGGTCTGGTGGCCGTAAGAGTTGGAAACAACAAGGTTGCAGCCCTGGCCAACCAGGTCTTCTGCAGCGTCAGAGCACTCAGCACCTTCGGGAACCTTGTACTTCCAAACGATCTGGCTGTCGCTCATGCCAAGTTTCTGTGCAGCAGCCTTGATGCCGTTGATATGCGCAGCAGTGTAGCCTTCCGTCTCGTCACCAATCGTGATAACGCCAACCTTCAGGTCGCTGGCAGCTGCATCGGTAGCAGTGGCAGCGTCAGCGGTAGAATCTGCTGCTGCGCTGGATGCAACGCTGGATGCAGCAGTGCTGCCGCAGGCGGCCATGCTGAGCAGCATAGCTGCGGACAACACAATACCCAACAATTTTTTCATGTGTAAGTGCTCCTTTTCTTTTTACGTCTGGCCCGGCGGCAGCTGCCAGCCAGAGCCACGGTCCTGAAACCAAAAATGCGCCGTTTTGCTGCATGCTTGCAGGAAATCCGACACATTCTTTTCACATATGTTATTGTATACGCGGCGGGGACATTTTTCAATGCTTTGTGAATACGTTGTTAAAAGTTTGTAAATTACGGAACAATTTTCAAATTTCGGCTGCGTTCTGCCAGCAAAACGCACAAGCTTTTAGCCGTAAAGTATGACTTTTGAACAAAAATCTGTGCTTCATCAGCGCTGATGCAGGTAGCGGCGGTCCAGGCCGTGTTTTTCTGCCGCGTTCAGGGCCAGCCACATCAAGGCAACTTCAATGGGGATCATGATGGTGTTTTTGACCATGCCGGTGCTCAGGTAATACAGGTAACCCTTGCCATACAACATAGCTTTCCACACACTGCCCAGCAGCACATTGCTGCCGTAATTGATCAGCAGACGGGTCACGATCAGGCGCGGGATGGTGGGTTTGCGCTGGTAGAGCATAACGCCGTAAATCAGGCCGGACAACATGGCCGTAATCAGATAGCCGGGGAAATACGGCTCGCCATAGCTGGAAAGCAGAAAGCCCAGCGTATCAATGACCGCACCAACGCCCATGCCCACCAGCGGGCCATAACAGGCGCACCCCAGCGAAACCACCACAAAGCTGAAATAGATCTTCAGGCTCTGGCCCAACAGATAGATGGGGAAGCTTTCCAGAATAATGGCCAGCGCCGTGACCATACCGGCAAAAGCCAGAACGCGGATGTTCTTAAACTCATCGGCGGCCTGCTGCCAATAGGCCGCGGCATACAGCGGGGTACGGACTTGAACGGATTTTTGCATAATAAAATACCTCCATCGTGCGTGTTGCCGCACAAGGGAGGGGAAAGGGCAGGTGTGCAACCACACCCGCCGTTGCACACCTTTATGCAGCAGTGGGATGCGAAACCAGCACCGCGTGCCGGCAGCGGCGTGCACATTGCACTCCCCTGCCCTGCATCTTCGTCCTGCCACAACTCCCCGTTGGTCAGGCACTGCGGCAAAGCGGCGCCATTGCCGCTTTGCCTAACGCGCGGGTTTCTACTCTGCGTAAATATTATTTTACTGCTTTAGTATACCGCACTTTATGCAGATTGCAATAGTTTTTGCTGATTTTTTGTGGAGGGTGGGGGGAGGCTATAAAATTGGGAACGATGCGCATATGTTTGAGGGGTTTATATGGGGATGGTGGCGTGGTCAGGTGACCCCGCCCTACAGGAAATGGCAGGGCACATCACACTTCTTATCGTTTGCTGCAAAGTCAAAGCCCGCGGAACGATGCGAACATCGTCCCCTACAAATCATTTGCAGCGTTTGTCACAATCGGCAAAATTTCACCCCGGCGGAATGAGGGCATCCCGCCCTGCAGCCACTTTTATTGTTCAGCACATACTTCACAACCAGCACCCTCCCCCAAAATCCTAATTTCTCATTCCTAATTTCTAATTTTTCGTCCCGCCCGCTCCCCCACCGCCGCCCCCATCAACTCCTCCCTCTTACTTCCTAACGCCTAAGGCAACACCGCACAATTCCCGCCTTGCGGCTTAAGCACCGCTCCGGCAGCTGCCGCACCTCGCTCGCCGTATCGGCACTTAGAATTATGCGGTATTGCCCTAACTAAAAACCGCCCCGGTCAGCCATGCATGGCAAACCGGAGCGGTTGATTTTGTTTATGTTCTGCTGTTCAGCAATTACTTGCCAACCTTTTCCTTCAGGCGGCCGCTTGCCTTAAAGCCGGGGATAGCGGTGGGTTCCAGCTGGCTGGTGACCTTGGTCTTGGGGTTGGTGAAGTTCTTGGTCTGGCGTTCGCGCATTTCAAAGCGGCCAAAGCCTGCAATGGTAACCTTATCACCAGCCTTCAGCACATCGCCGATGGTGCCGAAAATGCCGTCCATGATCTTTTCAACTTCAACGGCAGAAATGCCGGTATCGTTTGCAACTTTGGTAATCAACTGTGATCTGGTCATAACTCGTTATCTCCCTAAGCATATATTTCATCATCAGGCAAGTAACTGCCCCACGTTTTAGTACGCTGATTATTATAAGGAAAATTTCGCGCAGAATCAAGTGATTCTGCCAAAACCTAGCCCAAAAAATCAAAAATTGGCATATCTCACAAAAAGATGCAACAATCCCGCGTTTCTTTCGGGAACGCGTGCATAGCGCACGGGCACCGCCGCAAAACATTTGCTGTACGGCACAAAAACAGGGCAGCAAAGCTCCCCGCAGCACAACGGCTGCCGGGCTTTGCTGCCCCAGGTTGTTTTTCTGTTTTACCCTTGGTTATTTGCCGTTGGCGGCATCGCGGTGCAGGGTGGCGATATCCACCAGCTCCATGCCGCTGATGTCATGGTCGCTGCGCAGGGCATTCACCAGAATGCGGGCGGTATCCAGCGCCGTGATGCACGGGATGGACAGCTCGGTTGCCTTGCGGCGGAACTTGACGGAATCGCGGTGCGGGGCACGGCCATGGGGGCTGGTGGAGATGATGTAATCCACCAGACCGCTTTCCAGCAGATCCAGCACATTCGGGCGTTCTTCGCTCATCTGGCGCACGGTGCTGCAGGGCACCATCTGGCTGTTCAGGTAGCGTGCCGTGCCGGGGGTGCCATAGATCTTATAGCCGTAGTCATGCAGCTTCCAGGCCAGCTCGGCGGCTTCTTTCTTGTCGGAATCCTTGACCGAGATAATTACGCAGGAACCGGGGCCGGGGGTCTTGAACTGGTAACCGGCGGCAACCAAGCCCTTGATCAACGCTTCGTGCATGTTGGGAGCAATGCCCAAAACTTCGCCGGTGGACTTCATTTCGGGTCCCAGCATGGTATCCACACCGTGCAGCTTCAGGAAGCTGTAGACGGGTACTTTAACAGCCACATAGGGGCTCTTGCCGTTGCGCCACAGGCCGGTGCCGTACCCCATATCTTTCAGCTTTTCGCCCAAGGTGCAGCGCACGGCCAGATCGACCATGGGCACACCGGTGACCTTGGAGATATACGGCACGGTACGGGAAGAGCGCGGGTTGACCTCGATGACGTAAACCTTGCCGTCCTGCACAGCGTACTGCACATTGACCAGGCCCACAACCTTCAGCTCGCGGGCAAAGCGGCCGGTGTAATCCACCAGGGTATCAATCACATCCTGCGGGAAATTATACGGCGGGTAGACACAGATGGAGTCGCCGGAATGCACGCCGGTGCGCTCGATCTGCTCCATGATGCCGGGCACCAGGTAATCGGTGCCGTCGCAGATGGCGTCAACTTCACATTCGGTGCCGTAGATGTACTTATCCATCAGCACCGGGTGGCTCATGTCCACATGCTTGGTGATAACGCCCATATACTCGATGACATCGCTGGAGTTATAGGCCACAATCATATTCTGGCCGCCCAGAACGTAAGACGGACGCATCAGGACGGGGTAGCCGACCTCCTGGGCAGCCTGCAGGGCTTCGTCCAGGGTAAAGACGGTGCGGCCCGCCGGGCGGGGAATGCCGCAGCGTTCCAACAGTTCATCAAAGCGTTCGCGGTCCTCGGCTTCATCGATGGCATCGGCCGGGGTGCCGTAAATGGGCAGGCCGATCTCATCCATATGCTTTGCCAGCTTGATGGCCGTCTGGCCGCCGAACTGCACCAGGCAGCCGTCCGGCTTTTCGGCAGCGATAATATGGTCAACGCTTTCGGGGTTCAGCGGGTCAAAGTACAGGCGGTCACCGGTATCAAAATCGGTGGAAACCGTTTCGGGGTTGTTGTTGACCAGAATGGCCTCGCAGCCGTGCTTTTTCAGCGTCCAGACTGCGTGGACAGAGCAGTAGTCGAACTCGATGCCCTGGCCGATGCGGATGGGGCCGGAGCCAAAGACGAGAATCTTCTTTTTGCCGGTCTTATGGGCATGGATGAACTGCTCGGCCTCGTTCTCCTTATCGCAGGTGGAGTAGAAGTACGGGGTCTTGGCGGCAAACTCGGCAGCGCAGGTATCGACCATCTTGAAGCCGCAGACATAGTTGTCCATCGGCAGCTTTTCGGCACCGGACAGGCGCAGGATGGTTTTATCCAAGAAGCCGTAATGCTTGGCCTCCAGATACTTTTCGCGGGTCAGGGGGCCGTTTTTCAGGCCCAGCTCCAGGTTCGCCAGGTGCTGCATCTTATCCAGGAACCACCAGTCGATCTTGGTGATGTCATAGATGGTCTGGTGCGGCACACCGCGCTTGAGGGCTTCGTATACGCAGAAAGCGCGCTCGGAGTCCTGTACATGCAGGTGCTCAATGACTTCCTCGGTGGTCAGCTTTTCAAAGTCGGACAGGGTCAGGGTATCCATGCCCAGCTCAATGGAGCTGACTGCCTTCATCATGGCGTGTTCAAAGTTGTTGCCAATGGCCATCACTTCGCCGGTGGCCATCATCTGGGTTCCCAGACTCTTATCGGCGTAAACGAACTTATCAAACGGCCATTTGGGGTATTTGACAACCACATAGTCCAGCGCAGGCTCAAAGCAGGCGCAGGTTTCGCCGGTCACATCGTTGGTGATCTCGTCCAGCGTGTAGCCCAGGGCAATCTTGGTTGCCACCTTGGCGATGGGATAGCCGGTTGCCTTGGAGGCCAGCGCCGAGGAGCGGGACACACGGGGGTTGACCTCGATGACCGCATACTCAAAGCTGTCCGGCTTGAGGGCAAACTGGCAGTTGCAGCCGCCCTCAATGCCCAGCTCGGTGATGATATCCAGCGCGGCGGTACGCAGCATCTGGTATTCCTTATCGGACAGAGTCTGGCTGGGTGCCACAACGATGGAGTCACCGGTATGCACGCCGACAGGGTCCAGGTTTTCCATGTTACATACGGTGATTACATTGCCCTTGTGGTCACGCATCACTTCGTATTCGATCTCTTTCCAACCGGCAATGCACTTTTCCACAAGGATCTGATGGATGGGGGAAAGACGCAGGCCGTTGGTTGCGATTTCGTGCAGCTTTTCAGGGTTTTCGCAGATACCGCCGCCGGTACCGCCCATGGTGAAAGCCGGGCGCACGATAACGGGATAGCCGATAACATCGGCAAACGCCATGGCGGAATCCAGGTCCTCCACCACCTTGGAAGGAATGCAGGGCTGGTTCAGCTTTTCCATGGTATCCTTAAACAGCTGGCGGTCCTCGGCACGGTCAATGGTGTCCGGCTTGCAGGCCAGCAGGCGCACGCCGCTGCGGTCCAAAAAGCCGCTGCGGGCCAGTTCCATGGAAAGGTTCAGGCCCATCTGGCCGCCCAGATTGGGCAGAATGGCGTCTGGCTTTTCCTTTTCAATAATGCGTTCCACAACTTCGGCGGTCAGCGGCTCAATATAAACATGATCCGCAATATCCGGGTCCGTCATGATGGTGGCCGGGTTGGAGTTGACCAGCACGGTCTCAATACCCTCGGATTTCAGAGCACGGCAGGCTTGCGTGCCGGAGTAGTCAAACTCGGCAGCCTGACCGATGATGATAGGGCCGGAACCGATAACCAGCACCTTTTTGATTCTAGGATCTTTCGGCATCTCAACGGCCCCCTTTCACGCGGTTGATGCGGCGGACATTCTGCAAAAAGCGGTCAAACAGGAACTCGGTATCCTTGGGGCCGCCGTTTGCTTCGGGGTGGAACTGCACCGTAAAGCAGTTCCACTGCAGGTATTCAATTCCCTCACAGGTTTTATCGTTGGCGTTCACATGGCTGACGCGGCCGGTACCTGCGGGCAAAGTATCGCCCAGAACCGCATAACCGTGGTTCTGGCTGGTAATAAAGGTACGTTCCAGCGCAAAGTCGGTCACAGGCTGGTTGGCGCCGCGGTGGCCATACTTCATTTTGCAGGTTTTGGCGCCTGCAGCCAGGGCGGTCAGCTGGTGGCCCAGGCAGATGCCGAAAGCTGGGATGCCGGTATCCAGCATATCGCGGATATTGGCGATGACCTGCACGTTTTCTGCCGGGTCACCGGGGCCGTTGGAAAGCATCAGGCCATCCGGCGCAAGGGCTTTGAGCTCTGCCAGGGTGGTAGAAGCAGGCAGCACCGTTACACGGCAGCCGCGCTTACACAGGCAGCGCACAATGTTCTTTTTGCAGCCAAGGTCCAGCAGGGCAATGTGCAGCGGTTCTTCGCCCTCCGCCACACCGGCAGTGGGGGCAAAGCACTGCGGCTCGGTGCAGGTCACGGCATCCACCGCGCCGGTCACGGCATAAGCCTTGATGATGGGCATCAGGGCAGCCAGCTTTTCCGGCTCGGTTTCAGGGTCAAACTCAGTGGTAATGGCACCGTTCATAACGCCGCTTTCGCGCAGGATGCGGGTCAGGCTGCGGGTATCAATGCCCTCAATGCCGATAATGCCGTTTTCTTTCAGGAAAGTATCCAGCGTTTCCTCGCTGCGGAAGTTGGAAGGGGTCGTGCATGCTTCGCGCACGATGTAACCCTTTGCCCAGATCTTGCCGCTCTCTTTGTCTTCGCTGTTCATGCCGTAGTTGCCGATCAGCGGGTAGGTCTGGGTAATGATCTGGCCATAGTAGCTGGGGTCGGTCAGGGTTTCTTCAAACCCGACCATACCGGTGGCAAACACAACTTCGCCCACGGTAGTGCCCTGGCAGCCCAGGCTTTTGCCCTTTAAGATCCGGCCATTTGCCAAAATCAGATATGCCTGCATGTTTTGCCTCGCAATCCTTTGTTGTATCGAAATCCGGTTCCGGTTAGAGTTAGGGCAATACCGCATAATTCTAAGTGCCGATACGGCGAGCGAGGTGCGGCAGATGCTAAGCCA
>OBLF01002529.1_pt1 | contig 12258 bp, 6 predicted proteins | sample 1519231 | NCBI WGS metagenome assembly OBLF01 (sample SAMEA2602895, study PRJEB22501) | metagenome | reverse complement strand
GGCCTCGTCGCCCAAAACGAGCCGCTCGCCTTTGTGATGCTCATCCTGACCAATGCCATCCTCACCGGCTGCGCTTGGGCCAGCATCGCCCGCGACCGCATCGCCCCGCGCGTCTTTGCGTTCGCCAAGCCCGACGCCCCCGCCCCCACCGGCAAGCTCGCCCGCCTGCGCGGCGCCTTTGTGGGCAAACCGCTCGTCGCCGCCGTCCTGTGTCTGCTGCTCGCCGGCGTTTTTGCGCTGCTGGGCATGGAGGTTTCGTCCAACCACGACTTTACCTGGGTCTACCCCCTATGCATCCTGCTCGAGTGGGCCATCATCACCACGCTCATGGTCGGCCTGTTCTTCCTGTTCCAGCGCCACGGCGCAGCTCCCGCGATCCTGGCCTTTGCCCTCTTTGTCCTGGGCATTGCCGAGTTCTTCGTCATCACGTTTAAATCCATGCCCATCCAGCCGGGCGACCTTTCGGCCATCTCCACCGCCGCTGCGGTCGCCGGCACCGGCTACACCTTCTCCATCTCGCTGTTCTGCGTGCTGTCCATGGGCTTTACCGCCATCGCCATGCTGCTATGCGAGTACGCCGGCCTGGTGGCACCGCACCGTCAGAAGGGCGCCGCCAACGCCAAGCGCATGCTGCTCACCAACCTGCTCGTCGCCGTGCTGTGCCTGGGCGGCGTGACCGCGCACGTCACGCTTATCGACTACTACAACACCCTCGGCATCACCGTCTACACCTGGCGCCCGCTCGAGAGCTACTGGCGCGAGGGCTACCTGCCCGCTTTCATTAGCGCGGCGCAGTCCATCAAGCCGCCCAAACCCGCCGACTACTCCGTCGACGATGCCAAGGCCACGCTCAAAAAGTACGCCAAGGCCTACGACAAGTCCGACGCGGCCAAGAGCGACGAGCGCGCCGCCGCAAAGGAGCAGTTCGACAGCGAGAAGCCCACGGTCATCGCCATCATGAACGAGACCTTCTCGGACCTATCCATCTACCAGAACATGCGCACCGGCTACGAGGGCCCGCAGTACTTTAAGAACCTGTCCAACTGCCTCAGCCGCGGCAAGCTCTACGTGAGCGCCTACGGCGGCGGCACCGCCAATACCGAGTTTGAGTTTATGACCGGCAACTCCATGGCCAACCTGGGCTCGGGCGTGTACCCCTACACCATCTACAACATGGAGACGACCGGGAACCTGGCAGAGCAGTTCAAGTCGCTCGGATATTCCACCACGGCCATGCACCCCAACCACGCGACCAACTGGAACCGCGAGAACGTGTACAAGGACTTTGGCTTTGACCAGTTCCTGTCCATCAACGACTTCCAGGGCGCCGATACCCTGCGCGGCATGGTGACCGACCAGGCTACCTACGACAAGATTCTTGAGCTGCTCGACCAGAACGCCGATCCTCAGTTTATCTTCGACGTGACCATGCAGAACCACTCGGGCTACGACACGGGCCTGCTGCCGGTCGATAAGCAGATGCATCTGAATATCGACACGACCGACCTGGACGCCAAGACCGTCGAGGACGGCACGCTGTCCGATGTCGACGAGTATGTCTCGTGCATCGAGCAGTCCGATCAGGCGCTGCGCTACTTCCTCAACGCCTTGAGCAAGCTCGACCGCAAGGTAGTCGTGGTGTTCTGGGGCGATCACCAGCCGTTCTTCCCGTCCAAGTTCAATGACAAGTGGTTTACCAACGAGGACGATGCCACCCACCAGGAGCGCTTGTGGCAGACCGACTACATCATCTGGGCCAACTACGACGTTGCCGGCTGCGACCAGACGAGCGAGGTCGACGACCTGTCCACCAACTACCTGTCCACCCAGCTTATGCAGCTGATCGGCGCCCCGCTGACTGACTACCAGAAGGCGCACATGACGCTGCGCGAGTCGCTGCCCGCCATTAACTCGGTCGGCTACGAGGACGCTAGCCTGCGTTGGGCGCTCTCCTCCAACGTCACCGGCGACGACGCCGAGGCCGCGGCTGCCACCAAGGCGCGCGAGGATTACGCCAAGATGCAATACTACGAGATGTTCCGCGACGGCAAGAACGTGTACACCGAGCACTTCCAGACCGAGGCCAACGAGACCGACCCCAACCTGGCGCCGGGCACGACCAAGATCAAATAGCGACTAGCTGCGAATTCATAACTGAAACGTCTGTCCAGGCGGAGGCATATAAGGTTCCCTGCTCGGACAGTCCTGCGCAAGACGGAGGCCACATTAAGTGGCCTCCTTTGCGTGCGGAACTCGCGATGAACCTTATATGCCTCCGCCCGGACAGACGCCTTGTTGTTGGAGCGCGGCTTGTCATGGGGTGGTAACCGCAGCATATATAAGTCGAAGACCACATCTTGTGGCCTTCTTTGTATCCGGAAGCCGTGTCCCAGAATTCACGTCCGGAGTGGGATGTAGCTTCCGCTTACGGCCCCGTTGGGAAACTGCATCCCACTCCGATCGCAAATTCCGGGTCGCATTATCCACCAGAGCCCTCAACCGGAAACCGCATCCCATTCCAAAGGCGAATTCCGGGACACGGTTTTCGAGACCCCGCCCATCCGGAAAGCCCGTCCCGCTCTGAATACATCCGGACATGGAATATCCGCTTATTAGGCCTTCCAGCAATAAAGGGGCGCCCTCCCGGGCGGTGGGCACGAAGTTCATCGCGAGTTCCGCACGCAAAGGAAAGCACTTAATGTGCTTTCCGTCTTGCGCAGGACTGTAGAGCAGGGAACTTCGTGCCCGCCGGCTGGGAGGGCGTTGCATTTAGAAGACGGACCTAGCGCTTATCCCGCCGGGACAAAAGCAGCGCAGCCATAAAAGCGATGATCGCAAGCGTCAGCAACACCAAGAGCAATGTGAGCGTGCTGTCGCCGGTTGCCGCCAGGCCAAACAGGCCGGGGCTCTTACTGCCAGCTGGGCGTACGGGAATCTTCTCGCCATCATCCTCGGCGGTAATCTCCCAGCGAATGGTCTTGCCTGCGTCGGCAAGCTCGTTGCCGACCGACGTCGGGACACTCAGCTGCAGATTGAGCACCGTGCTACCATCGTTCGTAAACGTTGCGACTTGCGTGGGATGTGCGAACACACTACCCGGAGTTCCCGTCTGGAGCCAACCTGCAGACGCATCGCCCGCCGACGCCGTTAAGGTAATGGGCGACAGCAAGTGTGCCGTCTCGTGATCGACAACGGCCCGCACAAACACGCGTACCTGGGACTTTACGCCCGTGGCACGAACCTCGATCTGCTGCTCACGCACATCGCCGGGCATTAGATCTTTAAAGGCTGGAAACAGATCGGGCTCCCCCGAGGAGCCCGTCGCCCCCGAGACCGTCAGCTGGCGCGCATTTCCGTCATACGCAATCGCGGGAGTATCGGCGAACGCACGGGCAGGAACGGCGAGCGCGACCACGCAGAAAATGGCCGCGACCACGCAACGCAAGGAGCGCGCAACGCCTTTGCGAATTGGGAACGCCATACTTACGCACCTCCATGCGGCGGCACCAGCACGCCATCATTGACCTTGCAACCCCATGCCTCTTTAACCGCATCGTCGGGCGTTGATTGAATTGCCTGGGTCGAAATGTCAACGACCAGGTTCTTGCCATCCGTTTTCTTCTCGTCCACGCTCCTGATGAGCACGCCGGTTTCGCCCATCGGCGCAACGGGAGACGTCCAGTAGTAGAACCCGTCGGAAGCGACAACCCAAGACCTGGCGCTGTTTGTAGTGGAGGCGTTGGACACCTTGTCCCACTCAATGACGTAATCTTTGCCAGCAACCGGCTCATCCCACAAGCGTGCGCCATCCTGGTCCTGCCAGTAGATATCCACCGCAACACGCAGGTACGCCGGTGCTGAGCCGCTATTTTTAACCGCAACGTCGCTCTTTACATTATTGTCGCGATTCTCGTCCACCGAAGGCGACACCGAGCCAAAGCCAAACTCGTTGACCAGCACGCCCGTAACCGAAAGCCACGCAAAGGTGCCGGCAGCGCCGGCCAAAAGGAGAACGCCGGCAAGGAGGGCGACGATCCGCTTGCGCTTAGTCATCCTAGTCCTCCCTCCTCAGCGTGCCGTTTTCCCAAACATTCTTGGCACGCGAGCCGCCATCGACCCATTTGTCCTTCGCGCGCGTGTTGACGCACGTCACCACGGTGTCGCCCGCGCTCGAGGCGGACGAGATGGTCAGCTCGGCAGATTTACCGGGCGCCTTGCCCGGCGTGCTCAGTTCACCCTCGTAGCGCCATGCCCAAGCCGTATCTTCCTCGACGGTATAGATGCCCGTCGGCGCGGCAAATTGCACGCTGCCGACATACCAGGTCTCACCGTTTTCCTGCTGCCGCTTATCGACCTTCACCTCGGCCACGCGCGTCTCGGGAGAGGCTCCCTCCGCCGTCTTCGTCACCTTAAAGCGGAACGTCTGTCCCATGGCATTAGCATCGGTGGTCTTTTTGACGATCGTCAGCGCATGGGTCTTGGCGAAGTCGAACACGGCATTGCCGTCGCCTTGCTCCCCTTCGCCCGTCGTCTTGGAATCCAGGCGGTTGGCCAAGTCGAACGAACCGTTACCCGAGCACAGGCTGTAGAGGGAGACAAGCTTGCCGTTTACGGGTTCCTCCGTCACGGATGCATTGGGGCCATAGCTCGCCTGCTTAACCGTGACAGTCAACTGCGTTCCCATAAACGGCTCGGCAAAGCAAACCTTAAACGGCGCCTTATCGGCATTGTCATCGACCGTATTGGCAGCAGTGGGATCGAGCAGCCACTTGAGCTTCGCGGTCATGGCTACGGGATTCGCAGCATCGGACGTGTCGTTGGCGGTCACGCGATACGTCACGGGATACAGATCCATGTCTCCCGTGATCGGCTCGCCCTTAAACCCATTCCAAGACTTCGCAGTGCCATCGGCACCCACATATCGCCACTCCAGGAAGAGCTCGCGCACGTCACCGCTGGTCGCCGCCCGCCCATCGAGCTGCGCAACGATCTTGGAATAAGCGTCCGGGTCATACGCGACGGACTTTTGCTCCATCACGGGATCGCCCTTGTCATCAAAGACCGGGTTGCCACCCTCATCCATCTTGGGAACATCGACGTCATGAACGAAACCCGCGCCCGTCGCTCGCTCGTCGTCCGAGTCGACCGTCGCCGTAAAGATGACCGACCCGTCGACACCGTGATAGCGCACCTTATGCGGCGCGATCTTGTACACCGCGGTGTAGGTCACGCTCTCAAAGGGCTCGCTGCCCTCGAGGGGATACTTCTCATCGTCAGTCATCAGACTGTACTGCCCGTCATTGACATAATCGCGCGACCAGCCGACAAAGTCGTACTTGGTGCCGTCAGTGCCCTCAACCTCCTCGGCGGCCTTGACCTCAAGAGAAATCTGATCGCCGGAATCAGCGCGGCCGAGGCTACGAACAAGATCGGGATTCGCAAGTTTAGAGTCGATGTTCGATTGAACGGTAACCAGGCTGGGACGGTAGACCGGGTACAGCTCCATGGGGGCCCTGACCACGGTAGAAGCACTCACCATACTGATGCCCTCCGACCAAGCGACATAGCCCTTGCCAGGTGCCGGCTGGGCTTCCGTCCAGCCCACGAAGACGTTGAACGCACCTCCTGTATCCGCATCGATAGTGCTGACGTCATAAGTAGGCTTCGGGATGCCGCCATCAAGGTTGCCGAGCATATCGCCTTTCTGAGCAACTTTGCCATCCACATCTTTGGCATTGAGATGATACACGACCGCCAACGGCGAATAGTACGCTACAAATGTATAGACGCCGCCGGGTTTCACCTGATAGGAATATGAGTTATTGCCGTTAGATTTGAGCTCTTTAACCTCACCATTCGGGAGTTCGATTTCGACCCTGTCCAGCTTGTATCGCTCGCTGCCGGACTTGTATACCGTCGTTTCGGTATCAGGAGTCACCGTTGCCGTGGCGGGATCGGTGTCCGCATTGAGAGCGGGGGTGATGTCATACCTAGGAACATTTACCTCGGAAGTGCCCTCAAAACCAGCGCGATGCAGGTTGGTGGTGTAGTTGACGTCGTACTTTGCGTAGACGGGATAAGCATCCTGACACTTGGTGACCTTGGAGTCAGGTGTCGCCAAGTATGGCGCCGCCTTTTCCGGATTGCTCGTCACATAGGGGTCGTTGGCGACATCATAGATATATTTCCAGACGGCAGAATCCTTCTTGACCTCGGCGGTCGAAATCCAGCCCAGGAACTTATAACCCGGCACCGCCATCTCGGCATCAGTCGGCGAAGACTCAAGGGTCAAGGGGCTTTCATAAGAACCAGTTGGCTCATCCTGCGGGTCCCCTGTTGCCTCAACCGAAGTGTTCACGTGCGGGTAGTAATACGTGTACGTAGGGTCTGATCCATTCACCTTATTTTGCAGCAGGTTGCTTTCGTAACGACGCGTAGCGGCCTTCAGGATTGTGTTGTCCTTGTTGTAGAAGTTAACGTCTGTAGTAATCATCGCGCGAACGTAATACTTCGTATCGAGATCCAGCATCGTGCTTTCGATGGGATTTTTCACATACGTCCAGCAGCCATTGCCGCGCTCAAGCGTCCAGAAATTCAGGCGATAGCGATCATTCACCAGTTTGACCGTTACGTTCAGCGAAGCCGAAGTCCAGGTATCGCTTAGCGTTGCAGCGCCTGGAAAATCGGTATCGGCATAGAGGTCTTTTAGAGTATCGGCTCCCTTATCGTTTTTAACGTTGTGCGAGTACGCATTAAGGGGACTCACGACAAGGGTTTCCTTCGTGAAGCGCGTGTCACACGTTTCGTCATACCTATTCTTTATACCGTGGTCAACATGCTCCGGACCCCAGTGGACGACGTTTTCACGCACGAAGGTACTACCGAGGTTTTCCTCAAAGGGCGTTTGATAGCGATTCCAAACGGAACAAAGTAGCTTGCTGTCCGTAAACCCATGGTTGGTATAAGCCCGAACGTAATAATCCACGCGGTACTCAAAGCGCGCCGTATAGGTGTGCAGCACGGTTAGATCGACATCGGCAGGGAGTGTATAGCTGGGGTCTCGGCTTACGCGGACCTCAACCGTGGACCCATCGGCGACCTGCTTGTTTTCGTACCAGCCCAGGAAGCGATACCCATCGGGCAGCTTGCCGCCCTCGGACAGGGGCGTACCGTCCGTGTCGCGCACCTGTACCGTGTAGACGCTGGTGCCGTCCCCGGCAGTCTGGACGTCGACTTTGGTTTTGCCAACGCCGTCACGTAGGGTCTCATTGTCGATTTTGTCCTGCTCATTGCCCTCGAACACCGTCATGATGTTCGACACGTAGTCGCTGTACACGGGATAGAAATCGGTGGGGCCGACCACGGCAATCTCGCTGCCCACGGGATAGAATGCTCCCTTGTTTTTCAGATCAGCCAGCTGATCTGAGGTAATGGCAGCATAGGCGCCATTCATGCTCTTATCGGCATTCGGCTGCGTGGTCCATCCAATAAACGTCGCGGTAGGCGGCAAGCCGCCGCGATCCGCGGGGGCAGCGGGCGTCAAACCGACGCCATAGCGGTACCAGTCCGTAGACTGATCGTGCGCCTTGCCGTCTTTCCAATTGAGCATCTCGCCCTTAACGTTATAGAACAGCACCTGCGCCTCGTATGAAGCGATAAAGAGGTCATTGCCCTTGAAGCCCTCACTCTCGGCATGATCCTTGCCGTTGTCGGCAGTGTAGATAGACGTCGCCTCGTGCTTCGTGTTGTCCTGAACGCGCTTGCCATCTTTCACCGCAGCGTCATCGGTCTTGCCGTCAAACCAGCTGTTGTCTTGTCCAATTCGATTCGCACGCACATCGCGCTCGCGGAACCAGCCCATAAAGCGGTAGCCGCCGTTCGCTTCGCTCAGCCCCGCAGGCTTTGCGGAGGTATCCTGCCTGAACGTCACCGAGGTATCGCCCTGGGCCAAGCCCTGAGCAGTTCCCGCCAGCACGGCACTCACGGCAAAGGCGTACGGATCCGTGGTCGCCTGGTCTTTGCCAAGTTTGGTCTTCTCGATTGTCGCGGTACCCGCGCCGGGAAAATCAATCGTCGCCTTAACGCTCTGGCCATGCACGGGGATATTCAGCCTGTAATCCATCGCCCACTCGTTGGCATGCGAACCGCCAAGGGCCTCATCGTTAGCGGTCGAGCGCATGGTGCCGGCACAAAAGTCATAGTCGTGCTGTTCCCACAGCTCGCGCGTGGTGTAGCGCTCGTCATCCCACGGGCCGTAGCCGTCGCCCTTGGTGGTACCGTCGCCGCCAAACGAGGGGATCTTCTTTTTGGCAGGATTGCCCTGGCTATTGCCGGAAAGGCTCACACTCGGCTTAAAGTAACATTCGGTGACCGTGGCATCGCCCTTGTTGGCGCGCGCAGCAATACCGCCCAGGTTCACGTCGTTTTGGATGATGGGGATCACGGCGATGGGGTTGTACTGACGCGAGCTCAAGTCACCCGCAAAATGGCTGCGGACGAGCTCGTTGCCCTTTTCAGTCAAAATACGGCCCGCCAGGCCACCCGTCCACGCGCGCGTCACGGCGACAACACCCACGTACGACGCGGCATAGCTGTAGCACTGCGCCGTCGAGAAGCAGTCGATGATCTTGGCGTCGCCCGCCATGCAGCCCACAAAGCCCGAGGCGTACACGTTGTTGCCGCCCAGGGCGCCGACGGCCACATCGTATTTATTGGTGACGTCGGTCATGCCCTTCTCGGCAATCGAGCCATCCTCGTTGCGCGTAGGCGTCACGCGGCAATACTCGATGGTCGACTCCTTAACGTAGCCGGCAAACGCCGCCATATACAGGCCCTCGCCACCGATTGCCTGTACGCCCGAAGTCGTGTTGTTAACGGCGCGGCCACCACGGACCTCGCAGTTGTAGAGTGTGCAACCATCGAGCTCGCCGGCAATCAATCCACCCTCAAAGCCCGCGTTAGTAATCACGTTGAGCATGTTGTTGGCGCACGTAACGTGCAGGGTGCTCTCCATGACCATAACGTTTTCGAAGTGTGTTTTGACGGCCTTGCCCACGATAATGCCGCCGCGGAAGTCAGCCCAAATGTTGGCGTCCTCGACAAGGAAGTTCTTGATGGTGGCGCCGTCGGTCTCAGCAAAGAAGCCCGTATCGCGCTCGGGGTCCAAGACCTTATTCTCGTAGTTCAGGCCCTTCACGGTATGGTTTTGACCGTCAAAGACGCCCTTAAAGGGATGTTCTTTGTTGCCAAAGGAGAGGTGCTTGACTGTATCCGCAACAATGGCGTTCATATCATCATCGTTAAGAACGATATCGTTATCGAGATAGACGCGCCACTGCGATGTGTCGCGCTGACGCGACAGCGCGACACACGCCAAGAAGTCGTTCCTGTTTGTGATATGGAATTCGGTCTGTTCCTCGGCATGCGCTGCCGCCGGCAGCACCATAACGCAGCAAAGGGCAATCGCCGCGACGGCAACCAGCTTGCTGAGCACACCTCGGTTTCTGTTCTTGATCTCCATGGGCTAGTTCGCCTCCGGCCAGCCCGCGGCGTCGAGCACGTCGAGGACAGTATCGTTTGCCTGCTGGTTTTTGGCCTGCACGGCCTGGACGTCGATATCGAGTTTGAATGAGCCACCGCGCGCGGCATCGTTGTAGTCGCCCACAAAGCGCAGCGAATCCATGAGACTCTCCGTCATGGCACCGGGGTCGAGCATGCCGCCACGACCAGCCAATCCGCGGTAGTAGTACCACCCATCGCCGCCATCGATCCACGGGGACCCCTCGCCCGCGTTCACGTGAAAGGCGACGTTGCCCGAGGCATCCGCACTCGTACCGTCGGGTGCCACTGACGTCATGCGCAGACGAGCGCGAACGTACTCAGGCTGCGCTCCGGCGTTCTCCACGCGCACAATGCGGCTAATGTCAGAGCCCCCGGCCTTGGTGTCGGGATAGCCCCCGTGCTCGTCAGCCTCAAACGGAATCTCCTCGCCCTGCTCGTTGAGGGTGTATTCGCAGACTCGTACCTTCACGCTGCCAAACGATAGAACGTTGTTCGCCGGGACCATATCAACGGTAAAAGCCAGCGTGCCACACAGGCACGCCAGGGCAAACAGCGCCATCGCGGCAAGCGCCAAGGTGCGTTTCTGATTGTCGGAAAGATTGTTGAGCATTACGTTCGCCAATCGTCGATCAAAGGGGGATCGAGATCCCGACCCGAATATAGGGGTTGGGGAGCGGGTCGGGATCTCGGTGGAAGGGGTGGGATTACTACAGACCGTTAGCCCAATCCCTGGCAGCAGCCAAGGCAGACGCAGACGAACCCTCAGGGGTCCCGTCTGCCGCGTAAATGAAGCAGTTGACATCCATCGTCGCAGGATTGGAGAAATCCTTTTGCTCGGTCTCCTTGGGCGTAGTCACCTGGCTGAACAGCTCGCCAGTCCACTTATCCTCAGTCTTGCTGGCAATAAGCGGAGTAGCCTCGGTTCCTCCGCCAATATAAACAAAAAGGCCACCGAGATAATGAGTCGGCTCGCCCGCAACGGTGCTCGCATCAACGGCCTGCCAACCAGAGTTAATGGTGAAGTAAGTCGTCTTGGAATCATCGGTCCCGGCAGGCGCCGTCTTGTTGTTCACGAAGACGTACACATATGCATCCTCGGATCCCTTGCCGATACCGACATTAGGATTCTTGGCAACAGACACGCCGGGGGCGAGCTTAGAGTCCTTAACCCACTTGGTCTCGGTCAGGTTGCCGTTGACCTTATCGGGGTCAGTCGGAATTGGCTGCCCCGGTTTGTCGGGATCGGTAGTTGGCTTGTTGATGCCCGCAGTGGTGAAGTTGTTGGTCAGGCTCGACTGCGCCGTCAGCCAGGCGTAGGTGCCCACGCCGGCGGCCAGTACCAGCAGCAGCAAGGCGGCAACGATGCCGTAGCGCTTTTTCTTCTTGTTCTCCATCGTTCTCTTCCTTTCGAGAATCGCCTTCCCCGGCAACGGCCCTTGCCGCCGCCGGCACCTCTCCCTGCCGCTATGGACGCCGCTCCCTCGCATGCGCGCGGGCATGCTTGTCCGCAGGCTCGTCGGGAACCATCCGATCGAGCACAATCGACGCCGCGGCCAGCAGCGCCAGAACGGCCACCACAACAAGCAAACCGGGCATCGTCGTGCAATATGCGTTAACGAAGCCCAGGTAAGGGACACAAAGAGAGACGACACCGATCACGCGTGAAAAAGGCGTCTGCTCGGCGTCGTGCACGATGGTTCCATCTGCATTTTTGTTTGCGATTCCCTGCGTGCCGATCGTTTGCGCCACAGGGTCGACCTCGTACACCTGGTGAGTCACCACAGCGCCGTCCGATCGGTAAAAAGTTGCATTGTCGCCCACGGCAATATTCGTTGGGTCAACCTGGTGGACAAACACCATGGAGCCGACGGGAAGCTCGGGTTCCATAGAGCCCGAAAGCACTGCAAAAGGCATGTATCCAAATGCGCGAGGAGCAAAAGAAACAACGGCAAGGGCTATGACAAGCGCGAGCGCCATGCTACTAAGAAGCGAAATAAATCGTCTGAATCCGCGCGCTGCCAACGTGATTATTTCATCCCCATCGAGGCTATATTCGATCACATCAAGGATTAGCCACTTTTCTAAGACGCTTAATAGATGAGTTCGAAAAAGCCAATCTGAAATCTATTTATAACAATCACCGTAGCTACTTCCGCGTTTTTATCAACGTCTTTCCGCCAAATGCTACTATTTTTGCCGTAAGTGGTTATTTGTCCCCACACTTGTCTGCTTTATCCAACATCTGCGGCTAACCCCTACACAACTTCTCAATAGAGGGTCTGATATTTTGTACGGCACAGATATCGTACCCCCCCCCACATTAAATTTATACTGCATTTAGTATCATTTATTTTCAACCCCCTTATTCATGCCTCTACGGCTATCCCCTGTAGCCCTCAGCCCATACCTTCTGGAAACCCCATCCATCCGGAAAACCCGTCCCACTCTGAATACATCCGGCGAACGCATGCGAGCGTGTCGTCCAGGACGGCCTCGTCATCGGGGTGATGGAATATGTCACCCCAAACGCTTGCCACGGTTGCGCCCACAAGTGTCAAGAAAAAAGCCTCGAGAATTTCGAGGCTTTCACATTTGCATTGTTTTGCACGAAGGACCGCGAACGGCGAAGCTACTCGCCCAAAACGGCCTTTTTGGCGGCTGCGGCCATGTTGTCCAGATCATCCTTGGTGGGGTGAT
>OBLF01002528.1_pt1 | contig 12260 bp, 10 predicted proteins | sample 1519231 | NCBI WGS metagenome assembly OBLF01 (sample SAMEA2602895, study PRJEB22501) | metagenome | reverse complement strand
TGACTTATTCTCTTTTAAACATTTATTACAGGTCATACAGTCAGGTACTGCACAATAATTATCATCATTATCAAGAAGGTTAATCGTCGGACATACTGCAAAGAAATCATGGAACAGCATCTTTACAGGAATCTCGTTCTTCTGAGCAGTCTCTCTTATATATCTCAGATGATCATATAATACAGGGTACGTAACCAATTCATTGATCCAGATTTCATCTACACACAAGTATTCTATTACTTTCGGTAAATCCTTCGGATCTTTATATTGTAATTTTAATTCATCGTTATTCCAGTAATAGCTTATCTTGTACAAATCTTTCAAATAATCATACCGAATGATAATAAATGAAGCTCCTTCATTTAAGCATTGCTTCTTTTTGTTCTCTAGGTACTTGGTTGCTCCACCTCCTAGCATATGGTCAAATGCCAGTATCGTCTTTCCGGAACTATATTTACATAACAAGTCCAGCTCTACGCTTTGTCTAATGCTCTTATTCGGATCCTGTACACAGAATTTTGCTACTTCGCTATTATATGCCGGATGCTTTGCTAATAATTTCTTTTCATGTTCTTTTAAAAATTTCTTTTTATCTTCACTCAAAAAGCTGCCGCCATGATTGTGAAATACAAAAAGATTTTCTACATGAACATTTTTATATCCCTTTTCTATTGCTCTTTGGCACCAGTCATTCTCTTCTCCATAACCTTTGCCAAATGTCTTTGCGTCAAAGTTTCCAATTTCATTTAAGACATTACGATTAACTCCCATACAGAATCCAACTCCGGTCGGCATCTCTATATAGACCGGTCTTTGCTTAATAAATTCGGCATCGATCTGATCAACATTTAAATCCAGAAACAGTTTATTATCCTTTCCGAAATCAGGGAAACTACAAATTGTTCCACAAGTTGTATACGGTGTTGTCGATGCTACTTTTTCATCTTCAAAAATCGGCAGCATTAATCTTTCCAGCCACATATCTGGCAATTCAACATCTGTATTTACCAGTGCAACATGATTCGTTCCCACTCCGAATCCACGATTAACAGTCTGAACAAATCCTTTATTTTCTTCATTATTCAGCAAAAGGACATTTGATTTCCCTTCTGCATATTTTTCAAGATACTCTAACACTCTTTCATCCGGACTTTTGTCATTAATAAGAATAAGTCTGTATTTCATTTTCGTTTTTGATACGGAAGATAGTAATTTTTCTAAAAACTTATATCCGTTATATACTGGTATGATTACATCGACTTCTTCCGAATAAAACTTTTCTGGGAATTCGAAGCAATACTGTTCCTGCTCCTGTATCTTTTCTACAATGTTCAACACTTTTTCATTCGCATCAACCTCTGTAACACGTACATCTACTTTCGACTCTTTGTCATCCTCATTCGCTATGCTTCCCAGATGTATTCTATATTTTTTACCTTCGTGTGAAAATACAATCCAAACTTCATACTCTTTGATGTTTTCCACAATTGCCTGGACATAATATCCGCTTTTTTTTGCATTCTCAATTTTCAAATCCTGATATACATCATTTCTTGAAATGCCATATCTTCCCTTAATGTTGAATTTATTCCCCTTTTTGTCCTCAATCAGAAAATGTACTTTGCTTATCTTGCATTTTTCTGAGCAAAGCCATCCCCTAACGGTAAGCATGGTTCCTGTCTGTTCACAAACATCAACGTTGTATTTAATTCCTAATAATTTTCGTTGTATTTTAAAAAACATTTTTCTTCCTTTCCAAGAATTACATTTCTTCTTTTTTAAATAGTTTCGAATAGTCCGGTGCTTCCAATGTAATAGTGGAAATATAACCTATTAATGTACAAATCACAATCATCACTACTGTCAGCAATAAGAAACTTCGATTTGCTATTCTTCCTATCCATTCGCTTCCCTGAAGTAAATTCGCAGTAACAACAAAATGCCATAAGTAAATTCCATATTGATATTTAGAAATAAATGTAATAATCTTCATCAACCAAAAATCGTTTTCACATTTAAATCCACTTATAAACCACGTTATGATTCCTAGTAAAACAGCTAATCCCGTACTCCAGACATATCCAGTAATTGAATCACTATGCCTGTATTCAGCCAATGGCATTATACACCATATGATTCCACATACACTTGCCATTCCAAACACGCACCATCTCAATGGTTCTCTTATTTTTAATTTTTCTTGATAATCCGCCAGAAACATTCCTATCACAAAATTATCTAATGCGGTAAACAATTGTCTTCCGTAAATGAAATAGTATGATGCTTCTGTTTTTATATGTGCAAATACAAAATGAAAAATAATAATTTTACAGAGTATTGTAAAAACAATTGAACCGATTGTTGTTAAAACCGGATTTTTCTTTACAAGTTTATACAAAACTACAGAAACTAAATAAAATTGAAATATTACTCCCATAGTCCATAAAACTGTACTTATTGATCCACATGTTGATGGGAAGAAATTATGTATCAGCAATGCATGCGTAATTATTCCAAACACACCATCTTTTCCCAATACTGCTGTCTGTGGTCCAATAAAGATAATGATCAAAAGCGATAAATAATATTGTGGCAATATACGTACACATCTTTTTTCAAAATATGTTTTTATCGAAAATTTATTTTTTTAAATCTGCAGATCTATCGATAAAAAGATCCAATACCCATAAATTAAAAAAAAAAAAGTACCTCCAATCTCCCCTCCTAAATAAAAAAGATTATGAATAATTGGATGATCTGCTTCCCTATTCCCACCAGTCAATACATAAAAATGATATACAAGAACTGCCATTATCGCTACAGTTCTCATAACATCAATTCCTTTATTCCTTTTCATTACTTTTCCTCCATATTTTTAATAATACAAGCGGACAACAACCTGCCATGCATTTGCCAGTAACAATGCGGCTACCATAGCCATCACTGCACTATTATATATCTTTAACGATAATTTGTTCTTCCATTTATTGCTTCCAATTAATGCAAAAAAGCCAAACATAAGCGGTATTAAATATCTAGGCTGACATCCATTAATTGTTTCAAAAGCCACTGGAGTAAATGAAATGTATAAAGCCGTTGCAATTAATATAATAATAATAATCACCAGAACTATCATCGCTATCTTCACTTTATTATATTCTTTCCAAGAGTCTTCTGCATTTTTGTCTGTAAATGCAACAATCAAAAGCAATCCAAACGATATTAACTGGAAACTTGATTCTCCAATGTATCCAAATGTTCCAAATATTACTTTAAATGCCCCACCGAAATATAAATAGTTTGTAAATAAATATTTCATCAATATCTTTGTATATTTCCAAGGATTACTTAGTATAAATTTCACCTGTTCTGCGGAATTTACACCTTTTCCTCCGCGAAGATCTCCAATTTCCAACAAATTAGGTAATATATAATATATAGCAAATATTCCTACAAACACCACAAGAAGCCCTAAACTTATTCCAACAATTATTTTTTGTTTTCTTGTCATTCGTCCCCAAACAAGATAACATACATCAATCAATAACCAAGATGCAGCTAAAATCACTAAAAATAATTTAAAGCTAAGTACCATTTCAAGTAAGAACGTCACAAACAATGCAAGTGTTGTTACTCGAAATTTTCTCATTATCTTATGATTGATAAATCTATTTTCCGGAATCATAAGAAATAGTAAAAACAAGGGACAATATATTGTTTTCGGCAAAAATCCAAGTGAGAAACTTCCCAACATTATAACCATATTTTTTATGGATAATAACTTTGGTTTCTGCATTGTTTCAAAGAATGTTGCCAAGCCCAACATTGTAAATCCCGTAATCCAACTATCCAAACTGTATACACCAGCAAGAAACATCGCCGTTGTTAATCCTGTGACTGTAACCAAAATCATTTTTCCTGATTTTAATTTTTTCATCGAAAAATAAGCCAATATCAAATATAATACCATATTCATTGCTGCACCCAAATGAAATGTCCACACATACGGTAAATGTAAACCTCTTCCTATCGCAAGTCCCACTGCAGCTGGAACATACGCTATACAACTTATTTTAGTCCAAACATCTGTGTTACCAGCAACAATTTGTCCCATATTATATAAATTCTGAACACTATTTTGGCTTATTCTCAACGCATCTATACTATTCGGCAAACCATAACCTATTCCGGAATGCCAGTATAACCACTCTTCTGCCTTGTTCGCATATCCGCTCAATGGATGTGATACTCCAACTGCATTCCAGTAATGAATGCTCTCGTCCCATGACATTTCAGACTCTGCTGGTATAATCATAACATACATGATTCCTATTACGCCCAGCAATAAGAGTGCTATAAGTTCCGATTTTTTGTCAGCCTTTTTTGCGCCAATTATAGTTATATAAATGCACATAAGACATGCAATTATAAATACACATCTATATTCATTAAACGCACCTACCGTATTGTACTCCAGCACATCGAAATGCGCTAGCATTTTTTCCAAAACAATGCCAAAGAGAAGCAAAAGTAAAATCATTAATATATTTTTCAAATATATTATCAATTGCTTTTCGTTGGTCAGTGACATAACAAACTGCTTGATCTTTTTTAATGCCTTTCTGAAAATATCAAAGTAAAAACCTGCAACTATACCAAAACCAATAGCCAAGCTTAAACATATTCCAGCGAATTGCGTATTCGCTACATATTTTGTTTGCGATAATCGCAAAATAATATCCCCGCTTTGTTCTTCCCCATTAATACTAAACACTGCACCATTTAACGAATCAGCCTGAGAGCAATATATTGCTCCACATTTTTTATTGCTTTCTATCGTTATATAATATTTTTGAGCATTCTTTATAGCCCTTTTATCAATTCTGTATTCGCTAAATCCATCATCCTCTATATTCGTTCCTTTTTCTACCCAGTGTTGTAATTCTTTATCGGTTTGCTGATCATACAATTTGATATTGAGTTCTGTTCCTTTTTCAAATAATTCTGTATGATATTTTATCGAAAATGAGTAAATCGTTCCATTTCCATTTGTAAGTTCCTGCTTAAAAACATCGCCTTTTTCTATCGTTACTTCTCTATTTGAAAAAGAACCGTACACTTCCGTATCTTTATATTTTTGAATAACATTACCATAATGTATTCTTCCACTTTTCAAGAAAGTAAGAAATAACGTCATACTTATTACTATTCCTATAAAAATATACAAAATTATTTTTCTATTTTTTTGATTCATATAACATTTGTATGACACCATCTATTTATCTATCATACTTTCCTTTCTTTTAGTATTTTAATTTTCTTCATTATTTTTCACATCATGATCTATCTTCCGATCAATCGCAATCTGCTGCGCAAGACTGTCAACTTTATTTTCCAATGCAGACATCTGAATTGTATTAAAGAAAAGCTTAACAATCAAAATAAATATAATGATTAAAAAGACCATATTTACAGGCGATTGAAAACCTAAAATTGCCGAAATTTTCGAGACAATATTAGGGAAAATTCCCATCAGTACAAGAATCGATGAGAAGCAAAACCAGAATACTACATATTCTATTTTCAGTTTGGACTGTCGAATCTTCTTTAGCATAAAAAGTAATAAAGAACACGCTCCAATAATTAACAATATTCTAATATATATAGACATGACTTTATCCTCTCTTTCTGAAATTCTGCACCAGTAATATCGATAATAACATTTTTACCATATATTTTCCGGAATTCACTATATTCAAATAACTCTCCCCAGCTTGTCTCTCATCCATAATTACCGGAACTTCAGAAACTTTAGCACCGTTTTTTAATAAATAAGATACCGTATCCGGCTCCGGTCCATAATTCAAGTTCTTAGCGAACTCCTCAATCATATTTTTCGAAAACATTCTCATTCCAGATGTCGGATCAGCAACTCTGACACCTGTTGTCAGTTTAATTGCCACGGTAATCATCTTACTTCCAATCATTCGTAAAGATGATCCTTTTTTCGTCGTTATAAAACGCGAACCGATCACTATATCATATCCCTCTTTTATCCGCTCTAGCATCGGCTCTATAAATTCCGGTCTATGTTGTCCATCTGCATCGAATTGAATTGCATATGAATATCCCTTTGTGTATGCATATTTTAACCCTGCCTGAAATGCACCAGCCAATCCTAGATTTACTGGCAGATTCAACAGTTCATATCCATTTTTCTTGCATATACCCGCCGTATGATCTTTTGATCCATCATTCACTACAATATAATCATACTCGCTATATTTTTTTTGAATAAATGAAACGACATTTTCTATATTTTCCTCTTCATTATAAGCTGGAATTATAATAAGCAAATCGCTCTTCATTTTATGTCCATTCCTTTCACGCTGCTCAAGACACAAAACGTCATAAATAACGTTGGCTTATTGCAGCTTTCTTTTTTTATAATTGGTTCCACAGGAAGATTCAGCACCCTACAAATCACGGTGAGGTGAGTAAATTGTCCTAGTTATCGGATGACAGTATTTTTACATGTGTAGAATGCTTTTTCAAGCACAATTAAGTGTGCGCTGAGTCCGTAACCTTATCTTTGTTAAAACAACTCTCGTTTTAATCCTAAACATTCAGTCAATATTTCCTACTCCCCTTATTCTATTAAACTTACGGTTCTGAAAGGAGTCCCTATGGCTTTAAAAATTGTGTATCAAATCTGTTGTGGTAATTGATGTTCACAAACTTTTGTCGTTACCTATATCACTTCCACTAACACACAAAGTGTTGCCACCTACAAGTGCCATCGTTTCTCAACCTTCACACAAGAATTAAAGGAATTGTTACATTGACTGCTTAACAAGCATTGTACGGATATCTGCATGGAATCTACTGGTAAATACTAGATTCCTATTTACAATGTTCTCGGAAAAGATTACAACATTGTTTTTGCTTATCCTACATATGTTAAGGCTATCCGTGAAAAATAAACTAACAAGAAAGATGCCAACTGGATTCTAGCACCATGTTCTTTCTGTCAATTGTAAAATTACGGTTGAACAGACAATCCTAATGGCACCAGTTCCAAGGTTATAAAATCAAGTCAAGCTACTGAATAAGCCTTAACTTTGTTACATATTTAATTCTAAGCAACCACCATATGATGGTCTTTTTGTGATACCTTTAATGGAATGGATATCCTCTATTATTCTTTTTCACCCTTACTTTCCTCGCTTGTTTTTACTTTCTATCATTATTAAGAACTATTTTTTCCAAATTATCAGTTGTTGTTTTCCATGTGAAATTTTGTTTCAGCCATGCATAACATAACTTCTGAGCTTCTATACGCTCATCATCATTTTGCAACGCTTTTTTGAAAGCATTATATATATTTTCCACAGAATTGTCATCCATAACAATTCCATATTTTTCATCCTTTATCAATTCTTTTGTCCCGCCGCGTTTTGTTGTAATAATAAAACATTCACACGCAGCTGCCTCTAACGCGGATGTTGCCAGTCCTTCTGATACTGACGGCAGGCAGAAAATATCTGCCTCTTTCAAAAGCGCAATAATCTCTTCAAAATTCAGTCTTCCAATTGGAATAATAAATTTAGATCTGTGCTGTTCTACATAGTCCTTTTCATCTCCTTCACCTGCAATAAAAAGATATATTTCATTATCATTCACCTCATTATATTTTTCTACCGCTGCAATCAGCTCATATATTCCTTTTTCTTTTAACAAGCGTCCTGTAAACGCAATCACTTTTTTCTCTTTTGGAATGTCAAATTCTTTTCTGAAGCTTCTCTCTTTTTTTTCTTTCGTCTGTTCTATTCTGTCTAGATCAACCGAATTATATAAAACTCCCTTTGATTTTATTCCAAAATGTTCCGACCATTCACAACATGCTTTTGATACACCATAATAATCTTTACAATTCCACTTTAATATTTCTGTATGAAGATGCTCATACATTCCACCCAACATATCCAATATCTCATTATGGACAGACAAATGACTCGTTCCATGTTCTATACAGATAGACTGCAGCTTTTTCTTCTTTGCATATATCGCCGCATAAATGGAGTGTATATAAAATCTTGCATTAATAACAACCAAATCATAGCTTTGTTTTTTTAAAAAACAATGTATCTTCCAAAATTCCCGGTTAAGTTTTGGGATTGGAAACCGACCATTAATAAGATTAAAGCATGGAAATCTTAAAATTTCAATTCCTTCCATTTTTTCTCTAGTCACACTTCCAGTTGTATTATTCGTAACAACGGTCACCTTGTTTCCTCTTTTTATCAGTTCTTTCGAAATATTATAGGTATAATTTTCAACCCCGCCCATATGCGGTAAAAACTGTGCCGCAAAAATACAATATTTTTTCATATTACACTCCAGTATTTTCATTTTGTTTCTATTTTTTATTCAGATCTTTCTTTATTCTTGTTGTAGATATTTCTGGAGTTCTTGGCAGATATACCACATCGCAATATTCTTTCAGAAAATCAAATTTTCCTTTCCAATCATCCCCCATTACAAATGTATCTATATGGTATTCCTGCACATCAGTAACTTTCTGTTTCCAATTTTCTTCCGGTATCACCAAATCTACATATCTGATTGCCTCCAGTAGTCTCCTTCTCTCTTCATAAGTAAAATAGCATTTTTTCTGTTTTTCATTCCAGTTGAATTCATCTGTTGAAAGCGCAACAATCAAATAATCACCATACTGTTTTGCCCTCTGCAATAAATTAATATGTCCATAATGTAACAGATCAAATGTTCCATATGTAATTACTCTTTTCATCTTTTTCTCTCCTTTAATCCTCAATACTAATTTTGTTCGTTTTCGACATTCCAGTCGACTCTTTTCATATTATACACAATTAATATCATAAAGCAAATAACGGTAACCGCCATAGGGATTCCATATGCTGCAACAGCTCCCATAAGTCCATAACTTTCCACTAAAATCCTCGGAACAACCAGTGCGATGCAGAACCCTACTCCATATCCTACCATAATCAGAAATTGTTTTCGCATAACAGTCAGCACATAATAACATACCGTAATAATCGCGTTCATGCTTCCACCAAGCATAACAATTACTAGTTCCATTCTATATGCCGACAAATCTAACCCTGATATTATATTCAGAAACCAGATTCCCAGTAAATATGCACCAATCACAGCTCCTATAGTCAGGATCGTAATCCATATCATTGCAATTTTTACAATCTTTACAAATTCTTTTCTATTCTTTTCGTTCCAATAATTTGCCATTGGTGTAAGCATTGGTCTAAATCCGAATAAGCTGAATAAATTAATCACAAATGCCGGCATCAATAAGAATCCATAATAATTCTGCATCTCATTCGACATACTTCCATCGATTGCATATCGCGAGGCATTCACCATATAAGAAAGCATAAAGCTTCCTATAAAAAGCGGAAGGCATTGTTGAAACAGACTCTTCCACTTATCTAATCTTATTTCCAGCTTACATACCTCATAATTTTTCGACAAACGATAATCAAAAAACGCAATAAACACTAATTCCGTTACACACATAGCAATACTTGACATCAAGAGATTATGAGCCAGAGCAAGTGTGATTCCAAATACAATCGTACTGAGAATCACTCGGATTCCCAAAGCCTGTCCCGACAGATCAATTCTGTCTTCCAGCTGGAAGAGTCCCTGGAAAGAATCCGACATACAGTCAATCGCTTTGTACAAACTGATAAAAAACATAACTGCTGCCGCCTCACCCTTTTTCCCCGCAAAGATTACATATACAACAAGACACAGCATCATGACCATACTCGTCATAAAGCGGAATGTAAAATAATCTTTAAACTCCAGCTTGCGCTTTACATCTGTAACCTGTATTGCTCTGGTTTCAAAGCATCCTATAGATGTTAACATCTGCGCTGTTGAAAATGCAAGACTGAAAAGTCCTCCATCATTGCTTCCATTCAGGCGAGTCACCATGGTAAGCAATACAAATGATGCCAGCGCATTGCTCATACTTCCGACCATATTCCAGGCAAATTTACTTCTGTTCGAAATTTCTTTACTTTTGTTCATTATTCATCTCCAAAATCCAGGATATACGGGCAGTGATTTACCCTTTTTTCTTTCGGAGGCATTGTCATATAATCTCCAAACAAACGGGTCAGATATTTATCATAATCATGTGGCATATATACCGTCATGTCTTCAAACGGCATCTCTACCAGAGGATACATTTCTTTCTTGGATATATACGATCTGTCTGACATTGTCACCCGGAACGTATTCATATATTCCGTATCCCTGTCATTATATTTTGTTTCTTCTTTTTCCAACAGCTTATACAAGAAAGGCGGAGACACATGAAGCACTTTTAATACTATATGGGTAACTTTACATATCACAGCTGCCACCTGTTTTTTCCATCCTTTCAGTGGAATCACAGGATCCCCGCTGCATCCCAGGAATAATAATTTGTTCAGAAACCATGTTTTTCTAAGCTGCCGACTGCGTTTTTTCTTATCATCCGGCATATTATCAAGCGGAAAGATATCTATATCAATACATCTTTCACACTTGGAATCTTTTGCATGATATGGTACAAATTTTGTTCCAATCTTCTGTATTTTCGTCACATTAACCGAATAATTTTTGTTTGTTAATGGTGTCAGAATCCTGTACTTTTCTCCCATTTCTTCTTCAATTGCATGCAATGCTATATCATAATCTCTTCTCGGCATCGCTATATCAATATCATCATCCCACGGAATAAATCCCTGATGTCTTACTACCCCGATTCCCGATCCTCCAAGCAGGAAATAAGAAAGATTATATTTTTTACATATTGCATGAAAATCTTTCAGGATTCCCGTCTGTGTTCTCTGTAATTTTTTTAGGACTTCCGGTTCATATTCTTTATACTGAGGTTCCATAAACTTCTTTTTCTCCTTCAAATTGTAATATATACGGGTAATGATTCTGCCTTTTTTCTTTCGGCGGAAGCTGCATATAATCTCCATATAATTCCCGTAAGATTTTATCATAATTCTTCGGTACTTTAATCTTAATATCTTCAAACGGCAATTCCACTAATGGAAAAAGATCATCTATTGATATCCTGCTTTCCCATATCATGGTGTCATTAAACTGTGTAACCACTTTCGATGTTCCATGATAGCGGGTTGCATTTTCTTTCCATTTTTTTGCAAGCCACTCATTCGTCACCGGAAGTACCTTCCAGGCATAATGCATGAGTCCACATGCAATTCTCCCCATTAGATTTCCCTTGGTAAATACACTGCTGGTATAAAAATTAACATTCTTTGTCATGTACAGTTTTCGAAGAAATAATGCCTTTTTCATCTGCTTATTTCTCGCTTTTCGATTCATTGCAAGATCATCAAATACAAAGATATCTATATTAATTCCCATTTCAAAATTGCCATGATCGTAATTCGTCACAAATCTTGTATTCTTCTTATACATTTTGGATACAAAATTATAATATTTCTGAACGCAATCCGGTCCTGCCAATCCGTAAAGGTCTCCAAACTCTTCCGGTGCAACCTTTTTGAATTTTTCATAATCGTCCCGCAGCATTCCAAAATCCATATCGTCATCCCATGGAATAAATCCCTGATGTCTTACTGTTCCGATGACTGTTCCAAATACACCAAAATAATTGATATCATACTTGTCACAGATTCTGATGAATTCCTTTAATACTTTCAATTCTTCCTGTTGTATCTTCTTTAATACTTTAGGTTCATATTGCTTATATCCTTCTCCCATTTTATCCTACCTCATTAATTGTTGACTTCATTATAAGCTTATAGAGCTTCAATTTCAAGACAATCGGATTTTCTCTCTATATTCCTGCCTGCTTCAGCTTACTTCACCCATACACCCGATGCATTAAAGTAATATCTTTTTCCATTTATTTTCTGCCAGCCCGTCTGCATCACTCCTGATGTATTCAGATAATACCATTTGCCATTTATCTTCTGCCAGCCTGTCTGCATTGCTCCCGATGTATTCAGATAATACCATTTACCATCCACTTTCTGCCAGCCTGTCTGCATCGCGCCCGATGTATTCAGATAATACCATTTGCCTTCTATCTTCCGCCAGCCTGTCTGCATTGCTCCTGATGTATTCAGATAATACCATTTACCATCCACTTTCTGCCAGCCTGTCTGCATTGCTCCTGATGTATTCAGATAATACCATTTACCATCCAC
>OBLF01002527.1_pt1 | contig 12262 bp, 9 predicted proteins | sample 1519231 | NCBI WGS metagenome assembly OBLF01 (sample SAMEA2602895, study PRJEB22501) | metagenome | reverse complement strand
AGGCAGCGGCAGATACCATGGAGATTATGAAGGAGCATGCGAAAGGATTAAGCGGTGTGATCCATTGTTATTCGTATTCTAAAGAGATGGCACAGGAATATATCAAGATGGGATTCTATATCGGCGTTGGCGGAGTGGTAACGTTCAAGAATGCGAAGAAGCTGAAAGAAGTAGTGGAAAATATTCCACTGACGTCAATTGTACTCGAGACGGACTGCCCGTATATGGCACCGGAACCAAACCGTGGAAAACGCAATAATTCTGCTTATATCCGTTATGTGGCAGAGAAGATTGCGGAATTAAAGGGCATTACGTATGAAGAGGTAGTCGAACAGACGGAGAAAAATGCAAGAGAGATGTATCGGCTGTAGAATACAATGTTCTATTTATACATATTTCATTTTTTATCACTGTCAATCCCGTCCAAATTATTGTATAATGAGGAATAATCAAGAAACCATATAACAGATACGGGAGGGTCTATGAAGGAACCAACGTTAGGAAATCCGCAGAATACCATTGAGGTTCTGCAGAAATATAATTTTTCATTTCAGAAAAAATTCGGTCAGAATTTCCTGATCGATACACATGTATTAGATAAGATCATACAGTCGGCGAATATCACGGAGGATGATATGGTACTGGAGATCGGACCGGGAATCGGTACGATGACGCAATATCTGGCACAGGCGGCAGGAAAGGTGATCGCAGTTGAGATCGATAAGAATCTGATCCCGATCCTGGAGGATACATTAAGCGGATATGACAATGTACGTGTCATCAATGAAGATGTATTGAAGCTGGATCTTAAGAAGCTTGCAGACGAAGAGAACAACGGAAAGCCGGTCAAAGTGGTGGCGAACCTGCCATATTATATTACGACGCCGATCATCATGGGACTTTTTGAAAATGAGGTTCCGGTAGAGAGTATCACTGTCATGGTGCAGAAAGAAGTTGCGGACCGTATGCAGACCGGACCGGGTAATAAGGACTATGGCGCACTGTCATTAGCAGTACAGTATTATGCCGACCCGTATATTGTGGCAAATGTTCCGCCGAATTGTTTCATGCCGAGACCGAAGGTAGGATCAGCGGTTATACGCTTGACCTGTCATCAGGAGAAACCGGTACAGGTGCAGGATGAGAAGCTGATGTTCAACATCATCCGTGCATCTTTCAACCAGAGAAGGAAGACACTGGCGAACGGTCTGAAGAATGCGGCGACATTAGATTTTACAAAAGAAGAAGTGGAAGCAGCGATTGATGCACTTGGAAAGGGTGCAAGTGTGAGAGGTGAGACACTGACACTGGAAGAATTCGCAAGATTGAGTGATTTATTATCTCCATATAAGAAAGGATGATGACGATGGACAGAAAAGAAGGGCAGACACTATTTGAGGTAACACCGGAAATTAGCCATTTTGCAGAACTTTGCGAGAAGAACAATGCGATAGACAAAGAGTTGTATACGAAGTACGAAGTCAAACGGGGACTCCGTGACCTGAACGGAAAAGGTGTCCTTGCGGGACTTACGAACATTTCCGATGTATGTGCGAAGAAGATCGTGAACGGAGAGGAAGTGCCATGTGCAGGAAATCTTTACTATCGCGGCTACAATATCAAAGATCTAGTGCAGGGGTTTCTGAAAGATAAGCACTATGGATTTGAGGAAATCGCCTATCTGCTGTTATTCGGTGAACTTCCGGATAAGACGCAGCTGCAGACATTTCATGAGACACTGGTGGAAAGACGGACATTGCCGCCGACATTTGTCCGTGATGTGATCATGAAAGCGCCAAGCCGTGACATGATGAACAGCCTGTCGAGATCAATCTTAAGCCTGTACACGTATGATCCTCATGCAGACGATACGTCGATTCCAAATGTACTGCGTCAGTGTCTGAATCTGATCAGTCAGTTCCCGATGCTGATGATCTATGGCTATCATGCATATAATTACCGTATGGGAGAAGATCTCTTCATCTATGCACCGTCACCGGAATTATCAACAGCAGAGAATATACTGATGATGCTGCGTGAGAATAAGGAATATACGAAATTAGAGGCAAAGATCCTGGATATGGCACTTGTCCTTCATATGGATCACGGCGGCGGTAACAATTCTACATTTACAACGCATGTGGTAACATCATCCGGAACGGATACTTATTCGACGATCGTGGCTGCTATGGCATCCTTAAAAGGACCAAAGCACGGGGGAGCAAATGTCAAAGTAACCCAGATGTTTGACGATATGATGGAAAAAGTCAGTGACTGGGAAGATGATGATGAGGTACGCCGGTATCTGACCGATTTGTTGGATAAGAAGGCATTTGACCGGAAAGGACTGATCTACGGAATGGGGCATGCAATCTATTCCGTATCTGACCCGAGAGCCGATATTTTTAAGAAGTTCGTTAAGCAGCTTGCAAGAGAAAAGGGCTGTGAGAAGGAATATGCACTGTATGAAAAGGTAGAGCACATGGCACCGGAGGTCATCGCAGAAAAGCGTAAGATATACAAAGGTGTAAATGCGAATGTCGATTTCTACAGCGGACTTGTATATAGTATGCTGGATCTTCCACCGTCACTTTATACACCGATCTTTGCGGCAGCGCGTATCGTCGGATGGAGTGCACACCGTCTGGAAGAGCTTAAGAATGTAGATAAGATCATTCGTCCGGCGTACAAACCGTTGGCCGAATACAAAGAGTATGTCAGAATGGATGATAGATGATGAAGCATGAATTTTATTATACATCCAGAGATTCCGTGACAAAGATCCATGCGATCGAATGGCTTCCGGATAGAGAGATAAAAGGTGTCTTACAGATATGTCATGGAATGGTGGAGTATATTGACCGTTATGATGAATTTGCCGAATTTATGTCGGAGCACGGATATTATGTAGTCGGACATGATCATCTGGGACATGGGAAATCCATACAGACAGAGGCTGATCTGGGATATTTTGATGAACGGAAAGGGAATCAGTATGTGATCGGAGATATTTATCAGCTGCAGGAGATGACACGGAAAAAATATCCGGATGTGCCGTATTTTATGCTGGGGCACAGTATGGGGTCATTCCTGTTGAGACAGTATCTGACGATGTATGCGGAAGGCCTTGCGGGAGTTGTCATTATGGGAACCGGTCATCAGGGAATGCTGACGCTTTGTGCGGGAAGGATGATCTGCAGGATCATCGCAGCGTTCAAAGGATGGAAATACAGAAGTACATTTGTGGATAGTCTGAGCTTTGGAGGTTTCAATAAGAAATTTGAACCTGGTGAGACATCGAAGGAATGGATCACATCCGATAAGAAAAAACGGGATGAATATGTGCGGGATCCGCTGTGTTCCTATACATTTACACTGGGAGCCTATTATCAGATGTTTACCGGTATGAAGGTTCTGGTACGGAAGGGAAGTATGAAACGGATTCCGAAGACGCTTCCGGTGCTCTTTACGGCAGGATCCGATGACCCGGTAGGGGCTTTCGGAAAGAATGTGATCAGAGTCTATGAGAAATATAAAGATGCCGGGATAAAAGATGTGTCGATCCATCTGTATGAAGGCGACCGGCATGAGATCTTGAATGAGGTGGACCGTCAGAATGTGTATCAGGATATCCTTGCATGGATCGAAGAAAGAAATAAAACAAAAGCGGAGTCGTAAAGACATCCGCAGAAATTATCGGTAAAGTGGACCGCCAGAAGTAATCTTCTGGCGGCCTTTACTTTATGAGGGGGGGCGATAGTTGTTATCCAACTATCTGAAAGTATTATAATCAAGAAATGTGAAAAAAGTATGTTCATTTTATAAAAAAATGCAACAAAAAACTCTCCTTTTCGGAGAGCTTTTTGTTGTTGTTATAATTACTAAAGGAATGAGAGTAAAGTGTACACCGGAGAGTGATTCCGGTGTTTTACTTTATGAGGGGGGTGATAGTTGTTGCTTATCAACTATCTGATATATAGTATAGACAAAAAATATGTCTAAAGTATGTTAAAAACATAAAAGAATTCGAAAAAATCTTAACTAAAAATGAAGAAGACAAAAACAGATTCTAAAGAGCGGAAAGTAAAGGACAGCATTCAGAGTATTTGCGTAAATGAGCAGTTACGATATCAAAGAATTCACCGGAGGTTGGTTTCAGAGTTAAAGGGCGTAATGCAATTTTTTCGAGAAGCGGTCTGTTTCCGTGCTCCCAACAGACCTTGATGACAGTGCGGATATCACGTTCAACACTATAACTTGTCGTATTATAGTGACGTGCGATGTCTGGATAAAGATACTTACTGACGAAAAGGAGGTAGTTTTCATCAGACAGACAAAGACGTATACCATAAATGAGATATTCATAGCCACGGTAAGTTGCACCAATACCAAGAGAGCGAATAAGATATTCTATTTCTGGTTCATGCATAATATGTCATCTTCTTTCTAAAAATTTTGTTTGGAAGAATCCGACAAGATGAAAATCCCACGGAGTATGAAAAAATAAAAAAGATTCTTAAATCACCAGGGATTATTATATAGAAAAAATACCTTTACGAAAATATGGTTTATTGTTTTTAGACATAATATTAGCAGTTTCTATTTTAGACGACAGAACGGATAAAGAGCATATTTTCATAATATCTTAAGAATTTACAAGACCAGGACTTAAAAATTAGTTGATATTCTTGTATAGTATAAGGGAGGTGATGAGAAATGTACAACGTACTTGTATGTGATGATGATAGAGAGATTGTAGAAGCAATAGAGATATACCTGTCGCAGGAAGGATATAAAGTGTTAAAAGCCTATGACGGTGAGGAAGCGTTAAAAGTGCTGGACAGGGAGAAGGTGGATCTTCTGATCATTGATGTGATGATGCCGAAGCTGGATGGGATCCGGGCAACGTTAAAGATTCGCGAGAAGAAGAATATGCCGATCATAATCCTGTCGGCAAAATCTGAGGATGCCGATAAGATCCTGGGGCTGAATGTAGGAGCGGATGATTATATGACGAAGCCATTCAATCCCCTGGAGCTGACAGCGCGGGTAAAGTCCCAGCTTCGCAGATATACACAGCTTGGAAGCACGATCGATAAAAGTAATCAGGCTGTTTATGCGGTCGGTGGATTATCTATCGATGATGAACAGAAGGAGGTTACGGTTGACGGGGAACCGGTCAGACTGACACCGATCGAATATAATATTTTATTATTACTGGTGAAAAATCAGGGAAAAGTATTTTCTATCGATCAGATATATGAAAGTATCTGGAATGAGGATGCTATCGGGGTGGATAATACAGTGGCAGTACATATCCGCCATATCAGAGAGAAGATTGAGATCAATCCGAAGGAGCCGAGATACCTGAAGGTAGTCTGGGGTGTCGGGTATAAGATAGAGAAGCTTTAGGAAGGAGCATATATGAAGAAATGGTACCGAATGCCAAGAGTAAAATTCTTTTTGCTGGCAGCGGCACATATACTTGCAGCTGCAGGGGTGTTATGCATCCTGTGGGCTACGCGTTATCCGATGCTGATACAGGAGCTGTGTTCTGCTGATGCTGCGAAGACGTATGAGGAAAGCAATGCATTTGCCAATGCTGTGGCCAATGCCAATTATCACATCCTGGACGAGATCCAATATCAGACCTTATATGATACAGATGGAAAATATGACCCGGATAAGATCGTAGATGTGGCAAAATATGAAGATACAGGCGGGATAACGGGTAAAGACGAGACCGGACTGTCCTTCCGGCTGGGGGACATGTATTCCTGGGGCAAATTAATCGCAGAAACGATGACAGATGATGGTTCCGTCTCAGATACCCGGGACGAACAGGACGCTATCATTGTGTGTCAGCGGTCAGACGGAAGCTACCACTATTTCCGTTATAAAGAATTTAAACAGATGATCGACAGAGGGGATCTGTCATTTGTCATTACAGGAAACAGTTCTGCAGATGATATTCTAGATGAGTTGAAACAGGGGGAATATCAGGAAAGCAGCAGCGGGGAATCCAGATTCAGGGGACTTCAGGATACCGATGGAAAGATTGCTTACATCAATTGCTGGAATTATGACGGGACAAAGATTCCCGGAGACTATAAGACGGTAAACGGAGAAACGGTACTTCAGCTTGTGAATAATTCCAAGATATGGAACGGCAGGCTGAGTGATGCCTACAGAATGATAAATGATGCGGCCGAGATCATCTATTCGGATGTTGACAATTATGTGCTAAACCAGAAGCAGTATCAGGAAGGAAATACGAATATCACATACCTGTATGTGAACCGGGATAACGGAACGGTCATTACGAATAAAAAGAAATATCAGGACTATGATCATTACGAGGAGAGCCTGGAACAAATAAAAAAATCAGGGAAATATGTGATCGTAAGACCGAAGCTTGCAGACTATGAAAGTAATATTGAAAAAGCCGGCAAAGGAGATTCAATGGCACAGGAATGGCAGAAGACAGTAGCCGGTTATGTAAATGCGTCAGATTATGTATATGCATCGGTTGTGGATACAGCGTATCCTGTGAAAGATGATTTTTACGAGCAGAAACAGATCTTTACACAATATGCGGCCGGGGCAAAAGCGGCCGGTATAGGGGCAGTTCTGGCAGTCGCAGCCTATCTGGCGATTCTGGTGTTATTGACGATCGGAGCCGGAAGAAGTGCGGAAGATGAAGAAGTGCATCTGGTGAAGTTTGATCACATAAAGACAGAACCGGCAGCGGTTGGTGTAATATTGCTCTGGGCAGTAGTTATGCTGGTAGTAACAAAAGCCGGGATATTTACATGGCAAAGCGTAAATGGAGAGACTATCTATACAGAAAATAAACAGATATATCTGCAAGGAATGGTGGTGGGATGTCTGGGGGCGCTGTATAGCTGTGCGATGTTCCTTCTGGGTTATCTGAGTCTGGTGAGAAGAATCAAGGCGAAGACTGTATGGAAGAACAGTGTATTCAGATGGCTGTTACTCTTTTTGAAAGAGATGCTTCAAAACATCCGGTATCTGTGGAAAATGATGATCGGATTAGCAGCATTTTTACTGTTCCACTGGCTGACCTATATATTTGCTGCAGATGGAAGTACTACCTGGGCGTGGGCATTCATCTTGCTGGTAACAGATGCCGCAGCATTCGTCTGGATGGTTCAAAAGGCAAAAGGAACCGGAAAGATCATGATAGGGATCGAGAAGATTGCCGGTGGCGAAGTGGAGTATCAGATTCCGGTAAATGGATTACTGGCAGAGCAGAAAGAGATTGCAGAGAAAGTAAATTCTATTGGAGAAGGACTGGAAACAGCACTTGCAAAGAGTATGAAAAGCGAACGGCTGAAGACAGACCTCATTACGAATGTCTCGCATGATATCAAGACGCCGCTTACATCTATCATTAATTATGTAGAATTGTTAAAGCAGGAGGACTTTAAGGATCCGAAGATCCGGCGTTACATTGAAGTTCTGGAACAGAAATCACAGCGCCTGAAGACATTGACAGAAGACGTCGTAGAGGCTTCCAAGGTAAGTTCAGGGAATATTACGTTGGAATTCATGAACCTGAACCTGGTGGAAATGATCCAGCAGACGAGTGGAGAATTCGAGGAAAAATTTAAGGCAGGAGATCTGGAAGAGGTCATGAACCTTCCGAATGAGGAGATTGTGATCCGCGCAGATGGAAGACGGCTTTGGAGAGTGCTGTCTAATATATATAACAATGCGGCAAAATATGCGATGCAGGGAACAAGAGTTTATGCTGATCTCGAGAAGAAAGATGGCATGGCATGCTTCAGCCTGAAGAATATATCGGCACGGCCGCTGAACATCCCGGCTTCCGAGCTGACGGAACGATTCATCCGCGGGGATGTATCAAGAAGCACAGAAGGCAGTGGTCTGGGATTGTCGATCGCACAGTCGCTGACGGAAATGCAGGGCGGAACATTTGAATTATATCTGGATGGAGATTTGTTTAAAGTGACAATAAAATTCCCGGTTTCATAGTTGGGGACGGAGGATTGCATGCAATCCTCCGTCCTTAACTGCATTTTCTCGGTTCTGTCCGGTAAAATTGCCATCCATGATACTTGCGCTCTTGTCTAAAAAACAGTAAAATATAATATTATGAATGAATTAAGTAAATTATTACAGGAAAATTTAAATATAGAATTTATATCAGCAACGCTGAGTAATCCGAAGAAGAAAGACGATGTGCAGAAGGTAAAGGTAAGACCTGTACTGAAAAAAGAGGTACTTTACTTCCAGTTTGAATCGTTCCGGAACAATCAGGCATTTCACGAGAATGTGGAGGAGAAAAAAGCTTGTGAAATACTTCTCGAATATATGGGAAATATGCGCCAGATGCAGATGGAGACACAGAGAGCGGATTATACGGTTCTTGTAAGTAAAAAAGGAAAAGTGACCATAAAAAGTAAGATAAAAAAGGGCGGGAAAAAGAAGATTGATATGAGCCATGATCGTAAGAAAAAGTATGTGTTGGAAGAGGGAGTCCCGGTACCGTTTCTTCAGGATCTTGGAGTTATGACGCAGGATGGAAAGATTGTGCGTGCAAAATCCGATAAGTTCCGCCAGATCAACCGTTTTCTGGAGTTTATCGAAGATATCCTTCCGGAGCTGGATAAGGGAAGAGAACTTACAATCCTGGATTTTGGCTGTGGAAAGTCTTATCTTACATTTGCCATGTATTATTACCTGCATGAATTGAAAGAATATGACATAAGAATCATAGGACTGGATCTGAAGAAAGAGGTGATCCGTCACTGTAATGAACTGAGTGAGAAATACGGCTATGAAAAGCTGAGATTTCTGGAAGGGGATATTGCAGATTATACCGGAGTCAACAAAGTAGATATGGTAGTAACTCTACATGCCTGTGATACGGCAACGGATTATGCACTGGCGAAAGCGGTCGGCTGGGATGCAAAAGTGATCCTGTCTGTACCATGCTGCCAGCATGAATTGAACCGACAGATCCGGAATGAGGTATTAGAACCGGTATTAAGATATGGACTGTTGAAGGAACGTATGGCGGCGCTGATCACGGACGGACTCCGGGCACAGTATCTGGAGCGCGAGGGGTATGAAGCACAGATACTGGAATTCATCGATATGGAACACACGCCGAAGAATATCCTGATCCGGGCAGTAAAAAGGAATCAGAAAGCAGATCAGAAAGAATCTGTAAGGCGGCAGCAAATCGAAGCATCTATTCGGAAATGTGAAGCAGAACTCAGGGTGTCACCGACACTGGGGCATCTGTTAGATAACCAGGGAAAAACGGAATAAAGAGGGAGTATAAATGACATTAACTTTAAAGAAACGTTTGATAAATGTGGGCGTTTTGTCTGCAGTATTTATCGTGGCTGTCATTATATTCAGCTACGTGACGAATAAGGGGAATGACAACATGACGGCTGATATGGGAGCCGCAACATTTCCACAGATCTCATTTTCATATGGAGATTATAAGATCAATACACTTACAGGCTATGCAAAGAGGATGGATGTGTCTTCTATGCATAATACCATCACTCCGGTAGCCGATCAGAGTCTGGATGTAAATATAGAAGCATATGGCAATAAATTTACAGGAGCCAGCTATAAAGTCTACACACTGGACGGGACAAGTGAACTGGAATCTAAGAAAATCAAAAAGGCAGGAAAGAACTTCAGTCTGGATCTGAGTGGAGATAAGGTACTGGATGAAGAAAGAATTCTGGAGGTTCGGCTGAACAGAAATGGTGCGGATCCGGTATATTTCTACACCAGAATTGTCAGTGATGAAGATGCCAATGTTGCACAGTGTCTGAATTATATCAGTGATTATCATGAAAATGCACTTGCAAAGGCAGAGAATGCAGGCGTAGGAGCAGCGCTTGAGCCGACGGATGATGCGGATAATACGACGCTTCAGCATGTAACGATCAATTCGAATTACGAACAGGTTACATGGGGCAGTCTGAAACCACAGGTAGAACAGGAAGAACGCTGGAGTATCAAAGAACTGAACAGTACCTGCATGTCGGTATTGTTACAATACAGGGTAAGCTGTAAAGGAGAGGAAAATGAATCCGACCGGTATGCGGTCAAAGAATTCTTCCGTGTCAGATACATCGCAGATGCACAAAAGGCATACCTCTTAGATTATGACAGAACGATGGATCAGATATTTGATGCGACGAAGAAGGTTCTGAATGAGAAGGGAATTATCCTCGGAATTGCACCAACGAATCTGTCTTATAAGGTGAATAAAGACGGGACGATCGTATCATTTGTCGAGGCAAATGAACTTTGGAATTATAATAAAGATTCGGATGAGGTGTCACTTGTATTCGGATTTGCAGATGCGGAAAATACAGATGTGAGAAATCTGGTTCCGGATCACAAGATCAAGATTTTGAAAGTAGACGCAAAGGGCAACACGACCTTCCTTGTGTCGGGATATATGAATCGTGGTGAGCATGAAGGTGAAGTCGGAGTGGCCGTATATTATTACGATATAGAGAAAAATTCCGTGGAAGAGAAAGTCTTTATCTCTACCAATAAATCTTATGCACAGGCAGTCAGTGAACTGGGAGAAATGTCTTATTATGATGCGAAGACAGACATGCTCTACACCATGGTGGACGGTACACTATATCAGTATAGTATAGAGGATGATGAGAAAACAGTACTGGTCAAAGGTCTGGACGCACAGCAGTATGTCGTATCGGAAGATGGAAGTCTGATCGCATATCAGGCAGACGGAGAACTTGGAACTGCAACGAAAGTATCGATCCTGAATGTAGGGACAGGAAAGAAGCAGAAAATAACCTGCAGCGAAGGAGAATGCATCCGTCCACTGGGCTTCATCAGAAGTGATTTTGTATATGGAATTGCGAAGACGGAAGACATAGGAAATACCGTGTCCGGAGAAGCAACCGTCCCAATGTACAAATTGGAGATCCGGAATCAAAAAGGAAAAGTGATTAAAACCTATCAGACAGATGGCATTTACATTTTAAATGCAGCATTTGATGAAGATATGATCACGCTGGAGCGTGCATCAAAGGATGGGGACACCTATACTGCAACAGCTCCGGATTATATTACGAACAATGAACAGAAGACGAAAAGCAATATTACACTGGAGACATATGCGACAGATCTGAAGCAGACACAGGTACGACTGACATACAATGATGGGATATCAGATAAGGAACCAAAAGTACTGAAACCAAAACAGATCCTGTTCGAGACACCGCAGACGATCACATTTTCAGACAAAGACGCACCGGAGAAATATTATGTCTATGGACATGGTGAGATCCAGGGTGTGTATACAAAGGCAGGGGATGCGATCAAGAAAGCAAATGATTACAACGGAGTGGTAGTCGATTCCTCACAGGACTATGTATGGGAGCGTGGTAACCGTAACCTGCAGTATTCGATCACAGAGAAAGATGATGTATTAAATACAATCAAGGACCGTCTTAAAAACCAGGAGAAGCCAATTGATATTTTGAAGGATATAAATGATGGTGCTGCCTATGACCTGACCGGATGTACGACAGAAGAGATCCTGTACATTATCAATCAGGGCAGACCGGTCATTGCAATGCTGGATTCGCAGAATGCGGTTATTCTGGTGGGATACAGTGATACGAATGTTGTGTATGAAGACTTGAATGACAGTACAAGACACAGCGTGAAGTATGAAGAGATGGATCAGATGACATCCGGAAGCGGAAATGCGTATATTGGATAGTTGTGTATAGAAAATAAAAAAGAGCGGACATATAACTGTTATGAAATGAGTTATATGTCCGCTCTTTTTAATACCATTCAGATATAGATTAAGCTGTGCGGAAAAGTGTTCCTTTATATTTCTTCAATGCTCCGTACACGATCAGACCAAGAACAGTGCAGGAGATCACCTCACCAATTCCAACCGTCAGCATCATAAACGGAATCGGAAGTGTCACACCATAACCGTAACGCAGTACGAACGGAACGATGATGATATTCGAAATAATCGGTGGAAGTGTTGCGACAACCGGCTTCTGCTCACGCAGTTTCCATGTGAAAAATGCACCGATCAGAGTTGCAATACTGCCGAATACAATATCCGGAAGGATCGCACCGCCCAGAATATTACCGATCAGACATCCGACAAAGAGTCCCGGAATAGCGGCTGGTGTAAATATTGGTAAAATAGTGAGTGCCTCGGAGATACGAACCTGTACTT
>OBLF01002524.1_pt1 | contig 12279 bp, 9 predicted proteins | sample 1519231 | NCBI WGS metagenome assembly OBLF01 (sample SAMEA2602895, study PRJEB22501) | metagenome | reverse complement strand
CTTTTGGAGCTTGTGGCCGGACTCGAACCGGCGACCTGCTCATTACGAGTGAGCTGCTCTACCAACTGAGCCACACAAGCAAAATAGGAGGGGCTGCACACAGCCACGCATTGTATTGTGCCACATTTTCGGGGATTTGTCAACTAAAAATTCCGGGGTGAATAATACATAACGTAATCGGCACCAAAGTTTTGCGACAAAAGAAACCTCGGTGCGTGCAGAATCTACAAAGCCCGTCCAAAACACCCAAAAAGCCCCTTTGGAAAATGGTGCGGAAAAGAGGAGAGAATCCATGAAAAACCGGACTTTTTTACACGGCGACAGGATGGGGGAGGATTCGCCTGAGTTTTACATAATTCATTTGTAAATAAACCTTTACAAAGAGTTATTCACATTATCCACAGACTTTTCCACACCGGGAAAAACCTTGTCGGAAAAAGGCTTTCCACATTATGCACCGGTTTTTCCACAGGGCGCAAACGCAGTTTTACACCGGAGCAGAAAGGTGAATATAATTTACATAATGTAAAAATGTAAAGGCGTTTTTCCTGTGAGTAGACGGGGAGTTACCATAACTTGGAGAGAGCCGAAAAGAAGGGGAGCGGCCATACAGAGGTCGCTCCCTTTCGTGCAATTTTATCCACGATCCAGATCCCGTGTGGCGTAGGCGTTCAGGGAAAGATCCGCCGTATGTCCCGCCAGATACTCATAGTAGCCCTGTGCGCCGATCATAGCCCCGTTATCACCGCACAGCCGCAGAGGCGGCAGGTACAGCCGGCAGCCCGCCTGACGGCAGGCCCGCTCCAGATCGCCCCGGATGATGGAGTTGGCGGCCACGCCTCCGGCGGCCACGATGGTGCGCCGTCCGGTACGGCGGGCGGCCTCCATGGCACGGGGGATCAGCTCGTCGCTGACGGCCTGTGTGAAGTCACGGGCCAGCGCCGCAGCGTCCAGAGGCTCGCCCTTCTGCTGGGCATTGTGGGCCAGATTTACCACCGCCGTTTTCAGACCCGAAAAGCTCATATCCAGCTCCGCTCCCTCCACATGGACACGAGGCAGGGTATACTTGCCGCCGGGGGACTGCTGGGCCAGAGCGTCCATGGGCTTGCCGCCGGGGTAGGGAAGGCCCAGCACACGGGCTGCCTTGTCGAAGCACTCGCCGGCAGCGTCATCCCGTGTGGCTCCCAAGATCGCCATGTCCGTATAGTCCCGGACATCCACGATGAGGGTGTTGCCGCCGGAGATGGCCAGCGCCAGAAAGGGCGGCTCCAGCTCCGGGAAGGCCAGATAGTTGGCGGCGATGTGGCCACGGACGTGGTGGACCGGGATCAGGGGCACGTCCAGCGCATAGGCCACGGACTTGGCGAAGCTGACCCCCACCAGCACGGCGCCGATGAGGCCGGGGGCATAGGTGACGGCCACGGCGTCCACGTCGCTCTTGGTGAGCCCGGCATCGGACAGCGCCTGATCCGTCAAACCGGCAATGGCCTCCACGTGCTTGCGGGAGGCGATCTCCGGCACTACGCCGCCGTAGAGAGCGTGCATATCCGCCTGAGAGAGGATGGCGTCGGAGAGGACCGTGCGTCCGTCCCGCACCACGGCCACGGCGGTCTCGTCGCAGGAGGATTCAAAGGCCAGAATGTTCATTGCGCCGCCTCCCCGTCAAACCGCCGGGTGAGGATCAGGGCATCCTCCTTGGGCAGGTCGTAGTAGTTTTTGCGGCGGCCCGCCTCCTGAAAGCCGAAGCCCTGATACAGAGCGATGGCGGCGGCGTTGGAGGGGCGCACCTCCAGCGTCAGGAAGGCCAGACGGTTAGCCTCAGCGAAGTTGAGAAAGACCTGCAGCAGCTGCCCGGCGATGCCCCGGCGGCGCTGCTCCGGGAACACCGCCACGTTGGTGATATAGCCCTCGTCAGCGGCCACCAGCAGTCCTGCATAGCCCAGCACATCGCCGGTGACGGCGTCCTCCGCCACCAGAAAGGCGGCGCACTGATTTTCCAGCTCCTCCGCCAGCATCTTCCGGGACCAGGGGCGGGAGAAGCAGATGCGCTCCAGCCGCTCCAGCGACTCCAGATGATCGGCGTTCATGGGTACGATCTTGATGTTGTTCATATGTGTACCTACTCTTTTTCGGATGTATTTTTTACAGTGGTAGTAGCTTGAGAGTCATCGTCCACTGTGTAATCGACCTCGATGGTATCTAAAGAGGTGGATTCCCGGTCATCGGAAAAGTCACCTTCGATGAACCAATTATAGGCCCGTGCTGCGATGAATTTTGTCTCGGCGTAGTCCAGTCCGCCGCCGATGAAAGCGCCGACACCGGGGACCAGCTTTCCAATATTTACGAGTCCCTTACTGCCCATTTTTGTCAGCAGACGAAAGCCTACTTTTTGATTGATGGCGGTCAAGACACGTCCAGGGATCTTTTTAACGAGGCCTTCAGCGACCTTGACACCAAATTTGACACCGACCTGTTTGAGCAGCTGATTGACAGTGACACCTGCAAGACAGGCGTAGACAAAGGTTTGTGTCTGGTCACTGTGAAGGTCGTATCCGGCCATGTAGGCGGTGCAGGCAATCATACGCATTTGGACATAAAGAACGCTGCTGATATTGGCAGGAATGGCAACCGGCAAAGTGATGATGCCGCCGAAGCCGGTGAGAAAACCAGAAGTGGCGCATTTGATGACCTGATTCTTAAGCATGGCTTTGGCGGCAAATTCCTTGGTGGAATGTTTGCTCATATAGTCCAGAGCCATTGCACTGACGGGCACACTCACCTTGGGGATGCCGGAGAGAATCTTTTGATAGAGGGTATCCAGCAGAGTCATAATGTCTGCCTGTGTGAAGCCTTTTTTCTGTTCCGCAGTCATATACGTTCTCCTTTGCAATTATCTGTAATTCAACAGAAGCATATCTGTCAAATTATTCAGCCCTTGGCGGCGAGCCAGTCGGGGCCGCTGTGGGCATCGGCGGGCAGGGGGACGGACAGCCGGGCGACGCCCTGCATCTCCTCCTGCAGGAGGGCCTCGACACGGGGGGCCTCCTCTGCCGGGCACTCCACGATGAGTTCATCGTGGACCTGCATGATGAGCCGGGCGGCCAGACCCTCGCCGGAGAGCCGCTGCTCTACCCGGATCATGGCCAGTTTCATGATGTCCGCCGCCGTCCCCTGAATGGGCATATTCAGCGCCACCCGCTCCCCGAAGGAGCGGAGGTTGAAGTTGGAGCTCTTCAGCTCCGGCAGCGCCCGACGCCGCCCGAAGAGAGTGACAACGTAGCCCTGCTGCCGGGCCTGCTCCACCACCTCCGTCATATACCGGCGGACGCCGGTATAGGTGGCGAAGTAGCGCTCCATATACTCCTTGGCCTCGGCCACGGTGACACCGATGTCCTGAGACAGGGAGAAGGGGGAGATGCCGTAGACGATGCCGAAGTTCACGGCCTTGGCCCGTGAGCGCATCTGGTGGGTCACCTCCTCCGGCGGTACGTGGAACACCTTGGAGGCGGTGAGGGTATGGAAGTCCTCCCCGGAACGGAAGGCCTGCTGCATCACCTCGTCGCCGGAGATGTGAGCCAGCAGCCGCAGCTCGATCTGGGAGTAGTCGGCATCCACCAGCAGGTTCCCCGGCGCCGCCACGAACATCCGGCGCATCTGGCTGCCCAGCTCCGTGCGGGTGGGGATGTTCTGGAGGTTGGGCTCCGTGGAGGACAGGCGGCCGGTGGCCGTTACCGTCATCTGGAAGCTGGTGCGGATGCGGCCGTCGGCGTCGATGACCTTCAGCAGGCCGTCGGCATAGGTGCTTTTCAGTTTGCTGTACTGCCGGTACTCCAGCACGTCCGCCACAATGGGGTGCTGCCAGCGGAGCTTTTCCAGCACGTCGGCGTTGGTGGACCAGCCGGTTTTGGTTTTCTTGCCGTGGGGCAGCTGGAGATCCTCAAAGAGCACCTTGCCCAGCTGCTTGGGGGAGTTGATGTTGAAGGGAGCCCCGGCGGCGTCATAGATCCGCTGCTCCAGCCGGCGGATGGTGCCGGTAAGGCTCTCGCCGAAGTCCGACAGTGCCTTGGCGTCCACCAGAAAGCCCCGCTGCTCCATCCGGGCCAGCACCGGGCAGAGAGGCAATTCCACGGTGTGATACAGCTCCTTCATGCCCAGCTCCTCCAGCTTGGGGGGCAGGGTCTCATACAGGGCCTCCACGGCGGAGCAGTAGCTGTGGAGGGCCGCCCACGCCGAAGCGGTATCCGCCAGCGGGGCAAAGGCATCCGGCTCCAGATGCAGGGGCTTGGGCAGTTCTTCATTATAGTAGGTCACGAACAGCCGCTGGAGGTCGTAGCTTCCGGCGGTGGCATCCAGCAGATAGGCGGCCAGCGCCGTATCGAACCCATAGCCCTCTATGGGGAGGTCCTGCTCCAGCAGCGCCCGCATGGTGTCCTTGATGTGGTGGCCCACCTTGCGGATATCGGCGGAGAACAGGGCCGTCAGCAGAGAACGCCACGGGCCGGTGTAGCGGCTCTGATCCAGCTCCGCTGCGGCGGAGGTGTGCGCTCCGGTATCCCACTGGACGGAGAGGACGGAGAGGTCCGGTAGGGCGTAGACGGTCACATGGTCCGCCTGACGCCACTGGGCCAGCAGGGCCTGAGCCTGCTGCTCCGTCTCCAGCGGCTCCACGGTGACGGTGTGCTCCGGGGCGGCCTCGGTGTCCCGGTGGGGGGTGAGGCCGTACCGGTCGATGAGCTTCTGAAACTCCAGCTTCAGCAGCAGGTCATAGAGCTCCGGAGCAAAGGGGCGGCGGAGGTTGTCCTCCGGGGTGAAGTTCAGCGGGGCATCGGTGACAATGGTGGCCAGATACCGGGAGTGCTCAGCGCTCTCCCTGCCCTCCTGCAGCTTTTTGATGACGCCGGGCTTGGCGTCGATCTCCGGCAGCAGGCGGTACAGCTCCGCCACGGAATGATACTGCTGCACCAGTGCCATGGCGGTCTTTTCCCCCACGCCGGGGACGCCGGGGATGTTGTCGGAGGCGTCGCCCATGAGGGCCTTCAGGTCGATCATGTGGATGGGGGCGAAGCCATACTGCTCCCGGAAGGTCTCCTCCGTCATGTCCTTGGTGGTGGTCTGGCCCATGCGGGTGGACACCAGCTTCACCTTGGTATGGGGGGTGATGAGCTGGAGACTGTCCTTATCGCCGGTGACGATGACGCAGTCCCAGCTGGCCGCCTCGCAGCGGCGGCTGATGGTGCCGATGAGATCGTCGGCCTCGTAGCCGGTGAGGTCGTACTGGGGGATGTTCATGGCGGAGAGCACCTGCTTCAGATACGGCAGCTGCATGGCCAGCTCCTCCGGCATCCCCTTGCGCTGAGCCTTGTAACGTTCATCCGCCTGATGGCGGAAGGTGGGCTCCCGGCGGTCGAAGGTGACGCACAGCGCCTCCGGCTGCTCCTCGTCCAGCAGCCGCTGGAGGGTGGTGAGAAAGCCGTAGATGGCGTGGGTATATAGCCCGTCCCGTGTGGACAGGGGGCGGATGCCATAATAGGCCCGGTTGACGATGCTGTTGCCGTCGATGACCATCAGTTTCATGGAGGGTCCTCCTTATACTTCTTGGCATATTCTATTTTATTATACGCCAGTTTCTCCCATAAAACAACCTTTGGCGGAGAATGGGACAGAGGTTTTCCGGTATTTTGCATGGAATGGGGCGGAAAAGAGGGAGAATTTGTTTTTCCTCTTTCTTTTTTCGGCGAAATACGCTATAATCTATATTTGACTGAAATTTGACCGGAAGGGGTATGTAGATATGTCCGCAGAGCTGTTACAGCTGCTCAACGGCGTTCAGACCATGTCCATCGTGGGAATGTGCAAGAATGCCGGAAAAACCACCATGCTCAACTGGATGCTGCACCATGACCGCCTGCAGGGGACGCTGGGCCTGACCTCCATCGGCCGGGACGGCGAGTCCACCGACGTGGTCACCGGCACGGAGAAGCCCGGCATCTTCGTGCGGGAAGGGACTCTCATCGCCACCGCCAAGGATATGCTGCGGCTGGGGGACACCACGCTGGAGATCATGGAGACCACCGGCATCCCCACGCCGCTGGGGGAGGTGGTGATCTTCCGGGCCCGCAGCGACGGCAATGTCCAGCTGGCAGGACCGTCCATCACCACGCAGCTCAAGGAGGTCTCCCGGCTGTTCTTCGAGATGGGGGCCGACAAGTCCATCATCGACGGCGCTCTGGGTCGCAAGTCTCTGGGCGCACGGGCCGTGGCGGAGGGGGTCATCCTCTGCACCGGGGCCTCATACCACATGAGCATCGACAAGGTCGTGGCCGACACCGCCCACGTGTACCGGTTGATGAATCTGCCCAAGGCGGAGACCATGCCGCCGGAGATGGAGGAGGGGCTGGAGAAGTGCCTGAAGGATCACGGCGAGGCCCTGATCTCCGGGGCGCTGACGGATACCATGGTGATGCCCCTGCTGCGCTCCGGCGTGCTGCGGAATACCCGGCTGGTGGTGAAGGATCCCAGCAAGGTGCTGCTGAGCAGCGATGCGCTGGATAAGCTCCAGACCCGTCAGGTGCGGCTGGAGACGGAGGAGGCCGCCCGGACCCTGTGCGTCACCATCAACCCGGTGTCCGCCTACGGCTGGAAGTTCGACAAGGATGAATTTATGACCCGGATGCGGGAGGCGGTGGATGTCCCCGTCATCAATGTGAAGGAGGAGCTGACATGATCAATATTCGCTTTGAAGAGAGGGAAAAAATCGGCTTGCAGTATGCGCTGGAGACTCTCCACGGGTGCAGCCCCTTCGGTCAGGAGAAGATCCGCAAGCTGCGCTACTACTCCCCCGACGAGCGGGAGGAGTTGGAGACGGAGCTGTATAACGTGGAGCAGGCCGCCAAGGCGGCGGATGCTCTGAAGCCCCTGTACGACAGGATCGGGCTGATGCTGTGCCAGATGAAGGACATCCGTGGCTCTCTGCGCCGGTGCCAGGCGCTGGAGGTCCCGGATCATGTGGAGCTGTTTGAAATCAAGGTATATCTCCAGCGGCTGGAGAGTCTGATCCCCCTGTTCCGGCAGGTGTGCGAGACCACCCACTTCAAGGCGCTGGCCTTCCATGATCCGGCGCAGGCGCTGGAGATCCTGGATCCGGACAAGACCCGCAGCCGTGGCTTCTACATCCCCGACAATGCAACACCCAAGCTGAGGGAGATCCGTGCGGCCAAGAAGCAGATCGAGGAGCAGCTGCACCATGCACAGACCGATGCCGAGAAGGAGGAGCTGCGCTCCCGCCGGACCCGTGTCTGTGCCGAGGAGGACAGCGAGGAGACCAAGGTGCGCCGCAGCATGGGGCAGGCGCTGGCTCCGCTGGCAGGAGATCTGCTGGAGGACGCCGACACGGCGGGCCGGCTGGACTTCATCATCCAGAAGGCGCTGTTTGCCGTGCGCTACGGCGGCGTGCGGCCGGAGATCACGGAGACGGAGCTGGAGCTGACGGACATGATCAACCCCGAGCTGTGCGACCTGCTGGAGCAGAAGGGACGGTCCTTCGTGCCGGTGTCCATCCGGCTGGAGCAGGGGGCCACCGTCATCACCGGCGCCAACATGGGCGGTAAGTCCGTGGTGATGAAAACCGTGGCCCTGAACGTGCTGCTTTTGCAGGCGGGCTTTCTGGTCTGCGCCAAGAAGGCACGGATGCCGCTGTTTTACAGCGTGAAGATGCTCTTTGACGACTTGCAGTCTATCCAGTCGGGACTGTCCGGCTTCGGCTCGGAGATCGTGCAGTTCCAGAAGGCGCTGGAGGAGGTGGAGCAGGGCTACTCCCTGTTCCTGCTGGATGAGTTCGCACGGGGTACCAACCCCGATGAGGGCGCCGTTATCGTGCAGGCAGTGACCAAATACCTCAACGAGGTGAATGCCATCTCCCTGCTGACCACCCATTACGACAAGGTGGCAGAGAACGCCCGGCTGCACTATCAGATCATCGGACTGCGGGACGTGGATCCGGAGCAGATCCGGCAGGAGCTGGCGGCTACCGGCGACGACGGCATTCAGGTCATCGCACGGCACATGAACTACGGCCTGTACCGGGTGGAGGGGAAGTCCGACTGCCCCAGAGACGCCCTGAACATCTGCCGGATGCTGTCGCTGAAGCCGGAGATCCTGGAGAAGATCGAGCAGGCGTATTAAGATGCCGGAGGCTCTCTGCGGTGGTTGGCCGCTGCTGCGTGCGGCGTCTGTGGGGCGGTATGCGCCGCCGAAGGGCGGAGAAATGGAAAGAATGACCAATAAAGGCGGGAGAGGATACTCTCCCGCCTTTGATGTACTCGTGAGATATTGCTTTGTGCATAACCCATAGAAAACGGCGCGGGAATTTTATCTCATGCACAAAAAATCTCTGTCTTTTTTGTCACAATGCTACCTTGACAAAGCCCCGGTGGAGACGATATAATGAGGACCGTAGAAGTTCATACCGCAATCAATAGAGGTGCGGGGGACAGGGTACTGCTTCGTGAGGACAGACACTCGCAGAGCGGGGCAGGAAGGGGTCCTTCGCCGAAAGGGCATGACGAGTCTGGTGTCATGGTCTTGGGGTCGAGGTGTAAGCGTCGGCACTGTCATGTCGAAAGACGTGGAGCGCTATTGGTCAGCCTTGACCGATAGCGTTCTTTTTATGCCCGAAAGAGCGGTATGGCCACAGCGGCGGAACTTCATGAAAACGACCCAAATTTATGAAGGAGGAAAAACTTATGGAAAAGATCACTTCTACCCTGCGGCTGCGTATGAGCGCAAAGGATGCTCACTACGGCGGAAACCTGGTGGACGGCGCACACATGGTGCACCTGTTCGGTGACGTGGCCACCGAGCTGCTCATCAAGTGTGACGGCGATGAGGGCCTGTTCTGCGCTTACGACATGGTGGAGTTCAAGGCTCCCGTGTACGCCGGCGACTACATTGAGGCCTATGGCGAGATCGAGAAGATCGGCAACACCTCCCGCACCATGCGCTTCGAGGCCCGCAAGGTCGTCGTTGCCCGCAGCGATATCAGCGCTTCCGCTGCTGACGAGCTGGACGAGCCCATCGTTGTCTGCGTGGCTCACGGCACCTGCGTGACCCCCAAGGACTGCCAGCGCAAGAAGATCGAGAAGTAAGGGAGCGGCAAGATGGAGAAGCTGATTATTACTGCTGCTATCTGCGGCGCTGAGGTCACCAAGGAGCAGAACCCCGCTGTGCCCTACACTGTGGAGGAGATGGTCCGTGAGGCCAAGTCCGCCTACGAGGCCGGTGCAGCCATCCTGCACATCCATGTCCGTGAGGACGACGGCACGCCCACTCAGGGCCGTGAGCGCTTCCGTGTGGTGATGGATGCCATCCGCAAGGAGCTGCCCGATGTCATCATGATCCCCTCCACCGGCGGCGCTGCCGGTATGACCCCGGAGGAGCGTCTGCAGCCCACCGAGCTGTTCCCTGAGATGGCCACTCTGGACTGCGGCACCTGCAACTTTGGCGACGAGATCTTCGACAACACCATGCCCACCATGCGTGCCTTCGGCAAGCGTATGCTGGAGAACAACATCAAGCCCGAGTACGAGTGCTTCGAGCTGGGCCACATTGACACCATCCTTGGCATGGCCAAGAAGGGTGAGGTGCCTGCCCATCCCATGCAGTTCAACTTCGTGCTGGGCGTCCACGGCTGCACTCCCGCAACCGTGGAGAATCTGGCTTTCTTTGCCAGCAAGATCCCCGCTGGCTCCACCTGGACCGTGTCCGGCGTGGGTCGTTCCGCATGGACCATGGCCGCTGCGGCCATCGCCATGGGCGGCAACGTCCGTGTGGGCTTCGAGGATAACATCTATCTGGGCAAGGGCCAGAAGGCTGCTTCCAATGGCGAACTGGTGGCCAAGGTCGTCCGCATCGCCAAGGAGCTGGGCCGTGAGATCGCCACTCCCGCTGAGGCTCGTGAGATCCTGAGCCTCAAGCCCCTGAAGTAAAAAACACTCTTTCATTCATACATTTATTTAGGAGGAAAAATATTATGGCAGAGCTGAAAGGCAACAAGTACGGTACTCATCGTGTAATCGAGCCCAAGGGCGTTCTGACCCAGGCTGCTTGGAAGGTCGATAACGATATGTCCAAGGTCTACTCCAACGAGATCGTCTGCGACGTGACCTCCCTGAACATCGACTCCGCTTCCTTCACTCAGATCGCTGAGGCTTGCGGCGGCGACGAGAAGAAGATCGGCGAGATGATCCTGGGCATCGTTGCTGAGCGTGGTAAGCAGCAGAATCCCGTGACCGGTTCCGGCGGTATGTTCAAGGGCGTTGTCTCCCACATCGGTGAGGATCTGAAGAAGAAGCCCGGCTTCGACCTGAAGGAAGGCGACAAGATCGTCTCCCTCGTGTCCCTGTCCATGACCCCGCTGCGCATCGACAAGATCCTGGCCATCCACAAGGATATCGACCGTGTGGACATCGAGGGCAAGGCCATCCTGTTCGAATCCGCTCTGTATGCCAAGATGCCCGAGGATATGTCCGAGCCTCTGGCTCTGGCTGCTCTGGACGTGGCCGGCGCTCCCGCTCAGGCCCGCAAGCTGCCCCACGAGGGTGACAGCGTCCTGATCCTGGGCGCCAACGGCAAGTCCGGCGTGCTGTGCGGCTGGGAGGCCATGAAGAAGGTCGGCCCCAAGGGCAAGGTCGTGGGCGTTGTCCGTAACCCCAAGCAGGTTCCCGGTCTGCTGGAGCTGGGCGTGTACACCGACGTGATCGTCGCCGACTGCACCAAGCCCGTTGAGGTCATGGAGGCTGCTCTGGCTGCCAACGACGGCAAGGAGTATGATCTGTCCATCTGCTGCGTGAACATCGAGTCCTGCGAGATGTCCGCCATCCTGCCTGTCCGTGATGACGGCGTGGTGTACTTCTTCTCCATGGCTACCTCCTTCACCAAGGCTGCTCTGGGCGCTGAGGGTATCGGCAAGGATGTCACCATGATCATCGGCAACGGCTACACCAAGAACCACGCCAACATCACTCTGGATGTTCTGCGTGAGAATCCCAAGCTGCGCAAGCTGTTCGACGAGAAGTACTGCTAAACTGCGATGATGTGCTCTACCTACAGGGGCCTTCGGGCTCCTGTAGGTAAGCATCTTATTCGGAGCCCCCTGCCTTCGGGAGATCCGAACGCTGCGTGCGGCTTGAGGAGGCGGTACGCAGAGTTGAGGAGAAATGGAAAATGCGTGGAGCACCACGCAGGTTAAATAACGGTGTGCAGAGGTCTGGCCCGTTGAGGAGCGGGAAGGACGCTGCTGGCCGGAACAGTCGCCCGTGCGCCCAGTGCGACGGGAAAAGCTAACCGATATTTTTAATATTTGAAGGAGAAAACGAATATGAAGACTCGCAATGGTCTGTTCGCTGACGTTCCCGAAAATCTGTGGAATGACTGGCATTGGCAGGTCGCCAATCGTGCTGAGACGATTGAGGATCTGAAGAAGTACATGAACCTGACCCCCGATGAGGAGGCCGGTGTTGCCAAGACGCTGGGCAAGCTGCGTATGGCAGTTACTCCTTATTACCTGTCCCTGATCGATCTGGATGACCCGTTCGATCCCATCCGTAAGATGGCTATCCCCCGCGCTGAGGAGCTGGAGTATGCCGATTACGAGGATGCCGATCCTCTGCACGAGGATACCGACTCCCCCACCCCCGGCCTGACCCACCGCTATCCCGACCGTGTGCTGCTGCTGATCACCGACCAGTGCTCCATGTACTGCCGTCACTGCACCCGTCGTCGTTTCGCCGGCCAGAATGACTGCGAAGTGCCTATGGCTCAGATCGACAAGTGCATCGACTACGTGGCCGCTCATCCTGAGGTCCGTGACGTGCTGCTGTCCGGCGGTGACTCCCTGATGGTCTCCGACGAGACGCTGGAGTACATCATCAAGCGTGTGCGTGCCATTCCTCACGTGGAGATCGTCCGTCTGGGCTCCCGTACCCCCGTGGTGTGCCCCCAGCGTATCACTCCCGAGCTGTGCGCCATGCTGAAAAAGTATCATCCTGTGTGGCTGAACACTCACTTCAACACGCCCAAGGAGTTCACTCCCGAAGCCGCTAAGGCCTGCGCCATGCTGGCCGATGCCGGTATCCCTCTGGGCAACCAGTCCGTGCTGCTGGCCGGTGTCAACGACTGCTCTCACGTCATGATGGAGCTGGTCCACGGCCTGGTCAAGATGCGTGTGCGTCCTTACTACATCTACGCTTGCGATCCTTCCCTGGGTCTGAGCCACTTCCGTAC
>OBLF01002518.1_pt1 | contig 12314 bp, 8 predicted proteins | sample 1519231 | NCBI WGS metagenome assembly OBLF01 (sample SAMEA2602895, study PRJEB22501) | metagenome | reverse complement strand
ATCTGGAAGGCCGCCTGAAAGAGCTGGAAAAGCGCCGCGGCGAGACCCGCCGGGCCCGCCAGAAGAACAATGTGCCTGTGGTCGCGCTGGTCGGCTACACGAACGTCGGCAAGTCGAGCCTGCTGAACGCGCTGTGCGGCGAGCAGATTTTTGAAGCCGACATGCTGTTTGCGACGCTGGACCCGACGGCCCGCAAGCTGGTGCTGCCCAGCGGTCTGCAAATTATTCTGGTGGATACCGTCGGCTTTGTCAGCCGCCTGCCGCACCATCTGGTGGAGGCGTTCAAATCCACGCTGGAGGAAGCCGCGTTCGCGGATGTCATCGTCAAGGTGGCCGACGCGGGCGACGCACAGGCCGCCGAACAGCTGGCCGTGACCGATGAGGTGCTGGGCAGCCTCGACTGCGCGGACATCCCCCAGCTGGTCGTCTACAACAAGTGCGACACCGCCAACACCGTGGCCTTTGACCCGGATATCCTGCTGACGAGCGCGAAAACCGGCTACGGTCTGCCCGCACTGCTGGCAAAGCTCGACGAGGTGCTGAACCACCGCGTGCGCACGATTGAGATCGTGCTGCCCTATGACAAGCTGGCGCTGGCGGACATTCTCCGCAGCCGCGGCAGCGTCGCCGCGGAGGAATACCGCGAGGATGGCGTGTATTACCGCGGCACAGTCAAAATTGACGATTTGCACCGGTTTGAGGAGTTTTTGGTTTGATTGCCCGTGCGCTTTGCCTTCCCCCTTGGGGGAAGGTGGCCCCGCAGGGCCGGATGAGGGAAAAGCTTGTCGTTGCTGCCTGTAAACAAATCACGGTAGCAAGGTTTCCCCTCATCAGTCAGCGGTCAGGGCCGCTGACAGCTTCCCCCCAGGGGGAAGCCTTTTCTCCCATTGACACCGCCTTTCCGTCCGCCTATAATGAAACCAATTGAATGTCTTATAAAGGGGTAATAACTATGTCTACCGTCCGCACCCGTTTTGCGCCGTCGCCCACGGGCTATATGCACGTCGGCAACCTGCGCACCGCACTGTACACCTATCTGCAGGCCCGCCATAACGGCGGCACCTTCATCCTGCGCATTGAGGACACCGACCAGGGCCGTCTGGTCGAGGGCGCTACCGACATCATCTACGGCACGCTCAAGGCTACCGGCCTGACCTGGGACGAGGGCCCCGACGTGGGCGGTCCCGTCGGCCCCTACGTGCAGAGCCAGCGCATGGGTATGTTCAAGCAGTACGCCGAGCAGCTTGTCAAGGCGGGCAAGGCCTACTACTGCTTCTGCACCGAGGAGCGCCTGAACGAAATGCACGAGGCCCAGCGCGCCGCCGGTGAGATGACCCACTACGACGGCCACTGCCGCCACCTGTCCGCCGAGGAAGTTGCCGCCAAGCTGGCCGCGGGCGAGCCCTATGTCATCCGCCAGAAGATCCCCGAGAGCGGCGTGGCGGGCTTTGACGATGTTGTCTATGGCCACATCGAGGTCGATGTCAAGGAGCTGGACGACCAGATTCTGATCAAGACCGACGGTATGCCGACCTACAACTTTGCGAACGTCGTGGACGACCACCTGATGGGCATTACCCATGTCATCCGCGGCAGCGAGTATCTGTCCTCGACGCCGAAGTACAACCTGCTGTACGATGCGTTCGGCTGGGAGAAGCCCGTCTACATCCACTGCCCGCCCGTCATGAAGGACGCGCAGAACAAGCTGTCGAAGCGCAACGGCGATGCCAGCTATCAGGACCTCGTGGCGAAGGGCTATCTGCCCGCCGCCGTGCTGAACTATCTGCTGCTGCTGGGCTGGGCCCCCGAGGGCGAGCAGGAGATCTTCTCTCTGGACGAGATGATCAAGATCTGGGACCCGTCCCGCATTTCCAAGTCTCCGGCTATCTTTGACCCGCTGAAGCTGCGTGCCATCAACGCTGCCTACATCCGTGCCCTGCCCGCCGAGGAATTCCGCCGCCTGGCCGACCCGTTCATCGACAGCGCCGTGCACTGCAGCATTGACCGTGACCTGCTCTGCGCCAACCTGCAGCCTCGCTGCGAGGTGCTGGAGGACATCCCGCCGCAGCTCGACTTCTTTGACGCCGTGCTGCCCATTGACGCTGAGATGTACCGCAACAAGAAGCAGAAAACGACCCCCGAGTCCGCGAAGGAGGCCCTGACCGCCCTGCTGCCCGTGCTGGAGGCACAGACCGATTGGACCCGCGACGCGATCTTTGAGGCGTGCAAGACGCTGGCCGAGAGCATGGAGAAGAAGAACGGCTGGCTGCTGTTCCCGCTGGGCATTGCCCTCTCCGGCAAGTCCCGCACCCCGGGCGGCGGCACCGACCTGGCCGCGATGATGGGGAAAGAGGAGACCGTTAAGCGCGTGAAGGCGGCGCTGGAGAAGCTGTAATTCTATAAAAAACAACGGTGCAGCTGCAAAATCGCAGCTGCACCGTATTTTTGTTTTCGCCCCGCGGGGCGAAAACTCCACCATATTTATTATTTTTAATCTATTTTTATAATATCGTTCCCCCGCCGACGACCACGTCGCCGTCATACAGCACCACGGCCTGGCCGCGGGTGATGGCGCGCTGGGGCTCGTCAAAAACGACCTTCACAAGGCCGTTTTCCAGCGGGTAGGCCGTCGCGGGCTGCTCGACCTGGCGGTAGCGGGCCTTGGCCTTGACGCGCATCGGGGCGGTCAGCTCGGGAACCGAAATCCAGTTGAAGTCCCCGGCGATCAACGTCGTCTTGAACAGCTCGCTCTCGGGGCCGACGGTGACGGTGTTCTTCTCCATATCCTTGCCGCAGACGTAGACCGGCGCGCCCAACGCCAGCCCCAGCCCCTTGCGCTGGCCGCAGGTGTAGCGCACCGCGCCGTGGTGGCGGCCCACAACGTTGCCGTTCACGTCCAAAAAGTCGCCGTCCGGGTAATATTTGCCGGTGTAGCGCTCCATAAAGCCGACGTAGTCGCCGTCGGGCACAAAGCAGATGTCTTGGCTGTCGTGCTTGCGCGCGTTGCAGAAGCCCTGCTCCTCGGCGATCTTGCGGATGGACGGTTTGTCCATACCGCCCAGCGGAAACTTCGTGTGCGCCAGCTGGTCCTGGGTCAGAACATAGAGCACATAGCTCTGGTCTTTATCGGTGTACAGTGCTTTTTTCAGCAGCCAGCGGCCCGTAGCGGGGTCCTGCTCGATGCGGGCGTAGTGGCCTGTGACCACATAGTCCAGGCCGTGCTCCCGGGCAAAGTCCAGCATTTTGTCAAATTTCATCGTGCGGTTGCAGTCGATGCAGGGGTTCGGCGTGCCGCCCGCCTCGTAGGTCTCGATGAACTTGGCAATGACCTTTTCGCGGAATTCCTCGGTGTAGTTCACGACCTCAAACGGGATGTCGAGCTGGAACGCGACCTCGGCGGCGTCCTCGACGTCCTTCGCCGAGCAGCAGGTGTGGAACCCGCTCTGGCCCAGATCCTCATTCTGGTACAGGCGCATGGTCGCGCCCATGCAGCGGCAGCCCGCCTGCTTCATCAGGTAGGCGGCGACGGTGCTGTCCACGCCGCCGCTCATGGCGATCAACGCGCCGGGGGTATTTGACATAGGGGCCTCCTTGGTTAAAAAAATGTGCAGCACGGTTCTTTCGTGCTGCACATTTTTGCTTTTGAGTTGTAGGGGCGAGGCATGCCTCGCCCGCGGCCTCGCCTTATCAGGGCATTGCCGGGAAAGCTGCGGGCCGGACATGTCCGGCTCCTACGGCCTTCACTTCGTATGCAACAGTACCTTTATTATAGCAAAGGTTTCCTGTTATTGCAATCAGTCCGCGAACAGCGGGGTGGACAGATAACGGTCACCGGTGTCGGGCAGCAGGGCCACGATGGTCTTGCCCTTGTTCTCGGGGCGCTTGGCCAGCTGGATGGCGGCCCAGATCGCAGCGCCGGAGGAGATGCCGACCAGCACGCCCTCCTTGTGGCCGACCTGCTTGCCGGTGGCAAAGGCGTCCTCGTTGGTGACGGGGATGATCTCGTCGTAGACCTTGGTGTTCAGCACGTCGGGCACAAAGCCGGCACCGATGCCCTGAATCTTGTGCGCGCCCGCAGTGCCCTTGCTCAGCACGGGGGAGGAAGCCGGCTCAACGGCCACGACCTTGACGTTGGGGTTCTGGCTCTTCAGGTACTCGCCGACACCGGTCACAGTGCCGCCCGTACCGACACCGGCCACGAAGATGTCGACCTTGCCGTCGGTGTCCTCCCAGATCTCGGGGCCGGTGGTGCGCTTGTGGGCATCGGGGTTGGCCGGGTTTACAAACTGGCCGGGCACAAAGCTGTTGGGGATCTCCTTCGCCAGCTCGTCGGCCTTGGCGATGGCGCCCTTCATGCCCTTGGCACCGTCGGTCAGCACCAGCTCAGCGCCGTAGGCCTTCATCAGCTGGCGGCGCTCGACGCTCATCGTCTCGGGCATGACGATGATGATGCGGTAGCCGCGGGCGGCGGCGACGGACGCCAGACCGATACCGGTGTTGCCGGAGGTCGGCTCGATGATGACGGAGCCGGGCTTCAGCTTGCCGGTGGCCTCGGCGTCGTCGATCATGGCCCTGGCGATACGGTCCTTGACGGAACCGGCGGGGTTGAAATATTCCAGTTTAGCGAGAATTTTTGCCTCAAGGTTCTCGGCGTTTTCAATATGGGTGAGCTCCAGCAGCGGGGTGTGGCCGATCAGCTGGTCTGCGGAAGTATAAATTTTGCTCATGGTAGTTTCCTCCATCGTCATTTCTGCTTATTTGTAAATTGGTCGCGGTTTTACAGCTCATGACGGCGACATCGCGCGTATGGCACAAGTCCCTTTCGCATATCAATTCATACCTTTCTTGTAGGTTGATAGGATTGTACAACATATTTCCCCGTTTGTCAATAGGGTAATAGGGAATTTTCCAAAATTATTTTGCAAAAAGGTGTTGCCATCCTATTTACCAACCTGTATAATAGGTTATAAGAACAGTAAGGAGCATACCACTATGATGATTTCAACGAAGGGCCGTTATGCGCTGCGTGTTATGATCGATATTGCCGAGCACCAGCACGACGGCTATATCCCCCTGAAGGAGATCGCCGCACGGCAGGAAATTTCCGAAAAGTATCTGGAGGCCATCGTGAAGAGCCTTGTCAAGGAGCGCTACCTGACCGGTCTGCGCGGCAAGTCCGGCGGCTACCGCCTGACCAAAACGCCCGAGGAGTACACCGTCGGCAGCATCCTGCGCCTGAGCGAGGGCAGCCTGGCCCCGGTGGCCTGCCTGGAGCAGAACCCCGTGGAGTGCCGCCGCATGGCCGAGTGCCGCACCCTGCCGATGTGGCGCAAGCTGAATACGATGATCAACGACTATTTCGACGGCATCACTCTGGCGGACCTGGTGAACACCAGCCAGCCGGGGAATGATTATGTGATTTAAAATCAAACGCCTTCCCCCGTGGGGGAAGCCTTATAATAAAAAGGAGCTATGCCCGTGGGCATAGCTCTCTTTATTGCTGTCAGATGATCTCGACCTTTTCCATGACAACCGGCGTGCGGGGCTTGTCGTTCCAGTCGGTGGCAACGTTGGCGATCTCATCGACGACCTCAATGCCGTTCACAACATGGCCAAAGGCGGCGTAGCTGCCGTCCAGATGCGGGGCATCCTGGTGCATGATGAAGAACTGGCTGCCGGCGGAGTTCGGGTCCATCGAGCGGGCCATGCTGATGACGCCGCGGGTGTGCTTGATGGGGTTGGCAACGCCGTTCTGCAGGAACTCGCCCTTGATGTGCCAGCCGGGGCCGCCCATGCCGGTGCCCTGCGGGTCACCGCCCTGGATCATGAAGCCGGGAATAATGCGGTGGAAGGTCAGGCCGTTGTAAAAGCCGTCCTTGACGAGCTTCTCAAAGTTCTCACAGGTGATGGGGGCTGCGCTGTGGTCCAGCTCAATGTCGATGGTCTTGCCGTTCTGCATGGTAATGCGAATCATACGGTGTTCTCCTTTTCGGTTTGATTTGTTGTGTCAGGGTCGCTCTCGGGGGTGGCGATGCCCTGCAGATAGCTCATACTGCCGAGCTTTTCGGCAAATTCTGCGGGGGGCAGCCGGTTCATCCAGTACAGCAGTGCCGCGCCCATGAACTGCTCACTGCGAAAAACCGCCTTTGGCAACAGCGCAAACAGGCCGCCGTCGTGATGCTCGCCGGTAAACGGGTCGGTCCAGTCGTCGGGCAGGCGCTTGTCCAGCTGCCGCGGCGAGACGTGGCCCGTGATGAAGCCGCGCCCGCCGAACAGCGGCTCCACGAGCCAGAAAAACACCCGGCGCAAGCCGTGCTTACTGGGGAACAGCCCGCGCAGCCTGTAGGTGTGCCAGAACGCATCGGCCAGGTACTCCACGGGGATGTCCTCGCCGTAGGTTTCCAGCAGACAGGTGTGCAGCAGCGCCGTGATGTCGGCCAGCTCCTCCCCTGTGGGCAGGGGGCTGACGTCATCGACGGGAACCAGCGCAGAGCCGGTGTCCTCGGCGTGGAGCGTCGAGTCGAGCGCGATCTCCAGATAGCCGTGCCCGCCCTTGCCCGCGTAGGGCTGGCCGGGCGCGCACATGGCACAGATGAACGGATGCACGACGGTATCCGCGGCGTAGTGGCTCAAAAAGCCGAGCGTGTACTCGACCTGCGGGCGGGTCTTGACGTTGGCGCAAAGACTGCGCAGGAACGCGCCGGTCTTTTCCTCGTGCATGCGGTTGCCGAGGCCGGGCAGGTCATAGCGGCGCTTGGCGCGCTTTTTCCAGATTTCAAAGCAGAAAAAGCTGTCCGGGCCGTTGGCACCCGCCGCAAACGCCGCCGGGCACTGAATTTTGTAGTGGATGGTTTCCGCAGCTTTTCTTGCGGTGCGCACATGGGTATAGCCTTCCGGCATGTGGGGTCCCCTTTCGTATCAGCGTAGGTATAATTGTACTGCGTGGAAGGGAAAAAGTCAAATTTTCAAAAAGGCTTCCCCCGAGGGGGAAGCTGTCCGCGCAGCGGACTGATGAGGGCAGAGCTTACGGTATTTCCCGCTTACGGGCAATATCCGGCAACTCGCCCCTCATCCGACCTCGGGCGGGGCCTCGGCCACCTTCCCCCAAGGGGGAAGGCATTCTGCTTCAAATCTTCCTCTCGTCATTCGTCATAACTTTCGGCAGCACGCCAAAGTACAGCACGGCACCGACAATGATGATGAGGATGACGGACAAAATGCCGAACGGTCCGGCGGCGGCATTGATGGCATCGACCTGCTCGGCGGTGGCTGTGGCGGCGGTCAGGCCCTGGTCAGCCAGCATTTTGTTGGCGGCAAAGGCGCTGACAAACCCCACCAGCGCAGGCCCCATGATGGACGAGAACTTACCGAAAATATCAAAGAAGCCGAAAAACTCACCGCTGCGGTCCTTGTCGGGGATCAGCTTGCCAAACATCGAGCGGGACAGCGCCTGGATGCCGCCCTGGCTGGTGGCGCACAGCACGGCCAGCATCCAGAACTGCCACAGACTGTTCATAAAGAACGCAAACACGCAGATAAACATATACACGCAGATGCCCACGCCCACCATCGTGCGTGCGCCGAATTTCTCCGCCAGCTTCATGTACAAAAGGCAGAACGGCAGGCCCAGCACCTGCACCAGCAGCAGCGCCAGCAGCATACCGGCGGAATCCAGCCCCAGGTTGGTGCCGTAGCTTGTGGACATACTGATGATGGTGTGAACGCCGTCGATGTAGAAAAAGTACGCTACAATGTAGACAAGCATCGGCTTATCTGCGCCGATCTCCTTCAGGGTCGTAAACACGCTCTTGATGCCTGCGCCGACCGCGCCCTTCTCGTAGGGCTTGCCGGTGGTCTGCTCGCAGTTTTTCAAAAGCGGGAGGCTGAACACGAGCCACCACACGGCGGTCAGGCCGAAGATGAAGCCAAGGCAGGTCAGCATCGGCACGCCGACGGCGTTCATGATGAGGAAAATCAGCAGCGGAATCGTCGAGCCGCCGATGTAGCCGAAACCGTAACCCAGGGTGGAAACGGAGTCCATACGCTCCTCGGTCGTGACGTCGGTCAAAAACGCATCGTAGTAGATGCAGGACGCATCAAAGCCGATGGTACTTGTGATGTAGAGCACCAGGACCATCGCCGCGACCCGGCCCGCAGCTTCGGGCGAGGCGGTGAAGTCCATAAACGGGGTGAAGGCCAATCCCCCTACCGAAGCGATGCCAAGCAGCAGGAACACAAGGAACAGCTTTTTGCGCATTCCGCGGATATCGCCGAACACGCCCAAAAACGGTGCGCTGAGGGCGACGATGGCCATGGCAAGGCTCGTGGCAAAGCCCCAGGTGGACATACTGGAAACACTGTCCGCCGTGTAGCCCGCGACTGTGTCAAAGAAGATGGGCAGGATGGTCACGACGATGACCGAGTGGGCGCTGTTGGCCCAGTCGTACATCATCCAGCTGATCTCCTGCTTGGTGAATTTTTTCAGGAAGCCCATGGAAGAAAACCCCCGCATTTGTTATTGCACGCATTTTGCGTGCTTGTATAATTATTGTAACATTTTGCTCCGTCAAAAACAACAAGCCCCGCCGACGTTTCGGTCAGCAGGGCGTAAAAGTTTTGTAATGTTTTTGTGGCAGATTGACGGAGGAAGTTTGCGGTGCAGCACACTGCCGGGAAATACCCGTAGGGGCGCATTCCATATGCGCCCGTGGAATTGTGCCAAAGGCAGCGCGGCACGGGCGGATATAGAATCCGCCCCTACGGTGTTCGCTATTTTTTACCTTGCCCGCAGCTCCCAGAACGCCACGGCTCCTGCCGCGGCCACGTTCAGTGAGTCTACGCCGTGCTGCATGGGGATCATAACGGTGTAGTCACAGTGGGCAATCGTGGTGCGGGCCAGGCCGTCGCCCTCTGTGCCCAGCACGATGGCAAGGCGCGGCTCGGCGCGCAGCGCGGGGTCATCGATGCTGACGGCGCGGCTGTCCAGCGCCATGGCGGCAGTTTTAAAGCCGAGCGCGTGCAGGCGGGCCATCCCGGCCTCGGGCCAGTCGGCAGGGCTGTCACCCAGCGTTGCCCACGGCACCTGGAACACCGTGCCCATGCTGACGCGGACGGCACGGCGGCAGAGCGGGTCGCAGCAGGACGGCGAGAGCAGCACCGCGTCCATGCCCAGTGCGGCGGCCCCGCGGAAGATGGCCCCGATGTTGGTGGAATCCACGATACCCTCCAGCACCGCGACGCGGCGGGCGTCTCTGCACAGCGCCTCGACGCTGCGCGGCTGCGGACGGCGCATGGCGCAGAGCACACCCCGGGTCAGCGCGTAGCCGGTCAGGGCCTGCAGCACACTGCGGTCCGCGGTGTAGACGGCGGCGTCGGGGCAGCGGGCCAGCACGCCCGCGGCGGGGCCGTCGATCTGGCGGCGCTCCATCAAAAAGGAGAGCGGTTCGCACCCGGCGTCCAGCGCCGTGCCGATGACCTTGGGGCTTTCAGCGATGAAGATACCCTTTTCGGGCTCCAGCTTATTGCGCAGCTGGGCCTCGGTGAGCCTGGTGTAAGGAGCCAGCTCGGGGGCGGATAAATCTGTGATTTCGATGATATTCATGTTTTCATTTTTCCTTGTAGCGGTGTAGGGGCCGGGCATGCCCGGCCCTGCAGTAATACGGCAGGCGCACCGTTTGTCTCGTATGCGTAGGGCGGGGTGCCCTCACCCCGCCGTGAGCGTCCGCGTGGCCGTACCGTAAACGGGTCACATGGCGTGGTTGGCGGCGGCATGAGGGTATGCCGCCCTACAGTTTTCCCGGCAGCGGGTACCGACCGCAAGCCCGCGGGCCGGGCATGCCCGGCCCCTACAAAGCATACAACACTTCCGCAAAAATTGCAAACAAAACCCGCCGCCCATGGGGCTTGCAACCCACGGGCGGCGGTGTTCTATAGAATCCCTGTTCCCTCTAAAAGTCTTTACAAATTACTCGACAGCGTCAAGAGCCTGCGCCAGGTCGGCGATGATGTCGTCGACGTGCTCGGTGCCGATGGACAGGCGGATCGTGTTGCGGCCGATGCCTACATCGGCAAGCTCCGCATCGGAGAGTTGGCCGTGGGTCGTGGTGGCCGGGTGGATTACAAGGCTCTTGACATCGGCGACATTGGCCAGCAGAGAGAAGATCTGCAGATGATCGATGAACTCGAAGGCCTCCTTCTGGCCGCCCTTAATGTTGAAGGTGAAGATCGACGCGCCGCCGTTGGGGAAATACTTCTCATACAGGGCGTGGTCGGGGTGGTCGGGCAGGCTGGGGTGGTTGACCTTCTCCACCTTGGGATGGTGGGTCAGGAACTCGACGACCTTTTTGGTGTTTTCATTGTGGCGGTCCAGACGCAGGGAGAGCGTCTCGGTACCCTGCAGCAGCACCCATGCGTTGAACGGGCTGATGCAGCCGCCCAGATCGCGCAGGATCACGGCGCGCACATAGGTCACAAAGGCGGCAGGGCCGGCAGCCTCGGCAAAGCAGACGCCGTGGTAACTGGGGTTCGGCTCCGAGAAGGCGGGGAATTTGCCGCTGGCCTTCCAGTCAAACTTGCCGGAGTCAACGATGATGCCGCCCAGAGAGGTGCCGTGGCCGCCGATGAACTTGGTGGCAGAATGGACAACGATGTCGGCACCATGCTCGATCGGGCGGATCAGGTAGGGCGTGCCGAAGGTGTTGTCGATGACAAGCGGAATACTGTGCTTGTGGGCGATAGCGGCAATGGCGTCAATGTCGGGGATGTCGGCGTTGGGGTTGCCAAGCGTTTCAATATAGACAGCGCGGGTGTTGTCCTGAATGGCAGCCTCGACCTCGGCCAGGTCATGGGCGTTGACAAAAGTCGTCTGCACACCGAACGCGGGCAGCGTGTGGGCCAGCAGGTTGGAGGTGCCGCCGTAGATGGTTTTTTGCGCCACAATGTGCCCGCCGTTCTGGGCCAGTGCCTGAAGGGTGTAGTCGATGGCAGCGGCGCCGGAGGCAACGGCCAGCGCGGCAACGCCGCCCTCCAAAGCCGCGATGCGCTTTTCAAAAACATCCTCGGTGGAGTTGGTCAGGCGGCCGTAGATGTTGCCCTCGGCCTTCAGGGCAAAGCGGTCAGCGGCATTCTGGGAATTGGGGAACACATAGGAAGTGGTCTGGTAGATGGGCACCGCACGGGAATCGGTGACGGGATCGGCCTGCTCCTGGCCGACGTGCAGCTGAAGGGTCTCAAAATGCAGTTTACGCTCGCTCATGATAAAATCCTCATTTCTGTTTTTTTCTGTTTTTTTATTTTAAAAGAAAAGCCGGGGGTCGTTTTGGTACAACTCCCGGGCAGAATATGCAGTGCGGCGCAGGTTTTACAGGCAGTGCAAAGCATTGCCCCGCGCCCGGACTGCATTTGCCCGGGAGTTAGGCATTCGGCCACAGCGGAAGTTCTGACGAAGCAGATCACCGAAAACGTGAGCCATATACTTTGCACCTCCTTGCTTTTTGTAATAAACCTATGTGATTTGTAGGTTGACTGTATGATAACACGGAATTAACCGTATGTCAATAGGAAAATAGGGATTTTTTGCAAAAACTGTAAACGGGCTGTAAGGCGAGGTTTGCCCTCATCAGTCAGCGGACGGGGCCGCTGACGGATGAGGGCCGCGTTCGTGCAGCCGCCCATTCACTATTCATAACTTACAGTTGAAATCTTCCCCGAAATCGGTTATACTGTTTTGTAATAAAGTTGAAATATGGGGCACTGTCCCCTTTTTAAAAAGGAGCAAGCAATGGCACACACCGTTATGGTCACCGGCGCAGACGGCTTTATTGGCAGCCATCTGACCGAAGAACTCGTCAAGCGCGGCGAAAAGGTCCGCGCGTTCTGTCTGTACAATTCCTTTGGCTCGCTGGGCTGGATCGACACCCTGCCGCCGGAGATCCGCAGCGAAATCGACATCTTCATGGGCGACGTGCGCGACCCCAACGGCGTGCGCACCGCCATGCGCGGGCAGGAGCGCGTGTTCCATCTGGCCGCGCTCATCGCGATCCCCTTCTCCTACCACAGCCCGGACAGCTACGTGGACACCAACATCAAGGGCACGCTGAACGTGCTGAACGCCGCGCGTGAGCTGGACACCCAGCGCGTGCTCGTCACCTCCACCAGCGAGGTCTACGGCACGGCGCAGTACGTGCCCATCGACGAGAAGCACCCGTTCCAGGGCCAGAGCCCCTACTCCGCCACCAAAATCGGCGCGGACCGCCTGGCCGAGAGCTTCTACCGCAGCTTTGACCTGCCTGTCACCATCGTGCGCCCCTTCAACA
>OBLF01002510.1_pt1 | contig 12365 bp, 10 predicted proteins | sample 1519231 | NCBI WGS metagenome assembly OBLF01 (sample SAMEA2602895, study PRJEB22501) | metagenome | reverse complement strand
ATATATTTAGCGGGAAAGTAAAAGCTGATACAGTCCAATCTATCGACTCTCTGACCATTCTTCGTTCTGATTCTTTGATGGAACGTACCAGGCAGGAAGAAGAGTTTCGCAAGCAATATGAAGAATCGGAACGATATAATCTGACGGCTGTTGATGATAATAATGCCGCTTCCGGATTGATATTCTATCGTCCTACACGGGGCATGATGTCATCTAATTTTGACTTGGAGAACAGGCATTACGGTGTGGACATTGCCGCTAATCCAAATGAAAGTGTGTTGGCAACATTGGATGGGACAGTGATTTTGTCTACTTATACGGCAGAAACCGGTTATGTTATTCAGATACAGCATGGACAGGATTTTGTGTCGGTGTATAAACATTGTGGTTCGTTATTAAAGAAAGAAGGAGATCCGGTGAAAGGTGGTGAAGCTATTGCATTGGTAGGAAATACCGGTGAAAAAACTACCGGACCGCATCTGCATTTCGAATTGTGGCACAAGGGACGTGCGATTGATCCCTCAAAATACATTGTATTTTAACAACATTATGAAAAAACAAATAGCGATATTAGGTTCTACCGGCTCTATCGGTACACAAGCTTTACAGGTAATAGAGGAACATCCAGATTTATATGAGGTCTATGCGTTGACAGCCAATAACAGGGTCGATTTATTGGTAGAACAAGCCCGTAAGTTCATGCCCGAGGCGGTAGTGATAGCCAATGAGGAAAAATACCTTCAATTGAAAGAGGCGCTGAGTGATCTGCCTGTCAAAGTATATGCAGGAGCAGATGCGCTCTCTCAAATTGTGGAATCACAACCTATTGACATTGTACTGGCTTCTATGGTAGGTTATGCCGGATTGCGTCCTACTATAAATGCGATAAAGGCAGGTAAAGCTATTGCTTTGGCTAATAAAGAAACACTGGTTGTAGCCGGGGAGTTGATTAATGCACTGGCAAATCAGTACCATACACCTGTACTTCCCGTGGATTCGGAGCATTCGGCTATCTTCCAGTGTCTGGAAATAAATAACCGGTTGGAGAAAGTGATCTTGACAGCTTCAGGAGGGCCGTTCCGTACTTATACCATGGAGCAGTTGCAAACAGTGACCAAAGCACAAGCTTTGAAGCATCCCAATTGGGAGATGGGAGCGAAGATAACCATTGATTCGGCTTCCATGATGAACAAAGGGTTTGAAGTGATTGAGGCTAAATGGTTATTCGGAATGCGTCCGGAGCAAATTGAAGTGGTAGTTCATCCACAATCTGTCATTCATTCTATGGTGCAGTTTGAGGATGGGGCCGTGAAAGCACAGTTGGGCATGCCCGATATGCGTTTACCTATTCAATATGCTTTTTCGTATCCGGAGCGCGTGAAATCTTCTTTCGAGCGGTTGGATTTTGCCCGTATAACAGACCTGACTTTTGAACAGCCTGATACCAAACGTTTTCGTAATTTGGCATTGGCATACGAGGCTTTGTATCGGGCCGGAAATATGCCCTGTATAGTGAATGCAGCTAATGAAGTGGTGGTGGATGCTTTCCTGAAAGACAAAATATCTTTCCTGGGTATGAGTGATGTCATAGAACGGACTATGGGTAAAGTTGCTTATATCAAGGAACCGACTTATGAAGACTATGTGGATACTGATGCTGAGGCGCGTCGGGTAGCGTTGTCCCTTTTGTCATCTTAAATGGTAGTTGGCAGAGAATTATGTTAATTATAAATTATAAAATAGTAAATAGTTAGATGGAAACATTTTTGATTCGTGCTCTTCAATTGATAATGAGCCTTTCATTATTGGTCATTATTCATGAGGGAGGACATTTTCTTTTTTCACGTCTTTTTAAAGTAAGAGTAGAGAAGTTCTACATATTTTTTGATCCGTGGTTTTCTTTGTTCAAATTCAAACCGAAGAACAGTGATACGGAATATGGTATTGGCTGGGTGCCTTTGGGGGGATATGTGAAAATTTCGGGTATGATAGACGAGTCTATGGATACCGAGCAGATGAAACAGCCTGCTAAGCCATGGGAATTTCGTTCAAAACCGGCTTGGCAGCGTCTGCTTATCATGGTGGGTGGTGTCTTGATGAATTTCTTGCTGGCTATCTTCATCTATTCCATGATTTTATTCCATTGGGGAGATTCTTTTGTATCGCTGCAAGACATGACTCATGGTATGAAATTTAATGAGCGTGCCCGGGAAATAGGTTTCCGTGACGGTGATATTCTTCTTCGTGCAGATGAAAAACCATTGGAGCGTTTCGGGGTGGATATGCTTCGTGATATTGCTGAGGCACGTACAGTGACTGTATTGCGCGACGGAAAGGAAGCCGAAGTATATATGCCTGAGATCAGCTTGTTGGATATAGCAAAGGATGATCCGATGTTTGTTACGGCGTTAGTTCCTAATGTTGTTGACTCGGTGATACCGGGCGGTGGCTTGGATAAGGCCGGTATACAGAAGGGAGATAGTCTGGTCGCGGTCAATGGCGAGAGGTTGAACTCATGGAATGCATTGGTGGAAAAACTGGATAATATGCAGGCTGATGCGGAAGCTACAGGAGATAAAGATGCTTCTCTACAAATGGTATATTCGCGTAACGGACTGCGTGACACCGTGACGGTGCGTACAGACTCTTTGTTTAGAGTGGGTGCAACATTCTCTTCATTGGCTGATTATAAAGAAACAACCCGTGAATTTGGTTTCTTTGAATCTTTTCCTGCCGGGGTGCAATTGGGGGTAAATACGTTGAAGGGATATGTGAACGATATGAAATATGTGTTCACCAAAGAAGGAGCCAAGAGTGTAGGTGGTTTTGGAACGATAGGAAGTATTTTTCCGAAAGTATGGGATTGGCATCGTTTTTGGGAAATGACTGCTTTTCTGTCAATCATTCTTGCGTTTATGAATATTCTGCCTATTCCGGCATTGGATGGCGGACATGTATTATTCCTGCTTTATGAAATCATTGCCCGCCGTAAGCCGAGTGACAAGTTTATGGAATATGCACAGATGGTAGGTATGTTTTTACTGTTTGCCTTGCTCATTTGGGCGAACTTTAATGATATCATGCGATTCTTGTTCTAGGTCTGCATGACAGAAAAGGACACGGCATTTTTATAACAATGCCGATAGGCACGGATTTCCGCAAAGATTGAATCAATCGTCTTTGCGGAAATCTGCGTTTTTTATATTGTTTCTCTCCCGTGGTGAAAAAAAGACATAAAAAAAGAGCGAAAGTTTTTATCAAACCCGCTCACATCCTGAAGAACCCCCCTCCATTATGGGGTTCTTTTCATCTTTCTCGTCTCAGTTGTGTTATCCTCTCTCTCTTGTACCTAAAAAAAACAACTCTTTTAATACCTATAAAACTAATCTCCTGAAAACTTTCTTTTTCTAATTACCTTAAATCTTACTACTAATACCTTTCTAAATCAATCTTTCTTTACCTAAATCTAATACCTTAAATTAAAATCTTTACCTTAATACTTAATACCTAATTTTGTTCTTTTCTTTATTAACTTAATATTTGGTTTCACAACCACATTGCAAAGGTACGGCTTTTCTTGAAATTAGCAAGTAAATATATGCTGAAAAACATAAAAAAGGGTGAATTCATGATATATATCAAGAAAACACCCCTTTTTTATTTCTTTTAGCGTTATCGCACACGGATGATGCGTTGATTACTGCTGCCCCGAAATTCCAAGTAAGGAGAGTACAAATCCGGCTCAAATCGTCCGTCTACTATAACATCCACATAATCCAGTATCGGTTTTAACATTTCATCGTTTTGTATCTGTTCAAATGTATATCCAGTATAACACCAGATGTTTTGTCCGGTAGCTTCTTTGATCTGTTTGACCAGAGCCAGGAATTCTTGGGGATGATAAAGTGGATCTCCACCGGAAAAGGTGATTCCGTCCAATAATGGATTGGCATTTATTTCGCAGATCATTTTTTCTATTTTTTCCGGTGTGAGCGGAGTGCCTGCCGATGGATTCCAGGATTCGGGATTCTGGCAACCGCGACAATGGTGACGGCATCCGGCCAGATAGATGGAATAGCGGATGCCTTCACCGTCGACTATTGTTTCAGGATAGGTAAATAACAAGTTCATGCTGATTATCCATGCTTTACCCGGTCACGTTCTTCAGCACGCTTGGCTGAATTCCAAGTGCTGAGGTCGCCTGTCAAATACCCGGTAATGCGACGCATTCGCATTATATTCTCGCTCTGGCAAACAGGGCACTTGTCGTAAATGACTCCTTTGTAACCGCAAGCCTGACAAGTATCAACAGGATGGTTGATGGAACCGTATCCAATGCCTTCGTCATGCATTACTTTTACAATCTTGGCTATGGCTTTTACATTTTTCTGAGCTTCTCCGTCCAGTTCCACGTAAGTGATATGCCCTCCGCGGGTAATGGCGTGGAAAGGAGCTTCCCGTTTTATCTTCTCGGTGATGGTGATGGGCTCTTTTACATCTACGTGGAAAGAGTTTACATAATAGTCATTGTCCGTCACGCCGGGAATGATGCCGTATTTGCGGCGGTCCATACGGGTGAAGCGTCCGGAAAGTCCTTCGGCAGGAGTGGCAAGTACGGAGAAATTCAACTGATATTTCTGTTTGTATTCGTCTGCCACTTTATTCATTTCCGTAACGGCTTCGAATAATGTATCCCATGCTTTCTGGCTATGTGCGTGACCTTCTCCATAAAGAGCCATCATGGCATTGTGTCCGCCGATAAAGCCTATCCCTAATGTGCCTTGACGCAATACATCCCCCACCTGGTCGTTGGGCGAAAGTTTTCCTCCGCCTTTCCACACATCATTCCCCATCATGAACGGGAACTGGCGTGCCAGGGCTGTACGTTGATACTGGTAGCGTGCATACAATTGTTCGGCAATCAGTTCGGACAAAGCATGTACACTTTCCATGAATATTTCTTTTGCTTTTCTTTCTATGGCCTCTTTCTTGCCTGACTCTTCCAGACTTTCTGCCTTGATGCGTGCTTCGATGGCCAGCCGGGGCATATTCATGGTGGTGAATGACAGGTTGCCACGTCCTAATGAACTTTTTTCACCTGCTATATTTTCGTATACGCGGGTACGGCATCCCATAGTTGCCAGTTCATAGCGGTAACGTTTAGGGTCCTTGATATCCCATTTCTCATTTTTGTTATAAGGAGTATCCAAAAACATAAAATTAGGGAACAAGGCTTTTGCGGTGGTACGGCAGGCTTTCAGAAACAAGTCGAAATTGGGAGCTTGGAATTCCATTTTGCCTTCCAGTGCCGCTTCGAAGTTTTCCATGGCTTTCTTATAGTCCTCTTCGGAATAAGATACTCCGTCTTTAACCTTGAATATCTGTATGGGGAAGACCGGTACTTCGCCACGGGTACCCAGGCCTTCGATGGTAGCTTTCAGCAGTTCCTCTATGACCATGCGGCCTTCGGGAGAAGTGTCTGTTCCATAATTGATGGAACTGAACACGACTTGATTTCCCCCTCGCGAATGCATGGTGTTCAGGTTGTGGATGAATCCTTCCATGGCCTGATGTGTATCTTTGCGCGTCATGGCGTATGCTTTCTCTTCAATTTTCTTGAGAGCCTCTGTTCCGGGTTCTTTTCCCTCTACTTCTATATAAAACTCGGTTAAAGTTTTCAGATGTTTGCGAAATGTCTTCCGTACCCCTTCCGCCATAAAGAAGTCGAAGGCGGGAATAGCCTGTCCGCCGTGTTGCTCGTTCTGGTTTGTCTGGAATATGATGGTGGCCAGAGTGGCATAACTTTGAATGGACTGTGGAGTACGGATACTTCCGTTTTTAGTGCGGAAGCCGCGTTCGAACAAGTCATCCAGGTCATATTGGATACAAGTGGTAGTCTTGGTGGGATAGTAATCCAAATCATGTATATGTATGTCGCCCAACTGATGTGCTTCGGCATATTTTTTAGGCAACAGGTATTTATAGGTATAGTCTTTAGTAACTTCCGAGGCAAAAGTCATCATCTGTCCGGCGGGAGTATGGCTGGACATGTTGGCATTGCTCAGGTTGACATCATTTTTGTCGATGGCTACAATGCCGTCCATGATGTGCTTCATTTGCGTTTTACGGTCGCGTTCCGTATTCCGCCATTCGCGATAAATAATATATTTCTTGGCCACTTCGGGACGTACTTTCATCAGTTCCTTTTCTACCAGATCCTGAATCTCTTCCACACTGATGGTTGGAGATACGAAATTGCTGATAACCCGCATGGTAATTTCAGCAATCAGTTTGTCTTCATTGTCAATTCCGGAGGCATGGAATGCCTTGCCGATTGCATTTTTAATTTTACTGATGGAAAAGTCTTCCCGCTTTCCATCACGCTTAATAATACAAATCTCAGCGTAATTCATTGTTTGAAAAATTAATTGTTAATTTAAAAAACTTGGCTGTCCTTCCAGGCAGGTTTTCTGACTTATCTCTCCCTTAAAACGCCTTCCCGCAAATGGTTTTGTAGTGGCATATTGTTTCAGCTCTACGAGAATTACAGCAGCGGGTACTGTTGCTGATTTTCACGGCATTCCCTCTTGGAAGTGGTTAACTTCACCTTGTCGGACAGCTGCAAAGGTATAACATTTTGGGAAACTTTCTATTTAAAAAATGGATAAAAGTTTTCCAAAACGGATAACTTATTGAAGATGGGAAGGTTATAAAATGTACCACAATGCCATCATGTGGCAGACCGTTCCTCCTAATACGAACAGATGGAAAACAGAGTGCATATAGGGCAATTTGGGGAAGGAATAAAAAACAGCTCCGGTGATGTAAGACACTCCTTCACCGATTAACCAATAAATAAAAGCGGGAGGCACATGTTGGCAGAGCGGCTTGAAACCTACAAAAATGCTGCATCCCATGGCTATATAGCAAATTGTTTCCAGGTTGCTATGTTCTTTCAGGTTACAAAAACATAGAATGATCCCGGCGAGGGCGCATAGCCATACGAAACTAAGAATTCCCCATCCCCAATAATCTGCTTCCCGCAAGGCTATCAGCATGATGGGGGAATAGCTGCCTGCGATATGCAGATAAATCGAAGCATGATCGAATTTGCGCAACACTTCGCGGTGAGGAGATGGTTTGCTGGCATGATACCAGGTGGAGCTGATATAGGAAGACAGCATACCGAATAGGTAGAGCCACATGCCGCCTGTTGCCCACGGATTGCCACTTTTCATGGCAGTAAGCAACAGATAACCGCCGCCGGCGATACCTATCAGGATACCAACGCCATGTGACAGGGTATTGGCCCACTCTTCTCCTTTGGTATAGTGTATGGTCAATTTCTTATAAGTTTTTTGGAGTTAATCCCATGCTTTTTGCTTTCTTCAACATGTGTTCTAAAGCAGCATCATGCTCATTAGGGATGATTCCATCCAGTATGGCATCCTTGATAGAACTTTTCAGACTGCCTATTTCACGGCAGGGCTGCAGGTCGAATATCCGCATAATTTCTTCTCCGTCTACCGGAGGTTGGAAATTGCGTATCCGGTCTTTTTCTTCCAGGTCTTTCAGCTTCTGGCGTACCAGTTTGAAGTTATCCAGGAATTTTTGTTTTCGTGCTTCATTTTTTGAAGTGATGTCCGCTTCGCACAGCATCATCAAGTCGTCAATATCATCTCCGGCTTCAAAAAGCAGACGTCGCACGGCGGAATCGGTTACTACATCATCTGCGATAACAATGGGGCGCATGTGCAGGCTGACCAACTTTTGGACATATTTCATCTTCTCATTCATGGGCAGTTTCATCTTGCGGAAGAGATCCGGAACCATTTTCTCACCGATAAAGTTATGATTATGGAAAGTCCATCCTATACGTGGCTCCCAGCGTTTGGTACGTGGCTTGCCTATATCATGCAACAGCGTAGCCCAACGCAGCCATAGGTTGTCGGTATGTTTGGAAATATTGTCCACAACTTCCAGGGTATGATAGAAGTTGTCTTTATGGGCACGCCCGTTCCGGGTTTCCACTCCTTGCAGCGCCACCAGTTCGGGGAAAATCAAAGGCAGCAGTCCGCAGCGGTCCAGTTCTATAAAGCCTTTGGACGGTATGGGGGCGAGCAGGATCTTGTTCAACTCGTCGGCGATGCGCTCTTTGGAGATAATATGAATGCGTTCCTTGTTGCGTGACAGTGCTTCGAAAGTGGTGTCGTCAATATAGAAGTTCAGTTGTGTGGCAAACCGGACACAACGCATCATGCGGAGCGGATCGTCACTGAAAGTGATGTCCGGGTCCAGCGGTGTACGGATAGTTCTCTCTTTCAAATCGTCCAGCCCGTTAAAAGGATCTACCAGTTCACCGAAACGTGCTTTGTTCAGGCACACTGCCATGGCATTGATCGTGAAATCGCGCCGGTTTTGGTCATCCTCCAAGGTGCCGTCCTCTACTACGGGCTTACGGCTGTCATGGCTGTACGACTCTTTACGGGCACCGACAAATTCCACTTCCGTGTCATGGTATTTAACTTGTGCCGTGCCGAAATTCTTAAAAACAGAAACGTGTGCTCCGCGTCCCAGCTTCTTGCCGAGGGCTTGTGCCATTTCAATTCCGCTTCCTACTACTACAACGTCTATATCTTTCGAGGGACGTGCCAAAAATATATCTCGTACATAACCTCCTACAACGTAACATTCCAATCCCAGTTCGTCTGCCGTTTCGGAGATTAACTTGAATATCTTATTATTAAAATGTTCTTTTAGTTCCATATTCATCTTAAAGAGGGGCAAATTTACGATTTTTTGCGCAGGATAAGGAGAAATCACGCAATTAAATTGTATTTTTGCCTGCATATAAAACGATCAAGTACATGAAAAAGATAGGATTAGTAGCATTATTTGCCTTGTTGCTGGCCGGTTGTGATGATGGCGGCGAGAAGAAAGCGCAAGAAAATTTGCGTAAGGCCGAAGCGGCTTTAGAAAAAGAGAACTTTAATGAGGCCAAATTGCAGATAGACAGTATCCGCATCCTTTATCCGAAAGCGTTTGAAGCCAGAAAACAGGGAGTCAAGCTGATGCAGCAGGTGGATTTGAAAGAACAGCGGAAAAGTCTGATTTACCTGGATAGCATGATGGTGGTGAAACAAGCTCAGCTGGATTCCGTCAAGGGTAATTTTGTTCTTGAGAAAGATACTGCATATCAGGAGGTGGGTAACTATTTTTATCCCACCCAGACAGTAGAAAAGAATATAGGCCGTTCATTCTTGCGCGGGCAAGTGAACGAGCAGGGGGAAATGTCCCTTACCTCTATTTATTGTGCTGGTGGCACGTTGCATCACACGGCGGTGAAAGTGAGTGTGGGGGATACCTTTGCCGAAACTCCCGCCTCGAAAGACAGCTATGAAACCACTGACTTGGGCCGTGCAATCGAGAAGGCCGATTATAAGATGGGGGAAGACGGCGGCGTTATCGCTTTTATTGTAGCGAACAAAGATAAGAATATCCAACTTCAGTTTATCGGAGATCGTACTTATAAAACGGCTATGCAACCCAATGACCGTAAGGCGATTGCAGAATTGACGGAGTTGGCGCGCATCCTGTCCGGCATGGAACAAATCCGTAAAGATAAGAAAGAAGCGAACTTGAAAATAGAGTTTGTAACCCGCAAAATGCAGGAACAGGAGGAAGAGAAGTGATGTGGATGGGAACACAAACAATGCGGATCCTGAAGAGAACCTCCCCAAAGTCCGCATTGTCCGTGTTCCTTGTTTCATGTACGGCCCTTACAATCGCTTCAAGGCCAGCTTGATCACTTTTTCTACCGGGGCGGCAGGCTCCTCTTTCAGTATGGCAGCCACTACCTTTTGTGATGCGGCTTGTGCGAATCCCAGCATGGTGAGTGCGGCGACAGCCTCGTCATGAATTTCCGTATTGCCCGGATTGGCAAACATTTCACTGTTCACCGTCTCCACGCCCGAAGTGGCGATCTTGTCCTTTAAGTCCACTATGATGCGTTGGGCAGTTTTCAGGCCGATGCCTTTTACTGTTTTCAATAACTTGTCATTACCGGAACTGATTACTCCGCACAGCTCGGAAGGGGATAAGGCCGACAGAATCATACGTGCCGTGTTGCCGCCGATGCCCGATACGGAAATCAGTAACAAAAACAACTCCCGTTCCTGTTTGGTCGAGAATCCGTAGAGTACGTAGGCGTCTTCCCGGATCGCTTCATAAATATATAATTTCGTATTGCTCTGATTCTGAATGGCCGAATACGTATTCAATGAGATATTGATGCCATACCCCATCCCGTTACAATCTAAAACCACCGTTGCCGGAGTAATCTCCGCAATGTCTCCTTTAATATATTCTATCATGGTTGTTTCATTTGAAAATTTACAGTTCTTTGCAAAAATAGGACATCTATCTTTTAAATTATAAGTTCGGCAAGAATATTTTTAAATTATTAGGTCGTAGTGAACAAAAAAACGAGGCAAAATGTTTATTTTTGCAGCGAATTAACAGATAATAGTAAACTAAACCCAATAAAAGATGAAAAAAATAAGAGCGGCCGTGGTTGGATACGGTAACATTGGTCAGTATGTAGTGGAGGCTTTGGAAGCTGCTCCCGATTTTGAGATTGCAGGTATCGTCCGTCGTAGCGGTGCGGAAAACAAGCCTGCCGAGTTGGAAGCATACGCTGTGGTGAAAGATATAAAGGAATTGAAAGATGTGGATGTGGCTGTGCTGGCTACTCCGACCCGTAGCGTGGAAAAATATGCTAAAGAGATTCTGGCAATGGGTATCAATACGGTAGATAGTTTCGACATTCATACACAAATCACTTCTCTCCGCCGTTCATTGGATGAGTCGGCAAAGGCCGGTAAGGCTGTCGCTATTATTTCTGCCGGATGGGATCCGGGAAGCGATTCTGTAGTCCGTACACTGCTGGAAGCCATCGCTCCGAAGGGTATTACTTATACCAATTTCGGTCCGGGACGCAGCATGGGGCATTCCGTAGCAGTCCGTGCCATTGATGGAGTGAAGGATGCTTTGTCCATGACTATTCCTGTGGGAACCGGTATCCATCGCCGTATGGTGTATGTGGAACTGGAGGAAGGTGCGGACTTCAAGACTGTGGAAGCCGCCATCAAGTCGGATCCTTATTTTGTAAATGACGAGACACATGTAAAACAAGTTCCATGTGTGGACGATTTGAACGACGTGGGTCATGGCGTTAACCTGGTTCGCAAAGGGGTATCGGGCAAGACTCACAATCAGTTGTTCGAGTTTGACATGAAGATTAATAATCCGGCTCTTACCGCGCAGGTGCTGGTTTGCGTGGCACGCGCCTCCATGAAACAGCAGCCCGGATGTTATACCATGATCGAAGTTCCTGTAATTGATCTGCTGTGCGGCGACCGTGAGGAACTGATTGCCCATTTGGTATAAAGAGGTTTCCTCAAAAAGAACGATATTCTGAAAATCTCTTCTCTGTTTTATTCCGGAGAAGAGATTTTTTTATTTCCTTTGTGTTCATAAACAAAGAAATAGAACAATGATAGCAAGTATTGTATGGGATGTGGATCCTATCTTATTTAAAGTAGGTAGTTGGGAAGTGCGTTGGTATGGGCTGATGTGGGGCCTTGGTTTCATATTGGCTTATGAAATGGTAAGCCGTTTATTCAAAAAAGAGAAGTATCCGGAAGAGTGGGTGGACAAGCTTTTTGTCTATTGCATAGTCAGTACGGTCATTGGCGCCCGTCTGGGGCATTGTTTGTTTTATGAATGGGACTATTATGGCGCCCATCCTGTTGAAATATTCAAGATTTGGAAAGGCGGGCTGGCAAGTCACGGAGGGGTGTTCGCCATCATTCTGGCTCTGATGTGGTACTCGAAAAAAGTAACCCGGAAAAGTGTGTGGTGGTTGTTTGACCGCATGATACCTGCTGTGGCGATTGTCTGCTTCTGTATCCGTTTTGGTAATTTAATGAATTCCGAGATATTCGGATATCCCACCACGTTGCCTTGGGGATTTGAATTTGTCCGTTCCCGGGAGTGGCATCAGCTGTATGAAGGTTTGCCTTGCCATCCTACTCAGATTTATGAAATGCTGTATTGCCTGGTTGCCGGTGTAACTGCCTGGATGATGTACCATACATACCATTTACAAAAAAGAGTGGGATTAATAACCGGAGTAAGCTTGCTTATATTCTTTGGCAGTAGTTTTGCTCTGGATGTTAAGAAGAATCCGTGGGTTGCCAAAGAGGGGGATATGACTTTTAATATAGGGCAGTGGCTCAGTGTGCCGCTGTTTCTGCTGGGGGCGTATCTCATAGCTACCAGCCGTACCCGGAAAGAATAAAGGT
>OBLF01002495.1_pt1 | contig 12413 bp, 9 predicted proteins | sample 1519231 | NCBI WGS metagenome assembly OBLF01 (sample SAMEA2602895, study PRJEB22501) | metagenome | reverse complement strand
GAGGTTCCCTGAGCGGTTGTTCATCTGAATGGTCTCGCATTGCTTTTGGAAAAACCCAATGCCCCAAATGTCGGTGTCAAGCATGGCCTGCATGGCTCGCTCGATGACCAGTAGCGGGTAGCTTCGCTTTGAAGAGCAGACAACTCCACAGAGGCGCCTGCCGTTGAAATCGGACTTGAAAGCCTGTGCCACAAACTTTTCCGCTATGCTGCGATCAATCCCGATCCTCGAGCTGAACACATTGACCCACTGATCCGGTGAAAGGCGAGTCCGCTTTTCCTCCGGGGTCAAATGTTCGGGCAAGAGATGGGTCTTCATGCCGACAGTCGAATAGCAGCGTTCATGTGTAGCGAGAAACGCCCCGCTCTCTGCGTCGTAAATCTGTACCTTCTTCTCGGTCAGCTTGACGTGCATTTGCTTTCCGACGAACTCCGCAGGAACGCTGTAGCGATGAGCCCCGTTGGACCTGCTCAGCCTGATGCAATGGCCTTTGTCCACGGTGTAGACCTTCCATTCGCCATGTTCATAGGGACGATCAGGCAAAGGCTGCAGGCTGCTCCTTTCCTCTTCTTCGAAACAGGCCCTACGAGTGGCATTTCTTCCCTGCCACTGACGCAGGTTGAGTTCGTTCAAGTGTTCGAGAACCAACTTGCGCAAGTACTCTCTGTCCTTCGCCAGAGCGTGCCCCTCTCCCTGAAGGTGAAGTTTGCCGATAATCCAACGCTCGACCATATTAACGCTGGCTTCCACGCGATTTTTGTCTTTGGGATGATGAACGCGGCAGGTCTGTGCATTCATGCCATAGTGTTCACATAAGTCGAGAATCACCGGCTGAATGTCACCTTGCGTCCAGTTTGCATGACGCACCAGAGCTTTGGCGTTGTCCATCACGAGGTTCTTGGGAGCTCCTCCGAAGTACTGGAGTGCTTCGATGATCCCCTGAATCCAGAACTGCTGCCGTTCGCTCTCGTACGCCTGAGCGAAGATCAGTCCGCTGGAAGGAAGCGCAGCAACGAAAACCCGGTCGCGATGGACTTCCGCGTATTCGTCCACCCACACGAGATCGTCTCCCGCATAGTCGATTTCCATCACATCGCCTGCGACGTAGTGGAGGTTCGTGAACAAGTCCTGGGGCTCCCAATTGGGCTTCTGTTCCGCGTAGCGGCGACAGAAGGACGAATAGGAGTAGATCTTCTGACTGTCGTTGGCCTGACGGTACTCGTCGTAAACGAGTTGAAGCGTCATGTGCTTCTGCTGAAGGAGTGCGTTAACGCCTTCCCAGTCGGGTTCGACGCGGGCACGCTGGGGCCTGGGATACAGCCGATCATGGATTTCCGCATCCGAGAGTTTGAGAAACGCCTGAAGATCAGGTCTGGCCGCAGTGGCCACCTTGTTGATAAAGCCGTTGGAGGCTCCTGTCTGAAGACGGATTTTTTTGTAGCTGAGACCGTGACTCAGCAGGTTCAGTACCGTTCTCACGGTAGTCATAGCAATTTTCCTAGTCATTTAAGGCTCCTTATATCGATAGGAACCTTTTGATTATCTATTGCTATGCCTCAACTGTTCACGTGTTTAGGAATCCCTGTTCACGTGTTTAAGAATCGTCCCGTCGGCCACCTGTTCACGTAGTTAAGAAAATCGTTCACGTACATGAGAATCGCTGTTCACGTGTTTTGAGAATTCTCAGCGTGCCGCATTGTCGGCATGCCGCAGAGTGTCGGTCCAGCGTACGAATTCGGCCAGCGCTCCCTCGCCGTCAGGATGCACCTCCAGCCATGCCACACCCCAGGCGGCGAGGTCCGCGGCATCGTACGTTTCAAAGGGAATCCCCGCCGCTTCGTCAGGCTTCCTTGTCGGAATTCCCGTCAGGGCATCCGAAAGTCCTTCAACGCCATTCACCTCATCCACCGCCACGCGCACGCCGTCTCTGCCGAAGAGCACCTCAAGCCCGAAGGGCTCGGATCTTTCGGGATCATGCACCAGCAGCTCCGCCTTCTCCGTCCAAAGCTGACGGTCTCGAAAAAGTCGCCATATCCAGAAGAGAGGCCAGAGCACAAACGCCAGCCAGAAGGGAGCGGTCAGCAGAGCAGCCATGCCCAGCCCTCCAAGCCCCTCGGTTCCTGTCGTACCCTCCATCGTGAAGGCAGTGCCGAGCATGCTCCATATCGCCCACACCATCCAGACGCGCCCTGCCCTTGTTCCTGACATTCGGCAGCGAAGCGCTTTCTTCCAATCCTTCACGCACTCCCCGTCAAATCTCACAGTTAATCCCAAAAATAAGGTTGCAAAACAAAAGTAAAGCCTGAAACAGGCTCTACTCGCGCATCTACTTCAACATTTCAATAGGAAAAACATCCAATAACCCATCGCAAGCATATTTCCAACTTACGTCTTTCACATAAGCATTCCTCAACACTTTTAGTGCCGAAACATCGCTCTGCAACACCAAAGGTTCCTGGATTTCCTGATTAACCCCCAAGAAATAATCGTAGAACTTATAGCGTTCATCCCCATGAATTGGCAATTTATCAAACGTAATCCATTTAACAGGAATACCATAAGCTTGAGCAACTATAACACCATGCAATGAAGTTGAAAAAATCCGTTCACAAGAACACACTTCATCAACAAATCTTTCAATTTCTTCATCTCCCTCTCTTAAAATAGAGATACTCTTAACTCCATAATCCTCTAACAAGTTTCTATCGAACAGTCCCTCTTGAGAATGATGAAGAATTAAACCAATAGGATATACCCTAGAACTTAATGGCTTATAAAACATAGGGAGCGTTACCGCAGGATCGCCATAAATATTAGGGCAAAAAAAGCCAGCTCCAGAAACTTCTCTGGCTGTCAATGGCCCTCGCACCGCGAAAAATTTAGCACAATTGCAATTAATTTTTTTTCAACCCCATCCACACACCTTAATAAGAATTTATTAACAGGGAAAAGTTTCCACTTCGGAATTTGAATACTGTCTCTTCTTAAAATACCAGTTCCCCATACCAAACTTCTCGAAAAAAGCACATCATAATTCAACAACGAACCTATAGCCACTAGCTTCTTTTCTCTCAATTTAGCTGGACGAAATGTTTGGTTTGAAATTTTCTGTACCAAGTAGAGCGACAATTCATCTCCGAAATTTTTATGTCCATTCCAGTAAAACAACCTATCAATCACAACCACCACCTTAATTTGCAGTTAAAACAAAAAATACCTTCATACGATAAGGGATAAAGGTGACTTTTAAGTCCTATCAACACGTTTACACAAAATCAAAAACAAGGAAAGGGGGCCTCCCCTCTCATATAGCCAATACCATTCAGCGCATCACCACTGCATTCTTCAGCGAAGTCCTCCTATTTTAAGCTCCATTTCCTACCTCATTAAATACAACACCTTTACCAATCACTCGAACAGGTTGGTTGAAATGACAGATTCGCTTTTTACTCGACCTCTAAAATATAAATTCAAAAACTTCTCTCCTGCAAGATAACACAGAAATCGTCTTTTAAACTTATTCGGCAATGTCATTACCGAACAAGAAGACAACAAAATCTTATACGCCTCATAAATTTGTTTTTTATACTCACCATAAACTTTTGCTTCTATCGTCCGCCTTATACTCCCCCACCACAATTCATGGGCACGTTGCTCTATGAAAGTTCGGACATCAGGAGGCATCTTGGCTATCTTCCTTAGAAGCAACACGTATACATACATCTCATCAACAATAGGTTGTTCTGAACCATGAGAAAGCGATGACTGACGTAACCTGTACATATAATTAATAGCAGAACCAATCAACGCCTTTTTAACATTAAGAAGAGAACGAATGACAAAATCCAAATCCTCCCCCCTGCTCAGCGATTCATCGAATCTCAAACCATAAAGAACCCTTGCCGAAAAACATTTATTTGAAAGGAAATAAGCGAAAGAGACTGGCAACCTCCCCTTCCATTCTCCAATCAAGAACAAGTGTCGATACGCTCCACTATTACTAGTTATCACGTCAAGATGTCTCTCTCTTCCATGATCAACAATTCCCACCTTATCAAAAGGATTCCAGCCACACACCACATAATCTACAGAATTATTTTGAAAATGATCGACATAGTTACGTATGAAATGCGGTTTAATAATATCGTCCCCATCTACAAAACAGACCAAATCAAAGGCGCAAGGGAATGCCTCCATCATCTCCAACGCCAAATTTCTAGCAGAAGACACACCGCCATTTAGTTTATGATTTATACAAAACCTACTGTCTTTCTCTCCAAATTCATCAAGAATTTTCCCAGACCTATCAGTAGAACCATCGTCAACAGCAAAAACGATAAAGTTCTTATACGTTTGACAAACTATAGACTCAAGGCACTCTTTCAGGTACTGCTCAACATTATAAACGGGAAGAATAACCGCAACTTTAGGATTCTCAACAGAAACATCCAAATTACTCAACATTGAAAACCTCTATCTAAAGCAAACCTCACCACAAGGTGTGAACAATTATATATTGTACTCCTTGAAATTCGCATAGTCCATTACACAATTCCATGTTCGTGAATCTTTCTCGTAACGGTATTTCGGCCTAACCCCAAGCGCTGCGCGGCTTCGATCCTGCGACCGTTCAGCACGTTGAGCGCTGTTCGGATGACCGTTCTCTCGAAGTCGGGGAAGAGTTCGGCCCATATGCCGCTCTCCCCTGCCGCAAGCTTCGCCGACACGAGTTCCTCCAGAAGAGCCGTCCAATCACCATAGGCCGCTTCCGAAGAAGCCCCGGCCGTCCTTGCAGGTGCATTCTCGGACGCTTCCCTGATTTCCTCGGGAAGGTCCTCGACACGTACCTCGACGGCGGGCGCCATCACGAGAAGCCATCGGCAGAGATTCTCAAGCTGTCGAACATTGCCGGGAAAGCGAAACGCCTCCAGACGCGCAAGTGCCTCCGGCGTCAGGCGCTTCGCCTCCACGCCAAGCGCCCGCGCCTCAGTGCGCAGGAAGTGTTCGGCCAGAGGCGCAATGTCTTCCGGACGTTCACGCAGGGGCGGCAGACGTAGCCGAATCACGTTCAGACGATGGTAGAGATCCTCTCGAAAAAGGCCGTCCTTTACACGTTGTTCCAGATTCTGATTGGTGGCGGCGATGATGCGGACATCCGCCTTGATCGGCTGATGACCACCCACGCGATAGAAGAAGCCGTTGCTCAGAACGCGCAGAAGCCTGGTCTGCAGTTCCATCGGCATGTCGCCGATTTCATCGAGAAAGAGCGTGCCGCCCCTCGCCTGCTCGAAACGACCAAGGCGCTGTGCGGTAGCCCCCGTGAATGCTCCCTTTTCATGGCCGAAAAGCTCGCTCTCCAACAGATCACGCGGGATGGCCGCCATATTGATGGCGATGTAGGGCTTCGCCGCCCTCTGGCTGTGGCGCCAGATGGCCCTGGCCACGACCTCCTTGCCCGCCCCGGACTCACCTGTCAAAAGCACCGTCACAAGGCTGTGGGAAAGACGCCCGATCGCGCGAAAGACCTCCTGCATCGCAGGCGCCTGACCGATGAGGTCGGGAACGGACTGCGACTCAGACTCTTCCGATGCAGGCTGCTCCGCCTCCGCTTCTACGGCTGGCGTCATGTTCTGAGCCTCCTTCATGGCGCGCTCGATGAGCTCGACCGCCTTCGTGATGTCGAAGGGCTTTGCCAGATACTCGAAGGCCCCGCCCTGAAAGGCTGAGACGGCGCTCTCAAGATCCGAATAGGCCGTCATGATGATGACGGGGAGGTTAGGCATTCTGGCCTTGACACGAGCCAGCAGATCCACCCCCGACACTCCCGGCATGCGGATGTCGCTCACGAGCACCATGGGCGCAGAGTCTTCAAGCGCCTTCAGTACGGACTCCGCCTCCTCGAAAAGCCTGCATTCGATGCCCGCCTTGGAAAGCGCCCGTGAAAGCACCCACCGGATGGCATGATCGTCATCAACAACCCAGACAGGGGCGCTCTGTACATTCTGTTCCTTGTCACCCATAGGACTTCTCTCGCTCACTACTTGAATTCTTTCTCAGATCAGGAACCGTCAAGACTGCGAAAACGGCAGCAACACGCGGAAGATGGTCCGCCCGGGAACGCTCTCGAGCGTGATCGTGCCGCCCGCCTGCCTCACGAAGGTCTGGGCCAAACTGAGTCCAAGCCCCGATCCTTCGGCCCTCCCCGTCACCAGCGGGTAGAAGATCTTCTCCTGCATGTCGACGGGAACGCCGGGGCCATTGTCGATGATGTCGACGGCAAGCGCCATTCGGGCACGCTCCGTTCCCGCCATCACGTCCCGCACGATGCGGGTCCTCAGTACAATGACCGCCCGCCCCTCCGCACGCTCCCCGTCCATGACTTCCGCCGCATTGCGGACGATGTTGAGAAACACCTGAGTGAGTCTGGCCCGGTCGCCTCTCACATTCGGCGCCGAAATGTCATAGTCGCGCACAAAGGAGAGTCCATCGGGGAACTCCATCGCAACCAGGCTTCTCACGTGCTCCAGCACCTCATGAACGTTGACCTCCTCGCACTGCGCCTTCTGGCGATAGGGCGCAAGGAAACGGTCTACCAAAGCCTGCAGACGATCGGCCTCTCCAATGATGACGCTCGTGCATTCCCGATCCTCCTCACGAACGAGGTCGGACTCAAGGAGCTGGGCCGCACCGCGGATGCCGCCCAGAGGATTCTTGATTTCGTGCGCCAGATTTCGCAGAAGTTGCCGGTTGGCGTCCATCAGCTCGCAGTTCATCCGCTCCCTGTCCTGATGAAGCGTTTCCTCGACATCAACGATTTCAATCAGAACACCGGCGTCCCTGCAGGCGGGCCAGCCTTCGGGCAGGCACGTCAGCACGGCCTGAACGCGGACGTCGTCAGGCTGAGCGCCGGGATGCACCCTGAGCAGACGCCCAAACACGCGAGCGGACTCAACGGCCGCCCCCGACGCCAGATGCGTATACCACTCGGCACACTCCGCGAGACGGTCGCGAAAGTCAGTGCCGACAAACGTTCGCCTCGAACATCCCAGCAGCACTTCGGACGCACTGTTGCCCCAGAGCACCCTTCCCGAAGCATCGGTCAGCAGCACCGTGGCGGACATCATGTCGAGAATGGCAAACGAGGCCTCCGACCCTGCTGCGCTTTTCGAGTCAACCATGGACGGTTCTCCCAAACAAAAAGGCGGGCGACGGCTTGATAATCGAGCCGCCACCCGCCTGCCAGGTCTGCGTCACTCCGACGGCTGAGGTCAGAGGCTGTAGTACATGTCGAATTCGATCGGCGTCACGGCGAGGCGCCAACGGTTGACCTCCTCCATCTTCACGGCGATGTAGGCATCGATGAAGTCGTTGGAGAAGACGCCGCCGCGGGTCAGGAACTCGCGGTCACGGTCAAGGTATTCGAGCGCCTGATCAAGCGAAGAACAGACGGTCGGAATCTTGGCGTTTTCCTCAGGCGGCAGATCGTAGAGGTTCTTGTCGGCCGCTTCGCCCGGATGGATCTTGTTCTGGATGCCGTCGAGACCTGCCATCAACAGCGCGGAGAAGGCGAGGTAGGGATTGGCCGTCGGATCCGGGAAGCGAACCTCAACGCGGCGGGCCTTCGGGCTGTTGACGTGCGGAATGCGGATGGAAGCCGAACGGTTGCAGGACGAGTAGGCGAGCTTCACGGGTGCTTCAAAGCCGGGCACGAGACGACGATACGAATTGATCGACGGGTTCGTGATGGCATTGAGGGCGCGGGCGTGCTTGATGACGCCGCCGATGTAGTAGAGCGCAAGCTCGGAGAGACCGGCGTAACCGTTGCCCGCAAAGAGGTTCTGGCCGTCCTTCCAGATGGACTGATGGACGTGCATGCCGGAACCGTTGTCGCCCTCGATGGGCTTGGGCATGAACGTAGCCGTCTTGCCGTAGGCGGCGGCGACGTTGTGAACCGTGTACTTGAGAATCTGCGTCCAGTCGGCGCGCTTGACGAGCGTATTGAAGCGGGTGCCGATTTCGCACTGGCCTGCGCCGCCCACTTCATGGTGATGGATTTCAACGCCAACGCCCTGCTGTTCAAGCAGCGTGCACATTTCAGAGCGCATGTCGGCAAAGGAATCGACGGGAGAGACGGGGAAGTAGCCGCCCTTGACGCGGTTGTGGTAGCCGAGGTTGCCGCCTTCCGTCTTGAGACCGGTCGCCCAGGGGCCTTCTTCGCTGTCGATTTCGAAGAAGCTCTTGCCCATGCGGTGTTCCCAGCGGACGCTGTCGAAGATGAAGAACTCGGGTTCGGGACCGAAGTAGGCCGTGTCACCAATGCCCGTCGACTTCAGATAGGCTTCGGCGCGCAGGCCGAGGGAACGCGGATCACGGTCATAGTCCTTGCCGGTCTTGGGTTCGTGCACGTTGCACTGGAGAATGAGGGTGTTGACCTCGCGGAACGGGTCCATGCGGGCGCTGTCGGGATCCGGCATCAGAAGCATGTCGGAGGCTTCAATACCGCGCCAGCCGATAAAGGACGAGCCGTCAAAGGGCTGTCCAAGCTCGAACACGTCCTCGTCAATGCAGTCGGCGGGAACCGTCACGTGCATTTCCTTGCCGAGCGTGTCCGTGAGGCGAAGGTCCACGAACTTGACATCGTTGTCCTTGATCATCTGCAGAACATCAGAAGCGGACGTCATTTGATTTTTCTCCTAGAGATTAGCCGGTAAGGCGATCCATGCGCCTGACCTGTGAGGAATTGTCTGCCGACGGGGGCGCCCCCCGACGGTCGTACTCCAATACAAGCAAAAGGCGTGCCAAAACCCGAAGACTGCACTCTCACGCGCGTTTTCCCGATTCTGACGCCTGTGCCGATACCTGCGCCCAGAAGGCTTCACCCCTGCACTGCGCTGAACGCACCGACTTGGTTGCGAACGCTTTATTATCGCACCAAATCAGTGCATTTCAACACCTCAGGAGCGCCTTCTTCGAGTGCGTGCGGGTTGCGCCATCCGTCAGAGAAAGGCTTCCTGCAGATCCGAAAGAAAGGCCCGCCCTCTGGCTGTCGGACGAATCACCAACTCATCCGCCGCCAGCAGTCCCTGCACACGCAAATCGGAAAGTATCGGCTCAACGACCTTGAGCGAAAGCCCAGTGCGAGCCTCAAAAAGTTCCGCAGGCACGCCTTCCGTGAGCCTCAGGGCGTTGAGCATGAATTCGAAGGGAAGGTCCCCAGACTCGACGGCCCTGCGTTCGGCAATGCCGCTTCCCGTTTCAGAAACCGAAGCCATGTACTTGCGGGGGGATGCGTGCCGCACCTCGCGAACAACTCCGTCCTGTGTCGTAACCTTTCCATGCGCGCCCGCTCCCGCAGCGAGATAGTCGCCGAAGGTCCAGTAATTGAGGTTGTGGCGGCAACGGCACCCGGGTCCGGCATAGCCCGACACCTCGTAGTGCTCGAAGCCCGCTTCTTCGAGCGAGCGAATCACCAGATCAGACATGTCCGCACAGAGGTCATCGTCAGGAAGGTCCTCCGGGACGCGCTTGGCGAACGCGGTACCGGGTTCAATCGTGAGCTGGTAGAACGAAAGGTGTGTGGCACCGGTAGCAACCGCCGTCTCCACCTCCCTCGCCACCTCCTCGAGTGTTTCACCAGGCAGCGCGAACATCAGATCAAGGTTGAAGTTTCCGAACACCTCACCCGCATGCGCGGCCGCGCGCAGGGCCTCTTCCGATACGTGAATCCTTCCGAGCTTCCGAAGCTTTTCGTTCATGAAGCTCTGCACGCCGACGGAAACTCGGTTGACGCCTGCATCGCGGAAAGCCCTGAAGCGTCCCTCGTCCACAGTGCCGGGGTTGGCCTCTAGCGTAATCTCACAGTCGGATGTGAACCCGAACAGTCTGTCGGCCCCTTCAAGGAGTCTGGCCACGGCATCACCACTCATCAGGCTCGGCGTGCCGCCGCCAATGAAGACCGTTTCGATTCGACGGCCGCCTGCGACGGAAAGCCAGCCCTCCAGATCCTTCAATACGATGTCGACATATTCCCTTTCTGCCAAATCGGCAGGCGCGGCATGGGAGTTGAAGTCACAGTAGGGACACTTGCGCACGCACCAGGGCCAGTGCAGATAAAGCGACAGCGGAATATTCGCAACCGCTTCAGCCGTCCACGAAGATTGAGCGCTCATCACCAGCCCCAGGCCTCGCGAAGCAGCTTGTGCATCTGCACAAGGGCCTTGCCGCGATGGCTCACGCGGTTCTTTTCCTCTGCGGTGAGCTCTGCGGCCGTTCGACCGTACTCAGGTACAAAAAAGTGAGGATCGTAGCCGAAGCCGCCCTCACCCGCAGGCTCGTCGCAGATTTCGCCGTACCAGCGGCCGACGGCCACGAGCGGCTCGGGATCGTCGGGCGTGCGCACGGCCGTCAGCACGCAGGTGTAGTGCGCCCTCCTGTCGTCCTTGCCCTGCAGTCTCTCGACCAGAAGACGGTTGTTGGCCGCATCATCGCTCGGCTCTCCTGCAAAGCGGGCCGATAAAACGCCGGGCATGCCGTTCAGAGCATTGACGCAGACGCCCGAATCGTCCGCCATGGCGGGGCGTCCCGTCATCTTCGACGCATGACGAGCCTTGGCAAGACAATTCTCAATGAAGGTGCCGAAGGGCTCCGAACAGGCTTCGACACCAAGCGCGCCCTGATTGATCACATCGACGCCGAGCTCGGCGAACATCGCCTGAAACTCACGAAGTTTTCCCTTGTTGTTGGAAGCAAGCACCAGAGACTTTTCCATCCCCATCTCCCCTTACTCAAACGCAGCACGCTGCAGCGCCATGATTTCCAGATTGCCCTTTTCGGCAAGACGCAGCAGTTCGTCAAGCTCTGCACGACTGAAGGCCGCGCCTTCCGCCGTCCCCTGAATCTCGACGAAGCGCCCCTCGCCCGTCATCACGACGTTCATGTCGGTGTCGCTGCCGCTGTCCTCAACATAGTTGAGATCGAGGACGGGACGACCGTCAACAATGCCCGCCGACACGGCGCTCACCTGAGTGAGGATCGGGTCCTCCGTGATCTGCCCCTTTTCAAGCATGCCGTTGACGGCATCCCTCAACGCAACCCAAGCGCCTGAAATCGAGGCGCAACGCGTGCCGCCGTCGGCCTGCAGAACGTCGCAGTCGATCTGGATCGTAAATTCGCCGAGCTTCCTTCGGTCGACCGCAGCGCGAAGGCTTCGTCCGATCAGACGCTGGATTTCCTGCGTGCGGCCTGACTGCTTGCCCTTGACGGCCTCGCGATCGCAACGCGTGCTCGTGGACCTCGGAAGCAGACCGTACTCGGCCGTCACCCAGCCCTCACCCCTGCCCGTCAGAAAGCGGGGCACGCCCGGCGTCACGGTCGCCGTGCAGAGCACGCGGGTGTCACCCGCCGAAACAAGCACGCTGCCTTCGGCATATTTCGTAAATCCACGACTGAAGCTGAGCGGACGCAGTTCATCGTCCCTTCGAGATCCATCTCTCATAAATCCTTCCTCACAGATCAATTTCAAAAGCACAGGCACTCAAAGCACAAAGGGCTTTTCATAAACCTTTAGTCCCAACACCTTCAGATAATGCCGTTTTCCGTCAGAAGACACCCCTTCTTTAATTAGAACCACCGGCCCAATCCTCAAATACTTTCTATATCGCCCCCAATAGAAAACGCACCCGAGCCCTCGGAACGCAAAAGCATCCCAGTAAGAATCCCTTACAAAATCAACAAACTTAGGATTTCTCAACCTTACAAAATCACAAGCATCATCCAGAACCCTTCTTAAGTCGGCAAGATCTGTTTTTTGCTTTCCATTCTCTTCTCTCAAACCTCCCATAATAGACGTTCGATGAATACGATAGCGATATACCTCATAACCAAGGAAGCAAATTTTTGGATGACAAGACATACACTTCAGATGAAATCCATTATCCTCATGACGGACTTTAGCAGAAATAAATTTCAAATCATTTTCATACAAAAAATCAACCCTGAAAAGCTTTCCACACGCAACACAAGGAATCCGATTTACCATCGTAAACAATTCCCTTCCACAAAGATCATCATCAGGAAGGCTCAACCATGCATTCAAGGACTCTGAAAAAATCCTCATCTCCTCCGATTCATCATCCGAGAATGCCGACAGCTGCCCAACAACAACATCTGCGTTATTCGTCATTGCGCTAGAAAGCAACTTCTCGATTGCGTCATCAACCAACCAATCATCAGAATCCAAGAAGAAAACATAGTCTCCCGACACATGTTCCAACCCTGTGTTTCTTGCCTCAGCCAACCCCTTATTTTTATCATGCTCAATGATTTTTATCCTACAATCCTTGACTGCGAATGACCTGACGAGAGCGTCAGAAATTTTGTGTCCATGGGATAATCGGAGCCCGCCAAACGGGTGC
>OBLF01002486.1_pt1 | contig 12457 bp, 10 predicted proteins | sample 1519231 | NCBI WGS metagenome assembly OBLF01 (sample SAMEA2602895, study PRJEB22501) | metagenome | reverse complement strand
AAATGCTCATGATGGTACAGGAGAAATTTCAAAAGAATACTAAAACAATGGAGACTGGGGAGATGCAGTTATGAAAAGAGGCTCTTGCCAATGCTGCTTATCATCGAGGGTGGAGATTTCAGAATTTGTGATGGTCAGAGCAGCAACTGTAGATTTGGAGGCTGTTACAAACAGGAAATTTACAAAAAATATGCAGCAGAAAAAGGAGAAGGTATCATGAGAATAGCAGTAACATATGAAAATGGACAGATTTTTCAGCACTTTGGACACACAGAGACATTTAAGATTTACGATGTAGAGGAAGGAAAAGTAGTACATTCAGAAGTAGTAGATACGAATGGAAACGGACATGGCGCATTGGCAGGAGTTCTTAATGCATTGAACGCAGATGTTTTGATCTGTGGCGGAATCGGAGGCGGTGCACAGACAGCGTTAGCGGCAGCCGGTATTAAGCTTTTCGGAGGAGTTTCCGGAGATGCGGATGAAGCAGTAGAAGCTTTTATCAATGAAACACTTGATTATAATCCGGATGTTAAGTGTTCTCACCATGAGCATAACCACGGGGAAGGACATACATGTGGCGAGCATGGATGTGGAAGCCATAGCTGTCATTAAGAAGAATAGCAATAATAATACGAAGGATGTGCCAAGGTAATGGAGAAGTTACCGTAGTGCATCCTTTTTGTGTTATTTTCCGGAAAGATAACTTGTCTTCTGTAATGTGAGTTTTTCTGAATTATAAAAGATATAATTTGGAAGGGAGATTATGATATACTGTAAACAAGATATAGTGCAAAACGTAACAGAAAGGAGTATGCACAGTGTCAGAGAAAAAGAAGTTTACAGTATACGTCGGAAGTGTAGCACTATGCGTAGGTGCGGCAGTTCTGCTGCATTATGTGTCATTTACCAATCCTTATCTGCAATCTGTTTGTCATCTTTTAAGACCTTTTATTTATATAGGACTTTATCTGGTATGGGCGGTTTCTTTTCAAAAAAGGATTATCCAAAAGGAAGCCAGGCGTTGTTTAATAATGATTGCAGCGATGATAGTTTTTTGGATGCTCATTCGTATGTGTAAATTTGAAATACCGTATGAGATGCCGACAGCACTGCGCTATGCCTGGTATCTTTATTATATTCCTATGGTGTTGCTGCCCACGGTCAGTCTTTATCTGGCATTTTATATACGGCAGCCGGAGAATTATAAATTACCGGAAAGACGATGTCTGCTGTTTTGTCCGGCATTGTTTCTGATAGGGATTGTATTAACGAATGATCTGCACCAGTTAGTTTTTACTTTCCCGGAGGGGAGACTGGGGGAAGCAGCTTCCTATGAAGTAGGCGTCTATGGATATGGAGCAATGTATTATGCTATAGTCGCCTGGGATCTTGGCTGTCTGCTGGCAGCACTCTTGATTATTCTATTAAGATGCAGAAAAATTAAAAACAGGAAAATGCTTTGGATGCCTTTTGGTGCTTATGGACTGTCGGTTGTCTATGGCATCGCCTATTATCTGAATCTGCCCTTTTGGAAAATATTTTCAAGCGATATGACGGCTGCATTATGCCTTTTGTTTGCTTTGATCATTGAAAGCTGCATCCAGTGCGGATTGATCCCTTCCAATACAGGATACGCACAATTATTTGCAGCATCTACAATTTCAGCACAGATTACAGATCAGAGTGGAAAATGCATTTATCAATCGCAGGATTCGGAATATATTGCGCCGGAAATCGTAAGACAGGTAGTTCAAAGCCCGATCATGTTGGAAAATGGGATCAGACTGTCGGGGAAACCAATTTTGGGAGGCTATGTCTTGTGGAAGGAAAACCTGTCGGAATTACAGGAAATCGTAAGAGAGCTTGAAGACAGGAAGGAAGAATTAAAGGATGCGAATCTGATTGAGGAAGAAAATCTGAGAACAAAAAGAGAAGTAGAAAAACTTTCTGTGAAGAATCAGCTTTATGATAAAATACAGAAACAGACGGCAAGGCAGAGTGCACTTTTGACGGAATTCATTGAAGCATATTCTATGGAAGAAGATGAGAACGAAAGGAAAAAAATATTAGGGAAGATAGTTGTGATCGGAGCCTATATAAAAAGGCGTAGTAATCTTATTTTTATTGCGGAGCAGACCGTAAAAATTCCGATCAGAGAGTTGGAGTTATGTTTCAGGGAAACGATAAAGAATCTGGAATGGAACCATGTTGAGGCAGGTTTTTCCACCGCTTTAGATGAAATACGAAGTGAAGATGCTATGCAGATTTATGATTTTTTTGAAGCAGTCATTGAGGAATCTTTGGAAGATCTGTCGGCATTTACTGTAAATCTGAAACGCAGAGAGGAGCGGATCGTCATGTCTATGAGTGTGGAATGTAAAACAGATCTGCGGGAAATTGCCGGACGATATGGAGCTTATGCGGAGCAGGATTTTGACGGAGCATGGCTGCTTTCTCTGATTCCGGGAGGAGGTAGCGCAAATGATAAAAACATTTGAAAACTGTTCGCCGGAGTATCAGATCACGATCATTTGCTTTTTTATTTTTTTGACTTTGCTGTATATGATTCTGGTTATTTATGAAGGAACAGGAAAAAGACAAAGAAAGATGTTGCTGCAGGATAGTGCATTGCTTATAGTTATTTTCCTTATAACATCCGGCTTGTGTGCGCGGCAACGGATGTTTAAAATACCATATGTGATTTTAATTGTTATGGGAATTTGTGGTTTTTTATATGTAGGAATGAAGATCTTTGGAATTCATAAGTACCGTAAGAACTGCCTGAGGGAAAATGCAGTTCAGGAGAGTCTGGACAATTTGCCGAGCGGAATTGTTTTTTTTGATGGGAACGGAATGCCTAAACTGATGAATCGGAAAATGTATCAAATTTGTCAGAATCTGGCGGGAAGAGATATACAGAATATTACAGAACTGAAGGAAGCACTGGAACATCCTCTGAAAGAGAATGTATTTTATGATGTTGATCTGAAAGTATACTGCTTTGCGGATGGAAGTGTGTGGAAATTTTCAGAGAAAGAGATTACTACGACAGCCGGAGATCGATTCTTCCAATTTCTTGCTTCTGAAGTGTCAGAATTATATCGGAACAAAGTGTTGCTGAAGGAAGAAAATCAGAAACTTCAGGAAATGTCTGTGGCTATGAAAGAACTTTCTAAGAATGTAATAACTCTGACCAGAGAAGAAGAAATGTTATCTATGAAAATGAGAGTGCATGATAATCTGGGATATAGTGTCCTGGCGGCACAGCGGATGTTGATGCGGGAATCAGAAGCAGACCGGGATATTTTCCGTTCGCAATGGAAGCAGACATTAGATTTGCTGAATAAAGATAACGAGTCTGTGGAAGGCGAACAACTGCACAGGCAGGTGCAGGAAAGAGCGAAGACTTTGGGTGTGAAAATCATTTATACAGGAGAAAAAGTCTGGGAATCTCATATTTCCGAACTGATGGATACAATACTTTTGGAGGCGCTTTCCAATTGTGTCCGCCATGCCGGGGCAAGCGAACTGTATGTAAAATCCGGCAGTGAGGAACAAGAGTGGATTATAGTAATCACAGATAATGGACAAAAAACGGAGAAGAATGTCAAAGAAGGAGGAGGATTATCCGGTATACGAAAAAGAGTGGAGCAATGTGGAGGTATATTGAGAATCTGTGCGGAGTCAAAATTTTCGATAATCGTTAAGATACCAAAGGAGGTGCGGAGATGATACGGGTATTAATCGTGGAAGACCAGCGTATGGCTCGGGAAGATATGGAAAATTATATCCAGTCCAGTGGGAGATATTGTCTGGCGGCATCTATCACAAACGCAGCTATGGCAGAAACCGTATGCAGGCAGAGCAAATGTGAACTTGTCTTGATGGATGTCTGTACGGAGAATGATGAGAGTGGTCTTGTGGCAGCAGAGAAGATTAAAAGGACCATGCCTCAGATAAAAATAATTATCGTGACTTCTTTAGTAGAGTGCAGTTTTATTGACAGGGCGCGCAAAGCGGGAGTAGAAAGCTTCTGGTATAAAGATGCCGGTAAAGAGGAACTGTTGGAGGTTATGGATCGCACGATGAAAGGGGAGAGCGTGTATCCGGATGCTCCACCGGTTGTGATGATCGGAACAGCGAAAAGCTGTGATTTTACACCTGGGGAATTAGCAGTTCTGCGATTAGTGGTGGAAGGAGAATCCTATAAAAAAATTGCAGAAAGTTTGTGTATATCACCGGAGACTGTAAAATGGCATATCAAGAATATGCTGCAGAAAACGAATTTTGATTCCAAAACGAAATTGGCGGTAGCTGTTACAAAGAAAAATCTGATTATAAACGGATTTTAAAAACAGCATTTTACTACCCACATGGGGAGTGTTTAAATCGCTGAAAACCGTTATCATATACTGTGTAAAAGTGTCTTAATCCTAAGATATTATTTTTTGTTGAGATGTCAGATGCTTTATAAGATACTGTCTGGAAGGGAGAAAAATAATATGAGATATATTATGAGAAAAATCTGCTTGTTCCCGGTAATGATTGCGGTCATAGTTTTTACAGGGTGTGGGCAGAAGAAAAACGAAGATCCGGTAACCGTTACATTATGGCATGTATATGGCGGACAGACAGAATCGCCATTAAACGATCTGATTGATGAATTTAATGAAACGATTGGAAAAGAGAAAAATATCCGGGTACAGGTTGGCAGTGTTACAAATACGAATACGATACATGAAAATGTGCTGGCATCCGCATTTGGAGATCCGGGGGCTTCCAAACTGCCGGATATGTTTGTTTCCTATCCCAAGACAGTTCTGGCGATGCCGGATGATACGGAGCTTGTAGATTATTATGATTATTTTACAGAAGAAGAACTGAACGAATTTATTCCGGCTTTTTTGGAAGAAGGTGTCATTCATGAAAGACTTTCCATTTTGCCGGTAGCAAAATCAACGGAAGTTATGTTTATCAATAAAACAGCATTTGATCGTTTTGCGAAAGAAACAGGAGCGAAGATGGAAGATTTAAAAACATGGGAAGGACTCTTCGCAATGGCAGAACAATATGCTGCATGGACAGATAACCAGACGCCGGACATTCCTGATGATGGAAAGAATTTTTTCGTTCATGATTATCATTTTAACTATTTTCAGGTAGGTGTAGAATCCCTGGGTGAAAATTTTTTTAAAGGAGAAAATCTGGCTTTCGGACCGGAATTTCAAACAGTGTGGGAACCTTATGCAAAAGCGGCACTGTCCGGAGGAGTATGGCTTCGCAGCGGTTATGCAACGGAACCTTTGCGAACGGGAGATTCGATTGTATCGGTGGCTTCGTCAGCCAGTGTGTTATATTATTCAGACGAAGTTACGTATGCGGATAATACATCGGAAAAAGTAGAGATTGTTTCCATGCCATGTCCCGTATTTGCCAGGGGAGAAACGATGGTCATGCAGCGGGGTGCCGGTATTTGTACGGTAAAATCTACACCGGAAAAAGAAAAAGCCTGTATTACGTTTCTTAAATGGCTGACAGAGGCCCAAAAGAATGTGGAATTTGTGACCAGTCTTGGATATATGCCGGTAAAGCAGGAAGCTTTCGATGTTTACCTTCCGGAGGCGATCGAGAAGTTAAGTGATCCGATGTATGTATCCCTGTATCAGGCTTTTTTAAAGACGCAGGAGAACTATACATTTTATACTGCTCCGAAATTGGATTCCTATCTGGATCTGGAAACAAAGTTTGAAGAACTTATCAGGCAAACCCTGTCAGTAAAGCGGTTGGAGTGGCAGGAACATCCGGAAGATATGGATAAACTTGTTTCAGAGACATTAGAGGATTTCAAAGCAGCATACACACAATAATGTCTGCCGGATCGGCAAAAGAGGTGGCTGACATATGGGAGAAAAGAGAATAAATTTCCGGAAGATTATAAAAGGAATAAAGAGACAAGGCATCCGTATGCAGCAAAGACTGATTGTTTATTGGTGCGTGGTGATTTTAACACTTTTTTTAGCGACAGTTCTGTTACTGAGTATTATTGGAGTTCTTCCGGGAATGGATTTTAAAGTACGGGAAATGTTGTCTGCCCAGCAGAAGAATACGTTGTCAGCGATGACAGAGCAGACTGATATTATGATGGCGAGAAGTATTTCTTTATCGGAAGATATTACAAAAGAATTGAATCAATGCCTGACAGCCAATGGAAAGACATTTTCAGATTTGAATGATAATCCTCAGCTGATCATGGATTTGGAGTCTGCGCTGTATCCCTCCTTGAAATCTGCATTGGATGTGAAGTATTGCAGTGGAGTTTTTGTTGTATTGGATGCAACGGTAAATACGAAGACGGAATATGCAGATACATCACGCATGGGAATCTACCTGCGCCTGTCTGATTTAAAGGCAGTAAATACAAGCAAACAGCACGTAGTTTTTTTCAGGGGAAATGCTGATATTGCAAGAGCAGAGCAGGTACAGCTCCATAACCGTTGGAATTTAGAATTTGATACGTCCGCATTGCCGGGTTATGAACAGATTATGCAGTTTGATGGGAACCGGCTGGTAGAGAGCTGCCTGTGGACAGACCGGCTGGAGCTGAGTGACACATGGGAGGATGTGCAGCTTTTATATGTCCCGGTTTTAGACAGTACCGGAAAAGTACGCGGTTTGTGCGGTATGGAGATGAGTAATCTGTATTTCAGGCTGTCTTATCCTATGGTGGAAGGTTCCTGTGGGAATATAGTGACAGTACTGGCTCCTATGGACAAAAAAGGAAACATCTATCTGGATAAGGCGATGTTCGGAGATACAAAGGAAACGTATCTTTCACCATCAGGAACGATGACAGTGAAGAAAGGAAAGTATTATAATACATATTCTACCGCTTTTGGGAATTATATAGGCAGGCATGAACTGCTTGAATTGAAGAGTTGTAATGGGATGCCGCTTGCGGTACTGACATTGATATCAGAAGCGAATTATGAAAAATTAACAGCGGACAATCGAAGGGACTGGATCATCGGTACGTTGTTATTCCTGATTTTATTATTGGTTGTTTCTGTCAGTATGTCCCGTCGTTTTGTAAAGCCGATTCTTCGGAGTTTAAAAGCACTGCAGGAAGATACGCTGACGGATGAAAATTTATCAGGAATTTCAGAAGTGGATGCACTGGTTGATTTTATGCAGAAAAAAAGAAATACGGAGAAACTGGAAAATGGAGGCATTCCTCCGAATATAGAAGAAATGCTCAAGGCGTTTGCTTTGCGCGTGGAAACTCTGACTCCGTCAGAGAGGATGGTTCTTCAGTATTATGTTGATGGATATACGATACAGGAGATTGCTTCATTGCTTTATATCAGTATTGGAACAGCTAGAAAGCATAATACAAATATGAATCGAAAACTGGGAATAACTGTCAGAGAGGAATTAATGCTGTATATTGAGTTGTTTCGAAAATGCGATCAGTTAGATAAGCTGACATATAATAGAACTGAGTAAAAGAAAAAGAGTCTGTACAGGCTCTTTTTTAGTTTGACCGACGATATCGTTTACATTTTTACAAAAAAGAAATTGCGTATATATAGTAGATAGATAAAAAAGAAACACTATATATAGTATACTAATCGTTCGTATTTTGGAAAATAAGCAAAATATACGAATGGTGACCATAGTATTTGCTTTCCGTATCTGTTACGCTTTCATTACGAAATGGTGGCCGCCCGATAAAAGAAAAAAATAATGGTGATAGAGCAAGGAGGTTAACAAGGAGGTTGAAATGTGGAATATATTACGAAAAAGGATTTAATAGATTGTTCTACACCGGATGAGTTTTGCTTTTCACTATGCTGCATGGAATGTAAAACAGTATGGAAAAGCACACCAATTCGTTTTTCCAAAGCGGGGAAAAAACCGGAAAATGAAAATCGGAAGATTATTTATGATACGCTTTATGACCGGGAAAAGAATTTAGCATTTCAAAAAGCATTGAATCAGGCGAAAGAAATATTTAATATTTGTCCGATATGTAAGCGTCTTGTATGTGACCATTGCTTTTTGATCTGTGATGATCTGGATATGTGTGTGCAATGTGCTGCAAAACTTAATGAAAAAGGTACTGTTGTAGGATAAAAACGAAAAAAGAAAAACGAAAAAGAAAGGAGAACTTTACTATGAAAAAATATGAGATTTTAGGAGGAAATTTACCAGTTGTCGTATGTGAATTAGCAGCAGGAGAATCTATGATCACAGAAAGCGGAAGTATGAGCTGGATGAGTCCGAACATGAAAATGGAGACGGTTTCCGGTGGCGGAATGAAGAAAATGTTCGGCAGAATGATGTCTGGTGATTCTGCGTTTCAAAACAGATATACCGCAGAAGGTACAGACGGAATGATTGCATTTGCATCAAGTTTTCCGGGAGCAATCAAAGCGCTGGAGATTAGCAGCGGTCACTCCATGATCGTGCAGAAAAGTGCATTCCTTGCTTCAGAAGAAGGCGTGGAACTGTCCATGCATTTCCAGAAAAAATTAGGAAAAGGCATATTTGGCGGAGAAGGTTTCATTATGCAGAGATTGAGCGGAAATGGAACTGCATTTGTAGAAATTGACGGACATGCAGTGGAATATGATCTGAGTGCCGGACAGGAAATATTGATCAGTACCGGGTACTTAGCGGCAATGGAAGAAACCTGTACGATGGATATTGTAACCGTAAAAGGAGTAAAAAATATGCTGATCGGAGGAGAGGGCATTTTTAATACTGTTGTTAAAGGACCGGGAAAGGTGATCTTACAGACAATGCCAATCAGCAAGGTGGCAGAATTGCTGACTCCGTTTTTTGCAGATAAGAAGTAGTTAAAAGGGGAGAGGCTTATGAGAAAAAAGTTGAATTTGTTATTAGGATTAGTGTTTATCATCAGTATGGCAGCACTGACCGGGTGTGGAGGCTCCGGAAAAGCAGGAGAGAAGAATCCATATGAAGGAAAATGGGTAGCGGTCTCCGCTCAAACGATGGGAATATCCGTCAGTGTAGATGAAGCTTTCGGTGGTGATTTTGAATTTGAAGTGAAAAATGGAGGAAAAGTATCCTTTTCAGTCGGAGACACTATCGGAAATGGAAAATGGTCTGTCGAAGATGATCAGTTTACCTTGAGCATCGAAGGAGAAAAAATGGTGGGAACCATCGGAAAAGATATCATTTCTTTTGACGACATGCTGGAGATGGGAGTAAAGGTGATTTTTGCAAAGGATGGAACCGATGCAATGGATCCTTCGCTCTATCTGACAGAGGAGGAAAGTGCAGTCATAGGTAAGTGGGCTTCTGAAAGCGTAGAAGAACTTTTAGGAGACGGACCGCAGACTTCTATGGAAGGAGTAGACAACATCAATGATGCACTGCGTCTTGATTTCAAAAATGACCGTAATGTAACAGTTATTTATAAAGGAGAAGAGATAGGGACATTCCCATGGTCAGTTGCACTGGGGTATTGTGCGATTGAATCAGATAACCCATCTCTCTCAGTGGCGATAAATGATGATGGCACGTTGAAAGTAGATTACAGTAATGACGAAGACTACTACACATTTCATTGTGTGAAAAGTGACGGTGAATAGTTGAAACGGATGTGGAAAGCGTGAAGGGAGGGAAGATACCATGAAAAAGAAATTGTGGTGTGTGCTGTGTATCATGACATGCATGATGATGATAGCGGCATGTGGACAAAAAAAGGCTCCGGAGAAGAAAAAAACAGAGCAGGCAGAAACAAAATTTAAGGACAGGGAAAATCTTAAATTAAATTTATTTACAGTGTATTATCCGAAAGCATGGAACTATGATAAAGAAAATATGAAGAAAGATAAAGACTACGCTCGCGTTAGATTTTTTGATGGAGATACAGTAGATGAATCCGAGAATATCATTTATATAGAAGCAACAAAGGAGGATTCCTATAAATATCGAAAAAGTTTAGTTGACTTCGGCGTGGATTTAGAGACATATGCAAAAGGGAAAATGGACACTGTAACAATAGGAAATGCAGAATATACAGCAATGCCGGAAGGTAATTCCGTAGAGAAAACGTATATGTATCGCCATGAAAAGTCTGGTACATCCTATGATATCAGAGTAAAGGGACAGGAAATAGATGATTCTGACAAAGAACTGCTGGAAGGAATTGTGCTGAAATTAAAGGATGAAGGAAATAAAGACGCACCATGGCCATGGGAGGGAGAGCCTCTTGAACCTGTATTGGCAAAGCAGATGGTAGGTTCTTATACAATCGTTCCGGAATATATTCCGTTTAAAGAAGCACAGGGTGTCATGCAGATCATGGAACATCAGTTTGTAAAACAGGGCAACCAGGTATTCCATTTGCTGGAGAACAAACTGGATACTTATGAATATTCAGAAAGCGGACTCAAATTCGTTTCTTCGATGGAACTAGACGATGATTGTGAATATTTGTCCGGAGACAACAGTGGAATGTTATATCTTTCGCCGGGAATTGGAGATGTAATTGGCGTAAAAGATGGAAAAAAGGCAATGCAGACAACCGTAGATGGATATTTGAATATGCATCCATCCGGAGAATGGGGAATCAGTTTCTGGGTGAACAGTGATACTCAGAAGATTGCAAATCAAGGTGGTAACCTGACGGCTGAACCGTGGATACTGACCGGATTGAATAATGATGAAGAACGCAAGGGACCATTTTCCATGTTAGATGACGTACAGATCACGAATAGTCATATCATGGTTGCCGGCTCCATGGCTGCGGAAGATGAAGGTACAAAAATTATTGTCTATGATTATGAGGGCAATCAGCTTTTGAAACTAGGCGGAGATGACATCAGTTCTAAGGACAAGCTCGGTTCCATTACGGGCATGGCAGAAACAGAAAATGGTTTTGTGGCTGCAGATGGAAATATGCGTGAAATACAATTTTGGGCAAAAGATGGAACACACATAGGTGCAATTTCTACAGACGACATATTCGGTGTCAGCTATCCATGGCTGGAAGACATGCAGCTTTTAGATGACGGCTCTCTGTTAATTATGCTGACACAGGAACGAGACGACGGATCAGCAAATGAATTAATGTTTTTCAGATTGACAGGTTTTTAATTGAAAAAATAAAAATCGCTTGCCGGCAGAAATTTATCTGCCGGCAAGTAATTTTTTGTCAAAAAAGCCTGCTTTTTTGCTGCCTGCATTTTCAGACATATGGGACTTGTGAAGGAAGTTGGAAAATTTGCATTTTGCATTTAAAAGATATAAAATGAATGTCTACGGAAAGAGAATAAGCAAATTTATGAAGGAGTTAGCGAATGTCAAAAGATGAATATTTAATTACAGATGCGCCTCTTAAAGCGCTGACTGTTTTTGCAATGCCTATGATTTTAGGCAGCTTTTTTCAACAAGTATATAATATGGCTGATTCTATTATCGTTGGTCAGTTTGTTGGCTCATCTGCACTTGCGGCAGTCGGTGCCTGTGCTGCACTTACGAATGTCTTCATTTGTATAGCATTGGGTGCAGGTGTAGGTGCAGGTGTGCTTGTGAGCCGTTATTTTGGAGCCAGAGATTATAGTAAAATGAAAACAATTGTGTCAACATCATTGATCAGTTTCCTGATTCTAAGCATACTTCTGGGTGTCTTTGGATTTTGTTTTTCCCATTCGATGATGAGTTTATTACAGACACCTGCGGATATACTGGAGGAAGCAGTACTGTATCTCCGTGTTTATTTTGTGGGATTTCCATTTCTGTTTATGTATAACATCCTTTCAACAATGTTCACTTCGATCGGTGAATCCAAGATTCCATTGGGACTTTTGATATTTTCTTCTGTTTTGAACATTTTTATGGATCTCTGGATGGTGGCGGGACTTGGTTTGGGAGTGTTTGGTGCAGCACTTGCAACGCTCATCGCACAGGGGATTTCGGCAGTGTTTTCACTTTTGATCTTCTTTAGCAGGATGCGCCGGTATCAAAGTCATTTTGACTGGTTTGACAGGCATGAATTGTATTCCATGCTGCGGATTGCTGTACCTTCGGTTCTGCAGCAGTCTACAGTGTCAATCGGTATGATGATCGTACAGGCAGTTGTAAATCCATTCGGTACACAGGCACTTGCAGGTTATGCGGCAACGATGAGAGTAGAGAATGTTTTTTCCTTGATATTTGTATCTATCGGAAATGCAGTCTCACCGTATGTTTCCCAGAATCTTGGCGCAAAGAAAATGGATCGTATCAAAAAGGGATATCACGCGGCACTGGTGTTAGATCTGTGTTTTGCAGTCCTTGCTTTTGTAGTCATTGAAACACTGCATACGCAGATTTCTTCGTTATTTCTGGGTAAAGATGGATCCGCCTTGGCATATCAGGTGTCAGGGGATTATATGAGATGGCTCGGTTACTTTTTCATTTTTATGGGTATCAAGATGGCAAC
>OBLF01002469.1_pt1 | contig 12571 bp, 5 predicted proteins | sample 1519231 | NCBI WGS metagenome assembly OBLF01 (sample SAMEA2602895, study PRJEB22501) | metagenome | reverse complement strand
TAGCTCTTCGTTCGCATTTAGCCAGTTTTTGATGTCATCGAAGGAAGTTGCACTATTTTCCATAAAATCATTAAACTCGTCAACAAGTTTTATCATTGTAGCATTATCTTCAGTACTTGGGACAATTTTTGGGTCTGGGCCAAGATAAACCTCAGATTGGCTCACATCTAGAATATATCCAGGTATTAATGGAGCTTCCATGCCATCAAAATTATCAGTATGATCAGTTGTTTTTGGTTGAATTACATCATGGTCCCCAACTGTCTCATAGTTATTGATAATATCAAATTTACCATCGCTTGTAACAGTAATTTGAACGGTGGTTTCAGCGGTAGTTAAAGTACTAGCGTCAAAGTAACTTAGATGCACCGTATACGAGCCAGTTTTATTCCAATCTACTTGATCAAAATCGGTCGACGTTACGTTGCTGATATCTCCTTTAGTCCCATCAGAATTGGTGACTGTCTCAACCAAATCCGGAAGGGTTACTGGAGTACCCTTAGGAGTCGTGGCGTCTTTACCGGTGATGTTGATTTTATTGTCAAATTTTTTGTAGACATATTTAATTATCGTTTCACCTTCTAGATACCGTCCACTCTCATTGATAAGCTTCATTAGCTCATCAATTGACTTAAAATTACCCAATGCCAAAAACATGGCGATAGGTGTCTCCACTCCTCCAGCTATGACTACAGTTTTTTGATCATCTATTATATACCCATTAATATTTTTAGGAGCCGGTATTTCTGTAGGATCTCCAACATTATGGGTTGTTTTTTCCGTTGGGGCCAGTTCGTTACCATCTTCATCTGTATAAGTAACAGTTTGTGTAGCATCACTAGCTGCCTTAGCTGCCATACTTTTATCGTGGGCTTGCTTAGCATCTGACAAGGAAACCGCAAGACTCTGACTATTCGAAGCTGAATCTTTGTCACGTTTACGTGAATCGCTTACAAATATCGAATCTGAAAGGGACACACTCAAAGAACCGCTCGTACTTTCTGTCAGGCTGCCTGCGGTACTACTACTTAGGCTAGCATCGATACTGTCATTGATTTGTGCTTGCTCACTGCTTTGGTTAGAACCATCAGTTGACCGTGAAGAGGTTCGACTATCATTTTGTTGATTATCTTTAGCCGTCTGTTTGACATCTTTACTAAACTTATTCTCATCTTGCTTAGTATTTTGTTTATCAACTTTTTGAGCCTTGTGTTGATTTTGTTTACTTTGTTTGTCGTCTGTTGCTGTCTTATCCTTGCTTGAAGAAGTACTCTTAGAGTGAGCCGCTTTCAAAGTAACGCTCGTACTTTTGGACTGGCTTGTACTCAAGCTTAAGCTGGCCGAACGGCTTGTGCTTTCTGAAGCCTTGGCTTTGCTAGTAGAATCTTTATCTGTTGAAGTGCTATTACTCTGCGTTTCAGATTTTGAACTAGTAGCACTAGTACTTTTCGATGACGTTGACTGTGTACTAGTTGAAGTACTCTCTAAAGTAGACGAGCTAGCCGTACTCGTCGAGCCTGGAATCGTGGCACTCTTTTGGGTCGCTAACAGATCCTCGGACTGGCTCAAATCTAAGCTCGCCCCAGGCTTTTCATCCGCGCTAACCGCTATACTACTACCTGCTCCAAATAAACCGGCAACTACTCCCATACCAGCGAAAAACCATTGTTTTCCGCTTTTATACATCTTGTAATGCTTCTTCTCATTAGCAATTAATAGCTTTCTTCTTGACATATATCCTCAGTCCTCACACGAAATATAAAATTTGTACAACCATCGCAATATAAACTCTCGCATTATTTAACGTCATATAACATTTACATGGGTAGAATACACTATATATATTTCATCGTCAACGCTTCTTCGTGCAAAAAAAATTTTTTTTATTATCATCACTGCGTATTATCCCGTGTATCAAGGCTTGGCCCGCTTTTTTAATTTTAAAAATTTTTTATCGCCTTAATAACTATTTGCTTTAGAATAACGTGATTTTTTCATTTTTTTGCCCACAAAAAAACAATGGGAATGTTTTCACATTCTCACTGTTTTTCAGTTCATCTTGGTTCTTACTTATGATTTGGATAAAATCGTAAATTCTGTCGCCTCACTACTATTTCCGTCGGCGTTGGTCTGGATTGCTGTGTAGGTATCGCCAGCATTTAATCTACCAGGAACTGATATAGAGAAAGTCCCATCTGCGTTAACTGGAGCTTGCCCAACAACGTTTCCGTTACTATCAGTAATCGTTACGGTACACCCTGGGACACCAGTGCCGGTAAAATACCTAGAATTGGTGTACATATCATCCACGGTTGGAGGAGCTAAACTTGTGTTTTCTTGAACTGTGGCATTGGCACCCTTACTATGCAAGCCATCATCGGTGACTTGCACCACGGTGATCTCATCACCAGCATTCAATGTTACATCATCGTTGATATCGACTGCATAGTTACCATCGGTGTCGGTTTCACCGCGACCAATTTCATTACCATCCTTATCATAGATGACAATGGTGGTATCGGGGAGACCCGTACCAGAGATTGTCGTATCTCCCGCCTTAGGTTGATTGATCGTCGCATCTTGTACGTATTCTTGGACCGTAGCGGTGGCCGGATCACTCGCATTTCCATCCGCGTCTTGTTGGATAGCAGTGACTTCTTCACCGGCTTGAAGCCCCCGGTCTAGATCGACCGTATATTTACCATCACTACCGACTTTGCCGCGACCGATTTCATTGCCATTGCTATCGTAAATAATTACCGTGTTGTCGGCTTCTCCAGTTCCAGAGATTTGCTGGCTATCTACATATGGTTGATCAATCGTGGGTTGATCCACTACGACTTTCACTTTGACCGTGGCTGTCGCTGCATCACTTGTGTGACCCTCTGCATCTTGTTGAATAGCTGTGATTTCTTCGCCATCGTAGATCGAATACCCTTTTTCGATATCAATCGTGTAGGTGCCATCACTACCAACTTCACCTCGACCAATTTCATCACCTTTATCATTATAGATAATCACCGTATTGCCCGCTTCTCCAGTACCAGTAACTTTTTTATCACCATCGTAGGGTTGGTCGATTGTGGGTTTGGCAACTGTTTCTTTAACATCGACGGTAATCGTAGCTTGATCACTCGTATTGCCATCTGCATCTTGTTGGACGGCCGTGATTTCTTCACCTGCTTGAACGGCTTGGTTCACGTCTACAGTGTATTCACCATCACTACCAACTTCACCTCGACCAATTTCATTGCCGTTAGCATCATAGATGATGACGGTATTGCCCGCTTCTCCAGTACCGGTGATTTGTTGGTCACCCTCATAGGGCTGATCAATAGTGGGTTTGTCAATCACCACTTTCACTTTAACCGTGGCTGTCGCCGCATCACTTGTGTGACCATCTGCATCTTGTTGCACAGCTGTGATTTCTTCGCCATCGTAGATCGAATAGCCTTTTTCGATATCGATCGAATAGGTGCCATCGCTACCAACTTCACCTCGACCAATTTCATCACCTTTATCATTATAGATAATCACCGTATTGCCCGCTTCTCCAGTACCAGTGATTTTTTTATCGCCATCGTAGGGTTGGTCGATTGTGGGTTTAGCAACTACTACTTTTATTTTAACGGTCGCAGTTGCTCCCTCGCTTGTCTTACCATCCTTATCTTGTTGGACGGCTGTGATTTCTTCGCCTTCATAGAGAACGTATCCTTTTTCGATATCGACTGTATAGTTACCATCACTGCCGACTTCACCTCGCCCAATTTCATTACCATTAGCATCATAGATGATGACGGTATTGCCAGCTTCACCCGTTCCGGTGATTTGCTTATCGCCATCGTAGGGTTGGTTAATTGTAGGTTTGTCAATCGTCTCTTTGGCAGCCACTGTGGCCGTCACTGCATCACTTGTGTGACCATCTGCATCTTGTTGCACAGCTGTGATCTCTTCACCTTCATCGATTCCTTGATTGATATCAATTGTGTAGGTGCCATCACCACCAACCTCACCACGTCCAATTTCATTACCCTTGTTATCGTAGATAATCACTGTATTGCCGGCTTCACCCGTACCAGTAATTTTTTTATCTCCTTCATGCGGTTGGTCAATAGTTGGTTTTTCAACCACTACTTTTGCTTTAACCGTCGCGGTTGCTTCGGCACTTGTATTACCATCTTTATCCTGTTGAACAGCCGTGATTTGTTCACCATCATAAATAGAGTAACCTTTTTCGATATCAATCGTGTAGGTGCCGTCGCTACCAACTTCGCCGCGTCCAATTTCATTGCCATTATCGCCGTAAATGATTACTGTGTTACCGGCTTCACCCGTTCCGCTAATCTGTCGATCACCATCATACGGCTGGTTGATGGTTGGAGCCGTAATATCTGTCTTAGTTTTAACTTCGGCTGTGGCTTTGTCACTTGTATTACCATCTTTATCCTGTTGAACAGCTGTAATTTGCTCACCGTCATAGATAGAGTAACCTTTTTCGATATCAATCGTGTAGATCCCATCGCTACCGACTTCGCCGCGTCCAATTTCATTGCCATTATCGCCGTAGATGATTACTGTGTTACCAGCTTCACCTGTTCCACTAATCTGTCGATCACCATCGTATGGTTGATTAATCGTCGGTTTTTCAACCACTACTTTTTCGCCTACAGTTATGTGAATCGGATCACTAGCGTCGTAGCCGTCGGTCTGTGTAACGCTAATATCCTCATCAGCATTTAAGGCTCGGTTTAAATCAACCGTGTAGTTTCCATCCGAATCGACAGTTGTTTTTCCTAGAACATTACCTTTATTATCTGTAACCACGATTTCATTACCAGCTTCACCCGTACCAGTAATAGCTGTGTCACCCGCTTTAGCATCATTTACTGTCGGAGTTGGAATTGCTTGGTGCTGATGTTCAATAGTCACTACGGTACCATCACTGACTAAATCACCGCTACCTTGTACCACACTAATAGTACTTCCTTCACCTTGTGGGGTGATATTAACAGTAAAACTTCCATCTGGACCAATATCGGTTGTCCGTCCAATTTCATTGCCATTAGCATCATAAATTGCTACATAATCCGCCCCGGCATCCGCCGTACCGGTAACACTCGTTGAAGTATCATATACCGGTTCGTTCACAGATGGTTTTGCCAAGTCTGGCATAACTGCATTAGTATCAGCATTAACATAGCCCGTACTATAGGGGATATCGTCCCAATTAGTAACGTCATCTAAATCTTGTACTACGGATCTAAAGGTATACCCATCAGCATTCCCCGCAACCCGAATGCCCGTTTCAGTAACCGCTCGGCCTAGATCAATATTAATATCCATTTGGACTTCGGTTCCCCATGGATAACCTTCAGGTTCATCGTACTTGAAGATTAAGTTGGTACCATCGAAACTAATATTGCTTGAAGTGTAATTACGCGCCCCAGAGCCATCAAAATTCACCGTTGCTTTTGTAATATATTTAGAAACAAATCCTGGAGAGGAGAATAATTCTCTTAGCTCTTCTGGAATCTCAACTACAAATTTATGACTATAAATATAATCAACCAAGTGGTCATAATATCCTGTAAATTTAATTCCCAAAGAACCCGAGTAGCTATTCCCTTCTTTGACTAGTTTATCGATGATAACCGACAAATCGCCTTCTTCAATCAAGATTCGATTAGGATCTTTTTCTTCTTGCTTGGTTTTATCTGACTTGGCGGATTTATTGTCCTTAACAGTATTAATTCCATTTTTCGCATCTTTTTTAGCTGATGCATCAGCATTTTTAATAGAATCGGTTTTTATATTTGAAACATCATCTGTAGGTTTAACTGTAGCTTCATCATTTTTAACGTTATCTTTACTATCCGTTTCAGCTTTATTGCCATCAGTTACATTTGTTTCAGAATCATTTGTAGATGTGCTACTTGTTTTAGCATCAGTTGCCTTCGAATCCGCCGTATTAGTAGTACTTGCTTGTTCACTCGAATTCGAATCAGTTTTTGTAGATCCATTATTTTCGTTTTTGGTACTGTCTGTGCTATTATCAGTACTTTCCTGACTAGGCGTATTATCATTAGCTACTTCTTTAGTGGTATCTGCTTTTGAATCTGTGCGGTTCGTATTATCGGTCACATTAGATTGACTTTGATTCTCATCTACTACTGTCTGATTAGTAGTCTTTCCCTGAGGATTAGTATCCGCTTCTTTGTTAGCGCTTTCGTTTTGGGCAGTGTCATTCGTCCCTTTATCAACATGACTTTGGTCCACCTTTACGGTCGTAACTTCTGAATTGACTGTATCAGCACTAGCCGTATTTTCCAACATTACTCCCGAACCCAAAAGCGATAACAACATGGCTGAAGCGAAAATCCAATGTTTATTAACTCGGTACATTCTAAAATTAGTAACCTTTGTATCAGTAATATTACGATTATTCTTACCCAAATTTCCCATTATAAAATCCCCCAATTTTATTTTTGACATATTTTGAGACTAAAATTACGTTTATACATGAAAAGATAATAAAGATTAATATTATTAGACGTTAAAATTACCACCAGTGATTTTACCTACTTCCTTTGTTTTAAAGGTGCTTGCAAAGTCTGTATTATTAGATTGCATATCGGTTTGAGTAACTGTATTTTCTATCCCAATAATATCGAAACTACTTTCAATTTCTCCTTTGTATTCATGATCAGGATTCTCGTTTGTTACGTTTTCTCGGTTCCAAGTTCTGATACCATTATCGGATTGTAATGTTACTTGGGTATGCACATCTGATCCAAAAATCGCTCCACGAGGATTGGTATTGACAACTGCATAATTAGCACCCTTTTCAAAGATTAACTTTCCTCCAGCAAGGATTGTCGCCTGATGCCCAGAACTAGTTACTCCAAAGATAGCCCCAGAGTGAACATAAATATTACCAAGATAGGCCTTAATTCCTTCGTTAACTTCATCGTGTGCTATAGCCGTGAGACGACTTCCTTTATTAAAATTCATTTCGCCATGATCTGCCAAATAGATTGCTTGATGAGCCGTTGATTTCAAGCGCATTGTTCCATTATTTTCTAATTGGGTATACGCTACCCCGTCAATACATTTAGCAACCGAATTAACTGTAAGAACTGCTCCGCTACCGACTGACATCTTCCCATGCGAGGTAATTATTTGAATTGGAGAATGTGAACTAGAACTATTACTAAAATCTACCACAGCATTAGGATTAATCGTCAGGTGTTGCCCTTCAAATACTTCTTCTGAACCTGACGTACTTGAAACTGTCCCATCTAGAATTAATTCACCATGATAAAGTTGAAGCATTTCTTTTCCACTATGCTCAACATTCCGATAAGTAACTTTAACATTGGATAAATCACTCCATAATATCCCTAAACTATTTGTATTAACTATTTTTGCATTATCAATCTCCCCTACTGCATTAATAGTATCCAACTTAACATCATGGTTATCAGCATCTATCGTATGTCCATTACCATGGATATTTTTAGTAAGTCCCTTAGCAAGAAAAGCAGCTTCTACCTGGATGTTATTATTCAAACTCACGTCTGTAACGTTTTTATCCTTTAACGCTGCTTCAAATTCTGACCACGATGATACGGTGACCGCGCTTTGTGCTTGTTGAGTACTTTGACCATTTTTAACTTGGTTAACCTGATTCGTTAGAACTTGTTTACTCACCGTAGCATGACTATCAGCTTTTACATTATTCGTATCAAGGGTACTTACTGTCCCTAAACCAATCCCGCCAATAAGAGCTACAGCTACAACCGTTTTTTTATAATTCATAAAATAATTCCTCCCAGCCTTTTTTAATCAAACCCAAAAAGTTATATCAGACAATTAATATAGATTCTTCCCAAAATCTACTTCACTCGTCTCCATTTATTACATGTTCATGGACTGCTCCATTCTAAATCTATGTAAACCTGCCTTTCATCACTTATTTATGTAATAAAGGTTGTCACTACCACTAATCAACGGTAAACAATTCTTTGTTTTGCACCTAAAATTAAACAAAGTATTCTTTTCACTAAAAAGCTATTCATACCGTTAATAGTTTCTAAAATCACTTTTACTTTGCTCTAAAATCCAGCATTATACTTAGAGTAAAGACAAATTTTAAAGAAGTAACTAGCTATTACAACACCTAATCCATCACCCCTTATCATTGATGACGTTAGTTTATCATGATAACGGTTACATTCAAAATGGTATGGTTCGATTTTTTTCTGACTTATCTTTAAAAACCCTTATATAAAAGCAATTAAAGGCGTTTAAAAAAACATATTTTTTAAACACCCTTTTGGTTAACACTAAAAATGTTAAATTAAATACACTTTTAAATGTTTATATTTTTACAAACAATTAATTATTTTTTCGAAATAACATTTTTCAGCTTAGTATTTTGTGATCTAAATCATGTGAAATTAGTTTTTATTTTACGTTTTTAATTTATAATTTTTAATTATAAATAAAATAACTTTCAACTAATGCGAGGCGGTCATAAATTTATATTTCAATCCCCTTATTTCATTTAGTTTCTGCTGGTATTTTTTTATTTCTCAAAATAATTAACCCTCTTGAATTAACGCAAAGAAACCTTCGCATCCCCCATTTAAGGAGCGTATACTAGATTAGTACTACTTTTTTTTGCAACCTTTTCAGCCTGAATCACCTTTCTACCGGGCTAATACAAATCATAGAAAGAAGGAATTATTTTGCAGAGTACACAAGACACAGATTTTAGTTACAATCCCGAATCACCTATGCGGGTTTTCAACCTTCATTGGTACAAAGACCAAATGTCAGGGTGGATGACTTCCAGCTACATTTTATTAACTTTTGGAGTTTTATTCCTATTAGTCACTGGTTTATACCACAACCTTAATGCACTAGGAATTACGTCCACCATTGCCGGCGTAATCGGCTTCACCTGTACCCTAAGTATCACGAATGGAAAACCCATTAACGGGATTTTAGGTTTTGTGTCCGCCATCATGTTGATTTACGTTGCTACAATTACTGGTAATTTTAGTGATGTAATCATGCAAGCAGCTTACATTGTTTTATTGGATATTCCAGTGGTTTTCAATAAAAACTGGAACAGCAGTGAAGGATTGGTTCCACGCCTAATGTCTGGGAAATATATTGTTCAAACGATAATCACTTTCCTAGTTTTCTGGGCCTTAACTTACGGATTAGACACCATTATTTTGACTAGTCCACGTCCTATTATTGATTCATTGAGTGCCACTTTAGGATTAACGGGAGCCGTTTTAACTGTTCGTCGATTCCGTTCAACCTATTATTTCTGGCTTGCTCAATCGATTATGAGTATTGCGCTTTGGAGTATGACAGCTCTTTCTGGTCATCCTGTTTGGGTACTATTCTTCACTTACTGCCTCTACCTCTTAAATGATGTCGTAGCTTTAGCTTCTAGCAAATGGTTCCATCCAGACCAAAATAAATAATCTAAAGACCTCGTTGGAGGTCTTTTTTTGTACAAAAAAATTGCACCGCGAATGAAAACTCTGGGTGCAATTTTATTTTCAGTTAAATTTCATGAATATAATTTCCAGTGTCAACCTCATCAAAACTAATGGTAGTGGCTGTTTGATCTAAACACTTAGCTGTAATAGCCAGTCCTCGACCAGTTTGAATGTAAACTTTGCGTTGTTTCAAATCATATCCTGACCAATAACGCGTATAATCTGACAAAATGTCTTCCGAAGTGTTGCGCTCCATCCCTCGTGGTATTATAACCGGTCGGAAAGCTGCATAAAGTTGAGCAATCCCATCTTCGGCTTCAAAATCATCCATTAAATTAGCAACCATAAAGCTTCTCACTAAACGATCGGGTGATGTATACGTTCCTGGTAAGCCGGTTAATCCATATCCCGTTCCACCTTCAATCGGATTTAATGTTACCCCATTTTTATAGGTTTTAGGTTGTTTGATATTAAGATCATTTAAAGCAATATAATTACGTAAATTAACAGTGTGCCAGTTATATTCGGGGCTGTTAGTGACCACTCCCACTGAATCATAAAGTTTGAAGGAGCCATTATCTACAGGCTCGAGCACTACTCCATCGCCACTCTCATCAACAAAGCTATAGTGAAGTGGAAATGAAATCGAATGACCATTGAGCATTGTAGGTTGATCCACTACCGCAAAATTTTGATAGTTTTCGCGGATTTCTTTAACACTCTTAAAATGCGTTAATACGTACGTTACGAATTCTGTATTCATCACTGGAATCTGTTGTCGTTGTTGGATATTTTCCAATGTATCGGCGGTACTCTCAAATAATACTTGAAGATCACCGGCTAATCCATGCTCGTTAATCCCGTCAAATAAAATGGGCGTTCCGCCTATACCAATCCCCATGGCAGCATAGTCTGCTTGCCAATTTGCAAGTTGGCTGTCAATATCAAAGCCAGCTGGAATCGTTGTAATCATTCCACGGGCTCCTAAGTCGTATTCTGGATCTTCGCCAAACATTGGTAAAGCTAAATCCATAGTCCTCCCCCAAAAATGCTCTCCATTTTTAGCCGTAATTTCAATATTAGTACACATTTAATTGCCTTCTTTCAATAATTCTAACGAAACCTTTATACCATTTTTAACTTAAGAATAAAAACATTATCCCTCTAAATAAAAAAGCTTAGAGAAAGTTTTTAACTTCCACCAAGCCTTGATACTTTAAAATAAATTATCGAAAGTACTGAATACACTACCAAAGAGGCCTGTAGCATAACTTTCAGCATTTGGAACAATCATGTAACGAACTAAAATATAAATAACTAGTGAAACGACCAATTGAGCAATCACTACCACATAGATTCGATCAATTTTATATTTCACATTCTTATCAAAGAAAGTTGCTAAAAATCCTGTACTAAATCCTAGAGAAGCCAAGGCAAGTAATCCAACTACCAAGTTAAGGCTTCCAAGGTCTGTACGACCTTCACTCAGGTTGTTAATGATTGTTTGAGTACTAAAAATAGTTATCACTAAAGCTACAACTGAGAAAATGAGTGTGTAATTAATAAAATGAGCAAACTTGTTGGTATACTCAATGATTGAAGTTTCACTGTCTTCTGTACTAAGAAGTTTTTCAACTAGATAACCAATGACAATGTATAAAGCGTAAATGATAGCGATAACCACTAATAGTTTAAAGAACATTCCAATGGTGAAGGGATTATCCATAATACTTTCCGTATTAACGCCATAGTGACTAGTAGTTTCGCTAAACTTACCAAAAATTTGTCCTCCTGGAATTACGACGAATAAGGCACCGATAATAGAAAACAAGATGAACGTTGTCATTCCATAAAATGGATGGGCATCATTTTGAGTTTCAAACGGTTTTTGAATTGAAGTCTTTACCCAATTCCAATAGTTTTGCGCATATTGCTTAGTTTGTTGAACACGTTCGTTTACAGCTTCCTTGTCGACATTGATTTTATTTTCTGGGGTTTCTGTAGTAGCTGACGCAGTATTTGCTGCCACTGCAGTTCCACAACTCGTACAAAATTTATCCTCGGCTTCTAGTTGTGCTCCACAATTAGTACAAAATTTCATTTCTAACATCCTCCAAATTTATTATCCTAATAATCCGTCATACATAACCGATCCAAAGCTATTCATCTTCTTAATCTGTTCATCACGACTACCATCTTGTGACATCACCACAATGACGAAAGAGCCTTTATTATTACCGAAAATAGCTGCATCATTCTCAACACCATAGTCATCAAACTCCCCAGTTTTGTTATAAACCGTGGCTTCTTCCGGTAAATCATGCGGTAATTTTGTATGATTATTATTCTTCTTTAAAATATCTAGCATGGCATTGTCATACTTGGTTGATACCATCTGATGATTGTAAATTTTCTTTAAAACCATCCCTAAGTCTGCGACAGACGTGTAGTTATCTTTTCCATCTTTAAGGGCGTCCGTATCCATCAACATTCGTTCAAGCTTGGTATCTTTAGCACCAATTTTCTTGATTTGAGCGTTAACTTTGTCCATCCCACCAAGTTGACGAATAACGATGTTAGCCGCGGTATTATCACTGTCTTCCATCATATCTTCTAGTAGATCTTGCATTGAAATTTCTGAACCACTACTCATATTACGGATTTCACCTGTTCCGTTGACCTTATCGGAATCTTTTAAAGTGTACTTATCATTTAAGTTCAATTTACCTTCATTAACTTGCTGATAAGCGGTGATTAAAATAAATAGCTTGATATTACTAGCTGCTCGTTGCGCTTTACTGTTAGAAACAACTTCTTCAGTAGAATCTGTCGGTGAAACGTATACAGAAGTTTCACCCTTCATATCTCCAAAAGCGTCGTCAATCGTACCTTGGATGGTACTCTTTGGAAAATCAATGGTTGATTTTTTCGAAGCTTTTGAAGGAGCGGAATATGAACTTGAACTGCTACTTTTATCCGCCACTGAACTACTTACTGGCTGAGTTGTAGATTGATTAATTTTATAAATAAAGAATCCTCTGCCGATTGCA
>OBLF01002451.1_pt1 | contig 12657 bp, 9 predicted proteins | sample 1519231 | NCBI WGS metagenome assembly OBLF01 (sample SAMEA2602895, study PRJEB22501) | metagenome | reverse complement strand
GCGACCACCGAGATCTACACTCTTTCCCTACACGACGCTCTTCCGATCTCCCTGGATTACTATGTGAAAATGGCCAAGGAGCTGGAACGCCGGGGCGCCCATATGCTCTGCATCAAGGATATGTCCGGCATCCTGAAGCCCTACGCCGCCCAGAAGCTGGTCTCCACTTTGAAGCAGGAGATCGGCATCCCCATCCAGCTGCACACCCACGACACCTCCGGCAACCAGGTGGCCGCCTATCTGCTGGCCGCCGAGGCCGGTGTGGATGTGGTGGACTGCGCCATCTCCTCCATGGCCGGCATGACCAGCCAGCCCTCCCTCAACGCCGTGGTGGCGGCCCTCCAGAACACGGAGCGGGACACCGGACTGGATCCGGACCGGCTCCAGTACCTCACCGACTACTGGGAGGACATCCGCAAACGGTACGACTCCTTCGAGGGCGGTATCAAGTGCAACAACACGGATATTTACCGCTATGAGATCCCTGGCGGCCAATACACCAACCTGAAGCCCCAGGTGATCTCCCTGGGCCTGGGCAGCCGCTTCAACGAGGTCAAGGAAAATTACCGGAAGGTCAACGAGATGCTGGGCGACATCGTAAAGGTGACCCCCTCCAGCAAAATGGTGGGCGACCTGGCCATCTTTATGACCCAGAATAACCTGACTCCGGAGACCATCGTGGAAAAGGGCGAGAGCCTGGCCTTCCCGGACAGCGCCGTCAGCTACTTCTCCGGCATGATGGGCCAGCCCGCCTGCGGCTTCCCTAAGGATCTGCAAAAGGTGGTCCTCAAGGGCAAGCAGCCCATCACCTGCCGTCCCGGCGAGCTGCTGCCGCCCGTGGACTTTGAGGAAAAGAAGAAGGAGATGCTGGCCTTCACGGACACCCCCACCTGGCGGGGTGTGCTGAGTTACTGCCTGTATCCCAAGGTGCTGGAGGATTACGTCCGCCAGCAGAAGGAATACGGCTACATCATGCGCCTGGGCAGCCACGTGTTCTTCCACGGCCTGGCCGTGGGCGAAACCAACAAGGTCAACATTGCCGACGGCAAGACTCTGGTCATCAAGTACCTGGGCCTGGGCGAAGTGGACAAGGACGGCATGCGCACCGTCAGCTTTGAGCTCAACGGCATCCGCCGTGACGTTCAGGTGCCGGACGAGGCCGCCCAGCAGCACATCGTCAAAGTGCCCATGGCCGACCCCGTGGACAAGAGCCAGGTAGGCTCCTCCATCCCCGGCGCCGTCAGCAAGATCTCCGTGAAGGTGGGCGACCGCGTGGAGGAAAACCAGGTGCTCATCACCATCGAGGCCATGAAGATGGAGACCGCCATCACCGCCCGCATGAGCGGCACGGTGGACAAGATTCTCATTTCCGAGGGCGACACCGTCAAGGGCGGCCAGTTGCTGCTGACCATCAAGTAAAGCCTGCCCCCCAACATACAAAAATCCCCCCGGCGTCCGAATGGACGCCGGGGGGATTTTCATAGGGGAAACCGGCCTGCCGGGATTCTTACAGCCCCAGGGCCAGCTTGATGGTCATGGCCGCCGGGACCAGCATCAGCAGGGCCAGAGCCAGCGTGCCCCACAGGATGTTGTAGCCGATGGCCTCCTTGTCCCGGTCCCGCCATTCCAGGGCTGAGAGGAAGGTGTACAGAGACTCGGCGCCAAAGCCGATGGCCACGACCAGGGCAAGGCCGCTCCATCCCAGGGCGGAACAGGCAATATAGAGCACAAACCCGATGCCGCCTACGATGGCGCCGCTGTTGATCTGTTTTCCCGGCTTCAGCCAGATGTCTTTTTTCATGGTTCGATCCTTCTTTTTTTCAGTATCCGTTGACGATGGTGTTCAGCACCTTGCCTGCCACGGTCCCGGCCACGGCGCTGCCGCCGCCGCCGTTTTCCACCAACACCACAAAGGCGTAGGGCGCATCCTCATTCTGCAGGAATCCTGCAAACCAGGCGTGGGGCGTTTGTCCCTCTCCCACCTCCGCCGTGCCGGATTTGGCGCACAGCTCCATGTTGGGGAACCGCTTGGTGCCATAGGTCTCCGTCACGTTGTTGGCCATGTATTCCGTCACCGTTGCCGCGGTCTTTCCGTCGATGAGCTGGCCGGTGTGCCGGGTGATGTGGGGCAGGGACGGGATCCCCAGGGCGGACACCGTTTTTTCGATGAGATACGGCTCCGCCGCCTTGCCGCCGTTGGCGATGGCTCCCATCCACAGCAGCAGGGCACAGGGATTCACCTGGTCGCGGTATTGGCCGATGCCCGCCCAGCCCAGCTGGCCGTCGGTAATGCCGTCCCAGTCAAAGGAGCCCTTGGCGGTAGGCAGGCCATCCACGGAATAGGCGCTGGTCAGCCCTGCCTTTTCCGTATACTTTTGCAGGGTGTCCACCCCCAGCTCCTCCGCGATCTGGGCAAAGGCCACGTTGCAGGAGTTGGCAAAGGCCTCTTTCAGGGTCTGTTCCCCGTGAACGCCGGAGCAGGTGATGGTCTCCTCCCCCACCTGGATGCTGCCGGTGCAGTTCCAGGTCCGCGTCTCCGCATCCGGCAGGTTTTCCAGCGCCGCCGTCAGGGTCACGGTCTTGAACACAGACCCCGGCACAAAGGACGCGGAAAGGAACCGGTTCAGATAGGCCCCCTCATAGCGGTCGTTCTCCTCCAGGTCTGCCGGGACGTTCATGGGATCATAGCTGGGAGATGACACCATGCATAAAATTTCACCGGTTTTGTAGTTGTAAACCGCCACCGTCCCGGCGTGGCCGTTCAGGGCCTCGTAGGCTTCATAGTTATAGCGGGCGTCGATGGTCAGGTACAGGTCGCTGCCCTGCTCCGCGCCGAAAGCACCGTTCACCAGATCGTAGCCCGTCAACTTGTCCGCAAAGGCGTTCAGCACCCCGGTGCCGATCTTCCCGTACAGGTCCCCCACAGCGTGAAGGGTGGCCTTGCGGACCTCCGCACCGTCATAATAGGTGCGGCGGCCATTCTCCACCGAGGACAGCACGTCCCCATCCCGGTCCAGCACTGTACCGGAGATCAGAATGCCGTTGGAATCGTACAGGTGGCGGTTAAAGGCGGAGGAAGCCCACTTGCCGCCCTCAGCGGCGTATTTGATGAGAAACACCAGCATCCCCGCCGCCATCAAAATGGCCAGAGCCATGCAGATCACGGTCCGCTTTTCAATTTTCCGCATAGCCAGCCTCCTCTCTGAAGGGGTCCGTCTCCGCCGTCCGGCGGGCCGCTTCCTCTTTCAGCTTTCGCTCCGGCCCCCGGCCGATGGCAAAGCTGGCCCCGTCCCGGGTGTCCATGGCTTTCAGATAGGCCAGCAGGCCCCAGGCGGAGATCATGGCGGAGCCGCCGTTGGACACGAAGGGGAAGGTCACGCCTGTCAGGGGCAGGATGTCCACAGACCCGAATACATTCAGGCAGGACTGAAACACCAGCAGGGAGCCCGCCGCGCAGGCGGCGATGGTATAGAAGCTGGACCGCCCCGCCCGGGAGGCCCGGACGGCAAACCAGGCCAGCGTCAGGATGCAGGCCACTGCCAGCAGGGCGATAATCAGCCCCCACTCCTCGCACAGCATGCCGAACACCAGGTCCGTGTCTCCAGCAGGGATATTTTCCAGCCAGCCGTTCCCTGCCCCCATGCCCAGCAGGCCGCCGGAGGCCGCCGCCGACATGGTGCGGGTCTGTTGGTAGCCGGAGCTGGAGGCCGCCTCCCAGGCGTGGCCCCAGGCGGCAAACCGGCTGAGGATATAGGGCTTGAATTTCACGATGATCCCCGCGCCGAACACCGCGCCGCCGCAGATCAGGCTCAACGTGGCGGCATCTCCGGAGCGGAGGTAGGCAATGACCAGGAAGGTGACAAAGAAGATGGCCGCCGTGCCGAAGTCGCTCATAAGGCCCAGCAGACCGATGCACACGCCGGTCAGGACGATGAACAGCGCCAGGTTCCGGCGGCGGAACAGCCGTTCCAGGGTAGCGGAGCCTGCAAAAATATAGCAGATTTTGGCGATCTCCGAGGGCTGGAAGGACAGTCCGCCGAAGGTGATCCAGTTGGTGGCACCGAATTTGGCCCTGCCCAGCACCAGGGTGATGCCCAGCAGGCCGATGGCCCCGGCAGCCATGAGCCAGCGGAGCTTCTTCACCCGTTCCAGATCCCGCAGGAACAGCCCCAGCGTCAAAAACAGGCCAACCCCCAGCATGATGGCCAGCAGCTGCTTGGGCAGGCTCCCCGGCGCGCTGGAGGCCGTCACCGCCAGCGAAAGGGTGGAGAGATAAAAGGCGATGGTCTCCAGTTCAAAGCCCACACAGCGTCCCAGCCGCAGTATGGCGGCGTAGAGCCACATGAAAACCGTCAGGACCAGAAAGCAGCCGGGAACGGCCAATGTGGCCTTCTCCCCCGCCGCCAGGGTCAGCTGCACGGCGGTGAGGATCTGCAGAACCGTCAGCCACAAAAACGACGGCCACATGGCGGCGGGCCGCTCCGCCTGCCGCTTTTTTTCCAGTTCCTCCCGCTCGCCGATGGTCTGGGGCAGGAACACCAACGGCACGCCCCCAAGGGTGATGGTGTCCCCCAGCTTCACCGGGGCCTTGTCCGCCACGGCCTTCCCATTGACGGCGGTACCGCCCTTGGAGCCCAGGTCGTAAAGGGTCCAGGCACCGTCATCCCCCCGGCACAGGGCCGCGTGCTGCCGGGAAATACTGGGGTAGTTCAGCAGCACATCGGCGGACTTGCTCCGGCCAATGATATTTTCCCAATGGGTCAGGGGAATACCGCTGCCGTTGGGCAGGCTCAGCTGTGCCCAGATCTCCGGCGTATGGGGAATCCGCAGCAGCGACCGGATGGCCCGGACCAGGATCAGGGCCGACAGCACCGGAAACAGCAGCCGCACGATGGCCGTATACCAGCCGGCGATTAGCGGCTCCGCCGCCAGCCAGGCCATGGCCTGGTTCAGGAGCTCCTGCATATCCACCCCTCCTTTCCAAAGATTCATACTGGATAGTATAACATTTTTCCCCGCGCCTGTACAGACTCCCGCCTAAAATCGGTTTTCCTTGTTTTTTCAGGTTTTCCTCTTGACCTCCCGGGTCAAATACATTAAAATAGAGACTTGTACATGGTTATCACCGAAGGGGGACTTTTCCTCCTCACTATATTGGAAAGGCCGATCGATATCATGAATCATCCCTACAAGACACGGGAAGGCGGCGCCACCGTCACTATTTTTGTTCCCTACGACTGTAAAAACCACTGCCCCTTCTGCATCAACAAAGGTGAGTATGCGGACATGACCGGCTTCTCTCTGGAGAAGATCGTGGAGAGCATCCGCCGGATGGATGCCATCACCCCTAAGTGCGACTTTGTGTTTACCGGCGGTGAGCCCTTCGCCGACATTGAAAAATTGCAGACTATGCTGGACCAGATCCCTACCACCCCCCCGGGGGTCATCAACACCACCCTGCCCGTGTCTCAGGATCAGACCGAGGACGACATTCTGGCCTTCGCGGAGCGGAACAAGCATAAGATCACCTGCATCAATGTCTCCCGCCACATGCAGCACTACGTGGTGGAGTCCAACGACTCACTGCTGGCCCGTCTGCCGGTGCCTTTCCGGATTAACTGCGTGCTCTACAAGGATTATCCCAAGGAAAACCTGATCCCCTTCATTGAGCGGTTCCACAAGCTCCCCGGCGCCAGCATCCAGTTCCGCTTCGACTACACCGCCACCACCCCGGAAAACCTCTACGAGCCGGACAAGATCCTCCACGACCTGAAGGAAGTGGCGGAGTACACCGGCCTGGACGGCTGCCGGATGCGCTGCGGCTTTCACTTTGACTATCAGGGCATGGAGCTGACCTATCACAAGACCCTGCCCTATTCCACCATTGAGGAGACCGATCCCAAGGACGGCGTCACCTACGACATTCTCTATGATATCCTCATCAAGCAGACCGGCGAGATTCACTCTGACTGGACCGGCGTGGTGATGGATGTTCCTGCCTACGAAAAGGTGGTCTTTGAGCCCTACGACCTGAAGTGGCTGGAGGGCGCCCCCCGCAAGTATTGACATGCAAAACCTCCCAGAGCATAGCTCTGGGAGGTTTTTTCAGGCCGCACCCGTACCATCCGTTAACAAGGGCAAACACGCTTTCCGACGGTAAAAATAACCGCTGGCATTGTCATCGTCCTCGGCTGACGCCCGGCAATGAGGAAAACGAAGTCAGGCGCTGTTTCCACCCAGAAAAACCGTATTTGTCCTTGTCAATTGATGGTACCATACAGAAAAACCGTCCCATCCGTGACCGGATGGGACGGTTTTGCATAACAGACATTCAGTTGCCGCTGAATACGCTGGCGGCCCAGATCCCGGCATCGCCAAAGCCGCCGCTGGGGTCATCCGGCTCCGAAGGCTCCGCCGGCGTTACCGGTTCGCTGGGTTCAGCGGGCTGATCGCCGCCGTTTCCGCCGTTGTTGTCTGACGGGGGATTGTAGTTGGGATCGTTGGGATCATCCGCTTCGCCGCCGGAATTGTCCGGCTCCTCCGGCGTCATACCGGCGTGGACCGGGCATCCGATGACCTCCGGATAAGTCTCTCCGCCCCCGGCTGTGGGGGTGGGTTCCAGGCCGATGGCCCGCTTCATCTCAATGAGATGGAACATGCTGTCGGGGTTTTTGGCGCTGTCGGTGGCAAGAATCCGGGAACCGCCGTTGAAATAGTCCGTCCGCTCAAAGTCCAGCACACCAACTTGCTTCACATGGTCGGCAGGGCAGCTGTCGGTGGCAAGGCACTTGCCCTCGGTGCAGTAGTCCACAAGAACGTGCTTGTCGCAGCGCTCTGTAGGCGCTGTCCCGGCCGCCACCGTGACGGTAACGGCCCGGCTGCCCCGGATGTCGGACAGGCAGGCATCCGTGCAGCGTTTGCCGCTGTCGGCGCAGACCGTCACCGTCTCCAGTCCGCTGGAGGGGGTGGGGAAGCTCTTGTTTTCCAGATTCTCATGGATCTTCTGCATGATGGGCTTCCACATACTGATGGCCGGGTTGCCGGAGGCGGAAATCTTTTCGTTGGTGGAGGGATAGCCTGTCCACACCGCCGCGCAGTAGTAAGGCGTGTAGCCAACGAAGTAGCGGACACGGCTGTCGTTGGTGGTACCGGTCTTGCCGGCGATGGTCATGCCGCTGAACTTGGCAGAGGTACCGGTACCGGCATTCACCACGCTGGTGAGCATCTGGTTCATGAAATAGGCGGTGGTTTCCTTCATGGCCGCATGGGTCTCGCCCTCGTTTTTCAGAACCACTTCCCCGCTGCTGTCACGGACCTCCGTGTACATTTTGGGGGAGTTGTAAACGCCGCTGTTGGCAAAGGAGGAGAACGCCGCCGCCATCTCCACGGTGCTCAGACCGTAGGTCAGGCCGCCCATGGCAAGGGGGGCAACGCCCATATCCTCCGGCACCAGACTCAGCCCCAGCTTTTCCGTGGCGTAGGCGTAAGAATCCGCCACGCCCAGCGCTTCCAGCGTCTGGACGGCGATGGTGTTGATGGACCGCCGGACGCCTTCGCCGATCATGGTCCAGCCGGTGTAGGTGTTGGGGGAGTTCTTGGGCCAGGGATTGCCGTTGAGCAGATGCACGGGATAGTTGTCAAAGGTGGTGGCCGGAGTAACCGCGCCTGCATCCAGCGCGGCGGAATACACCGTCAGGGGCTTGATGGAGGAGCCCACCTGATGCTTCTGCACCGCGTAATTATCCACCAGGTTCTGGGTCTTTTCTCCCACAGCGCCCACCATGGCCACCACGTTTCCGGTGTAGGGGTCCATGATGGTGATGCCGGATTGGAGCTGGTGGCCCTTGGCGGAGTGGATGTTCAGGTTGGAGGTGTCCGCATAGACATCTTCGGCGATCTTCTGGATATCCGGGTCCATGGTGCAGTAGATCTGGTAGCCGCTGTTGTTCACCAGCCGCTGGGCCGCCTCATAGGAGATGCCCTTGGCGTCCGCCAGGTCGCTGGTGACGTCCTTGATCAGCTGCTCCACAAACCAGTTGTTGATCTCGATGCCGTCGGTCTGCTTACCGGAGCTGTCGGCATCACCGGAGGTGTCCGTAAAGTTCAGGGGCTCCGCCTTGGCGGCTTCGCACTCCTCCTCCGTCAGATAGGGCTTGCCGGTATCTGGATTGATGACCTTAGACATCTTGTCCAGGATCAACTCCTGACGGCCCTTGTTCAGCTCCCGGGGGGTGACGGTGGTGCCGTCCTTCCGGGTGTAGGTCCGGTCATACTTGGGGTTATACAAGGAGGGGTTGTTGGTGATGGCGATGATGCAGGCACTCTCCGCCGCCGTCAGGTCCTTGGCGGACTTGCCGAAGTAGTACTCCGCCGCCGTCTCCACGCCGTTGCAGCCGCTGCCTAGGTAGATCATGTTCAGGTACAGCTCCAGGATCTGGCTCTTTGTATTGTCCTTTTCAAATTCCAGAGCCCGGAAGATCTCCTTGACCTTACGGTTGATGGTATTCTGGTTCTCACCGGTCAAGTTTTTCAGCATCTGCTGGGTGATGGTGGAGCCGCCATAGCTGTCGTTGCTGCCCACAAGGGTCAGCACCGTGGCGCCCAGGGTCCGCTTCCAGTCCACGCCGTGGTGACTGAAAAAGCGCTCGTCCTCAATGGACACCGCCGCCTGCCACAGGTAAGGGGACATGTCCCCAATGTCCACCAGCACCCGGTTCTCCTGGCCGTGGACCTTCTGGTACTCCACCCACTGGCCGCTGTCCTTGTCCTGATAGTAGACCACGGAGCTTTGGGCCATGGTGTAGTCATCCGCATTGACATCCAGGGTGGGCAGCAGAGATGTATTCACATACTTCATAAAGATGCCGAAGAGCATCAAAAGCGTGCAGCAGCCCACCAGGATCAGCGTCAGCAGTACTTTCAGGACGCCGCCTGCCGCGCTGCGCTGCCGCTTGCGGTGATGGACAGCCGCTTCCTGAGACTGATTCGTTCTTCTTTCTTCCAAAATTTGAAACCTCCTTCTGTTCCGATTCCAAAAGGCAGCATGTTTTATCAAATAAGGCACAATGCCTACATGGTACCATTATAAGGATTATTATAGCATCCCCTGTCAACCTTGAAAATGTCGGATTTTTCTGAAAAAAAGTTGGTCCACAGCCTTCTTTTCCGGAAAAGAAGCCGTTTTTCTGCGCCGCTCCTGCCGATCTTCTCCGATTTTTCACGAGTTTCCCTCTTGCAAAGCGTCTGCGTTTCCGCTACAATAAGGGCAACGCCGGTGCCAACAGTCCTTCCGGCCAACACAAGAAAGGGTTTACGACCAATGAGTGAAGAATTCGGCCCCACCTTCATCACCGTCACGGATGAGGACGGCAAAGAGCTGGTTTTGGAATTTGTAGACGCGCTGGAATACAACGGCCAGATGTACCAGGCCTTCTTCCCCGCCGAGACTGAGGGCGAGGATGAGGACGATCCGGACAACGGCCTGGTGATCCTGAAGGTCATCCATGAGGACGGCGAGGACCTCCTCTCCACCCTAGATTCCGACGAGGAACTGGAAGCCGTTTACGAGCAGTTCATGGAGCTGCTGTTTGACGACGAGGAGGAATAACCTCCCCATTTTCGCACAGACTGGTTACCAGGCGGAGCAATACAAGGTTTTTTTATGTCCTGCGGGGTTCGTGATAGACCTTTTTTTAACCCACATTTCGTTATTCGGGATGCACCTCTCAGGGTGTGGATCGCAGGCCTCCCGGCTGCCGTTCGCGGCTGGAAGTTGGAAGCGGAGAAGCATTCTGGAAGCAACCCACCTGTACTAGAAGGTGCAGGTTATAACGAGGTCTACACGGCCGCTGCGGGACGCGGAATTGACAGGGAACTGCCGAAAGGCGGTTCCCTTTTTTCAGGTTTTTTTCAGACTTCGGGTGTAGAATAATATTCATCATGCCGCCGGCGGAGGGCGGGTGCAATCTGGTACTTGCATATCGCGCCGTTATCCTATATAATAGTGCGGTACGCGACGAGACCGCGCGGCTTCTGCTGCGCAAGAACGTTTAGAACTTGAGAGGATGAAACAAATGAGCGCATCAAAAGAAAAAAAGCTCCGGCAGGACTCGGTCCCCGGCAGCACCGATCCCAAGACCTTTAAGGAGTTGGAGCAGCAGAAGGCTGAAAAGCGCAGCAACCTGCTCTACAGCATCATCGGCGTGCTGTTCCTGGTGGCCGTGGTGGTCTGCCTGATCTGGCGGTCCAACATCATTTCCCGCACCGCCACCGCCGTCACCATCGACGGTGAGAAGTACACCGCCGCTGAGGTCAACTTCTATTATCAGAGCGTTTACCGCAGCTTCCTGCAGAACAACTCCTACTTCATCAGCTATCTGGGACTGGATACCAACTCCTCCCTGAAGAGCCAGACCGTCAACGCCACCGCCGCGTCCATGCTGGGCGTGGAAGAGGGCTCCTCCTGGTACGACTACATGATGGACAACACCATCAAGCAGATGACCATGATCCAGAACGGCCTAAAGGCCGCCAAGGAAGCCGGCTATGAGTATCCCGCAGGCGTGGAGGCCCAGTACAAGGACTCCATGCAGTCCCTGAAGGATACCGCCGTGGGCAGCGGCACTACCGTCAACAAGTACCTTCAGCAGAACCTGGGCAGCACCATGACCGAGAAGGTCTACGGCCAGGAGCTGCTGCGCACCCTGCAGTATCAGTCCTACGCCAGTGCCTATTCCGACAGCCTGACCTATACGGACGCGGAGATTCAGGACGCTTACAACGCCGATCCCAAGACCTATGACCGGGTCTCCTGGGAGTATGTGGTAGTCAGCGGCGCCGCCGAATCCACCACCGATGCCGACGGCAACACCGTTCAGCCCACCGATGAGGAATCCGCCGCTGCCAAGGAGGCCGCCAAGGCTTCCGCCGAGAAGATCCTGGCCGCCTACAAGAGCGGCACCTCCCTGGAGACCGCTGCCGGTTCCGACGAAAAGGCCACCTACTATGATACCCGGGACGCCAGCTACAATGACGGCGTCATCGGCAACTGGCTCTATGACGATGCCCGCCAGAGCGGCGACACCGATGTGCTGGAAGTCAGCGACAACTACTATGTGGCCGTGTTCCACAAACGCTATCTGGAGGACTCCGACACCGTCAGCGTCCGCCACATCCTGGTGACCCCCGAAGCCGGCACCAAGACCTCCGATGATGAGGGCTATGACGAGGAGCAGGAGCAGCTGAAGGCCGCCGCCCGCAGCAAGGCCGAGGAGATCCTGGCCGAGTGGAAGGCCGGCGAGGCCACTGAGGACTCCTTCATCCAGCTGGCTATGGAAAAGTCCGATGACGGCAGCAAGTACACCGGCGGCCTCATCAGCGACATCTCCGTGGATTCCAGCCTGGTGGACTCCTTCAAGGACTGGGCTCTGGATTCCAGCCGCAAGGCGGGCGACACCGATGTGGTGGACTCCACCTACGGTTCTCACGTCATGTACTTTGTGGGCACCGGCCTCCCCGTGTGGAAGGCATCCGTGGTGTCCACTCTCCGCAGCGACGATGTGAATCAGTGGACGAACAGCCTGGTTGAAAATGCCGACGTGTCTCAGAGTGACTTCGGCATGAAGTTCGTGGGCTAAGATCGCTCCGGCCCAGAATTGACCCCTAAAATGAACGGGCCGGCAGACCGCCGGCCCGTTTCCTTTGCCATACGGAAGGATCCTGATTTTATGGACGAACGCTTTTTGAGAAACGAAATGCTGTGGGGCCCGAATGCCCAGGCCCGGCTGGCCCAAGCCCACGTCATCGTGTTCGGCCTGGGGGGTGTCGGCAGCTATGCTGCCGAATGTCTGGCCCGCTCCGGCATCGGCGAATTGACGCTGGTGGACAGCGACACGGTGGCCCTCTCCAATCTGAACCGCCAGCTGGAAGCCCTGACCTCCACCGTGGGGATGCCCAAGGCGGAGGCGGTGTCCCGGCGCATTGCCGACATCAACCCCGACGCGGTACTGCACCCCATGGAGGCCCTTTACAGCGCAGAAAGCCGGGCACGGTTTTTCCCGGAGGGCTGCCGGTACGACTACATTGTGGACGCCATCGATCTGGTGAGCTGCAAGCTGGACCTGGCGGAGACCGCCCGGCGGCTGGGGATCCCCCTCATCATGGCCCTGGGCACCGGCAATAAGCTGGACCCCTCTCAGCTGCGGCTGGCGGACATCGCCGAAACCTACGGCTGTCCCCTGGCCCGGGTCATGCGGAAGGAACTGCGGAACCGGGGCATCCATCATCAGACTGTGGTATTCTCCCCGGAGCAGCCCGCCCCCACCACCCAGCCGGAAGCACCGCCGCCGGGACGGCGCAGCGTTCCCGCCAGCAATCCCTGGGTCCCTGCCACCGCCGGTCTGCTGATGGGCAGCAAGGTGGTGCGGGACCTGACCTCCCAAATTAAGGTGTAACATTATGTTAACTGGAACCATCATCAATTCCCTGGCCATTCTGGCCGGCTCTCTGCTGGGGCTTGTCCTTCAGGCTGTCACCCACCGTTCCTCCAAGGATGTGGACGCCGGCGGCATCGGCGGCCGCCTGCAAACCATCGTCATGGAGGGCATGGCCCTGTGCGTCATGTATATCGGCGTCAGCGGCAGTCTGAAAGGACAGAAT
>OBLF01002450.1_pt1 | contig 12663 bp, 4 predicted proteins | sample 1519231 | NCBI WGS metagenome assembly OBLF01 (sample SAMEA2602895, study PRJEB22501) | metagenome | reverse complement strand
TCCTGGGACGATAAGACGACCTCGCAGATCCCACGGGGCAGCCTCACGGCGAGGATGTCGAGCCCTTCATCTTCATTGCCCACGCGCGTGAGTTCAGGGTCGAGCGCGAGGATGCGGGCGGCGCAAAGCCCGCCGATGTCGAGGTCGGCATCCTGGTCCTCGATGCAGTCAAGCATTTCGCAGAGGGCATCCATGGCCTCGTTGGGCTCGCCCGACCACATGGCACGCATGAGCTCGCGCGTGGGCGTCATCCAGTCGGCTCCTTCGCTCATCACGAACCTGAGTGCGAGGACGGCCAGCAGGCGCACGCCCCAGACGGAGGCATAGTCGTAGAGCCTCACATCGTCGGGCTGCTCATCCGCAACCTCGCCGGGGAGCGGCGTCCAGAAGCCGAGGGTCACCATCACCTCGGCAAGAAGGACGAGCCTATCCTTGCCGAAAACAGCGGGGATTTCCTGAAAGAGCGCCATGCGCTTCAGATCCATCAGGCCTGCGTTTTGGAGTCGCTCGAGGAAGCGGGGCGTGAGCGCGGCGGGCACGGGCGGGAGGATCCCGGCCTTCCCCTGGCGAACCCATTGAAGAATGTACGGTTCGACGTAGCGTGCGCCGAGTGCGGCATGGCGGTCCAGCTCCATCATGACGAGGTCGGGAACCATTGTCCTTTCCTCGGAGATGCGGGCAAGGTCCGCGCCGTAGAGAAGGCCAACCTGCTCATGGTAGATCGTGAAGAGCTCCTCGTTCTCGTGAGGCGCAAGAGGCTCGGCGTTCTCAACCGCTTCGCGGCAGATGTCCTTTGTGAGGCTCGTGAGGCCCGTCACGATGAAATGATGTCCATGCGTCTCGGCGATGAGTGCAAGCCCGCGCACGATGATCCCGCGCATTGCCTCTCGCTCCTCCTCGTCGTCCCAGGCCGCAAGGACGGGAACGTCGATGTCGGAAAGGAAAAGGCAGGGCGCTTCCGGATTGGCAAACTCATCAAAAAAGGCTTCGAGTTCGGCCGTATTCCCAATTTCACTCAGCTTGACGTGCCTGAGATTGAGCCCGATCTCGGCCGCGCAGTGCTGCGGATCGATGGGGAGCCAGTCGGCGCAGCCGATGCCCCAGCGGATGCCGCCTTTTTCCAGGATGCGGATGAGGGGCTTCATGAGCGTACGCTCGTTGTCTGTGGGCGTCAGAGGCGCGCCGGGAACGGGAAATCGGAGCATGCGATGGATCCTTGATGGGGGAACGGTGCCCGTAGTTTATCTGAAAGAGAATCGGACCACGCAGACGGTCTGCTGCAGGGATCGCCTGAAGGAGGCGGAGAGGTCCTCGAATGAGGCGCAAAAGCCCGGAAGCCGGAAAAGAGAAGGCCCCGCGCTTCGGGGAAAAGTGCGGGGCCCTTAGGGTTTTCTCAGTGAGTCCTGACCGGGGGCTTCACTTGAGAGTCAGGTTGTCAGGCCGGCTTGCAGCAGGCCTTGCAGGGGACGGCGGCCTTGTAGGCGAGGCCGAGGACGTAGCCGGTGACGGCGAACGGGACCCAGGCGAGGCCGTACTGGGCGAACGGGACGTAGGCCTTGATGGCTTCGGAGATCGCGCCGAGGTTCACGCCGGCGGTTTCGAGACCGGAGACCGCGGCCATCACGAACGTGAAGGCGGTGGTGAAGGCGTAGACGCACTGGCGGCCGTCGAAGAGCTTGTCCGTGAAGAGCAGCACGATCAGGATCACGCAGAGCGGGTAGACGAACATCAGGACCGGGATCGTGGAGACGATGATGGTCTTGAGGCCGAACATGCCGATCAGGAACGAGACGATCGTGAAGAGCAGGCAGTACTGCTTGTACGTCAGGCGGCCGACGATGCGCATGAAGTAGGCGGCGCAGCAGGTGATGAGGCCGATGGACGTCGTCAGGCAGGCGAGCAGCACGATGACCGAGAGAAGGATAGCGCCGAAGTTGCCGAAGAGGATCTTGGCGGTTTCAGCGAGCACTGGAGCACCCGTGTCCTGCATGCCGATGGCGGTGACGGACTCAGCGCCGATCTTCGCGATGAAGAAGTAGATCACGGCGAGGAGCGACACGGCGAGGATGCCGGACTTGTAGACCTGGGAGGTGACTTCCTTCGCGGTCTTGGCACCGCCTTCACGGACGAAGTTCGTGACGAGCGTGGCGAAGACGAACGCGGCGATGGCGTCGAGCGTGTTGTAACCGTCAAGGATGCCCGCAACCGTGGCGGTGAGGACGCCCGCATAGTTCGGCTGGGCGGCCTGCGGAACGCCGAGCGGATCTACGACGGACTTGACGATCAGAGCACCGAGCGTGAGCACGAGGGCCGGCGTCAGGATCTTGCCGACGCGGTCGACGAGCTTCTGCGGCGTGGCGGCAAGCCAGTAGGAAACCACGAAGAAGAGGACGAGGAAGATCCACAGGCCCATTTCAACCTGACCTTCGGTGAGGAAGGGACGCAGGCCGATTTCAAAAGCCACCGTGCCCGTACGCGGAATGGCGAAGCAGGGGCCAATGGACATGTAGACCACGACCGTATAGAACAGACCATAAAGGGGATGTGCGCGGCCGGCAGCCTCCTGCAGGTCATTGCATCCCGCATAAGCCATCGCCATGATGGCGAGAAGGGGAAGGCCTACACCCGTAATGCAGAAGCCAATGAAAGCCCAAACGAAGTGATCGCCGGAAGCCTGGCCCATGGAGGCGGGAAAGATGAGATTGCCTGCGCCGAACAGGATCGCGAACAGCATCAGGCCGATCGCGACAAAGCGCTTGTTGTCTGTGTTTTGCATAGCTTTTCTAATGCGGGAGGTGTTGTAGGACTCTTGTGTGGGGCGCCTTCGGGACCGTCCGTCGTTTTCAGCAGAGACGGTGCGGGCCTTGTGACCGATGCCCTTGAATAGGATTATATGGACATGTAGCTTATGGTTACATAGGGCAAACAGCTTACATGAGGCGGATTTCTGCAAGGTTCCGTCACTTTGAACCCGTTGTGGGACATGGATTCCGCCCAAAAAAGGCTCTGCTGTTTCGCAAAAGTTGCAGGAATCAACGCCTGAAATCGCACCTTCTGCCGACGGCAGCCGGGCCTTCAGAGGCGCAAAGCGCATAATTTTATATGTGGGGCGCGCGCTTTGGGGGCATCCTTCCCGATCGGGCGCCAAACGCCCGATTCAGTTCGCATGACGTGCGGCAGTGGCCGAAAGCCTACGGTCAGCGATAAGAGGAGGGTGAAAAATCAAAGGGCCCGAAGATGTCGTATCTGCGGGCCCTCGAAACAACGGTTTCAGGTCGATCAGCTGTTGCCGATCTCGTTGTTGATGTCAAAGCGCAGCGGATCACCGTTAGAGGCGAAGAGGCTGCCTGCGCGACCGACGATGAGCGGGTCGATGTTGCCCACCTTCTTCATGTCGCGGTTGTCGTACGGAATCGATTGCAGCAGCACGCGGATGGCGTTGAGACGACCGCGGCGCTTGTCTTCGTTGCGGATCACCGTCCAGGGCGTTTCGGCCGTGTCGGTCATCTGGAACATGCGGCGAATGGCCTTCGAATAGTCGTCCCAGCGGTCCATGGACGCGATGTCGACGGGAGAGAGCTTCCAGCGCTTCAACGGGTTCTCGCGGCGTTCGCGGAAGCGGCGGCGCTGTTCGTCCTGGCTCACGGCGAGCCAGAACTTGATGATGTGCGTGCCGCCCCTGATGAGTGACTGCTCGAAGCCCGTCACTTCGTTGAGGAAGATTTCGGTCTGCTCGGGCGTGCAGAATCCCATCACGGGTTCGACCACGGCGCGGTTGTACCAGGAGCGGTCGAAGAAGCAGATCTCGCCAGGATTGGGCAGGTGCGCGCAATAGCGCTGGAAGTACCACTGGCCCGCTTCATTCTCGGTCGGCTTCGAAAGGGCCACCGTGCGCGCGCCGCGAGGATTGAGGTTCTCGGTGAAGCGGCGGATCGTGCCGCCCTTGCCGGCCGCGTCACGGCCTTCAAAGAGCACGATGATCTTCGAGTTCGTGCGCTTGACCCAGTCCTGAAGCTTCAGAAGCTCGACCTGCAAGTCATAGAGTTCCTTCTCATAGAGCTTGTTCGGGTAGCGGTTCTTGTACGGATAGGCGCCTTCGCGGAGCTTGTCCGAAAGGGCGTTCATGTCGATGGGCTTCTTCGGGAAGAGGCCCGCCTGATGCGCCTCCCTGACGAGCAGCAGCTTGAAGAGCGCGTCACGCTCCGTCTGCGTCAGGTCGCGGTTGAGCATCTTGAACACTTCGGCGGCCGACTCTTCGGGGGAGACGAGCGGCGTGTCGCGAAGCTTGTCGCGAAGATAGGTGACGACCTGCGTCATCGAGTCGAACGAATGGGGTTCGACATGCTTGGGTTCAAGGGCAGCCACGGGATAGGAGGGCTTCCTATCAACGTCAACGACTTCAAGGGTGCTGCCGCCGGTGGGTTCGACGGCAGACTTGTGAGAATGATCCTTGGCCATGTGCGTACTCCTTTCTGATTTTCGCTGTCACGCATAAGCACGTGGGATAATATTATCGCCGCCTGTAACGAAATGTTATGGGCGATGTCCCCTAAACGTTACGACGCGCGGTCCTGACTCATGGAACCGCCGCAGACGATCTGCAAGGGAGAATGGCTCCCGTTGCCGTCAATCATAATCCACGACGGCGCGCATGAGAATTTCCGCACCTGAGAGGAAATCCGAAATTCGCATCGCCTCATGCGGGTTGTGGGACCCGTTCTGGTTGGCGACGAAGAGCATGCACGTGGGCACGCCCGCGCTCGTCATGACCGCAGCGTCGTGGCCGGCGCCGCTCGCCATCGCAAGGTGAGGAATGCCGTGATCCTTCGCGGCCTTGACGAGACGGTTGAAGAGGGCTTCGTCAGGGCTTGCCGCCTCGCCCACGATGACGTCGTCGAAACTGAACTTCACGCCGCGCTTTTCTTCGATGGCGGTCGCCTCTTGAAGAAGAAGGTCGTGGAAGGCGCGGATCGTCTCCATGGAAAGGCTTCTCATGTCGAGCCCGAAGCAGACGTCGCCCGAGATGATCGAGATGTCGGCCGTCGAAGGCGTGTTGATGACGCCGCAGGTGAAGACCAGATCCTTGCCGTCATGGAGCCAGGCCTCCCAGTGCCTGTTCATCACGTAAAGCAGGTCCGTCAGGGCCGCGACGGCGTCGTGCCTGAATTCATGATCGACTGCGCCCGAATGCGCGGTCTCGCCCTCGACGCGGCAACGCTTGTGCCTCAGATACCCGCGAATGCCGGTAACCACCGCCGCACGGTTGACGGGCTCCTTGTCAAGCCTCGGTCCCTGCTCGATGTGAAGCTCGACAAAGGCCGCAATCTTCGAGAGATCCATGAGCGGCTCTCCCGACGCGATGCGCTCGACGTCGACCCCGCGCTCAAGAAGAACGTCCTTCAGAAGTCTCCCCGAATCCCTGCGAGGGAGTTCGAGCTCAAAGGGCTTGAGCTGGCCCGTCAGCGCCAGACTGCCCGCATAGGCACGTCCGAATTCCGGGCACTCCTCCATGCGGAATGCAACGATACAGAAGTCCCGTTCGGGTACCCTATTCGTATCCTTCAGATATTTGGCCACGGCGAGCGGCGCGACGATGCCGGCAAGCCCATCGTAATTGCCGCCCTGCGGAACGGAGTCGGAGTGCGATCCCGAGACGAAGGCTGGCAAATCCCTGTTGCGACCTGGCAAAGTCATCCAGAGGTTGAGCGCAGCGTCAGCATGGACTTCAAGACCGATCTCGCGCGCGGCCTCGGCGAGTCTCTCGTGCACCTTGTCTTCTTCGGGCGTATACCCCTCGCGCGTGACGCCGCAGGTGTCGGCGGTGAGCTTGCGGATGTCTTCAAAGAGACGAGTGCAGAAGTCTTCAACGTGGGCGGCGAATTCGGTCATGAGGCGGTTCCTCTTCCTGTTGGTTTCGGCTGGAGTGAGTGGAGTAGGGATCGGTTGGATTGGATTGATTGTTCAAGTGTACCCCTCGATGGACCTGAGCTGATGAAGGGTTCTGCGGAGCGCGAAGCGAAGCGGCTCCCGGTGACGAATCCTGCGGGGAGTCGAAGTGCAAATTGCATGGTACAAAAAACCTCCGGCAACCTGAGGGATGCCGGAGGCGGGGATCCCCGCCGCCCCGGATGGAGAGAGGGAGAAGGCGGCGGAGAGGGAGACGATCAGTATCAGAAGAGATACTTCACGTTGAGCTGGCCATAGAACTCGCGATGGTCGTTGTCGCCGAAGGCACCACCGATCTGGCCGCCGAAGGAGAGGGCGTCCTTGCGGGCTTCAAGACCGAAGCCCACGCGGCCGACGTTCTCGCTCCAGACGTCGAGGTTGGTGTTGATGGCGGCAGCGCCGAACTTCGTCGTGGCTTCGACGTCCGTGTCACCGAACGTGTGGACATAGGCCACGTCGACCGTCGGACGGAGCGTCCAACCGGAGGCGAGGTCCATGTTGCCCGAGAAGGCCACGCCGATCGGCATGCTCACGAGGTTCTGGTCCATGTCATCCACGGAGAGGCCCTTGGCGGTGTTGTAGCCGTCAGTGGCGACGCGCAGGTAATTGAGACCAACATACGGAACAGCCTGGCAGGACTTGCTGAGCTGGAAGGCCATTTCGCCGCGGGCGCCGATCGTGAAGATCGTGGCATCGATGTCGGCGGAGTCGCCGTCAGCGGACGTGACGTCGTTCTTCGTCGTCATGAGGCCCATCTGGCCGACGAGGTTGAACTGGCCCATGCGCTTGGCAGCGTAGCCCTGAACGCCGTAGTAGTCCACGTCGTTCTTGACGCCGTCGTTGTCGCCTTCGCCTTCAACGTCGCCGGTGCCGAAGTTGCCCATGACGCCGAACGTCATGTCGCCCATCGTGTACTCACCGCCGACCGTGATGCCGCCGAGCTCGGTCTTCGTTTCGAGAGCGCCGGAGTCGCCGCCCATCTTGAGGGAGGTGCCCGTCACTTCAGCGAAGCCCGTCCAGCCGTCCTTGAAGACGTTGGTGAGCGCAGCACGCTTCGTGGCCTGGTCGATGCCCATCGTGGCGGCTTCAATGCCGGCCGTCTGGACGCCGCCCGCAGCAGCGAGGTTGAGGGCGCCGTTGAGGCGAGCCTCGCGCTGGCTTCCGGACGTGATGGCGGTGTTGGCCTGGTCAAGGAGCGAACCGATCACTTCGTTGTCGGCCATGCCGTCAAGGGCAGCGCCGTCAAAGTGTTCAAGGCCCGTACCGGCGAGTTCGGAACCCGTGGCGATCTTGAACGTGTACTGGTTGTCCTCGTTTTCAACCTTGACAACCTTGTAGAGGAGGTTGTCGACCGTAACGGTCGTGAAGCCTTCATGTTCAACCTTAACGACACCCTTGTCGGCCACGTGCACGTAATGAATCGTGGAACCCTTTTCGCCAGTGATCTTGCCGGTCACGTCGGTGGAAAGATTGCCTTCCTGACCGTCATCAACAGAGGCATCAACAATCAGCTTGCCGTTGGAACCAATGTTCACGCCATTCTTGGCTTTGGTCTCGCCAACGTTGATGCTGGCGTTGGTGAGAATGACCTGTCCGCTCAGGTAGAGACCGGCCTTTTCGTTGTACTTGCCGAGGCCGTCGCGGGCATCAGCCGTCTTGGCAGTCGTGCCGAGAGCCAGGACGCCTTCTTCAACCACAAACTTGTTGGCAGGAGCAGCTGCGGACTGGACGGCGAGGGCGCCGCCTTCCTTGACGGTCATCATCTTCGTGTCGGCAGCATTGAGGATTTCGCCAAACTCGTAATTGCCCGTAACTACGACATTGGACTTGCCGCCCATATCGTAGTTCGCGCCGGTAACGAGATCGCCGGAGTCGAGCTTGTCGAAGCTTCGGATAATGATCTTCTTCTGGGCGGTCTGGTCGGCGTCCAGAAGGGCGACTTCAGCAGCAGCTGCAACCTTGGAGAAGTCGTAGCCGTTCACGAAGTTGAGCGTGGCATTTTCAGCGCCGGAACCGTCGATGACGGCATCAGCCTTCAGGAACTTGAAGTCGGAGCCAATTTCCACGACCGCGGTGTCGACAGTCGACTTCGAAGAAGTGGATTTTTCGATGTTGAGGCCGCCGGCATAGACGTTGCCGTTGAGAGAGCCTTTGACGAGGCTGATGGTAGTCTCCTTCACGTTGGAAGAAGCCTTCTTGTAATCAGCGTCGAATGCTTCGTTCTGATAGCTGCCGGCCACGCCGCCACCATAGATATTGCCTGTGACTTCGGCGCCATTGACCTGAACAAGAGCCTTTTCAACGGTGGCCTTGCCACCAAGAGTTGCCAGACCACCGGCGAAGACGTTGTCGTTGACCTTGCCGCCGTTAAGAAGGAGCTTCACATTCTGGATCGTGGATTCAGCGCCTGCACCGGAAGCAACGCCGCCGCCAAGGATGGCTACATTGGCACCATCCTTACCCAGAGTCTTAGCGACCTGATGAACGTGGCTGCCGCGGCTAGGAACACCCGCATGTTCGCCTTGGATAGGCTTGGTGATGGGATCGACGTTTGCAGCGTTGATTTCACCGCCGGTGACCTCAATGGTCACGGATTCCGTATTGGCAACGGCATTGGTAGCCTTGCCATTCACATTGTCAAAGGCGATGCCGCCGCCGAGAAGGCCGTCAATGGTCCCACCGCTCACAAGCACTTCGGCGGATCCAACATTGGCAGTGGCCTTGGCAAGAGATGCACCGTCGCGTTTCTCAGCCGTAGAGTAGGCGAGACCGCCAGCTGTGAAGAGAATGTTTTCCCCGCCGGTGATGATAAGGTTCACCTTGTCGACATTGGCAGTCGCATTCGTCTGATTGGCAGCCTTGGAAGCATCAGCTTTATCATGGGCAACAGCAAGACCACCAGCCGCAGTAGCGACGTTGTAGCCACCATTGAAGGTCATCGAGACGCTGTCGACCTTGCTGTTGGCCGTCGCGGTACCCGTTGCCTCATCATCAACAAAATAACCGCGCGCAATGGCGCTACCTCCACCGAGATTAGCAACATGAACGCCCGGAATGTCGACCTGATCGGCAAAGCCCGTGAAGTCGGCTACCAATTGAGAGAAATTCTGGCTCTTAATGTCTTCCCTAAACTTGGGCAGATAGGTCGTAGCAGCCTTGTGAAGCTTGGCCTTGTCATTTTCATTCAGAGCCTTCGGCCCCTCGAAATTCAACTCCACGAATTTCGCGGTGGAACTGGCGGAACCATTATTTTTGCCATTTGCATCAGCCACAGCAATGCCGCCGCCCATCAAGGCAGCGGTCGCGGACTTGGCACCGACATTCATGATCACTGAATCGGATTGAGTCGTAGCACTACCGGATCCAGAACCGAGCAAAAAGCCCAGCGTGCCACCCATATCAAAGGAAACGGCAGCACCACCACCGACAATGCCCATAACTTCGCCATTGTGAATATTGACAATAGTTTGTCCGTTGGTAGTTGCCTTCGCTTCGGACTTACCAGTAGCCACAACGACGTTTCCGGCTACGCCACCGACGACCAGACCATCAAGGGGATCAAGACCTTCATCATTGAACTTGATGTTCACAGTCGTTCCGTTCTTGACTTCGGAATCGATCTTGGAACCATTGGTAGCGATACCAGCGTGACCGGCAACAAAGCCTCCGACATTGGCTTTCCCGCCAATATTCAAAGCCGTACTCTCAATGGAAGTGAAAAGTTGCGTCCTGGTAGCTTCTTCCGCACCCGTTCCTTCACCGTTAAATGAGATGTCATGAGGAGACAGAACTGTCAGAGAGCCGCCGACAACGCCGGCTACGTTACCACTGTTGATGGTGACTGTTGAGCCGGCGTTCTGAACGATGTTCGCGTTGTTCTTCGAGACACTCAGGTAATTACTGCCACCGACGACGCCGAGAACGATAGGAGAGGATGTCCCATCGACATCGCCGATAATGACGCTGGTCTCGCGGTCAGAAGTGAAGGAATTAGTCTGATCGAGATAACCGCCCGTCAAATTCAAGGTATCATCAACTTTGTATCCGGTCTGTGAGGCAAATTTCTTCACCACCTCAGCGTCTTGAGTTGCTGTGAGGAGGCCAATAGCCGCTATCTTGGCAGTCGTTTCATCCATCAAGTTCCAACCACCGGTAACGCCAACCATTACGGAATGGTTCTTTTCCTTGTCATAACCGAAAGCTTTACGAAGAGCAGCTACTTTGGCTTCTTCCTGGGCATCCTTAACTGCCTTAAGGTCTTCAATCAGCTGACTGACGTTACCATTGGTCTGGATGGTAACAGTCTGCCCCATGCCGGAGGTCAGTTTGGTCGTACCGACTTCTTTCAAATTCTCGTTTGTGATGACGCCATCGCTCGGGAGGGCAGCCATCGCCCCGCCTGCCATCAGAGCCGTCACAGCGGCCGCGATCACGGTCTTCGTACCCTTCGCCTGGACGGAGGAGGTGGCTTCATTCACAACCATCAGGGCGCCGCGCGCCTTGTTGAAAACAACTTTGAATGTCGAATTCATTTTTTCTCTTCCTCTAAAAGGAGTGAACACGCGTTCACTCGCACGCGGCAGATTTTAGTGAACGCATGTTCAGTATTTTTTGAGGATTAACCCTCAGATCCTGGAAGACTGAAAAGTCAACAACCGCGTTTTGAACGCTTGTTCCCGTTTGATGGCTGTGCCACTAGCGTTATCATTAAACAAACAGTCATCAACAAAAAGGCAAATACTACCTTCAAAGGATCAATTACTGATCCGGCCAATGATTACTTAACCTTGCAAAGGCAGGAAGAACATCTATCAGGTTAAGTTTTTGTCCAAATGAGCAAAACGGCAGAGGCAGGGTCGATCGCCCCCACAGCCGTTCCTGAAAACTAGGAATTCTCCAGAGAATGCGCGGCAGCCGACTGAAACTAAAATTTCACACAACGGTCCTGTCTTGTGTGATTCGCCACTAAAGATGTATTTCGAACCCCACTTAGTCGTTTCCTTGATCATCATCAAAATCAACCGTTTCATAGTGCAAAGTTCCCGACAGGGAGTTGTATTTACAAGCGAAATGTTGCGCAAAGACAACACTGCTGATGGAAGACGTTTGCAAAAAATGAATGGTGTGACTTCGCCACGTATTGGATGCAGGACGCACATGGGCGCGGCTCAACAGAGGTGAACTTTACCCAAAAGAATCCCCGAAGCCTTACCAACAGGGAGATGACCATCCATTTGAGTGGGAGGTTCATAGCAAAGTGGAATCATGGCGTCAGAGTACCCTCTCAGGGCACCTTGACGATTGCCGCCACGGGGCTCGTGAGGGCAGGGCTTTGACAGGGTGGATTCGGCATCAGCGCTCAGGGGCAGGGGACGGGCATTCGGCGCCCGCTACGCTGTCGTGAATGATGACGGTCGGGACTGATCGAATGCCGTGAACGTCAAGGTGAGCTTGTTCTTCTCATCCGGGGCTCGCTCAAAAGACAGGGTGTTCCGATCGACAGAATGTGGTAACGTGGCATGCGGTCTTGGAAACGTCTCTGTCTGTATTGTTTTCGCCACATATAAGGGTTATCACCCCCCCCATCGAGCCCCTATCACCGAAAATTGTCTGTCCTTAATTTTTTGGGGGTTCAAATGAAGAAGTCCATTCTGACTCTGGCTGTTCTTGCCGCCGTCTGTCCTGCCGCCTTTGCTGCGGATGCCGACACCATCAAGACCATCGTATGGAACACGACTACAGATCCTGTGCTGACAAACCTGACGTTTGATTACACGGGTGCTCAACTCAAGGCAGGAAGCAATGGCAAGTCCTACTTTGATGTTGTCGACGTCATTGGTGCAACCGGTCGCAAGGACGACGTCGGCCTTGTTGTTAACGCCAATGGATCCGTCAATTCATCCGGCGATACTCAGGTCATTGTTCTTGACATTTCAGGCGATGCTGACGTCAACTTCGGCGGCTCCACCCTTGACGTTGCTCTCGACACGGACCTGGTCGGCACTGGCAACAACATGGCGGCGGCACTTTTAGTCTGGAATGCCAAGACTGAGGTGAGCGCTGACGTTTCCAACTTCACCGTCAAGTCCACCAATGCCCAGGGTAAATCCGTCTACGGCCTTGTCGTCAACAATAAGAGCGCGCAGCTTCACTTGACCGGAAGAACGGTCAACGTTGTCGTCGAATCCGCCACCGAACGCACCACCGACAAGCAGTACAGTGAAGCTCTCGGTCTTGACATTGCCGCAGGCACCCTGTCATCTTCGGAAGGCACGACTCTGAACATCAAGGGCCGTTCCACCAGCAAGCTTGCCACAAAAATCAGTGAAGCCGAGAAAAGCGGCGTGAACTATACAGGTGCCACGCCTCTCACCGGCATCAAGTTTGAAGGGGGGCAGGGCAATTTTGCCGGCGACGTCTCGATCGACGTAGCTTCTGATGCAGGTCTGGTGCACGGCATTTGGATCACAAACTACTTCTACAACACGACCAATGGCGGCGTGTTCGGCTCTTCATCGGGCAACTTCAACAACTTGCGCATCGCTTCCTCGAGCAATTCCGGCGACGCCTACGGAATCTGCGGTTCCTACACTCCCAAGGAAGACCAGTCCTACGACGTGATCCTCAAGGTTGCTGGCGATCTTGACGTTTCCGCTCAATCCGGGAGTGTCAGGATTTCTGTGTCTGGGGAGGTTATTCCAGGGGCAGCCCAACGAG
>OBLF01002448.1_pt1 | contig 12668 bp, 9 predicted proteins | sample 1519231 | NCBI WGS metagenome assembly OBLF01 (sample SAMEA2602895, study PRJEB22501) | metagenome | reverse complement strand
CCAACTCCCTGGCCGCCGCCAAGGAATACGGTCACGAGGGTGACCTGATGCTCGGCGCCAACGCCGCCGGCTTCGTCAAGGTCGCCAACGCCATGGTTGCCCAGGGCGTGCTGTGACGCCTCTGACGCGATAGCGTGCGGAGCATATCGCCGCGCAAGCTACACACATTGCGTAAATGACCCGTGTTGTCTCTCCTGATTAGATGAGGCAACACGGGTCATTTGCGTTCCACTAGTTTTTTGGCGCTATTGCTGTTTTGTGGGTGTGGGTTCGTCGTTGAGTTGTTGTGGGAGTAAGTGAAGAGCGCTTTTTGGGTAGGATGTTTTCGACCGAGATAAACACACAGCCGCAAAGCGTCTGATGGACGGCATATGCAACCGGCTTCTCAACGTCAAAGGCATGGTGGTCGAGGACGCGTGCATCGTCGACTCCCCATTGCGCCCCGTGCCCGTGCTCGAGATCCGCCCGCGCCCGCGCAGGGGCATGCTCCGATGCTCCCGATGCGGCAGACGCCGTCATGGTTACGACCGGGGCGGCGGCGTGCGTCGCTGGCGTCACCAGGACTTCGGCTGCCGGAGGGTCGAACTGGTCGCCGCCCTGCCGCGCGTGGACCGCCCGGAATGCGGCGTCGTGGTCGCCTCCGTGCCGTGGGCGGGGCCGGGCAGTCGGTCCACCAGGGATTTCGAGGCGGAGTGCGCGTGGCTGATGACGGTCGCGAACCGGAAGACGGTCGGCGGTTTCCTTCATATCGCGTGGAGGACCGCGGGAGACGTCGCCCGTCGGGTCGCCGAACGCGTCAAGGCGTCGATGCCCTCGCCGTTCGACGGCCTGACGGCGATCGGCGTGGACGGGACCAGCTACAGGAAGGGCCACGTACCTGGCCGTGGTCGTCGACCACGAGCAGCATCGGGTGATCCGGGCGCACGACGGATACGGCAGGGACGTGTTCGGCCTGTTCTTCCAGGCGTTGACGCCCGAACAGCGCGCCTCCACCAAGGTCGTCACCGGCGACGGGGCCCGCTGGATCGACCCGTGCGTCGCCGAGCGCTGCCCGGACGCCGAACGCGTATTGGACGGGTTCCACATCGTCTCCTGGATGACCGACGCGCTCGACAAGGTCCGCAAACGCCTGTGGAACCAGGCGAGGCGCGACGGGGACGAGAAGACCATGAAGCGCATGCGCGGCGTCAAATACGCGGTCCTGAAGAACCCCGGCGACCTGACCGGCAGGCAGGAGGAGGCGTTCGAAAGCCTGCGGGACACGGACCCCAAGGGCCAGCTCTACCGTTCATGGCAGCCCAAGGAACTCCTGCGCACCCTGCTCAAGCACCCCCTCGAACAGGCCCGCGGCGAACTGAACCGTTGGGTGTTCCGGGCGTCCCACTCGCGCATACCCGAGATCGTCGAACTCGCCAAAAAGATCCGGCGGCGCCGCCCCGACATCCTCAGGACCATCCGGCTGGGATACTCCAACGCCAGGCTCGAGGCGTCCGACAACAGGATCAAGGCCACCATCCGCATGGCCCACGGATTCCACCACGTCACCAACCTCATCGCCCTGGTCATGCTCAGATGCGGCGGACCCGACATACGCCCACCACAACCAAGAACCTAACCCACGAAAACAGCAGAAACCTCTTTTTTGTATGTCATCTTGTGAGTGTAATATGAGCTCAAGGCTTAAGGAAGTCAAAGCTAGTATTGTTGAAAAGCAAGCGAGGCGTGATGAGGTTGAATATTTTATCGAGGACTTGAAAAAAACAGGACTTGTTAACAGCGTTCGATGAAAACGTCTGGCTTAGCATGGTTAACTATCTATGCGTGCATAAAGATGGAAAGGTTGAGTTTACCTTCCTTGATGGGAACGTAATGAAAATAGACGGGTAAACAACGAACTAGTCAATATAGAATTTATCTTGTATAATCAGCGTATTAAAAGTTACGTATAAAGGGTTGACAAGCCATGAAAAGACTGACAAAATCCTTGACAGACAATAACTCTGTCTCTTTTCACGTAGAATTTTTTAACCGGCAGAAATATATACCTGATGGGTAGGTATGTGTTTCTGCCTATTTTTATGCGATTTTTCAAAACAATAAAAGGAACATCAATAAATTGATAAGGAGATGTATAAGATGAAAATATTAGTAAAAAAAGGCAATGGGCCTATTGATGGCTACATTAGTAGCATTTGGCGTAATAGCTGGAACTACTCAGGCATTTGCTGATGGCAACCAGCTCGAATATAAGGTTAATAGTCAGTTAAGTGTAAGTGGTTCACTTTTCTCAAAGAAAGTTACTGGAACTGTAGATGTAAGTAAAACCGTAACTGCAACTCCCGTAACTCCAATTGAAGGTCAGACAGGTTTTTATTCAGGTGCTATAAGTGCACGCGTGGAAGCTGCTGATCTTTTTGAAGGAGCTTACAAAGTATATGAGAAGGATATAAGAGGGAAAGGTTTTGGGCCTTGGAAATTTGAAAATATAATCATGTCTAGTGAAGGTGAAAATTTCCCCATTGCTCAATATACGGTACAATTCCCTTCTAATTTCAAGATTGATGAAAAAGCAATTACAGCTACCGAAAATTCATCTGCTATCAGTGCTATTACAGCAAAATATGTAGAAAAGGATAATTCAGTTGTTATCACTATTCAATTAGGAAATTGGAATGACTATAAAGAATTCTTTAAGCTTGTAGAAAGTGAACGTAATCAAACAGGACATGAAATTAACGTAAATATCCCGTATACCGTAGAAGGTAAAGAAGAATTACTTGGGACTATAACCGGTTCGGGTGTTTGTCAATTATATAAATTTGGAAATCACCCGGTTAATGATCCAATCGTTAACATTACATCCCCGTTAAAGTCACTTGAAATCAAGAGACCGTAGGAGGCTTGACGTGAAATCACTAAAGAATATAGCTATAACGATAGTATCAGCCACATTGATTGCATCAACGGTATTTGTACCGTCCGCATTTGCTGAAGGCAGTGAGCCTCTTCCGTATTTGATAAAGGATTTGTGGGCTGCTACGCCTGAATATTTGACTGATAGTGCGCTAAAGAATACGTATTGGGTTGATGTGGAAAAGAAGGAGATAACCGATGGCTTTGATGGAAAAACTTATTATGGAGTATTCCCTAAGTATTTAACCTCTCCAAGCAAAACAGCGATTGCGGATTTTCCATTTAACTCTTTGGATGGTATGACAAGTACTCCGAATGCAGGGATAGTAAATAGTTTTAATACGTATTGGTCCTTACCTGGAAATGGATTTGAAGAAAGATATGGTTATCTCGCAGGGCACGATACGGCAGAAGGAGATACAAAACCAGGACAACATCCTACAAAACCTATCGAAAATCGTGTCAATCCATTTGGCTTTGGGGAAAATGATTTATTAACTCAAGATGAAATTAAAAATCCAGTTGATAAACTTAAAGTATACGGTGATCTAAGGCTCAAGGATGTAACGGATTCCAAAGCGGTTGGTGAACTACAGCCTGGGGATAAACTGAATCTTGATTTTTCAGTTAATATCCCATGGTTTAAGCGTTATCTCAATGGTTGGACGCTAGACTATACAAGACTTGGTGGCATGAATGACGTTGAAATTGATAAATTCCACAATAGTTACGGTAAGGTTGATGCAGGATTTGCTTTCACATTAGACATTCCAGATGGTGTAGAAGTAGCTAATGATGCATCTGCTACAATTAGCGGAATTAAGGGATTTTCTCCAAGTGTAACAAAAACAAATGATGGTAAAACACTCATTGTTACATTAAAAAAAGATAATCCTGGAACAACTCAGAAATGGCAAGACATCATTAGCGAAGTTAAGAATGTAGATACAAGCAATATCGTGATTTCAGTAACTGGTTTATCTGTGAAGAAGGCAGCTACTGAAGGTGAGCAATATAGGATTCGTGGAACGGTATCTGGTTTCTATGATTTTGCCAATTCTCTTACAGAGAATTTTGTGAAAGCAACAACTGCAAGAGAGGATAACTGTGCTAATCGCAATTATTTCTTCTTTGCAGCTGAACAAGACGCGAGTGGGCTTGATAATAATGGTGAAGAAAATAAGCCTAAACAAATCTCTTATTCGTTCCAAGTGAAGAAGCCTGCTCAAAACACGGTTACTTTCAAGAACGGCGATAATACGCATGCAGCGGTGAAGGTAGAAACCGGTAAGGCTATTGATACGGATGCGTTAACTGATCAGTCCATGCCTGCTAACCCAACGAAGGCCGGTGGTTATGCCTTCAAGGAGTGGAACACGAAGGAAGATGGCAAGGGCGAGACGTTTACAGGAGCAAGCGTAGTTAATGGCGATATGACTGTGTATGCCATTTACACGAAAGATTCTGTGCCGACACCGAATCCAACTCCAAATCCGTCTACGTCGGAATTGAAGCCGCAGTCTGAAAAGCGTATTGGTATGCTTTCTAAGACAGGCGAATCGGCATCATTTGCAGCTTTGATCGCAGCGCTAGGCTTCTCGATTGCGGGACTTGCAATTCTTCGTAAGAAGAAAATGATGGAAGAAAACAATAAGTAGGCACTGCTTGTTTTAAGTAACTAGCATTGTTTATTGGAAGATGGCTCTAGCTATATGTTAGAGCCATTTTTTGTATGTCATCTTGTGAGTGTTATTTGAGATAAGCTTTCTTCTTCTTCGATAATAAATAATATGATGCTCCGAGCTAAAGTTTCAGGATTCCTATAAATAGTTTCAGAGTACAAAGTAATAGTTTCAGAGTTCCGAGCTAAGGTTTCATTGTATCCAACACGTGATGAAACTAGATGCCACCAGTGGAATGGGATCACGCAACGGCGGCCGTCAACGAATTGCAGTATCAGGCAGATAACCGTCAGCCAGATCAGCATAGTGATGGTGCCGTCTACCAATGCCTGGCTGCTTTTGGGAATGAATGAGGTGATTTCCCCCGTTACCGCTGGATAGGAAGCTCAAGTCAGAGGGGAGGATTGGTTCGTCGCGCAGAATTATCTTGGTGCTGTTCGCCACGGCATAGATACCCATCGTGATAGCGAACACGGCGGTTGCCACCCAGAACCGGTTAATGACAAATACCAGCACCAAGTAGACCATGCCGGGAGCTAGGAAATTAAGAAGCCAGTTGAGCTTGTCTTCTTCTAGCCACATTTGCGTCACGAATCTGGTGAGTTGGCCGTTTACGCTGTCGAGAATCTTGGTAGTCCGCGTTCGGGTCGTCATACTTCGGCTCGGAATACATGCCCCACCGAATGAAGGTTACGGCTGCTGCGTCAATCAGCGCCATCACTACGACATACAACGTGTACGGACACTTTGGGCGTTTCCTCCATAGTTTGTGGAGCGCTACCGCAGCTGAAATCAGGAGTTGTGCGAATTTGGAAGTCAGAATAGGCGCAGCACTTGCTTTGATGAATTGGCTCAAACGGGCAAGCGATGCTTTGAATTTATTCGGTTTCTGTGGTTTCTTATGCTTTCGGCTATTGGTCTTTTTTGCTTCTCTGGTCTTTTGCGGTGCTGTCTTCGGTGTCGGAATCTTTAGCGTTCGATTCAGCCTGAGCATTGTCGATATCGTCATTGCTGACTTCCGATGCAGAGTTCAGCGAATCAGCGCTGGTTTCGGCAATCCCAGTATCCGCAGAATCGGGCGTAGTGGTATCCAAATCCTCGATTTCGTCAGCGAGCACAGTAGTCTCTGCTGAATCTGTTTTGGGTTGGTGAACGCGGCGCCGAGAAGCAACAAACGTGAGCAATCCGACTCGCGGACTGGAACGGGACCTAGCCGATGATGCAGAATGACGGGCCGCCTCGAAAGAAATCGGGAACCCCGAGCTGGGAGGTTCCCGTCTTCGTGCGATCGCCGCGCGTTTTGCGCCGTCTGCTCACTGCCATTCACCTGTACCCTCGTCACAACAACGTACCCGCATATCGTAGCGATTAGTTCAGAACAAGTTCACTGAACGTTCGCTGGGAGGATGCTGAGAAGTATTGGCGTGGTGGTTTACCGGCTAGGGGAAAATTATTCGTTGAGGAACGGTCCGGCCATGTAGATGGGCAAGTAGGTGATTCGCCCCTCCGTGCTGGCGTGCACAGGCCGAGCACATCGAGCGCGGTTTGCGTTTTGCGTAGGGGTGATTCGGTCAGCAGACTGACATCGTTGTAGAAGGGCTTGAACAAGTTCCGTTTCTTGCACATTTCGAGAGGCGCACATGGTTCGTCCACGTTATAGGCCGCGATGGTGACGCCCGACCCGACAAGCCAGTCGAGGTCAGACGCTAATAACCGGTAAGCAGGATTAGATATTCTGCTTACACAAGTACTTGAAGAGCCAAAGCTATTCTTTCCGTGGCACATAATAGAGAGTGCCGGATTTTGGCCTAGACGATTCTTGAAGATAGTTCGCAAATCCATCGCATAGGTGGCTGATGGTTACTAGGAGCGCGGTAAGTTCTGGACAATAAGTCTTGGGCACATAGAACTTGATATTACGACGAATTCGTTTGCTTAATTGTGTGGCAGCCTCTGCTGCATGCTGTTGTGAGTCGCCACTTTGCGATGCTGATAAGAAAGCAACAAGCAGGCTCGCGAAGTCATAAGCCAGTTGTGACTTTTGTGTGACGCTACCGACTGGCTGAGGAATTTGATTCTTAAAAAGTGTTCTGAGACAGGAATAGAGTTGCTCAGTTGGTGGTGCGGTCCTGCGAGGTGTTCCGATTAAAAGACATGTGTTGTGTGCGGCAGCGTTCCGTAGCCGTCGAATGCTGCCAAAGAACTTGGTCAGGCGATCCTTTTGATGAATACTGCCCAGATAGATTTCGTATGCTTTGAACAGTGATGAGAGGTCAAAGATTTCCCAAAGGTCCCAGATTTCCGGGTCAGGAAGATAATGCCGAATGTATGAGTCCGTGTATGGAGAATATGAGAGTCTTTTTTTCTTGTTCTGATAGTCGGAATCATCGTTGAACACAAATTCGGCATCCCTGTCGATGAGTCTAGCTATGTCGAATCCATCGTGGGCGGCGTCAATCATAAGTAAATGGTTGAATCGCAACTTAAGGTCGTGCTCAACCCTGCCGGCAATATATCCGCAGAACAGTCTGATTTGATAATCAATAGAAGCGAGGTCAACTAGGTAAGCGAAATCAAGTCCCTCGTATCTGCCATCAATCTGTCGATAATTGATAGCGAATCTCTTTAGTTTGAAGAGGTTGATGCGTTGGGACAGATATTCCTTGGCCCTTGCCTCATTGATGATGGTAAAGCGTACTCCATCATTTTTCAGATTTTGAATCTGATCATCTAAGGACTGCTCATACAGGGAACTCGTGAATCCCTCCTCGAGATAAACTAATGGGGCATCCATCGGTAAAACCGATGCCGCCCCATCAGTAGAAAACCACATTCACGTAAAAACCGTTATTATGATAGCTTTCCTTTTAACGTTATGCCGCCGTGATACGATTGGTGCCAGACAAGACGAAAGACGGTGTGTCTTATTCCTGACACGAAGGTGTTGGTCGGGTATTACTGGGGGTGAAGCATGGCTTCTCTGAAACGTTTTGAGACAATTAGTCAATGTGGTGTGTTTCGGGATTTCCATTGGCTGCAAGAATGTGCAGGACAGCCGAGGATGAGGGACTTCGCTGACATTAACATCATCTACGGTTGGAATGGCACTGGAAAGTCGACATTCTCTCGACTGCTTGGTGGCCTTGATGATGGACGTGTAGCGGAATTCCCTGAGAGTAGGTATGCATTGGTAGACAGTGAGGGGCGTACCTTTCGTCAGGGAGAGCAGTTCCCAAGTGCAATACGTGTATTTAATGAGGATTTTATAAAAAATAATGTGAATTTTGAAGAATCTATTTCTAAAGGAATATCAGTAGTTCTTGGTGAGAGGGCCAAGGAACTGGTGAAGCAAATTGAACAGGATGAGGAATCTCGCGAAGGATTGCAGGAAAACCTCAATGAAATTCAAGACAAAATAGATAGAATTCAGAAACAGATCAATGCCATATTTCATGGAGTTGCAAAGAATATTGGCTTAGTTACGGAGGGGGCTCCTACCAGAGGATACAATCGTATCAAAGCGGAGGGGGATTTTGATTGCTTGGGCGATAAAAAGATACTTAGTGATGATGAATATCGCAGGTATCAACAAACTCTGCAGCAAGTGCCCCTAGACTCTATAAGTCGCGTGGACGTGGGCGGCCTAATAGGTGCATTACAGGAAGAGATTCAGCATTCGCGTGAGCTATTACAATTGAGTGCACACCATATCGTATTAAAGCGTCTTGCTGAAGATGCTGATATAGCAATGTGGGTTGAGCAGGGCATGGCTTTGCATCAACTTCTACATAGCACAATTTGTGAATTCTGTCGGAATGATATATCCCCTAAGCGTATTGAAGAGCTAAAGAATCACTTCAATGATGAGGATCAGCGTCTGAAAGAGCGTATTGATATATCCGTCAGATCTCTGACTGAATATAGATCTGCCATTGAGAAAATTACGATATTTGATGAAATGCATGTGTATAGCGAGCTCAAAGAAGAATATCGTGAAGCGAGGCATCAATGTTTAGAGCGTAAGAAATGTTTGGTGGATGAAATTGATGAATATATTCAGGTGTTGAAGGATAAACGACAAAAAACTGATGTAGTAATAAATTCTGAAATATGTCCTTCGGGTCTTCCCTTTGCAGAATCCTGTGAGGAATTGAATCAGGTTATTGATCGTCATAACGATAAGACTCAATCTTTTGCCATGAGGCTTCAGGAGTCTAAACGACAGCTTAAGAATCATTTACTGAGCGAGGTTGCCGATGAAGTAAATGCTAGGCGCGAAGAAAAGCAAGAGTTGGAGGAGCAAGCTGTTGTTATCAAAGGAACAGATGCTGATCAATCCGGGCAAACCATTAAAGGATTAGAGAAACGCATTGAAGGCAACCGACAACTCCTTGAGCAGACTCATGGCGGTGTCACAATGCTCAATCGGTATATTACTTCGTTCTTGGGGCGCGATGAGATTGGATTTTGCTCGCGTGCTAATGGAGAGAGCGGATTTCTTATTACTAGAAATGGTAAGCCGGCCGTACATTTGAGCGAAGGAGAACGTCTTGCAGTCGCTTTTGTTTATTATGCTGTGACGTTGCAGCAGGACGGATTTGATGTCTCTTCGAGCATCCTAGCAATTGATGATCCTGTTTCCAGTCTGGATTCGAATTATCGTTATCAGGCTTTTGCTTTCCTGAAGGAGATTGCTGTCAATTGCGAGCAGGTCTTTATTGCCACGCATGATTTTTCGTTTTTGAAAATTTTATTGAGTTGGTCAAAAAATGTTAAGATTGTCGATAAGGTAAATAATCAAGGAAAGAAGAAAGAGAAGAAGAAAGAAAGTTCTTTGTACATGTTGAAATGCTGCCAAGATGAACAGGGGTATCGCTCTTCAGAGCTATGCCCTCTTGATAGTGATTTAGAGAAATTTGAAACAGAATATCGTTTTCTGTTTAATATACTTAAGGAATACAGAAACAATGGGTCGATTCGACGAGCTTATCCGATTCCGAATATTTTGAGAAAAGTCCTTGATACATTTTTGTTGAACAATGTTCCTATCTGTGCAAATCCTTATAAACGATTGCAGAAAATAGACTTTGATGAGCATAAAAAAGCTGCTCTATATAAATTCGCAAATGATGAATCTCATATCACTGGAGGGGATATTGATCCTGCCGTAGTGGCACAGATTGATGAAGGCATTCAATCTTTATTTGAAATGATGCGATCAGTGGCACCTGACCAATATAAGTATTTATTGGAATGATTGGCTGCAGAGGCCTCCTAACAAATCGATTTTGAAGGACATCGTTACATGGTGACCTATCAATGACCCTGCTTCCGGTACTTTTCCTCAGTCCCAGCTTTATCAGGCATCCACCAGTTTTCGTGTGCTCGGTACCAGTCGATGGTCGCGGCCAGACCTTCCTCGAAATCGGTGTACCTTGGCGCCCAGCCGAGCTCGGTCTGAAGTTTGGTGGCGTCGATGGCATAGCGCTTATCGCCACCGGGGCGGTCGTTCACATGGTCGAAGTCGTTGGCGTCGCGGCCCATGAGCTTCAGAATCATGCGCAGCACATCAATATTGTTGTATTCGCCATTGGCTCCCACGAGGTAGGTTTCCCCGATTCGACCTCGGGTGAGAATCGTCCAGATGGCACTGCAGTGATCTTCCACGCTGATCCAGTCGCGCACAGCCAGACCTTGCCCGTAGAGCTTCGGGCGAATGCCGGCAAGAATGTTCGTGATCTGGCGGGGGATGAACTTCTCCACATGCTGGTAGGGGCCGTAGTTATTGCTGCAATTGCTGATGGTGGTCTTGAGTCCGTGCGTGCGGTGCCAGGCGCGCACCAAGTGGTCGCTGGCGGCCTTGGACGCCGAATACGGGCCGGATGGTTTGTAAGGGCTGAGCTCGGTGAATTTGCGCGGTTCGTCCAGAGCCAGATCGCCATACACTTCGTCGGTGCTGATGTGGTGGAATCGAATATCGTGGCGGCGGGCGGCCTCGAGCAACACGTACGTGCCGGTCACGTTCGTATTGAGGAATGGGGAGGCGTCGAGAATCGAATTATCGTTATGCGATTCGGCGGCGAAGTGCACAATGGCGCCAATCGGGGGTACTGCGGCTGCTGAGCGTTGGTTCAGCCCAGAAAACAGGGATTCCACAAGCTCGGCATCGCAAATATTGCCATGCACAAAGGTCAGGTTCGCGGCCGGCACACCATCGAGATTCTCGCGTTTGCCGGCATACGTGAGCGCATCCAAAACAGTCATATGGACCTGCGGATGGTTGCGCGCCACCCCGTGCACGAAGTTTGCGCCAATGAACCCTGCGCCACCGGTAACCAGAATGTGTTGCGGCGTGAATGGTGGGTTGGGTGCTTCTTTGGATGCTATGTTGACTGCTTCGTTGGCTGAGTCGAGGGCCTGTTCGGAATTGCTCATATCTACCAATCGTAACCTGAGGCTTGCCTGAGTGCGGGGGTTTATATTGGTGGTTGCGTTGTTCTGCGCTCTGTCTTTGTGGCGGCGAATGGGTCCGGACAAAGACGCAGAAATGTAAGAACATGCCATGCATTGCCTTGAGTCTGTCGTCTGGTCTTGGATTGTGTCCAGTCTGCTGGTAAGTCTAGGAAGAATCACATTTTCTATCATCTATTCTGATAGAATTCATCAATAGAAAAACAATCTATCAGTTATCTGATATTCGTTAGCGTGAGTGAAGAGGACAGTATGATTGACCGCCCGGCATATATGGATTGGTTGGAACGTTGGCGTGGCAAGGACGTGATCAAGGTGGTCACCGGTCTGCGGCGCTGCGGCAAATCCACCGTCCTGAAACTGTTCCGCGAACGGCTGCTCAAGCAGGGCGTGTCTCCCGAGCGCATCATCGCCATCAACTTCGAAAGTTTGGATGAGAACTACCCTACTGAGGCCAAGCCGCTCTATGATCACATCGTCTCCCGGCTTACACCGGGCGGAATAAACTACGTATTCCTTGACGAAATCCAGCACGTGCACGAGTTCGAACGGGCGGCCGACGGACTGTACGTGCGCGACGATGTGGACCTCTACCTGACCGGATCGAACGCCGATCTGCTTTCCAGCGAATTGGCCACGCGGCTGACTGGCCGGTACGTGGAACTGCGCATGCTGCCCTTGTCGTTCAGGGAATACCGCGGAACACGACCCGCAACCGAATCCCCCGAACAGTCGTTCAACCGATATCTGCTATATGGCGGACTGCCTTACGCGGCCACGCTCGATGATGACCAGGACATTGCCGACTACCTGGGAGGTGTGTTCAACACCATACTCGTCAAGGACATCGCCTTGCGACATCCACGCATCAACACCAATGCGTTCAACGATGTCGCCTCTTTCCTTGCTGACAACGCGGGCAACATCACGTCGATTAAGGGTATGGCTGACGCAATGAAGCAGACCCATCGCGGTATTTCCCCTACCACGGTGGGCGAGTACATCACGGCCCTTTGCGAGAACTACCTGCTATTCCGTGCTGACCGGTACGACATCAAGAGAAAGGCGTACCTGAAGACATTGGAGAAATACTATTTGGGAGACCCTGGCTTCCGGTTCTGGTTCCTTGGCAAGACCGGCGGTGACCTTGGCCATCGCGTAGAAAACGTCGTCTACCTCGAGCTCCTGCGGCGATACCGTTTCGTGCATATCGGCAAGGTGGGAACCACTGAAGTCGACTTCTACACGCCCGATCCCAATGGCGACCATTATTACCAGGTTTCGCCGAGTGCCATGGACGAGGGCACCCTCACCCGGGAGCTGCGCCCGCTTAAGACCATAGGAGACAACCATCCCAAGACGTTGCTGACCATGGACCGCGTCGGAGAGGGCGACCACGCCGGCATCAAGCAAGTTAACATACTGGACTGGCTATTGGGAGAATAGCGGGTTTTGCCACGATGGCGACTAATCGTAGTAGAGCGACTCACAGTTGCCTGCACCCGTGCCTCCGCCAATGCGCCTAGACTAGGCCGTATGGGCAAGACGCAATCGCTACGGGCAACGATGATCACGAACTTCGATTCCACTGAGCAGAGCCAA
>OBLF01002439.1_pt1 | contig 12707 bp, 17 predicted proteins | sample 1519231 | NCBI WGS metagenome assembly OBLF01 (sample SAMEA2602895, study PRJEB22501) | metagenome | reverse complement strand
CGCCTATATACATGTCCGCCCCACACGGACAAATTCCCCCAAAATGTCCGTCAGTCACGGACACACGGCTACATTGATGTCTTTGTCACGCGGATGGTCTGTCTTTCATAGGCGAACACAAATAGTTAGTTGTGTGCAACTATAACTAGAACATATGTTCGATATGAGGACAAAAAATAGACACCCTTTCGGGTGTCCATGTGTTAGTTTTCATAGTCACAACCATATGCGGTTCTAAACTCTAGTTGAACACGGATATCAGAATTTGCATTCAAAGCAACTTCTGGTATAATGTTAATTGTCTGTCCACTACCAAAAGCGGCATATACTCTACGATATCCTAAAGAAAAACCGAGCCAGAAATAAGCATTTTTATTACTCTGTTGAATGAACTGTGGCAGTATATTAGTTGCTTGAACTCCTGTATTAGCCGTTATAGCATTTACGTTTTTAACTGATAGAGAGAAATTAGAATATCCTATAGAATTAAATAATAGTATATTGTCATTAGACCCCAGTTTGTTAGCTGTTACATTTGTGGTATTGAGATAATTAGACATGTCTAATTTTTCGGTATATTTTCCTAAAGAATCACCGCGCCTTGTAATTAAATATGATAAAATATATGGTGCAAATATTTTACCGAAAGCAGTTGAAGGATGTAGCGAACCGTCTTCAAAATATTTTGCTTTCATCACCGCATTGTCAAGTGTTAATAAAGGTCTTTTTCCGTATGCATCGATAAAATGCCACCCGAATTTGACACAATGATTATACAAACTTCTAATGTATGCAAGCATTGGTGTAGTAGCATTTGTTAACAATGTTCGAGGCAAAGGGGAGATAAAAAACACCTGTGCATTCGAATTAGTGTTACAAATATAGTTGTACATAGAATTTAACGCGCCATTGTATGTTTTTGAATCTGTATCATTCATTCCACCTATTGTTGTCTGTTTTCCATAGTCATTAGTACCGACAAAAAAGATAATGATGTCAACGTCGCTTATATCTAGCGTCTGTAATCTGGTGTATACATCGACGGTAGTGTTACCACTTATTGAGCTGTTTGTCACTTTACAACCAGAAATGTTTTTGCATAGTTCCATGAAAGGCACAACCCATGAAATATATCTGCTTGCATAGTTAGTATCGGAAATACTATCCCCCATAATTAATATATGCTTGTTTTCAAGCACATTCAGATATGACAATCCTAGATTGATTTTTTCAATTTCTTCGGCTAACTGTCCACTCTCAAGAAGTTCATTTATTTTTTCTGTTACAGTAATTGGAATACTATTGAGAGTTTCTTCTAAAGCTTTCGTGTTATCCTGTCCAGTTTTTTCTACTTCTTTCATCTTTTGCAAAATCCAGTCCGCATTTAATTCGTGAAAATTTGTATAAGGATATTTATTATACATAATTCAACCCCCTCTAATATACTAACAAACAGAACCGTTCTTTAAAGTCTTCGCATATTTTCATCATAGTATTTGAGTATTTCAAATCACCCCATGCTTTTAACCCTTGAACACCGTCTGTATAATTTCTTGTTACTTTCTCATTGATTTTTTCATTTCCTGTCGTTGTCGTATCTGAATTTGTATTATTTGAAGTTTCTGAATCAACCGTGTTTTTTTCTGCAATGGTCACACTGTCAGAGTTAAAACCTGCTACTGATTTAACATCGGTGACATTATCAGTTAAAGCAGTGTCAATTTGACTGCTCACGGTTAAATCTGGTGTTCTAGTACTATCTCTTGTATATGTTTCTGCTTTACCGGCTGTCACATTAATCTCTTTCATTTCTTTTTCTGTTTTGTACACATTTTCCCAGTAAGGCAACATCACACTAGACCACTTATCAATAGCATCACCTAACACATCGGGATTACTTATGTAAATTTCTAATTCGGCACAGTCATATACAATGAAATCTGCGACTGTTTTCACATCAATCCCTGATGGCACATGTAAGTTATCTGTTAACAGTGTTTTGTTCCATGCCATCAGACCCATTAAGCTAACTGTTAAAGCTGACATTCTTCTCTCCAATCCACTGATATTTTAGTTCCGAACATATTGTTAACTTTTTCAATGCTCTCCCATAACTGTTCTAACCACAGCTCACATTTACTTTTCGCTTCGAAATTGTTTGAATTTGCTTCTACTGTGATAAGTCTTTCTTTTTTATCACTTCTCACATTGTTAATACCAATGTCATTATCGAACATTTCTTCCCACCGCCTCAAAGTGTCCTGTAAATCATTTGCAATGTAATTATTTTTCAAATCGCGAGAGAATGTGTTCCAAGGTTCTACTTCACTACCATCATTCATTCTATTTTTTAATTTTTCATCATAAAAGACAGCGGCATTTCCTTTCATAATATCATCCATTATTTTTTTAAGACTTTCTGCACCGCTTTTGTTTTTTGCACTGAAAACATATGCAAGTCTACTATTTGCGATATTTACAAGCGCACTCTCCGCTGACAGTGCCATATTATCTGCATAATATGAAACGATGTCCGTAATACCTGTCCAATCTGGTGTTAATCTTATTAGCTCACACTGTAATCCAATTTGCGGTGTTAAAAAACCTTTTAATAATGGATTGACAATAACGGCATGGGTTGGTTGATAGTATACATTATATCCCTGTAATCCACAACCCTGACATATCACTCCGAATTTATCAGTTTCTACAACTGAAATAAAACCCCATGTATATAGTGTATATAGAAAATAGCTTTTTGACCAATCTTTCGGTAATTTCCATTTAAATACACTCATAGCTTTCTGCAATAGATATCTTTTAAAGTATGCTGTTAATGCTGTGTTTTTGCAATGTAGTGTTGACGGTGACACTTGACCATAACAAGCATTAATCACGTCTGAGCCTATAGGTGCACACAAATTTCCGTTATACATTTTTTCATCACCCCTTTAAATAAATATTCGCCCATTTCTGCGCGTATTGATATCTCACTGGCTGTTTCCATACCGCTGGTCTTAAATAATTTCGGGCAAATGCATACACTAAATCTTCTAACAGATAACCCCTTGTATTAAATGCCCACTCTTTGAAACTTATTGGATATTCTGAGGTAGAATACCACTGTTTTTCAATTCCGAGTGACGCTTCACCGCTTGCTTCCTGATATTCCGCGAATATAACTGCTAACTGCTTATTTCCATCATACCAGTCGTCATGTTTGCCATATAAAACGTCAAGTACAGAATATAAATCACTTGCAGGAGTCCACTGAACTAATCCATGTCCTGCTCCTGCTGATGTAGTACCACCGCCAACTTCAATAAGACCCGGATTCAATGTACTTTCACCTTGCATATTACCCAACAATGCCATTACACTGTTTACATTCCATTGTAATTTCTGATAGAAGTAATCATATATCAAATCGGCATTCTGTTTCATTTCAGATTCGTTTAAATAACCGGAAGTAGTATCAGTTACTTTTGTGACCCAATTTCCAGATGGTGTTATAGGTTTTCCACCCCCACCGCTCTGTTTTCCTAGTACATAAAGTGCAAGTGCAATGCTATTTTCAGGAAAATAACTACGCATAATATACACCACCTTCCAAAAAGTTTTTAACTTCGTCAATCTCAGAATCGAACGCTCCTTTTAATGGTGTCGAACCGTTTTCAACAATATAATAACCATTACCAAGAGTTGCAAAAGTATTGTTTTTGCACAATGGTCTGCCGTTATCAGCATTATCTTCATCAGTTATTAACCGACTTTCAACAAAACATCGTAGGGGTGCGCTTTGACCGAGGGTAGAACCTTGCATACCTTTTTGGGAGACTTCTGGCGATAATGTTTTTAGGATTGCATTACTGATGCCAATTCCTGCGCCTATGAAATTTCCAGAAAGTCCTGCTGATGTAGCACCTAAAGCTGTTCCTATTGAACTGGCATAGTCTGTTTTAATATCAGACACCGAAACGTCAAAACCGACTTTTCCATATACACTTCCAATTATATACGTTGAATCATTTCCGCTTACAATAGAAGCTGTCCAGTTAGCAATTCCAGTGCGATAATCTACATATATTTTATTATGTATAGTTTCACCCTTTTTTACTTTTGAAGCGTCTAATTCCATAAAACCAAACGGGGGTGTATATAATCGAATATTTCTATATGGATAACAGTTTAAAAAATTTCCTCTTGCTATTTGTGGGTGAGAATCTGGTACAACATCAAGACTAAATTCTTTGTAGTAGTCAGAATCTAATTTTTTAAGACCACTAGGCAAGTCTACACCCCACCAACCTATTGTCACTCCTACCATATCAGTGCCGGATATTCCAAACGGATACCATCGTACAGAAGTTATATATTGTGATGGGTTCATAACCATTTTTGCAATCCCATCTGAAATATCAGTACCAGAGTTCATCCATTTAATATCAGAAAAAACAGCATTTGCAAATTTCTGGAATTGTGCAGGATTAAAACCGTAAAAATTAGAAATCCCGTTTTTATTAACAATTCCAACCACATAAGTTCCTGATAAATTAAAATTCTGTTCTAATTGCCAGAAATAACCTATGGTTTTAACGCTTCTATGTGGTTGAGGCTTCATAGGATAAAGGCTGTCTATTACATCACTATCGCTTGCAGTACTCGCTCTTAAAATATAATAATTATTTTTTTCTATAATTTCTTTGTACGTTGCCAGTACATCAACTTTCAACTCTGCATACCATAATGCGTTATTATTTCTCCAATTTTTCACCCAGTAATACCTTTTAAATGTTGGGATATAGCAGTAGTTAAGACCAAAAGGTGTAGCTGTCGCATCATTATATTGAATTATAATAACAGGTTCGATAATACTTGTATTTTCTTTTATGGTACAATCAAAATCACGTGACTGTGCGGTTTCATCTGGCTTAAAAGTAGAATTTTTCTTTTTTCCTACAGTATAAAATTTTACTCTAAAACTCATATTTTTCTCCTATTTAGAAAAAAGGGCGGTAAAACCGCCCCATTTAGTCAAGTAAAAATACAAGACCGTTTTCTGTAAAATCGTTATAATATCTGTCGTTGAAATGCCACCAGATATTGCTATAACCGCCTCTCGCATTGAACGGGGTAGGACTTGACCATTCCGCAACCGTATTAATTCCGATTGCTTCATCATCGAAAAGTACACCCATAATATTAGAGGTAGCGGTTGCCACTTCGGGAGAAGTTGTCTGACCATTTGCAAGCAGATATTTCGGAGTGTTGTTAATTCCCATAGGTGTTTCGATAGATTGCCAGAAATTAACCGCTTCATAGTCAAGCAATTTCAGGTATTCATCGTGGAAAACTCCTGATAATACCGATGTGTCAATGTTAATCATATCAGGCGCAAAAAGGTATAATTTCTGTCTGTCCGTTGGTGTATGTCTCATAATATTATGACCTGTGATATTCGTGTGGAAGCGCAAGCTACGTTCTGTCATAAGCTTTGATAATCCCATGATTCTTCCAAACATCCATTTGCAGAACGGAACGAAATTATCCGGCTTTCTCACTGTGTCACTGTTCAGAGTAAGACCCGTAATGTCGTTATACTCTGTTACAAGGTGAATAACATTTACAGTATCTCCAACAACTTTTCCGTTGATATAGTTCGCCAGAGTTGCACGAGCTGTAGTTTCGTGTGACTGTTCAATCATATCGGAAGCATTACTCATCAGCATTGTAATGAATCTTTGAAACTCTTCTTCTGAACTTAATGCAATGTTTAACTGGTCACGAAAGATTGTAATGTGTTTTGAATACACATTCTGTCCGTAAATGTTAGTTTGTAAAATATCTGGCTTAGAAACAATCTGTGCGTCTACACTTTCCCCGTCCACAAGGTCGTATCTATCGTCTTTTTCGAAAGGCTTATCACCAATATTTAATTTTCTTACATGGTTTCCATATGCGAGAGAATCCTTATACAATCCTTTGAACTTTCTTGTATATGGACGAATTGAGAAAATAGTTCTTGTAAGAACCTGTGATATCGCGCCTAAAAGTGCATCGGCAGAAATTCCTAAAGCCGCATTTGCGACTGAAACGAAGCTTCCTGTATCAACTCCTGCAATTGCACTCTGTCCGGTTGCCTGTTTTACAATCGTGTTCAACACCTGTGCTGAGTTAAAGTTAGCAACAGACGGTGAACCCTGTGAAACACTCGTTACACTTGCCATTATTTATCCCCCCCATTTCCTGTACCTGTCGGATTAATAATTGATGCTAACATATTGTTAACATTTTCCTCTGGTGTTACCTGTGGTGGCATAGGCTGTAATAAGCCATAACTCTGTACCGCCTGAGTTAATTTCTGAATACTTCCTATCAGTTTATCATCGTTTGTCGGTGTCTGCGCTGGCACTGACTGTACAACCTGCGGAACAACTGGTGTTGGAAGAAACGATGGTACATTCATCATCTGTGGGACTGGTGTCGGTGTTGGTGTTGGTGTTGGTGCTGGTGTCGGTGTTGGTGTTGGTGTTGGTGCTGGTGTCGGTGCTGGTGTTGGTGTTGGTGTCGGTGCTGGTGCTGGTGTTGGTGTTGGTGTTGGCGCTGGTACTCCCTGTGACAGACCACTTAATGCAAAAATATCATCTTTTGTGAAGCCTGCGCCTGCGAGTGCTATAATCTGTTCCAATGTTACCATTTACTTTTCCACCTTTCTTATAAGATATTTGACATTGCAAAAACCTGCCACAATTTTTCCATCTGGTAAATTGCATTCACCTAAAAGCCATTGTAGGGAAGAATCGGTTAAACCATATGAGAAGAAAGTATGACCTTTAGGCATGGTGCAAATTACAGGTGAATTTGTGTTAGGTTGCGTGCGTAAATTAAGGTCTGATGATTCCGTGTCTACAATAAATTCTCCGAAAAAATCAGGATGACAATGTAATTCTGTTACATTATCACAATTTTTTAAATCATCAGTTGTTACTATAGTAGCCGAGAGATTCATGTTATTACTCCTTATTAAGTTTATCGAGAAGTTTCTGTAATATGAGTGTATTGTTATTAAGTGCATCAGTCATTTTTGACATTTCTTCCTTGTGCGCGTTGGTTTCCTTATACCATAAGTAGAACGTTACAGTAAGACACGCGACTGGCACACCGAGATTTGAGAAAATTTGTGCGATGGCATTAATATCCATTTTATCACTCCTTTTATAAATGTTTCACGTGAAACGTTTATGTGTATGTCAGGAGATGCCTTTATTAAGATGTGGACAACATCATGCACAAGGTTTCCGACCTTTGTCCGTGTGCTAAAGACATTTGTTCTCCTGACAAAAACATTGTATCACATATGAAAATACGTGTCAAGTAAAAATTTTGATTCAATGTCCTCGAATAATATGAGGTCATTCAAGTATGCATAGTTCCATACCCACGAGTAATGTTTTTTGAAAGCACGTATATTTTTATCTGATATTGATGTGTAATTTTGTTCTGGCACACCTTGCTTATGTTTTGAAACATATATTCTTTCTTGTGATTTATGCTGATATATTGCAATTTCTGAAAAAAATACAATGGGTATGTATTCTCTAAGATTCTGCGGTTTAACGTCTGAATAATCCGTGTCATAAAACTCGTTACCTAACGCAAGCTGTGAAAAACCACTGTCTTTTCCTACCATTCTATATAACGCAGTATTTTCTTTTTGTTTTGAAATCGGACTGTTACAGAGATTAATGAGACATATTCCCCTATCTTTCAATAGGGCAATTTCTTGTCTTTTTCGTGACATTTCCGAAACTTTTCGTATCAGTCCTAGCTCTGCAAACATTTCACACCCTACGTTATCTGAATTAGAAAAACAAAATACTTGTATAGGTGAAAGTCCTTTTAATTCACGGTTTCGGTTCATAGTCTCATACCCCTGCAAGAATGATTGTGCTATACCTCGTGGTGTTCTATCATCTTTCTGAGGAATAAATTCATCATACACCCACATAGAAACGTCCTCTGCGGAAAATCCACGTAAATTGGATAATGTAGTTATAGCAGACGCATAACCACGTATATTGCCAGATGGTATACTTCTGCCCTTTTCATCTATCTCACAGCTATAGAAACCTGCTATATCATTCACAGGAAATGGCTGTATATTCCACCCTAAATCTGAATTTAGTGCTTTAAATGGTGATAATTCTTTTTGTTTTACTTTGTCAAGCTGAGTTTGTTTAGTTCTTGAATACATGAATGTTATATTATGTTCAATCATATATTTAAGTGAACCATAAGTTTTTCCTGTACCCCTGCCACCCCAGATAAAATTAAAAGGGTAGTTAATATTAACTACCCTTTCAAAGTTTAAATAGCCGTCACGGGAATACAGGTCAATCCTTGACATATTTTGCCGTGATGAACTCACGGTTATTTTTGCTTTTTGCAGTTACTACCTCAAATGCGTAATGACGTACACCGGATTTTTCCGCCAGTTCTGCGATAGAAGAAAATGTACGAATGAATGATGGGGAATTAGTTGTCATTACAAACCCCTCATCAGTGAGGATTGTAATAAGTTTTACCATATTTCCTTTCGCGTTTTCTTCTTCATAAACTGCATATTTATCAGTATGGAACTGCTGACCATTAAAATCTTTTACGCCCTGTCTATCTGGTGACTGAAACATATCATAAGATAAATCCATATTCCAATCACTGTCTTTGATGTTTGTTTTGATAATATTCATTGCTTGTTCTCCTTTTGTTTAATGTTTCACGTGAAACATCACGTGCATGTTATTAAGTTTTTTTGTGTGGTATAAAAAGGAAGGCTTTCAACGTTAGCCGATTAACGTTGCATAATTAATAAAATCTTCATCAGTCATTTTATACTGCCGTGATTCAACAGTTGTGGTAATACTGACAACTTCTTCGTCAGCCGGTTTCATGGCTTTCATAATTTTCGTAGAAGTCCATGCAGAACCAATGAATTTTTTTTCAATGGTTCGTTCAATACCATTAATGTCTCTGACAATCATGGTTGCGTTAGTTGTTACGATTGTTCTTGTCATGCTTTTTCTCCTTTTATAATGTATTTGTGTTTCCTTGTTATGATATTATAATAGCATTATTATTTTATAATGTCAAGAGAAAAATGTTATTAAAATCTATTGACATTTAATAATATTGTGGTATAATGTGTTTATAAGATAAAGAAAAGGAGATATAAAACATGACAGTAAAAAAATTATTAAACACAACAAGAGAATATTATGAAATGGCAAATAGAACAAAAAGTACATATGCCATTACAAATGTTATCAGATCTTATGATATATTCTGCACTATGTTTCAGTTACAATTAATATCACAAAAAACTTTTAACTTGTATTTTGCAGATTTCTATAATATGGCATCTACATTATATTTAGAATTAGCAAATGACAGAGAACGTGAAGAGATAAAAAAACATATTTTATCAATAACTTTTGATGATTTCGACGATAAATGACATTAAAACGTTAGAAAGGGGGGTGAACATTTGTTTGATAATATTGTATACTTTTTAGGTGGCATAGCCATTGGAACATTAATGGCATATATAGCAGAGGCTATAGACAATTACAAAGAAAGGAAAAATGACCATGAAAAAAACAATAAGCATAGCTCTTGAATATGAGCAACTAAAACAAATTGATTGTATTGCAAAAGAATTAAACATGTCCAGAAGTTGTACATTGTCATTAATTATTAATAACTCATCACTGATTAAAAATTTTGATGTGTTCAAATCATTATTGAAAGGAGAGGAAAAAAGTTGGCTAAAAAAAGTGAAAGTAGAATAATACTTGAGACTCGTTATAAAAAAAGTAGAGAAAAACTACTAAAACAGATAACAGCAATTAAGAAAAGTCCATATAAAAAAGACGTGGAAAGTGCTATTGCATATATCGAACCTCGAATTCCCGCAGTTTCTAATATTAAAACAAAAAGAGATTTAGAATTTGCCCTACGTGAAGTTGATAGCGCACTTAAACAAAAAAGATTTGTAGGTGCTGAGAGAAAACGTATACGAGCAAGACGTGTGGAATATTTAAAAAATACATTCAAATTTCCTATTAAAAATTATAGAGATGTTAAAAAATTTGAAAATTTTTTAAATGATGTAAGAAACTTTTCTTTAGAAACTATATATGATAGTGAACGAGCTATAACTATATTCGAAAAAAATCCTACATTATCAAATAAGGAGTTAATACAAAAATATGATGAATATAGACGTAACATTAATAAAAGACCGAAAAGAAGTTTCTAATTTTATAAAAAACATTCATCCCACACATAATAAAAAAGGAAGACATAAATACGACAAGACAGTGTATAGAAATTGTATTTGTGCTTTTGATATTGAAACTACACGTATAAAAGAAATTGAACAAAGTATTATGTATATATGGCAATTTGCAGTTATGGATATGGACACACAAGAAATACAGGCTTGTTATGGGAGAACATGGGACGAGTTCAGGTCATTTATACATGATATTAATGATAATTTTTATACGTTATTGATATTTGTTCACAACCTCAGTTATGAGTTTCAATTTCTCAGACATATAATTGAAATTAAAAAAGATAAAGTATTTTCATTAAAACCGCGTAAAATATTACGTTGCGAAAGTGGCAATTTAAGATTTCAATGCTCTTATTTACAGACTAACAAATCACTTGACAAATTTACCACAGACATGAATGTAAAACATAAAAAATTATCTGGTGTCAAGTTTGACTATAGTAAAATTCGATATCCCTGGACAAAATTGGATTTATATGAAATAGGATATTCAATGTATGATGTTATAGGATTGTTAGAAGCTATGTATATAAGAATAACAAGTGAAAATGATAGTTTATACTCTTTACCTCTTACAAGTACAGGTTATGTTAGAAGAAAAGCAAAACAAGCTATGAAAAAATACAACTATAAACAGCTTCATAATATGATGTGTGATGAAAAAATATATACCATGTTAAGAAATGAATTTAGAGGGGGGGACACACACGCAAACCGTTATCATGTAAATAAAATATTGAAAAATGTAGCAAGCTATGACAGGGCAAGTAGTTATCCAGATGTAATGCTTAATTATCAATTTCCCATGTCACCATTTGTACCACGATTAATTGACGATATTAACGAATTAGAAACGCTATGCAAAAAACGAAATTATTGTTTTTTAGCTGAGTTCACAATTGAAAACTTACAGCAAAAAGACATATATTATGGCGCACCATATCTGAGTAAAGATAAAGCAATAGAAATTGTTAATCCAATTATTGATAACGGAAGAGTATTAAGTTGCGATAAATGTGTTTATGTTTTCAATGATATTGATTGGAAAATCATAAAAACAGAATATACAGGTCAAGTTAAAATAAGAAATGTATACACCGCTAAATATAATTTCTTGCCGAACTCATTACGTGAATTAGTTATTGCACTATTTCACGATAAAACAAAACTAAAAAATGTTAAAGGAAAAGAACTGGACTATATGAAAAGCAAAGAACTTATTAACGCGTTGTATGGTATGTGTGCTCAAAATCCAGTAAAACCAGAAATTTTATACATTGATGAAATCGAAAAAAGTTTTGATGTTGAAAAAGATATTGACATTAAAGAAAAACTAGAAAAATATAATAAAAAAGCATTTCTATTATATGCATGGGGTTGTTGGGTAACTTCATGGGCGAGATTAAAATTAAAGGAGATGATTAACATTGTTGGCGATAATTTTGTGTATTGTGATACTGATTCCGTTAAATTTATTGTTTCTAATGATTATGGCGATATTGTCAAAAAGATAGAAAAATATAATAAAGGTCTTATGGAACTAAGTATTTCTAATAATGGATATGCTATAGATACAAAAGGCAAGACACATTATTTAGGTGTATATGAATATGAGGAAACATATAAACGATTTAAAACACTAGGGGCAAAAAAATATGTATATGAAGATGAAAAAACAGGAAATTTACACATTACAATCGCAGGAGTGCCTAAGAAAAAAGGTGCTGAGGAACTCGAAAAAATTGAAAATTTTAAAACGGGTTTTGTATTTTCACACACAGGTAAACTCGAATCAGTTTACAATGATTTTGATTATGGGTTATATAATCCAGATGGACAAACAGGACATGATTTATATATTACAAGTAATGTCGTTTTACGAGACAGTACCTATCAGATTGGATTGTCAGCAGAGTATATGAGAATACTTGCAAGCGTAGGGAATTGGCATGATTTTATTGATAGTATAAAAATGAAAGGAATGATAGAATGAAATGTGATAATTATGAGGGATTCAAATGCTTAGAATGTAAAAGAAATATTTGTAAATATTGCAAAGATAAAAATTGTAATACATGTTGGAATAAAGAAGAATGTAAGAGATATAAAATATTAAAAGTTTTTCTTAAAAGTTCATACTATTAACAAATGCCGTCACATCATTGTGGCGGTATTCTTTTACACTCATATCGAACATATGTTCTAGTATAGTTATATATAACTAACTATGTGTGTTCGCCTATGAAAGACAGACCATCCGCGTGACAAAGACATCAATGTAGCCGTGTGTCCGTGACTGACGGACATTTTGGGGGAATTTGTCCGTGTGGGGCGGACATGTATATAGGCG
>OBLF01002435.1_pt1 | contig 12726 bp, 11 predicted proteins | sample 1519231 | NCBI WGS metagenome assembly OBLF01 (sample SAMEA2602895, study PRJEB22501) | metagenome | reverse complement strand
CAGGTACGGTCCCAGCTCTTTTCCGTACTCCAGACTTACGAGCGTCAGCTCGCGTGCCGGGATCGTAGGACCTGCTGCCGCCCGGTTTTTCTCCTCCAGAATCTCCTCCATCTTCTCCGGCGGGTAAACGCCCATACCGATCTTAACCAGCGTCCCGGCGATGATCCGGACCATATTGTAGAGGAAACCGCTGCCGCTGATGCGGATCGTAATCAGGTCGTCCGCCTTCGTCACGGTCAGGCTGTAGATCGTCCGCACCGTCTCCTCCGCCTGCGTCCGCACCGTACAGAAACTCTTGAAATCGTGCTCGCCGATGAGATAGGATGCCGCCTTCTGCATTTTCTCTAAATCCAGATTGAAATAGCAGAAATGGCTGTATAAGCGCTGCAGCGGCATATCGATCTTGCGGTTCAAAATCTTGTATTCATAGGTTTTCACGCAGTTTGCCTTGCGTGGATGGAAGGTAAGGGGCACCTCCTCCGATGCCTGGATCCGCACATCGTCCGGCAGGCGCTGGTTGAGCGCAAAGCAGATCTTATCACCCGGAATCCGGCTCTCGGTATCGAAAACAGCCACATTTCCCATCGCATGGACACCCGAATCCGTCCGGCTCGCCCCGATGACCTGGATATCCTCTTTTAAAAGAGAAGAAAGCGCCTTGTTTAACACTTCCTCGATCGTGACTCCGTTCGGCTGCAACTGCCATCCGCAGTAGGCGGTTCCATCGTAGGAGACCACCAGTTTAATTCGTCTCATGGTATCTATCCTCTAACTTCTAAACTTTTAAACTATCTTTTTCAAATGCGCCTTTTGAATAAAAGATGCGCTCTGGCACATTCAAGCAATCACTCTTTTAAAACAAAATTCGAAGCGCGATCACGATTCCTAAATAAACCAGAAGGATCAGGTAAGTAACCCTGTCTCTTGCCTCATAATGCAGCGGCTTCATCTTGGTCCGCCCACTTCCGCCCCGGTAGCAGCGCGCCTCCATCGCCATCGCCAGATCCGTCGCGCGGCGGAACGCCGATACGAAAAGCGGTACCAGAATCGGGATCATGCTCTTTGCCCGCTGTACGAGATTACCAGATTCAAAATCAGCGCCTCTCGCCATCTGTGCCTTCATGATCTTATCCGTCTCCTCAATCAGGATCGGGATAAAACGCAGCGCGATCGACATCATCATCGAGATCTCATGCACCGGCACATGGAGACGGTTCAAGCATCCCAGACTCCGCTCCAAGCCGTCCGTAAGCTGGTTCGGGGTCGTCGTCAGCGTCATGACAGAGGAACCAATCACCAGATACATCAGGCGCAGACCCATGAAAACTGCCAGCCGCAAGCCCTCATGCGTCACTTTTAAGAATCCTATCTGAAAAATCACCCGTCCATTTGTCAGAAACAGATTAAAGCTGATACTGATAAGTAACAGGAACACGATCGCCTTGAGTCCTCGCACGATAAATTTAAATGGTACGCGTGAGGTGCGGACCGCCATCGCCAGAAATACGGTTGCCACTGCATAGCAGAGCAGGTTGTCCGCGAAAAATAATGAAATAATGTAGATCAGCGTTCCAAACAGCTGGGTACGCGCACCCAGCCGGTGAACCACTGATTCGACCGGATAATACTGTCCGATTGTGATCTCCCGTATCATTGTTTCTCCCTCCGCTTGTTATACAGCGCCAGAATCGCCTCCCGCGCCTCTTCTACCGTCGTGATCGTGTCGTCGATCGGAATCCCGCGCTCCCGAAGTCCCTGCACCACATAAGTGATCTGCGGCGCGGCAAGACCGATCGCCTCTAACTCCTTGTAATGGCGGAATACCTCCTTCGGCGTATCGTCAAACATCTTCACGCCGTCGTTCATGACCATGATGCGGTCCACGTAGCGCGCCATGTCCTCCATGCTGTGGGAAACCACCAAAATCGTCAGCCCGTGCTCCCGGTTCAGGCGCTCGATCTGACCTAAAATCTCATCGCGCCCCTGCGGATCGAGTCCCGCCGTCGGCTCGTCGAGGATCATCATCTCCGGACGCATCGCCAGTACACCCGCGATCGCGACGCGGCGTTTCTGTCCGCCGGAAAGTTCAAACGGGGACTGCTTATAAAATTTTTCATCCATGCCGACCAGCTTTAAGGCATGGCGGGCACGTTTTTCCACCTCTTCCTGCGGAAGCCCCAGATTTTTCGGTCCGAAACAGACGTCTGTAAAAATATCTGCCTCAAAGAGCTGGTACTCCGGATACTGGAACACCAGCCCCACCTTACTCCGCAGATCCTTTAATTTATAACCCTGGCTGTAAATGCTGACACCCTGATACTTAATGTCGCCGCTGGTCGGCTTGATCAGACCGTTTAAATGCTGGATCAGGGTTGATTTTCCCGATCCAGTGTGACCAATCAGACCGACAAATTCGCCGTCCTGAATCTCAAAACTCACGTGCTTTAATGCCTGGCGCTCTAACGCCGTGCCCTCGCCGTAGGTGTAGCACAAATCTTCTACCTGTATTGCCATCTCTATTCCTCTTTCAAAAGCGGTACCAGTGCGTCCAGAAGCTCCGATTTACGAAGGATTCCATCTGGAAGCGGAATTCCCTTTTTCTTAAGCTCCCACGCAAGCTCCGTCACCTGCGGCACATCCATCCGGTATTGTTTTAGTTCCTCCACGCGGGAGAAAATCTCCTTCGGCGTGCCGTCCATCACGATATGACCGTCATCCATGACGATCACGCGGTCTGCATCGACCACCTCTTCCATATAATGGGTGATCAGCACCATCGTGATTCCTTCCACCCGGTTTAACTCATGGACGGTGCGGATAACCTCCTTGCGTCCGTTCGGATCGAGCATCGCCGTCGGCTCATCGAGCACGATACATTCTGGTTTCATCGCCATGACGCCCGCGATCGCCACACGCTGCTTCTGTCCGCCGGACAGATGGTTCGGGGACTGCTTGCGGTACATCGTCATCCCGACTGCCTTTAAGCTCTCATCCACTCGCTTCCAGATCTCCTCGGTCGGAACTCCGATATTTTCCGGACCGAATCCGACGTCCTCTTCCACTATATTTCCTATGATCTGGTTATCCGGGTTCTGAAAGACCATGCCCGCATTTTTGCGGATATCCCACAGATGCGCCTCGTCCCTCGTATCCATCTCCGATACAAAAAGCGTACCGTCGGTCGGGCTCAAAATGCCATTGATCTGCTTGGCAAATGTGGACTTGCCGGAACCATTGTGTCCCAGGATCGCCACAAAGCTGCCTTTCTCAATCTCCAGATTCACATGATCCAGGGCGCGCTTTACTTCCTCTACCTGCCCCTCTTCATCGCGTCTTATATAATCAAATACAAGATTGACCGCTTTTATGATATTCATGTATTTTTCCTCCACAGTATGTCCGCCTGACCGGACATTACCGTTCATTGTAGAAGAATTTTCCCCGGTAGTCAAGCGGTTGTTCCGAATTGTTATCCTTTTTTGAAAATAAGTTTACTTTTTGTCTGCCCGCCCCAGGTACAGACTACCTATTTGATCGCATATTCCGCGTAAATCTCAAAGAAATCCGCGTCATTTTTCTCGAACTCCGAGGTCAGATCCAGACTGTCCCAGAGCCCGCTGCTGTAAGAAACGGAGATCGTATTGCTGAACCGGTCGTAGATCTCCTGAAAGGCGCGTTTTTTCCGCTCCTCGTAGATGCGCTCCTTGCGCGCCGCCGTCTCGTCCTCGTCGTAATCGTCCGTACATTTGAGCACATAGTACGCGTCGTCCGCATGGATCACCTGGCTGACTGCGCCCTCGGCAAGGGAAAATGCCTCTTTCTCATAGGCATCCGACTCATCGCCGCGCCCCAGCACCCGGTCACTCACCGTCAGCCCCGCCTCCTCGGCACAGGACTGGAAATCGGCATCTTCCTGCGATGCCGCCCGCTGGAAGGCGTCTGCCTCGCTCTCATCCGATGTCTTTATCTGTTTGACATGGATCACCTTTGCCTCACTGTCGCTGACCTCCAGCGCCACATTGTCCGTGAGCTGTCCCGCCAGCTTCTCCGCCAGACCATAATCCTCATAGATATGCTGGACATCCGCCTCCGTCACGCCCATCGAGTCGATCGCCGACTGCGGCAGACGCCCAAAATACTCGGCTGCTGCCCGGTCCATCGCCGCCCGCTCCTCTGAAGTCAGGGAAATCCCCCGGTCGGCTGCCAGCAGGTTCATGATTTTCAGCTCATCCATAAACGAACGGATCTGTTTTTTTAGATACGTTTCAAAATCATCGCCCTTTTCTCCAACTGAAACGCCCCAGATCTGATCCGTACAGACCTCCTCATAGCGTTTTTTCTCCGTCATGGCGATCACCATCACTTCCGCGCGGGAATAACCTTTTTCATTCTTCTTTCCCACCACGATCGTGCTGCCGTCCGAGCCGCATCCAGTCAAAAGCCCCAGGCTGAGCGCCAGCCCCGCAAGCAGGGCACACGCCGCCCGGTGGATATGGTTTGTCTTCCTTTTCTGTTTCTGCATGGATACTCCCTTTCTCCTGCATATTTTAGCAATTCCTGTCACATATTCTCTCTGAGCGGCTGATTTATCTCAGTCGAGAAGACTCCCACCTCTTCAGGTGGTGAGTAATAGCAAATTTGTCTCAGTGGAAGCCTTGTCTCCGACTGAGATAAACGCTCCGCGAGGATGCGCAGTGATTCTGTAAAGAATATGTCAGCTTACGCTGACCAGAATCACGCGCCAAGTCTCACGGACGTTCGACTTGAATACTGTTCACACATATGACCAGCAGCGCTGCGTTCTGTCAATCCTTCCACTCTGGTTCACGGTCTGCCACCACGTTTTCTTACGGCACTTTCGGTTCCAAAAGTGCCTACCCGTGAACAGTAACTTTCTTTCCATCAGCCATCCACCTCAGACCGTATGCTTGAGCAGATCCTCTATCTTCTCCGGGCAGATCCGCTTCAATTCCTGATAGAGTCTTCCGACCGGCAGCCCCATCACATTCGTGTAAGAACCGTCGATTCCGCGGATATGCGCGGCAAAGCTTCCCTGAATGCCGTATGCGCCCGCCTTGTCCATCGACTCGCCGCAGTCTACATACGCCTCGATCTCCGCATCGCTCATCGGATATACATCCACCCGCGTCTCAACCGCAAAGCAGCTTTCCCGATCCTCAGTCAGGATCGCCACGCCCGTGTATACACGGTGGCTGCGCCCCTGGATCCGTCCGATCATCTCAAGCGCCTCATCCCGATCCGCCGGTTTTCCTAAAATCTCGTCATCCACACTGACAACGGTATCGGAACCAATGATAATCCCGGAAAATGGGATTCCCGTCGTCCGTGCCTCCTCACGCACCTGCGCCATCACATCGCGCGCCTTCTGTCCCGCCAGTTCCATCACAACCTGCGCCGGTTCCGTACAGAGCGGATTTTCCTCCAAAGTGCTCGGATGAATCTCCGGTTTCAGCCCAATCCGCTCCAAAAGCTCCCTGCGGCGCGGAGACGCACTCGCCAGAATTAACCGGCAGGCTGGTTTGATATTTTCTATGTCTCTTCTCTGTTCCATTGTTCTGTTCTCATTTCCTCAGTTTCATTTAACGCTTAAATACACGTTATCCCTATATTTATACCATCTATCAGCCAAAATGAAAAGATCCGATGTTCGTTATATGAACATCGGATCGAGAATAAATGCAATCAAAATGCCTAAAATCGCGCCTGCTGCCACCTGTATCGGCGTATGCCCCACGTATTCCTTCAATTTTTCCTGTAACACCACGCCGTCCAGCTTGAGGAAATCATCGAAAAGCAGGCGCTTCAGAACTCTTGCCTGCTTTCCTGTCTCCTGCCGGACACCGATCGCGTCATACATAACAACCATCGCCAGAATAAAGCTGATGGAAAATTCAAAGCTTCCCACTCCGTACCGCAGCGCCGCCGCCGTTGCCAGCGAACATACAGTGGATGAGTGGGAACTCGGCATACCGCCGGAGCCAACCAGACGCTCCGGGTTGAACGAATGGTTCAGCCCGATGTCCAGAATCGTCTTGAGCACCTGGGCGACCACCCACCCGGTCACGCCGGTCATCAGCGTCTGGTTTGATGTCAATTCCTGAAAAAAAGTCATGTTTCTCTCCTGTACTATCTTAATTCCTCTGTTTTCTTCCACACATATGCCACTGTCCTAAATCACTCGGTCCGTCATTAATATCCTATCAGCCAGTCATACAATTCCTGATATTTTCCAGCCGATGTCTGCCAGGAAAAATCAGCCGCCATGCCGCGGTCTACGATCTTGTTCCACTCGCGCTTCTTATTATAATAGATGTATTTTGCATAGCGGATGCAGTCGAGCATCTCATGTGCATTGTAGTTAGCAAAGGAAAATCCTGTTCCGGTTCCATCGTATTCATTGTATGGCCATACAGTATCCTTGAGACCACCCGTCTCACGCACGATCGGCACGGTTCCGTAGCGAAGCGCCATGAGCTGGCTCAGCCCACATGGTTCAAACAGCGACGGCATCAAGAATGCGTCACAGGCTGCATATACCTTATGCGACATATCTTCCGAATAATAAATATTAGCGGAAACACGATCATTGTACTTCCAGTCATAGTGGCGGAACATATTTTCATACCGTTCATCTCCGGTTCCCAGCACAACCAGCTGTACATCTTCCGTACAGATCTCATCCATCACACACTGTACCAGGTCAAGTCCCTTCTGGTCGGTCAGACGGGAGACGATACCGATCATGAACTTTTTCTCGTCCTGCGCCAGTCCCAGCTCCGCCTGCAGCGCCTTTTTATTCTTGGATTTCTCCTTGCGGAATGTCTTTGCGTTATAATTTTGTACGATCCGTTTATCTGTCTCCGGATTAAATTCATCGTAATCGATACCATTTAAGATACCGCGCAGACTGTTGCTTCTCGCACGCATCAGACCGTCCAGTCCCTCGCCGTAGAACGGAGTCTTAATCTCCTCCGCGTAGGTGTTGCTGACCGTCGTGATCGCATCCGCGTATACGATGCCGCCTTTTAACATATTGCCGTCTTTGTAAGCTTCCAGCTTATCCGGTGTAAAATAGTAGTCCGGCAGCTCAGAGAAATGCTGGATTGTCTTCACATCCCACACACCCTGGAATTTCAGGTTGTGGATCGTCATGACGGACTTGATATCCCGGAAGAACTCGCCGCCGTGGAATTTGTCCTTGAGATGCACCGGGATAAGTCCCGTCTGCCAGTCGTGGCAGTGGATGACATCCGGCTTGAAGCCGATCACCGGCAGGGATGAGAGAGCCGCCTTGCAGAAGAAAGAAAACTTCTCCAGATCGTAATACCAGTCCCCATACGGGCGATCACCCCAGAAATAACTCTCATTATCAATAAAATAGAAGGTCACGCCCTCATATTCATATTCCAGGATGCCCACATACCGGTTCTGTCCCAGATAATCCATATAAAAATGGTTCACATACTTCATTTCATTGCGGAATGACTCTTTGATGCACAGATACTTCGGGATCATGACACGCACATCAAAATACTGCTTATCAAAACATTTTGGAAGGGATCCGACAACGTCTGCCAAACCTCCTGTTTTGATAAATGGAACCGCCTCCGATGCAATAAACAGAATATTCTTCATAGCTACTACCTCCCAACCGTGCCCGCTCGCGATCTGGCACCCTATTAAAATTATTATACAATAGAATCAGGGAATTAGAAAGTAGGCGACAGAGAAAAAAATCGGGAAATATATGACAAATAGTTCCGATTTGCAGACTGTATTTTCTGAATTGGATATTTTGCATAGTACCGGATGAATTCTAAATTTTACTGCATGAAAAAGAATGTGCCTTGGCACATTCTCGCGCCGAGCGCGGTCGCTTGCGACATGTTTCTGCTTCGCGCGAGTGCGCATCCTCGCGGAGCGTTTTTTTGTTTCATAGGACGCAATTTCCTATGAAACAAAAATAAAAGGCGGAGCCGAAAAGGAAATTATGTTTTCTCTTCGGCCCCGCCTTTTGTATAATCAGGGATTGATCTCCCTGTATTTCTTCATCGTCCGCGCAAACAGCTCGCCGTTGGACGGCGGCGTGTACGTGATCGCATTGGCTCCTGCCTCGATCGTCTCCAAAATCGATTCGTTCGTCGGTCCTCCGGTCGCGATAATGGCAACGTCCGGATAGTCCTTCCGGATCTCGGCTACCATCGATGCGGTGGCGGCAGCGCCTGATACATTTAAAATATCGGCTCCCGCCTCCAGTTTGCGGCGGACATCCGTGTGAACCGAAGCAATCGTCGCGATGACCGGAATATCGACCACCCGCTTGATCTCCGTGATGACCTCATCCGCGATCGGCGCGTTGACCACTACACCGTAAGCTCCCTGATGTTCTGCCTGAAGCGCCAGACGGACGGAACGCTTTCCTCCGGTCAGACCGCCGCCGACCCCGACAAACACCGGCACATCCGAGATGCTGATGATCGACTGTGAGATAGCTGCCTGCGGAGTAAACGGATAAACTGCGATGATCGCATCCGCGTTGATATTTTTGATGATTGCCACATCCGTTGAGAAGGCGATCGATTTGATACGCTTTCCAAAGATGCGGATTCCTGAACATTCACTGATACAATACGGACACATAATCGTGTGATCCCGCAAGGTTCCATTGTACGCCGGTACTTTTTTTTTCATAGGCAATTCTCCGTTCTTTTAGCTGCTTTCCTGACCTCTCTGTCCAGCTGTTTTATACAGGGGCAGTTTTTCAGTCCTGCATCTTTTATTTCCCCTTTATCTTATCATACACACATTTACCCATGCAATCAGTCACTTTCATAAATGTGTTACAATCGTGTTAAAAAGGCTTACAGCACTTTCGGCTCCAAAAAGCACCGCACGATTTTATACAACCCGCTTATAATCCAGGCAAATCTTATCAACAATCAATGCGATAAATTCCGAATTGGTCGGCTTTCCTTTCCCTGTGCTGACGGTATATCCAAATAGATCATTGATCGTGTCCATCTTGCCGCGGCTCCATGCGACCTCAATCGCGTGGCGGATTGCCCGCTCGACACGGCTTGAAGTGGTCTGGCGCTTCTTGGCGATGGTCGGGTACAGGATTTTCGTCACAGAACCGAGCATTTCTTTATCACTGACTGACAAAATAATCGCATCCCGCAGGTACTGATATCCCTTAATATGAGCCGGAATCCCAATCTCATGCAGAATCTGCGTCACATCGCTCTCCAGATTCTGTCTTTCATACTCCGCCGACACCATATACGGTTCCACCTTCCGGCTGCCCGCCAGGGTCGAAGCGCGGTTCCTGTAATTCTTCAGGCGATGCACCTTGTCTAAGACCGCCTCCTTCGAAAATGGCTTTACTATGTAATAACAGGCGCCCATCCGAAAAGCATCCGCAGTCAGATTCTCGCTGCTCGCAGCTGTAATCATAACAAAGGAAGTGTCAGCTGAACAGTCTTGATTTGTCTTGATGCGCTCCATAACCGAAATTCCATCCATTCCCGGCATCACTACGTCCAGAAATACAATATCCGGCTTTGTCTTTACGATCATATTATAGGCATCGGTTCCGTTTTCCGCTTTTCCGACCACCTGAATCTCCTTATCACTTTCCAGTATATTTCCAAGCATATCCAATGCCTGACGATTATCCTCTGCGATCGCAATCTTCATTTCTGCCATAATATTCTCCTCCTCGGCACCTGTGATGATTAAAATAATTATAAATTCTTTTTTTAACAAGTTTCAACTCGTTTTGATCGCGCAGTTCGACACTCAACGCTCATTTTGTCTATCAATTCTTTTGATGCAAAATAAATTACACAAGATGCAAACTATATATAAGCATGTATTGTAGCTAACCGTATCTGTTAAGATTCCGCTATAAACCTTCTACCGCCCAGCCGCCATACGCCTATCTAACGATCCCTTATCACCACGTTTTACCGATTCCGGTCGAAAGACACACAAAATACACGCAATTAAAAAGCCTCCACGACCGGTTTATGAACATGAAAATTCCATCTTTGCAGATCAAGTTTCGATAAATTCCTATAAAAAAACAGAGTTACGCCATAGCCATACAACTATAACATACTCTGTTATCGTGTTAATGCAACTGGCTGCCATTTTACAGGCCCTATAGCTTTGCGTCGCAGCTTTTCAACTGTTTTGCCAAATATATGTAATTTGCTCCATTATATACGCTTTTTTATATTCTGTCAATAAAGAGAGCCAAAACTTTGCACTTTGCATATTACTGTTCAGACACGTGTGCCCAGCAACAGGATTTTGCCGATTCTGCGCATTCCAAATCGGCAAAATCTGCTGCCAGAACTGTATCATATGGAATTTTCAGTCCAGAAAATTCTCACCTGTAAACAGTTACTTTGCATCCAGATTCAATGTCCCAGCATATTCTCCACCAGAATCCCATACCCACGCGTCGAATCCTGAATAAAAACGTGCGTGACTGCTCCGATGAGTTTTCCGTTCTGGATGATGGGGCTGCCGCTCATGCCCTGGACGATCCCGCCGGTCAGGGACAGAAGTTCCGGATCGGTTACGCGGATGACCATGTCCTTGTTGTGGCGGTTGGAGGAGTGGTCTATTTTCTGAATCTCAATCTCGTAGTCTTTCAATTCCCCGGACACGCTGCTGCGGATGCAGGCACGGCCTTTTTTGACGTCCTGACGGTAACCGATCGGAATTGCAGGGTTCTTTACCCGGCTTAAAAAGCGCGGATTTGCCGTCCCGAAAATGCCCTGATCCGTATTAGCCTCCACACTTCCCAGCCGCGACTGATTTCCATAGTAAATAACGCCCGACATCACGCCCGGCTTTCCGAAACTTCCCTTCTCCACGCCCAGAATCTCCGTATCATATAGTTCGCCGCCGGAGGTCTGCACCAGAAGTCCCGTGTCGCCGTCGCTGATACCGTGTCCCAGCGCTCCAAACGCGCCGTTAGCACATACATAGGTCATCGTACCGATGCCCTGCGTATCGTCGCGGATCCACAGCCCCAGCTTATAGTCTCCCTCCTGCGTCTGTACCGGCGTCATCTGTACATCCATCGTCTCTCCCTCGCGGCGCACTGAAAGTGTCAGAGCCATATTTCCCGCTTCCTTGACTGCCCGTATCATATCTTTCTTGTCCGTCGCCGGCGTCCCGTTGATTGCCTCGATATAGTCTCCAGAACGCAGGATTCCGTCCGCCGGATCCATCACTTCCCCCGTCTGTGCCGTCACCCTTCCGGTTCCAATCACCATCAGTCCATCGGATTTCATGTAAATACCCACCGGCAGCCCACAGGGAACCGCATACTGGACATCCGACACATCTACCTCGATATCCTTTAATTTCCATATTCCAAAGAGTTTGAGACTTAAACGGTACGTTCCCTCCTGTTCAGAATAGATGGAAAAGGGCTGGTTGAGCTGCAGATGGATCTGGTCGGACGGAATTTTAGAGCTACCGTTTAGAAGCACCTCCTCACTCTCACTTTCCAGCAATGCCCGAAACGGCAGCCCAAAGCGAACTTGCTCCTGCCGGTCCACCACCACATTGATGCGGTCGGGAACCGCGTTCTTCACATATTGATAAGACACGCCGGCAAGCGCAATGACCCCCGCACCAAAGATCACTATCAGAACACGGCGAAGTTTTTCCTTCCGACTTGTTGTTTTCCACATACTAGGGTTTTTTCGCACGTTTTTTCCTCCTTCTACTCCTATGTACTTCCCCCGTTCCGTAGATTCCACCCTGCGGCGAATTTCAACGAAATGCAGATGTACACTCTGTTTGAATCCAAGAACTTGTTCGATAAAATCGTTTAATCCTAGTATGCGGAAAACCGTAAAATTCAGTCTGCTATTTTTGCGCCATTCTTTCTATTTTTTTCATTCAAGTGTTATTAAAACCCTGACTTTTTCTCAAGGTAAATGGAAAACCTGAAAAATTCCATTCTAACGTCAAAAAACCCGGTTCAGAAGACAGATTTCTCTGTCTCCCAAACCGGGGGTATAAAATCATCTTACGATTCAAAACTTGCGTAAAAGAACGAAGATTTGATACAACTTAAACAAACGAATCTATCTAAATTATACCAGCTCTAACAGAACTTCCATAGCGCCGTCGCCCTTACGCTGACCGATCTTAACGATACGGCTGTAACCACCATTGCGGTTAGCGTACTTCGGTGCAAGCTCATCAAACAGCTTAGCCGGCATATCTACCTTCTTAGTGTTTTTCTTCTTGCCTGCTCTTGCAGTCGGAACGTCTGTTACATCGTAGAGAACCTTCAGCATCTGTCTTCTAGCGTGAAGTCTGGAAGCTTTATCTTTCTTGATCTCTTTCTCTACTTCGTCGTAAACGGTAACTTTCTTGCCGTCAACAACTTCTTTTACTCTCTTGCCGTTCTCGTCTTTGCGAGCTACCTTAGCGGTAACTTTAACGGTCTCGAAGTTATCTTTCTCTTTTACTGCCAGAGCGATCAGACCCTCAGCGATCTTCTTCACTTCTTTTGCTCTTGCCTCAGTGGTAACGATCTTGCCGTTGAATAACAGTGCGGTTACCAGGCTGCGCAGCATTGCTTTTCTCTGACTGGAAGTTCTTCCAAGTTTTCTATATCCTGCCATGATTCTTTCTCCTCCATTTGCGGAAGCCGACACTCATGCCCTTTGG